>Ga0308171_1003278_pt1 | contig 15060 bp, 13 predicted proteins | sample PhyGR1_FD_202135 | JGI IMG/M metagenome (GOLD analysis project Ga0308171, IMG submission 202135) | Phyllosphere microbial communities from UC Gill Tract Community Farm, Albany, California, United States - DLSLSG.R1 | ecosystem: Host-associated > Plants > Phyllosphere > Unclassified | place: USA... | reverse complement strand
TGCGCTGCTGCATGGCCGGCGACAGCCAGGTGATCCAGGGCACGTGCTTCTGCACGTCGGGCGCGATGGCGTACGGCATGCCGTGCAGGTAGATGCCGCCTTCGCCGAGGGATTCGCCGTGGTCCGCGAGGTACACCATGGCGGTCTGGGCGCTGCCGGAGCGCGCCTCCAGCCAGCCGATGGTGCTGTTCAGGAAGTGGTCTGTGGAGACGATGCTGTTGTCGTAGGCGTTCACCACCTGCTCGCGCGTGCACTCCTGCAGCGCGGAGGTCAGGCATTCCGGCTGGAACTTCTTCTGCGACGGCAGCGAGCGCTTGGTGTAGGCGGGCCCGTGGCTGCCCATCTGGTGCAGCACCACGACCACGCCGCGGGCCCGCTGGTCCGCGGGCAGGGCCGCGATGCGGTCGTCCAGGCCCTGCAGCATCACGTCGTCCAGGCACTCCCGGCCATCGGCGCACCATTGGGGATCGGTGGGATGGGCCGAGGTGCTCGCGTTGGAAACGCGGTCGCAGACGCCCTTGCAGCCGGACTGGTTGTCCACCCACAGCACGGCGAGGCCCGCATGCTGCAGCACGTCCATCAGGCCTTCGTAGTCGGCCGGCCGCTTCTCGTAGGCCTGGCGCCCGAGATGCGAATACATGCAGGGCACCGAGGCGGCGGTGCTGGTGCCGCAGGACCAGGCATCGGTCGCGCTGGCGATGTCCTTGCGCGCCGACAGCTCCGGGGTGGTGTCGCGCGCATAGCCGTTCAGCCCGAAATTGCCGCTCCGGCCCGTCTCGCCGAGCACGAGGACCAGCAGCGGCGGCGCCGTCTGGCCCTGGTAGCTCGCGCCCAGGTGGGCGTCGCGGCCCAGCGGCTGCAGGGGGCCGCGGTCGTGCCGCAGCGGCTTGGCGGCCAGGCTGCCGACGGCGTAGATGCTGTTGAGCGGGTTGATGAGGTAGCGCATGCGCGTGTGGTTGCGCATGGTGGCCGAGAAATCCTGGAACACCGCGAAGATGCACACCGCCGCCATGGCGAAGGCACCCAGCACGAACGCGCCCTGGTGCAGCGCGCGGCGGCGCCAGCCCAGCGGCCGCACGCGTGCGCGCAGCAGCCAGACGAGCGGCGGGCCCGCCATTGCGAGCAGCGCGAGCGGCATCTTCCAGGTGAACAGGTCGGCCGCCTCGCGCACGTCGGTCTGGATGACGTTGGTGAGCATGCCGGGATCGATCACGATGCCGTAGGTGTTGCTGAAATACGCGCCGGCCGCCGCCGTCAGCACCGCCACCGCGATCACCGGCTTGAGCGCCCGGTCCCAGCTGACGAGCGCCAGCACGCCGGCCGTGGCGAACGAGACGGCCAGCAGGAAGGCCAGCGCGAACACACCGCCCCGCAGCGTGTGGGCGCCCGGCAGCTGCAGCACCTCGCGCCAGAGGGGAATGTTGCACACCGAGCCCATCCACAGGCAGGCGAGCAGCAGCACGGCCATGGGGTGCATGCCAGCGGCGGCGGAAGAAGACCGGGACGCGGTGCCGGCACGGTGGGGCCGGGAAAGGCGGAACGGAAACGCGGAAGACAGGAGCATGGCCGGCAGTGTGGAAAAACCGGCTTAAGGCAGCATTAACGTGCGTTCCGCGGGGTGCCCCCCGTCGCCGGTCGGCTCGACCATAGCCGTTCTCGTGCGACAGCGCCAGGGGAGATGCCCCTCATCGTCGCATCGCAGCGCAGCGACGGCCCGGCCGTCCGCTCCGGCGGCAAGGCCGCTTGCCGTGCGCGGCCCACTCAGCGCAGGCGCCGCGCGTGGTGGGCGATGTGGTCGCCGATCACCGTCTGGATGAAGTAGTAGCCGTGGTCGTAGCTCCCATGCCGGCGCAGCGTGAGCGGCTGCCGCACGAGGCCGCAGGCGGCCTCGAAGACGTGCGGGTGCAGCTGCTCGGCGAGGAAGTTGTCCGCCGTCCCCTGGTCCACCAGGATGCCCTCCGGGTAGGGAATGCGCTCCTGCCGCTGCATCAGCACGGTGGCGTCGTGCGACTGCCAGGCCTTGCGGTCCTCGCCCAGGTAGCGGCGGAATGCCTTGTCGCCCCAGGCGCATTGCGATGCCGCGCAGATCGGTGCGATGGCCGACAGCGAGCGGAACAGGCGCGGGTGCCGCAGTGCCAGCGTCAGCGCGCCATGGCCGCCCATGGAGTGGCCCATGATCCCGAGGCGCGCGGTATCCACCGGCAGGGCCCGGCCCAGCAGGGGCACCAGTTCGCGCACGAGGTAGCTCTCCATGCGCCAGTGGCGGCTCCAGGGCTCCTGCGTGGCGTCGAGGTAGAAGCCCGCGCCGATGCCGAAATCCCAGTGGTCCTTTGCGCCCTCGATCGACTCCACCGCGGTGCCGCGCGGGCTGGTGTCGGGCGACACCAGCGCGATGCCGTGTTCCGCCGCGTAGCGCTGGGCGCCCGCCTTGATCGGGAAGGTCTCTTCGGTGCAGGTGAGGCCGGCGAGGTAGAGCAGCGTGGGCACCGGGCGATCGGGGTCGGCCACGGCCGCCGGGGGAAGGTACACGCCGAACTTCATCGGCAGGCCGATTTCGATCGAGTCGTGGCGGTAGAACCGCTGCGAGCCGCCGAAGCAGGCGTGCTCGCCGAGCAGTTCCAGGCCGGGCGCGCCGGCGGCGCCGTGGGAGGTCGGGGATGGGGTCATGGAAGTGGTTCATGCGGCGCGCGGGGCGCAGGAACCCGGCGCGCGAGGGGAGGTGGTATCAGTAAACGACCACGCCGCGGATCGATTCGCCGCGCTTCATGAGGTCGAAGCCCTTGTTGATGTCCGCGAGTGGCATCGTGTGGGTGATGAGGCTGTCGATGTCGATCTTGCCTTCCATGTACCAGTCCACGATCTTCGGCACGTCGGTGCGGCCGCGCGCGCCGCCGAACGCGGAACCCTTCCACTGCCGGCCCGTGACGAGCTGGAACGGGCGGGTGCTGATCTCGGCGCCGGCCTCGGCCACGCCGATGATGATGCTCTGGCCCCAGCCCTTGTGCGTGCATTCCAGCGCCTGGCGCATCACCTTGGTGTTGCCGATGCACTCGAAGGAGTAGTCGGCGCCGCCGTCGGTCAATTGCACGATGGCGTCCACCACGTTCTCCACCTCGTTCGGGTTGATGAAGTGGGTCATGCCGAACTGGCGCGCCATCTCCTGGCGGGCGGGGTTGATGTCCACGCCGATGATCTTGTCCGCGCCCACCATCTTCGCGCCCTGGATCACGTTCAGGCCGATGCCGCCCAGGCCGAACACCACCACGTTCGCTCCGGCCTCCACCTTGGCCGTGAACAGCACCGCGCCGATGCCGGTGGTCACGCCGCAGCCGATGTAGCAGACCTTGTCGAAGGGTGCGTCCTCGCGGATCTTCGCCAGCGAGATCTCCGGCGCCACCGTGTAGTTGCTGAAGGTGCTGGTGCCCATGTAGTGGAAGATCGGCCGGCCGTCGATGCTGAAGCGGCTGGTGGCGTCGGGCATCAGGCCCTTGCCCTGCGTGCCGCGGATCAGCTGGCAGAGGTTGGTCTTGCGCGAGAGGCAGAACTTGCACTGGCGGCACTCGGGCGTGTAGAGCGGGATCACGTGGTCGCCCTTCTTGAGCGAGGTGACGCCCGGACCGACATCGACCACGATGCCCGCTCCCTCGTGGCCCAGGATGGCGGGGAAGATGCCTTCCGGGTCGGCGCCCGAGAGGGTGTAGTAATCGGTGTGGCAGATGCCCGTGGCCTTGATCTCCACCAGCACTTCGCCGAACTTCGGGCCTTCGAGGTCCACGGTTTCGATGGTCAGGGGCTGGCCGGATTGCCAGGCGACGGCGGCTTGGGTCTTCATGGTGCGTGTTTCTCTGTGAAAGGGTGTTGCGGCCGGTACGGTGGCGGCGCGGCGATGGGGGACAATGCCCGCCACCGCCGCGCGGCCCCCGCCGCCAGGGCGGTCCGGATGGGAACGGAAGATCGGTCCCCGCTTTATAGAGCAATGCCGGCCTCCGGGGGCATTCCCGCCGCCGCCATGGCCGGCCGCCGGCCCGGTTTGTCCGATTCCCGCGTACCGTTGTCCCTGCATGCACCCTGCACAGCCCCTGTCCCTCCACATCGTCGTCTACCCCGGCTTCAAGGCCCTCGAAGCCGTGGGCCCGCTGTCGGTCTTCCATTATGCGAACGTGCATCTGGTGCGCCGCGGCCGGCCCGAGGGCTATGCCGTCGCGGTGGCGGCGCAGGCGCGCGGCACGGTGCGCTCCGATACGCTGATGGCGCTGGAGGCCACCGAGGTGCTTGGCGACGGATGGGCCGGGCCGGGCGGGAACGTGCTGCCCGATACGGCGCTGCTCGTGGGCGCCCGCGACATCGAGGGCGCGCTGGCCGCCTCGCCCGCCATCGTCGACTGGGCGCGCGCCGCCGGCCCGCGCGTGCGCCGCATGGTGGCGCTGTGTTCCGGCAGTTTCTTCCTCGCCGCCGCGGGCTTGCTCGACGGCCGCCGCGCCGCCACCCACTGGGGCGTCGCGGCGCGGCTGCAGGCCCTGCACCCGGCCGTGGCGGTCGACCCGGATGCGATCTACGTGCGCGACGGCCACCTGTGGACCTCCGCCGGCGTCACCGCCGGCATCGACCTCGCCCTGGCGCTGGTGGAGGAAGACTACGGCCATGCGCTCGCGCTGGAAGTCGCGCGCGACATGGTCATGTACCTCAAGCGGCCGGGCGGGCAGTCGCAGTTCAGCGTACAGCTCGCCAGCCAGGCCACCGCGCACCGCGGCATGCAGGACGTGCAGGCCTGGGCCCTGGAGCATTTATCGGAGCCGCTCACGCTGCAGGTGCTGGCCGGCCGCGCCGCCATGAGCGAGCGCCATTTCCGGCGCGTGTTCGTGCAGGAAACCGGCCGCACGCCCTCCGCCTTCATCGAATCCGCCCGGCTGGAAGCCGCTCGCCGGCTGCTCGAATCCGAGGCTGCGCTGCCGCTCAAGACCGTGGCCGCGCGGGTGGGCCTGGGCTCGGAGCAGGCGTTGCGGCACCTGTTCCTGCGCCACCTGGGCGTTCCGCCCCAGGCGTACCGGGAGCGTTTCGGCGATTGAATGGCCACCATGCCATCCACCGCTTTCCCCGACACCGGACCCCGCACGCACCGCTGCATCCTGCGCCCGTTCCGGCCGGCCGACCTGGCCGGCGTCTTCGAGGGCGTAGCCGGCGGCAGCCACCGGGCGGCGGAGGTCGTCCCGGCGGCATGGATCGCCCCCGCAGGGCATGGCGGGCAAGAGCCCATGCACCGGGTTGGCCGCAGCGGTCACCTGGCGCCGTTCACGCACCCCACAGGCAGGCTTCCACGGCGCGGCCCACCTGGAAGATGCGCTCGTCGGCGCCGTGCAGGCCGCCCACCGACAGGCCGACCGGCAGCTCGCCGGGCGCCTGGCACGGGATGGAGAGCGCACAGCCGTCGAGGAAGTTGAGCACCGTGGTGTTGCGCAGCACGAGCCCGTTGGTGGCGATGAAGCGGGCCGTGTCGTCCTGCACGTCGGCCAGCAGCGGGGCGCGCACCGCCACCGTCGGCATCAGCCAAGCGTCGAGGTCGCGCAGCCGCTCGCGGGCGCATGCCTGCAGCCGTGCGCGGGCGTCCAGCAGATCGATGTAGTCGGCCGCGGAAATCTGCGCGCCCCGGCGGATGCGCTGGGCCACGCGCGGATCGTATTGCGCCTCCAGGGCCGGGTCGGCCAGCCGTGCGCGGTGCAGCTGCCACGCCTCTGCCGCGACGAGGCCGCCGGCGGCGTTGATCTGCGGCAGTCGATGCAGCTCGGGGAAACCGAAGCGCACGATGCGGGCGCCCGCGGCCGACAGCCGGTCCAGCGCGCGTTCGAAGGCGCTGGCCACTGCGGGCTCCACGTCGTCCATCACGTAGTCCCCGGTGACGCCGAGCCGCAGGCCCGCGAGCGGCGCGGCCCGCGTGTCGAGCGTCTCGCCGCTCAGGACCGCATCGAGGATGGCGCAGCAGTCCACGCTGCGCGCGATCGGCCCGGCCGAATCGAGGCTGCGCGAGAGGGGATAGGCGCCCGCCAGCGGCACGCGGCGCGCGGTGGGCTTGAAGCCGGTCAGGCCGCAGAACGCCGCCGGGATGCGGATCGAGCCGCCCGTGTCGGTGCCGAGCGTCGCGGCGGCCAGGCCCAGCGCCACCGTGGCGGCGCCGCCCGAGGTGGACCCCCCGGTGATGCGTGCAGCGTCGGCGGGATGCGCGGGCGTGCCATGGTGCGGATTGAGCCCGAGTCCGGAAAAGGCGAACTCGCTCATGTTGGTGCGCCCCAGCAGCACCGCGCCGGCGGCCCGCAGCCGCGCGACCGCCGGTGCGTCCGCCGCGGCGGGAGGCTGGTCCGCCATCACACGGGCACCGGCCCCGGTGACCTGCCCCTGCACGTCGAACAGATCCTTGACCGATACCGGCAGGCCCGCGAGCGGGGAGGGCACGGGGCCCGAGGCCCGCAGCGCGTCGCTGGCGGCGGCCGCCTGCAGCGCGGCCCCGGCATCGACCTCGCCCACGTAGGCGCTGCCGCCAGCGGCCCGGTGGGCGGCGATGCGCGCCAGGGCGTCCTCCACCAGCGAGACGCTGGTGGCCGCGCCGGAAGCGAGCGCGGCGGCGCACTCGCGCAGTGTGGGGGCCCCGGTGCGGGACGCGTGAGCGCGGGCGAAGGGAGTGGTCACCGGGGCGTGGGCGGGAGGAGGGATAGGTGCGGCAGCGTTCATCGGGCGAATTCCAGTACGTCGGATCGGTCATAGCGTAGCGCCGATCAGCGGCGGCAACCGCTTCTCTGCGACACCGCTTCGTACGCAGCGAATGCCGCAATCTGCCCCCGTGCGCCGAAGCATCAGGCCCGCCCCGCCCATGAAAAAACCGCCGCGGAGGTGGCCCTCCGGCGGCGGTTTCGTTCTGTCGGCCCGCGGCGCAGCCCTGCGGCCCGCGCCGTCACCGCATCAGCGCTGGGCGATGGGCTTGACCGTGCGGGCTTCGGCGCCCACGAACAGCTGGCGGGGACGGCCGATCTTGTACTCGGGGTCTCCGATCATTTCGTTCAGCTGGGCGATCCAGCCGACGGTGCGGGCCAGCGCGAAGATGCCGGTGAACAGGTTCACGGGGATGCCGATGGCGCGCTGCACGATGCCGGAGTAGAAGTCGACGTTCGGGTAGAGCTTGCGCTGCACGAAGTAGTCGTCTTCCAGAGCGATCTTCTCGAGCTGCTTGGCCAGCGCGAACAGCGGGTCCTTCTCCAGGCCCAGCTCGGCCAGCACTTCATTGCAGGTTTCCTGCATGAGCTTGGCGCGCGGGTCGTAGTTCTTGTACACGCGGTGGCCGAAGCCCATCAGCTTGACGCCGGAGTTCTTGTCCTTCACCTGCTTGATGAACTCGCCGATCTTCTCCACGCCGCCCTGGGCCTGGATGTCGTGCAGCATGTTCAGCGCCGCTTCGTTGGCGCCGCCGTGGGCGGGGCCCCAGAGGCAGGCCACGCCGGCCGCGATGGCCGCGAACGGGTTCGTGCCGGACGAACCGCACAGGCGCACCGTGGAGGTGGAGGCGTTCTGTTCGTGGTCGGCGTGCAGGATGAAGATGCGGTCGAGCGCGCGCTCGAGCACCGGGTTGACCTTGTATTCTTCGCAGGGCGTGCCGAACATCATGCGCAGGAAGTTGCCGGCATAGCTCAGGTCGTTCTGCGGGTACATGTACGGCTGGCCCACGCCGTACTTGTAGGCCATGGCGACCAGCGTCGGCATCTTGGCGATCAGGCGGATGGCCGAGATCTCGCGGTGCTGCGGATTGTTGATGTCGGTGCTGTCGTGGTAGAAGGCCGACAGGGCGCCCACCAGGCCGGTCAGCACGGCCATCGGGTGCGCGTCGCGGCGGAAGCCGCGCAGGAAGAACTGCATCTGCTCGTTGACCATCGTGTGCTTGGTCACGCTGTCGCTGAATTCCTGCTTCTGCGTGGCGTTGGGCAGTTCGCCCTTGAGCAGCAGGTAGCAGGTTTCGAGGTAGTCGCAGTTCGTGGCGAGCTGCTCGATCGGGTAGCCGCGGTACAGCAGCTCGCCCTTGTCGCCATCGATGTAGGTGATCGACGACTGGCAGGCGGCCGTGGACAGGAAGCCCGGGTCGTACGTGAACATGCCCGTCTGGGCGTAGAGCTTGCGGATGTCCACCACGTCCGGACCCACGCTGCCGTGGTACACGGGCAATTCGACGCTCGGGCTGCCATTGCTGAACGAGAGCGTTGCTTTGTTGTCTGCCAGTTTCATTTCGAGTTTCCTTGGGTGGTAGTAGTTAGCCCGCAAGCGGAGGGGTTGCCGGCGCGCGGTGGCGCAGCTGTTCGAGCACTTCCCTGACCTCGGGGGTGTCGGCTTCGCCCTTTGGCTCCTTGCGCCGCAGCAGCAGGTCCAGCAGGTCGTTGTCGGCGAGGTCCATCAGGGTGGTGATGCCCTGTGCCTGGCGATGCGTCAGGCGGGAGCCATGGTTGGCGAAGAACTGCTCGATGAAGAGGTCGTTCTCCACCAGGCCCCGGCGGCAGCGCCACCGGAGCTTGGCGACTTCACGGTCGTCGAGCACGTCTTCGGCCATGTGCAAAGTCAGACGGCGCGGCGCACCATCAGTTCCTTGATCTTACCGATGGCCTTCGTGGGATTGAGTCCCTTGGGGCACACGTCCACGCAGTTCATGATGGTGTGGCAGCGGAAGAGGCGGTAGGGATCTTCCAGGTTGTCCAGGCGCGCGCCCGTGGCTTCGTCGCGGCTGTCGGCGATGAAGCGGTAGGCCTGCAGCAGGCCGGCGGGGCCGACGAACTTGTCGGGGTTCCACCAGAAGCTGGGGCAGCTGGTCGAGCAGCTCGCGCACAGGATGCACTCGTACAGGCCGTTCAGCTCGTCGCGTTCCTCGGGGGACTGCAGGCGCTCGCGCTCGGGCGCGATGCCTTCCGTGATGAGGTAGGGCTTGATCGAGTGGTACTGCTTGAAGAACTGCGTCATGTCCACGATCAGGTCGCGGATCACGGGCAGGCCCGGCAGCGGCTTGAGCACGATCGTGCCCTTGAGCGTGTTCATGTTGGTCAGGCACGCCAGGCCGTTCTTGCCGTTGATGTTCATCGCGTCGGAGCCGCAGACGCCTTCGCGGCAGGAGCGGCGGAACGAGATGGACGGGTCCTGCGCCTTCAGCTTGATGAGCGCGTCGAGCAGCATGCGCTCATGGCCGTCGAGTTCGATCTCGACGGTCTGCATGTAGGGCTTGGCGTCCTTGTCCGGATCGTAGCGGTAGATTTGAAAGGTGCGCTTCATGGTGGTGTCTCGTGGGTTCTCGTGGGCGTATCAGAACGTGCGGACCTTGGGCGGCACGCTGTCCACGGTCAGGGGCTGGAGGTTCACGGGCTTGTAGGTGAGGCTGTTGCTCTCGCTGTGCCACAGCGTGTGCTTCATCCATTCCTTGTCGTTGCGGCCCAGCGGGAAGTCGGGGTGGTCGGCCGGGTGCTCGTAGTCGTACACCGTGTGCGCGCCGCGGCATTCCTTGCGGGCGGCGGCCGAGACCATCGTCGCCTGGGCGACCTCGATCAGGTTGTCCACTTCCAGCGCTTCCATGCGCGCCGTGTTCCACACCTTGGACTTGTCCTTCAGCGTGATCGCGCCCACGCGCTCGCGGATCGCGTTGATCTTCACGACGCCTTCGTCCATGCCTTCCTGCGTGCGGAACACGCCGGCGTGCTGCTGCATCGATGCGCGGATGTCGTTGGCGATGTCCTGGGCGTAGATGCCCTGGTTGGAATCCTGCAGCTGGTTCAGGCGGGCCAGGGTGCGCTCGGCGCCGTCGGCCGGCAGCGGCTTGTGCTCGCCGCTGTTCTTGACCATCTCGACGATGTGGCGGCCGGCGGACTTGCCGAACACCAGCAGGTCGAGCAGCGAGTTCGTGCCCAGGCGGTTCGCGCCGTGCACCGACACGCAGGAGCATTCGCCCACGGCGTAGAGGCCGTTCACGACCTGGTTGTGCACGCCGCCGTTCTGGATCACGACCTGGCCGTTGATGTTCGTCGGGATGCCGCCCATCTGGTAGTGGATGGTGGGCACGACGGGGATCGGCTCCTTCGTGATGTCCACGTTGGCGAAGTTGACGCCGATCTCGTACACCGAGGGCAGGCGCTTGTGGATCGTGTCCGCGCCCAGGTGGTCGAGCTTGAGCAGCACGTAGTCCTTGTTCGGACCGCAGCCGCGGCCTTCCTTGATCTCCTGGTCCATCGAGCGCGAGACGAAGTCGCGCGGCGCCAGGTCCTTCAGGGTGGGCGCGTAGCGCTCCATGAAGCGCTCGCCGTTGCTGTTGAGCAGGATGGCGCCCTCGCCGCGGCAGCCTTCGGTCAGCAGCACGCCCGCGCCGGCCACGCCGGTGGGGTGGAACTGCCAGAACTCCATGTCCTGCAGCGGGATGCCGGCGCGCGCCGCCATGCCCAGGCCGTCGCCGGTGTTGATGAAGGCGTTGGTGGAGGCCGCGAAGATGCGGCCCGCGCCGCCGGTGGCCAGCAGCACGGCCTTGGCCTGCAGGGCGTACAGCTCGCCGGTTTCCAGTTCGAGCGCCATCACGCCGACCACGTCGCCGGAGGCGTCGCGGATCAGGTCGAGCGCCATCCATTCGACGAAGAAGTTCGTCTTGGCCTTCACGTTCTGCTGGTAGAGCGTGTGCAGCATGGCGTGGCCGGTGCGGTCGGCCGCGGCGCAGGCGCGCTGCACGGGCTTCTCGCCGTAGTTGGCGGTGTGGCCGCCGAAGGGGCGCTGGTAGATGGTGCCGTCCGGGTTGCGGTCGAACGGCATGCCGAAGTGCTCCAGCTCATACACCACCTTCGGTGCTTCGCGGCACATGAACTCGATGGCGTCCTGGTCGCCCAGCCAGTCGGAGCCCTTGATGGTGTCGTAGAAGTGGTAGTGCCAGTTGTCCTCGCTCATGTTGCCGAGGGAGGCAGACACGCCGCCCTGCGCCGCCACGGTGTGCGAGCGGGTCGGGAAGACCTTGGAGAGCGAGGCCACGTTCAGGCCCGCGCGGGAGAGTTCCAGTGCGGCACGCATGCCGGAGCCGCCGGCGCCGACGATGACGACGTCGAACTTGCGCGTGGTGATGTTCGCTTTGGTGTAGCTCATTGTTGTGTGCTTTCAGTCGCGGGGTGATCGGATCAGAGGCGCCAGAGGATCTGGATGCCCCAGCCGGCGCAGCCGACGAGCCAGAAGATCGTGAGCGCCTGCAGCGCGAGGCGCAGGCCGACGGGCTTGACGTAGTCCATCCAGACGTCGCGCATGCCGACCCAGGCGTGCCATGCGAGGCCGACGATGACGGAGAACGTGAGCACCTTCATCCACTGCGCGGCGAAGATGCCGGCCCAGCGGTCGTAGCCGATGGGGCCCTTGGTGAGCACCAGCTGCGCCAGCACGACGAGGGTGAAGACGGCCATCAGGGCCGCGGTGACGCGCTGGCTGAGCCAGTCGCGCGTGCCGTAGTGGGCACCGACGACGGTGCGCTTGGAGCCGTAGTTCACGGACATGGGGTGATCCTTGGAAATCGTTGGAATGGGGGAGGGCGGGGCGCCGGCCGGCGGGTCAGTACAGGCCGAAGAGCTTGGCGCCGAGGACCACGGTGAGGCCCAGGCTGATCACCAGCGTGGCCTTGGCCGACTTGGAGCCGAAGTCCTTGTTCACGGCGTCGTGGCTCACGTCCATCCAGAGGTGGCGCAGGCCCGCGGTGAAGTGGTGCAGGTAGGCCCAGATCAGGGCCAGCACCACGAGCTTGATGAACCAGCCGGGGATGAAGGCCAGGCCCGCGCTGAAGGCCGAGGTGAACTTGCCGAACGAGATCTCCGACGACACCGAGGTGTCGAACATCCACAGCACGAAGGGCAGCAGCAGCAGCATGATCACGCCGCTGATCCGGTGCAGGATCGACACCCATCCCGCGGCCGGCAGGCGGTAGGTGGGCAGGTCCGTGAGGGCGTTGATGTTGCGGAATTCAGGCCGCTTTTTGGCAATCTCGGTCATGGCGGTGGCTTTCGTGGATGTAACTGCTTTGTAATTTCGCGCGGGCGAAACAGCCCAAAATTCTATTGCAATGCAACAACGTAGAGCTTGTGGACACTACGATTTCCTTCTCACGGCATCCGGATGGCCTGTACGGACCGGCTCGCGGAATGGTTCACTGCAGGGCATTGTGGTAGTGGTGCGTGTCCGTACGGTAGAGCCCGCGGCGTAACTCCATCGGAACATCGTTGTAGGTGTAGGCGATGCGCTCCACGCTCAGCAGCGGGGTGGCCGGCGCGACTCCCAGCAGGGCGGCCTGCGCGGCATCGGGCAGCACGGCGCGGATCTTCTCGTCCGCGCGCACCATGCGCACGCCGAAGTCGAGCTCGAACATCGCGTAGGTGGGGCCCGGATAGCCCGCCAGCCGCTCGGCCGTGAGGCCCTTGAACGTCTGGCCCGGCAGCCAGATGTCCTCCAGGATGGTCGGCACCTCGGAGAACGCGAGGATGCGGCGGGCCATCACCACGGCGTCGCCGCTGCGCAGCGCCAGCGCCCGGGCCACGTCGGCGCTCGCGCGGGTGCGGCGGCAGTCGACGATGCGGCGCTGGGCCGGGCCTTCGTCGTCCGCGTCGCCCTCGTCGGGCTGCAGCTTCAGGAACCTGTACTGCACGTGGCGTTCCGCGTGCGTCGCCACGAAGGTGCCCTTGCCCTGGCGGCGCATCACGAGGTTCTCGGCCGCCAGCTCGTCGATCGCCTTGCGCACCGTGCCCTGGCTCACGCGGAAGCGGGCGGCGAGGTCCATCTCGCTCGGGATCGCCTCGCCGGGCTTCCATTCGCCCTGCTGCAGGCTCTGCAGGATGAGGCCCTTGATCTGCTGGTAGAGCGGGCTGAAGGCCGGCGTCGGCGCAGCCGGGCCGCCGGCCGTCGGGGCGGGGCTGTCGGAGGTGGCTGCCGGTGGGGTGGACATGCGGGTCGTGGGTGCTCGGGGCGCTGTTCGCGCCGGTCCGCATCATATCTTATATAAGACATAAGACAAATTGACCCTCCGCGGATTTCGGCGGTAAACTCGCGAGCTGTTCTGCAGGAGCCAGGCAGGCTGGATCGACTGGCGCTGGTGCCTCCTGCACCGACACCCGTTCCATCCCATCTTCTGGAGTTTTCCCCATGAGCAAGAAGCCCGTCCGCGTCGCCGTCACCGGTGCAGCCGGTCAAATTGGTTACGCACTGCTGTTCCGCATCGCCTCCGGCGAAATGCTCGGCAAGGACCAGCCCGTCATCCTGCAACTGCTGGAGATCCCCGACGAGAAGGCCCAGAAGGCGCTCAAGGGCGTGATGATGGAACTCGAGGACTGCGCGTTCCCCCTGCTGGCCGGCATGGAAGCCCACAGCGACCCGATGACCGCCTTCAAGGACACCGACTACGCCCTGCTGGTGGGTGCCCGTCCCCGCGGCCCCGGCATGGAGCGCGCCGACCTGCTGGCCGCCAACGCCCAGATCTTCACGGCCCAGGGCAAGGCCCTGAACGCCGTCGCCTCGCGCAACGTGAAGGTGCTGGTGGTGGGCAACCCCGCCAACACCAACGCCTACATCGCGATGAAGTCCGCGCCCGACCTGCCGGCCAAGAACTTCACCGCCATGCTGCGCCTGGACCACAACCGCGCCGCCAGCCAGATCGCCGCCAAGACCGGCAAGGCCGTGGGCAGCATCGAGAAGCTCACCGTGTGGGGCAACCACTCGCCCACGATGTACGCCGACTACCGCTTCGCCACCATCGGCGGTGAAAGCGTCAAGGACCTGATCAACGACCAGGTCTGGAACGCCGACACCTTCCTGCCCACCGTGGGCAAGCGCGGCGCCGCCATCATCGAGGCCCGCGGTTCCTCCTCCGCCGCCTCGGCCGCCAACGCCGCCATCGACCACATGCGCGACTGGGCCCTGGGCTCGAACGGCAAGTGGGTCACCATGGGCGTTCCGTCCAAGGGCGAGTACGGCATCCCCGAAGGCATCGTGTTCGGCTACCCCGTCACCACGGAAAACGGCGAGTACAAGATCGTCGAAGGCCTGGAGATCGACGCGTTCAGCCAGGAGCGCATCAACAAGACGCTGGCCGAGCTGCAAGGCGAACAGGACGGCGTGAAGCACCTGCTGTAAGGCGGGCCTCCCCGACGGCTGCACCCGACCGCGACGCCATGCACGACTGGAACCCTGCGCTCTACCGCCGCTTCGAGGACGAGCGCACCCGTCCTGCCCGTGAACTGCTCGCGCGGGTGCCGCTCGCCGGCGCCTCCCGCGTGGTGGACCTGGGCTGCGGCCCGGGCAACTCCACGGAACTGCTGGTGGAGCGCTTCCCCGAAGCGCGCACCACCGGCATCGACACCTCCGCCGCCATGCTGCAGAGCGCCCGCGAGCGCCTGCCCGCGGCGGAATTCGTCCAGGCCGACATCGCCGCCTGGGCGCCGCAGGAGGGCGAGGCGCCCGACCTGCTCTATGCCAATGCCTCCCTGCAATGGGTGGGCGGGCACGACACCCTGATTCCCCGGCTGTTCGCGTCGCTCGCTCCGGGCGGCGTGCTCGCCATCCAGATGCCCGACAACCGCGAAGAGCCGTCGCACCGCACCATGCGCGCGGTGGCGGCGCAGGCACCCTGGCGCGACGCCATCGGCGACGCTGCCTCCGTGCGCACGCGCATCCTGGGCATCGCCGACTACTACGACCTGCTCGCGCCGGCCGCGCAGAGCGTGGACGTGTGGCACACCGTGTACCAGCACCCCATGGCCTCGGCCGCTGCCATCGTCGAATGGGTGAGCGGCACCGGCCTCAAGCCGTTCGTCGATCCGCTGCCCGAAGCGCAGCGGGCCGGCTTCCTGGCCGAATACGAGCGCGGCATCGACGCCGCCTATCCCGTGCGGGCCGACGGGCAGCGCCTGCTCGCCTTCCCGCGCATGTTCATCGTCGCGCGGCGCGCCGCATGACTTCCGCCATGGCTGCCGCTCCGTCCGCACTCCATCCCGCCGCGGTGCTGCCGGGCGCCCAGGCTGCCGTTCCGCGGCTGCCGGTCTGCGACCA
>Ga0308171_1003277_pt1 | contig 15063 bp, 16 predicted proteins | sample PhyGR1_FD_202135 | JGI IMG/M metagenome (GOLD analysis project Ga0308171, IMG submission 202135) | Phyllosphere microbial communities from UC Gill Tract Community Farm, Albany, California, United States - DLSLSG.R1 | ecosystem: Host-associated > Plants > Phyllosphere > Unclassified | place: USA... | reverse complement strand
CCCCGCGCCATGGATGGCGCGTGGCGGCGGCCCCCCAAATCCCTGTCGGATTACGGGCACACCGAGCGTGAGCGAGGTGCCGAGTGTTGGGGCAAGAGCCTTTTGGTTACTTTGGGGCTTTTCCAAAGTGACCCGCTGTAAGAGCGGAACCCATAGCAGCCGTTGCCAAGATAACGGGTATGTACTCAGTCTGATCCAACACCCAGGTCGGCTGTCAGGCCGCCTTCGCGGGCAAGCCCGCTCCCACATTGTTGGATCGCGGGGTGACAGGCAGATGGTGATTGGCGGTCAGGGCGTCTTCGCGGGCAAGCCCGCTCCCACAGTTGGATCGCGGGGTGACAGGAGGATGGTGGTTGGCTGTCAGGGCGCTTTCGCGGGCAAGCCCGCGCCCACAGACACGCCTATGGCGTGAGCGCCTTGATCACCTGGTCCACATTGCCCTCCAGTTCCGTGACCGGCTCCGCGCCGTCGACATCCAGCACCAGCAACTGCGCGCCACCGGCTGCGACCGCCGCCTTCACCGCCTCGCTCGGCTGACGATGGTGCAGCACGACCGCTACATCGTTGTCCTTCAATTCGGTACTGAGTGTCAGCAGCGCTTCTGGCGTCCAGTCGGCGTCAGGGCGTGCATCGGTGCTGAGCACTTCCAGGTTCAGGCTGCTGACCAGATACGCGAAGTGATCACTCAGGCTGACCACGCTCAGGTTATCCGCCTTGGCCAGTCGCGCCTCGCTGTCGGCGGTGAGTTTGAGCAAGCGTTGCTTGAGGGCGGCGAGGTTGGCATCGATCTTCGGCTTGGCAGAGGGGGCCAGCCGGCTCAGGTCGGCGGCCAGCACATCGGCCATGCGTCCCATGTTGTTGCTCGACTGCCATGGCTGGCTGTTGAGGCCATCGGTGACGCCCGGCTGCACCGCGATGCCCGGCAGGCCGCCGTCTACCGGGCGTGCGGCGTCGACTTCGACGATGCGGATATTGCTGCGCCGCGCCACTGGGTACAGCGGATCATCGGCCCACAGTGAGCGCAGGCCGATGGCCGCATCGGCGTCCAGCGCCAACTTGCTGAGGGCCGGAGCGCCACGGCCGGTGAAGTAGGACACCTGGCGCGAACCCGGCAGGTTGGCCGGGGCAGCGCGCTCGAGTTGTACGTCGGTGCCCTTGAGCAGCACCTCGGCCAGGCCATAGGTGATCGGCAACGAGGCCAGCACTTTGACCGGTTTTGCCGCGTGGGCAGCCGGTTTGGCCGCTTCGGCCGCCATCAACGGCGTGGTGAATAAACAAGCGATGGCGAGGGCCAGAGGATGAAGAACGGAACGCATTATCCAAGATTCCCTTTGAGGCTGGGCACGGTGCCGCGCGCGATGGCGGCCAGGGCGAAGGCGATACCGGCGACCAGGATGATGGCGGCGCCGGACGGCACAGGCAGGTCGAAGATGATCGGCAGCAGGATCCCGCACAGGGTGCTGACGGTGGCAATCGCGACCGAGACCCAGAAGAAACCCTTGAGCGACTGGCTCAACAGGCGCGCCGCAGCGGCCGGAATCACCAGCAGCGCACCGACCAGGATCGCGCCGATGACCTTGACCGCCGCGACGGTGATCAGCGTCACCAGGATCACGAACAGGTAGTCCAGGGTCTTTACGGCGACGCCGCGCACTGCTGCCAGTTGTGGGTTGAAGCTGGCCAGCATGATGCGGTTGTACAGCGGCAAGGCCAGGGCCATCACCAGCGAACCGACGATGGCCAGTACCAGCAGGTCATTGCCGTTGACCGTCAATACCGAACCAAAGAGCACGTTCTCCAGGATGTGCACGTTGATCTTGCCCGCCAGGATCAGCAACAGGCTTGCACCCAGCGCCAGGGACACCGACAGGAACACCCCGATCAAGGTATCCGGCGCCAGGCCGGTTCGGTTGCGCAGGTAGTTGAGCAGGATGCCGAACAGCAGGCAGTAGCCGAACAGGGCACCGTACGGACCGGTGTAGGGTTCGCCCAGCAGAATGCCCACGGCGACGCCGGTCAGTGCGGCGTGGCCGACGGCTTCGGAGAAAAACGCGAAGCGCTTGACCACCACCAGCGTACCCAGGCCGCCCAGCACCGGGCCAATGAGCAAGCCGGCGAGCAGCGCGTTGACCACAAAACCGTAGGCCAGCGCCTCCGGCAGATAGCCGGAAGACGCCCAACCCTGGACCATCAAGCGAAAGGCTTCATAACTCATTGCGCCGGGCTCCGAGGGTGGGTGGAGAACAGGGTGAGCAGGCGATCCGGGGTCAGGGCCTCCTTGGGTGTGGCGTCGAACAGCACGCGGCGGTTCAGGCCGGTGACGCGATCAGCCAGACGGCCTACGGCCTCCAGGTCATGCTCGATCCACAGCACCGTGATCCCGGCCAGGCGCCAGTCATTGAGCAGGCGCTCGAAGACCTGGATACCGGCTTCGTCGAGGGCCGACATGGGTTCATCCAGTACCAGCAATTGCGGCGCCGGGATCAGGCCCTGGGCCAGCAACACGCGCTGGCGTTCACCGCCGGACAGCGCGCCCATGCGCCGCTTGCGTTTGTCCTGCATGCCAACGCGCTCCAGCGCGTCCCCAATCGCGCCGGCGTAATGCTTGGACAAGCCAAGAAATGCAGGGCGCCGTTGGCACATAGCCGCCATGAAATCATCCACGGTCATCGGCAAACCACGGTCGAATTCCAGGGCCTGGGGCACATAACCGATGGTGCCGGGCGCGGCCGGCCAGTGCAGGCTCAAGCGGCCCTGGTGAGGCGTTTGCCCGAGCAGCGTCTTGATCAGCGAACTTTTGCCGCCACCGTTGGGGCCGACCAGTGCATGGATACTGCCCGGCTGTACCTGGAAACGCACGTCATCAAGGATCACGGTGCGACCCAGGGTCAGCGATACCTTGTCGAATTCAAGCGTCGGGCCGACGCTGACCGCACTCAACTGTTCCGCCGCCGTCATGCCCCCGACTCCTGAATCGCCCGCACCACGGTATTGAGGTTGCCGGTCATCTCCACTTCGTACTTCTCGGCGCTGTATTCGCCGTAGGAAATATGTGACAGCGGGTACAGCTTGACGCCCGACTCGCGCTGGATGGTGTCGACGTAGGTGGACGGGAAATCCATCTCCGAGAAGATCACCTTTACGTCCAGGGCGCGCAGTTCATCGATGGTTTTTTTCAGCTGGCTCGGGCTGGGTTCGATGCCGTGGGCGGGTTCGACCACGGCGGTGACTTCCAGGCCGAATTCGCGCAGCAGGTAGTCATAGGCTGCGTGCACAGTCGCCACGCGCAGGTCCGGGTTGGGGGCGCTGGTCAGCTTGGCCAGGGCATCGGCGCGCATCTGGCGCAGACGCTTGCCGTAGGCACGGGCATTCTGGGTGTAGGTCTTGGCGTTGTCCGGGTCGAGCTTGCCCAGTTCGCGGGCGATGTTATTGACCTGGGCAATCGACGCACTGATCGACAGGAAGGTATGCGGGTTGACCACCTTGCCGGCACCGCGCGCGGCGTTACCGGTGGCGGCCAGCAGCGGCACGTTAGCGTTGGCCTCGATCACCGGGATGTCCGGACGTTCGCTGGTGGCAATCATGCGGTCGGCGAAATCATCGTGGCCGACGCCGTTGAGCACAATCACGTTCAGGGTCCCGATACGTTTGATGTCTTCGGCGCGCGGCTCGTAGGCATGCGGGTTGAAACCGGCCGGAATCAGCGGTACCACCTCGGCCTTGTCGCCGACGATATTGGCCACATAGCTGTAATAAGGATGCAGGGTGATGCCGATTCGCAGGCGTTTGTTCGCCTCGGCGTTGGCGAGCGGGGCGAGTACCAGGCTGAACAGGCCAACCAGCAACAGGCGCAACAGGGGAGATGAAATGGACATGGGCAATCGGTCTTCTCGTTCAGTGACGGTGCTGGCGGGTGACGCCGGCATCGAATTGCGCAACCACTTGCTGCCAGCCGGCTGCGATCAGCGCCTGGTCAGTGAGGTTGGAGGGAGCGGCGAGGTTGGCTTGGCGATTGAGCCAGATATCCGGCTCGGCCCCGTGCACGCGCATCAACAGCGAGCCGCTGGTGCCGGGCGCCTGGCTCAACCCCAGGTAGGCCGAAGGTTCCAGCAATTGCCAACGATGATCACCCCGGCTGACCGAACTGGCGTCCTGGGCAAAGGGTGCGAAGCCTTCTTCGGCCAGTTGCGCAGGGCTGGGCAGTGCACTTTGCTCCTGCTGCAACAGCTGGATTTCATCCAGGGTCACCCGCAGGTCGGCGTAGATGCCTTGCTCGGCGGCGCTCAGGTCGCGACGGGCATCCAATTGGTGGCTGGGTACTGCCGCCACTTCCTGGGTTTCACCGTGCAGCGCGATCACCGAACCCGCCACCGCCAGGATGATCAGGCACAACAACAGCACATAGAGGGTTTCGTGGCCGGCACCGGCGGGTCGTACAACCTGTGTGGTACTCATTGCGGCTGGATATCCGCTTGGTCGATTTCCACCACGTGGCCTGGGCCCGCATCAAACAGCACATAGAACTCGGCCGACGGTTTCTTGAAGGTCAGGGTCGAGTCCTCACCCAGCTTGCCGGGCACCAGGATGGTTTCGTCGTAACCGATCACGTCCAGGGTCACGCCGGGCGCGCCGCTGCCGTCGGAGAAGCCGCCTTTGCACTGGATCTGCTCGCCGGGGATTTCCTTGCACTCGCACATCGGGTTGTGGGCCAGGGCAACAGTGCTGAAGCCGGCGCCCAGCAACAGAACGCCACAGGCGCGGGTCAGGCGCATCAAAGTCATGGTTTAACTCCTTGCTTGTTCAGCCAGGCAATAGTGGCAGGCGAGGCCTGGCTCAGCGGGATGGAGCCCTGGTGCATGCTGCCGTCCCAGCCTTCCATGGTGACCCACAGTTCGGCATCGGCTGGCGTGCGTTCCGGGATCGGCAGGCCGGCGCCCATGCGGTAGGGGGTGCCGAAGAAGATCACACCGGCGGCGCGCAGGCTGCGTGGCTTGCCGATGCGCAGGTAGGTGGCCTTGACCTGGTTGGCGCAGGTGTCACACAGGGCGGCGTTGAAAAACTTCATCGGGCCGGCCGGGTCGGGGCGCGGGCCTTCATTGCGAAACTCCGCGAGGGTCAGGCTCCAGGGGCCTACCTGCACTTCACCGGCCACGCGCTCGCCGATGCCGGTGTCGCCGCGAAACAGCGCGGCGTCGGCGAAGTACTTGGGCATGAAGCCCAGAGGGATCAGCAACAGCAGCACATTGATGTGGAAGCGCCATTTCAGCCAGAAGGCCCGCAGTGGCGAAGGCGGTACAGCAGCGACCTTGCTCATGAGTTGGCCTCCGAAGTTTCAGCCTGCAGGGCCGGGATGGACGCCGGCTGTTTTTGAATCTTGGCTTCACGTTTGAGGGCATTGAGGGTGGCCAGGGCGGTGCGCTTGGTCCAGATCAGCAGGCCGCTCAACACCATCATGCTCATGATCAGGCCAAAGAATGCCCAGATCAGCTTGATCCAGATCCCACCAAAGTCGCCGGTGTGCAGGGGGCGCATGGATTCGGTGACAAACTCCAGCTTCGAGCGGTCGGACAGCAAGTGCGCCGCCGCGACTTCGCCGTCATAGGGGTTGATCTGTGCGGTCTGGAACATCAATGGGTACCAGCCGCGCCCGCTGATCTGCAGGTGGCTGTAGGCGTTGAGCGGCAGGCTGATGAAACTGGCCTCCAGGCCAGGGATGCGCTGGGTGGCGATCTTGAGCGCCTCGTCCACGGGAATCATGGGGGCCGGCACGCCGGGTGCCGACATCGGCACCTTCTCACGGGCAATCACCGGGATGACCGGTTCGGTGGAAATCGAGATCTGGTTGTCTCCCAGGATCGCCCGGATCAGGAACCAGATGCCGGTGACGGAAATCACCGCAATAAACCAGATCGACCAGATCCCGCTCAGACGGTGGAAGTCGCCCCAGAAAATCCGCGCGCCGTGGCGGATACGCAGGGTCGGGCGCAGGAAACCCTTCCAGAAACGCTTGTACACCACCAGCCCGGTGACCAGCGACGCCAGCAGCGGGATGCCCAGTGCCGACACCAGGTACCAGCCCCAGCTGTAGCCATTGGTGAATGGCACCAGCCACCAGCCGTGCAGGGCGCGGGTGAACTGCTGGAAGTTGAAGGACGGGCTGATGCCCTGGATCGCACCGGTATAGGGGTTGACGTAGACCTCTACCGAACGCCCGTCGGGGTAGCTGAGATTGACGCTGAGGGCGAAATGGGATTCGTCGGGGCGACTGATCGACTGGACGAACACCTGCGGTTCATCGCGCTTGATCGCGGCGATCACCTGGTCATAGCTCAGCGGTTCGGCATCATCCGTCGGCTTGCTCGCGCGGATATCCGGGTTGGCCAGCCAGACGATCTCCTGGCTGACCACCGCCAGGGTGCCGGTGACGCAGACGATCAGTACGAAGAACCAGATGGGCAAGGCCAGCCAGCTATGGACGAGAAACCAGAGTTTGGAGCGTGACTTCTTCGACATGTGAATGAGGGTCTTGATCGGAGAGGGGCAGTGAAGGCCCGGAAAAGGCCAGTCGTAGCTTTTGCTGACGCGACAGGCTGTATCTAAGTTAAGACGGATGAGAATGAGAAATCCCTAACCCCGATATGAAAGAAAATGTTTCAGGTTCACGTTCAGGGCGTTTTAACGCCTCGATCGAACACGAAACATGTTCCAAGCCATCACCCTGGCGCCCTTGATGGGGCGGGGCCGCTGCGTAGGATGGGCTTATGCCGTTGAGTGAGCCCTATCCAAAGCGAGCCCTAAGAAAAATGACTGCCAGAACCCTTTACGACAAACACATCGATTCCCACACGGTGTGCCCCCTGGATGACCAGGGCCATGTCCTGCTTTATATAGACCGCCAGGTGATCAACGAATACACCAGCCCCCAGGCCTTCAGCGGCCTGCGCGAAGCCGGGCGCAACGTATGGCGCCCCGGCACGGCGTTGGCCGTGGTCGACCATGTGAACCCCACCACGCCCAAACGCATCGCGGCGATGCCCGATGCCGGCGGGGCGCGGCAAGTGTCCTACCTGGCCGAGAACTGCCGGGACTTCGGCATCGAACTGCTGGACATCCTCGACAAGCGTCAAGGCATTGAGCACGTGATCGCCCCGGAACAGGGGTTTATCCTGCCGGGCATGGTGATTGCCGCCGGTGACAGCCACACCACCACCTACGGGGCCCTGGGTGCCTTCGGTTTTGGCATCGGTACTTCGGAAATCGAACACCTGCTGGCTTCCCAGACCCTGGTCTACAAGCGCCTGAAAACGATGTGCGTGAGCGTCGACGGCGACCTGGCGCCGGGCCTGACGTCCAAGGACGTGATCATGGCGCTGATCGGCAAGATCGGCGCCTCGGGTGCCACCGGCTATGCCATTGAATTTCGCGGCTCGACCCTTGATGCGTTGAGCGTCGAGGCGCGCATGACCATCTGCAACATGGCAGTGGAAGCCGGTGCGCGGGGCGCGTTCATGGCGCCGGACGAAAAAGTCTTCGCCTACCTCAAGGGCAAGCCGCGTGCGCCGCAAGGCGAGCTGTGGGACCAGGCGCTGGCGGGCTGGCGCTTGCTGCACTCGGATGTCGGCGCGGTGTTCGACCAAGAGGTGCAACTCGACGCCACCACCCTGGAGCCCATGGTCACCTGGGGCACCAGCCCCGACCAGGCCGCGCCCATCGGCGCCCGCGTGCCCGACCCGCAGGACGTCAGCGACCTGATTCTGCGTCAGGACATGCGCCGCGCCCTCAATTACATGGGCCTGGAAGCCGGCATGCGGCTGAGCGATATCGTCATCAGCCACGCATTCATCGGCTCCTGCACCAATGCGCGCATCGAGGACCTGCGCGACGCCGCCAGTGTAGTGCGCGGCAAGCACGTGGCCGAGCACGTACGGGCGATGATCGTGCCGGGCTCCACCGAAGTGCGGGACCAGGCTGAAGCCGAAGGGCTGGCCGCGATTTTTATCGACGCCGGCTTTGAATGGCGTCAGTCCGGTTGCTCGATGTGCCTGGCGATGAATGATGACGTGCTGGCTCCCGGCGACCGCTGCGCCTCCAGCACCAACCGCAACTTCGAAGGTCGCCAGGGCGCGGGCGCACGTACCCACTTGATGAGCCCGGCGATGGTCGCCGCCGCCGCCATTACTGGCCGCCTCACTGATATCCGCCACGTTGGAGCGCGCCCATGAGCCTGCAACCGTTCACCCTGGTCACCGGCAAGGCCGCGCCGATGCTGGCGGCCAATATCGACACCGATGTAATCATGCCCAAGCAGTTCCTCAAGGGCATCGACCGCAGCGGCCTGGACCGTGGGCTGTTCTTCGACCTGCGCTTCTTGCCCTCCGGCGAGCCCAACCCTGAGTTTGTGCTGAACCAACCGGCCTGGCAGGGCGCGAGTTTTATGGTGGTAGGGCCGAACTTCGGCTGCGGCTCCAGCCGTGAACACGCGGTGTGGGGGCTGAAACAGATGGGCATCCGCGCCTTGATCGGCAGCAGCTTTGCCGGGATTTTCTATGACAACTGCCAGCGTAACGGGGTGTTGTTGATTACCCTGGACGAGGCGGTGCTGCAGACGTTGGGCAAGACCGTCAGCCAGGCGGACCAGGCCCAGATCAGTGTCGACCTTGAAGCCCAGCAGATTCGCCTGGCGGACGGCGAGGTGATCGCGTTCCAGATTGATACGTTGCGTAAGACTGCGCTGCTGCTTGGCCTGGACGCCATCGGCAGTACCTTGCAGCGCAGTGACGAGATCAAGGCCTTTGAACGTCGCCATCTGCAAGCCAACCCCTGGCTCAACTGACACACCCAGCTCTAAAAGCAGGCGCGGGCTTGCTCGCGAGTGCAGTGTGTCAGCCAATACATGTCTGACTGACCCACCGCTTTTGCGAGCAAGCCCGCTTTCACTTTTTTGATTGGGTTTGCAACGCTATGGGCTAGATCGAGAGCCCTTTGAAGTGCTCCTGCAAGAACTCTACGCAGGCGCGCAGCTTCCCGGAATACGCCAGCCGTGTCGGGTACACCGCCCACACATTCGCGCTCTGGGTATATCCGTGCAGTACCTGCACCAGCTTGCCTTGTTCCAGCAGCGGCTTCACATCCCACATCGAGCGCAGCAACACCCCGCGCCCATCCAAGGCCCACTGCAACACAATCTCGCCATTGTTCGACGACAGCGGCCCACGCACGCGCACGCTTTCCTGGGCGCCGTCGCGTTCCAGGTTCCAGATGCCAAACGCGTTATCGCGCTCTTTGAGCACCAGGCAATCGTGCTGTTCCAGGTCGCTCAAATGTTGCGGTGTGCCGTGGCGCTGCAGATAAGCCGGGGCGGCGCACAGTACCCGGCGGTTGCTCACCAGCCGGCGGCCGATGTGTTGACCGGGAATGTCGTCGCCCACGCGGATCTCCAGGTCGAAGCCTTCGCTGACGATGTCCACCACGCGGTCGAAAAGGTCCAGGCGGATTTCCAGGTCCGGGTATTGTTCTGCCATCTGCGACAGGGCCGGGGCCACATGGTTGCGGCCAAAGCCGAAGCTGCTGCACAAATGCAGGCGCCCACGGGGGCTGTCGTGGGCGTCGGAGAGTTCATCGGAGAGTTGCTGGAAGTCCTCCAGGATGCGCACGGCCCAGCGCTGCACCCGCTCGCCGTCTTCGGTCAGGGCGATGCGCCGGCTGGTGCGGTGCAGCAGGCGGGTGGCCAGGGTGGTTTCGAGGATCTGGATACGCTTGCTGACATACGCGGGCGACAGCCCGAGTTCATCGGCTGCCGCTGCGAAGCCGGCCTTGCGGATCACGGTCAGGAACACCCGCAGGTCTTCGGGTAGGGGCACGGTATCTTTCTTGTTAGTCATCAGAAACAGGCGTGGCGGCATGAGCCGCCAGAATAGCACCGCTTGGACGCGCCTTCCGGCACGCCCGGGTGTTGTCGCTTACTCGGCGGCCATCTTGGCCTGGGCCGCAGCCTCGGCAGCCCGAGCATGGCGGCCGCGCTTGAGCGCGATAGGGGCCATTTTTTCGCGGTCCAGCTCACCTTCCCAGGCGGCCACTACCAGGGCGGCCACGGCATTGCCGATAATATTGGTCAACGAGCGGCATTCGGCCATGAAGCGATCGACGCCGAGGATCAACACCATCGCCGCCACCGGCACCGTCGGCACCACCGCCAGGCTGGCGGCCAGCGCCACGAAGCCCGCACCGACCACCGCACCCGCGCCCTTGGAGGTCAGCATGGCCACCGCCAACAGGGTCAACTGCTGCTCCAGTGGCAAGTGGATGTTAGTGGCCTGGGCCAGGAACAGCACCGCCAGGGTCATATAGATGTTGGTGCCGTCGAGGTTGAAGGTGTAACCGGTCGGCACCACGATGCCCACCACGCCCTTGGAGGCGCCCAGGCTTTCAAGTTTCTGGATCAGTTGAGGCAACGCCGACTCCGACGAGCTGGTACCGAGCACGATCAACAGCTCTGACTTGATGTAGCCCATCAATTTGAAAATGCTGAACCCGGCGTAGCGGGCGATGCTGCCCAGTACCACGGCAATAAAGAAAAACGCCGTGACATAGAAGGTGCCCACCAGTTTCAGCAGGGGCAGCAACGAACCGACACCGTACTTACCGATGGTGAACGCGATCGCACCAAAGGCACCGATCGGCGCGACCCGGCTGATGATGCCGACGATGCGGAAGAACACTTCGCTGGCCTGATTGATCACGCCCACCAGCGGCCGGCCCTTTTCACCGACCATTACCAGGCCCACGCCAAACAGCACGGAGACGAATAGCACCGGCAGGATTTCACCCTTGGAAAACGCATCGAAGAATGTCGCGGGGATCACATGCAGCAGGAACCCGGTGATGCCTTCGCCATGTTCGGCCTGGCCGACAAAACCGGCGATGGCCGAACTGTCGAGGGTCTTCACATCGATATTGAAGCCCACGCCCGGATGCAGCAGGTGTGCGGCGAGAATGCCGATCAACAGGGCGATGGTCGAGACCACCTCGAAGTACAGCAGCGCCTTGCCACCGACCCGGCCCACCTGTTTTACGTCGTGCATGCTGGTGATGCCGGAGACCACCGTGCAGAAGATGATCGGGCCGATGATCATCTTGATCAGCTTGATAAAACCATCGCCGAGGGGCTTGAGGTCGATGCCGATCTGCGGCCATTGATGGCCGATCAACACGCCCAGCGCGATAGCGATGAGCACCTGGATATACAGGGTTCCCAGCAGTTTTCTGATTGTCATTGTTATTATCTCGGTACGTTTCTTGGGGCAAAGCGAACCCGTCGCAGGCCATTGGCAGCCTGCGAGGCGTGTGGGTCAGGTCACGGGTTTACTGAGTGGTTCAGCGAAGGAAGGTCAGGACTTCGCCCAGCAGCAACTCGGGGGCTTCTTCGGCGATGTAATGGCCGGCCGGCAGGGCCTTGCCGCGCACGTCGGTGGCGACTTTCTGCCATTCCTTGAGCGGCTCGAAACAGCGGCCGACCGTGCCTTCGGCACCCCACATCACCAGCAACGGCAGGTTCAGGTGGTTACCGGCGTCGATGTCCGCCTGGTCGTGCTCAAGGTCGATACCGGCGGCGGCACGGTAGTCCTCACAGAGGCCAGTGGCGGCCCCCGGCAGTTTCAGGCAGCGCAGGTACTCGGCGAAGGCTTCATCGGTAAATGGCTTGAGCCCGGCGCTGCGACTGCCCATTACGCTGCGCAGGTACAGCTCTGGGTCGCTTTCGATCAAGGCTTCCGGCAACGGCGCCGGGCGGATCAGGAAGAACCAGTGCCAGTAGGCGCGGGCGAAGGCTTCGTCGGTCTGTGCATACATCGACAGGGTAGGGGCGATGTCCAGCAGCACCATGCGCTGCACGGCGGCGGGATGGTCCAAGGCCAGGCGATGGGCAACGCGGGCGCCACGGTCGTGGGCCAGCACCGAAAACTGCGCGAAGCCCAAGGCCTTCATGAGCTCGGCGCTGTCCCGGGCCATTTCGCGTTTCGAATAGTTGGAGTGGTCGTCATTGGCTGGCGGTTTGCTGCTGTCGCCATAGCCACGCAGGTCGGCGGCCACCACGGTGAAGTGTTCAGCCAGTTGTTCGGCGACTTTGTGCCAGATGACGTGGGTTTGCGGGTGCCCGTGCAACAGGAGCAGACCGGGACCTGTACCGCCTTGGCGGTAACTGATGTCCACGCCGTTGACATGGCACTGGTCTTTTTGGAATCCGGCGAACATGGAATGACTCCTCTTTGTAATTGCTTGCATCCTGGAATCACACAGCGTTCGGGGCAAGGGCGAAAACGTGGAGGGGTTGTTCATGAAGTGTGTAGGAGCTGGCTTGCCGGCGATGAAATCGACGCGGTGCGCTGGTAGAACGAGTTGTGTGCATCGCCGGCAAGCCAGCACCTACATTTGATAGATGTTGCCTCAGCTATTTCAGGCTTGCTTGAACATCTCCATGGCACGCTGGCGGATCTGTGCTTCGGTCAAATCTTCCTTATGCGTGGCCAGGAACCACAGATGCCCGAACGGATCCTTCACGCTAGCGGAGCGGTCGCCGTAGAACTGGTCTTTCGGCTCGGACACGACCACAGCGCCCGCAGCCACCGCTTGCCTGAACTGCGCGTCGACATCCTTCACATACAGATGCAAACCGACACTGGTGTGTTTATCCGGATTGCGCAGCGCCATTTCATCGCAGGGCGTGCCCAGCATGATTGCCGAGTCACCAATGCGCAGCTCGGCATGGCCGACTTTGCCATCGGGCATGTCCAGGCGCATGACCTGGGTGGCGCCGAAGGCTTTCTTGTAGAACTCGATGGCTTCAGCGGCATTGTTGATGCCCATATACGGCGTGACGCTGTGATAACCCTCGGGAATCGGTTTAACGCTCATATCGTTCTCCTTGATGGTGGTGGAGGGACGGCCTTTTAACTATAGGCCACGGATTGCGTGGCCTGCGGACAGCCGACGAGGTGTCCGCCAGGCAAGAGTGAGCGGGCAGATTGCTGCGCCATAAGCGCGCCAGGTCAGCGTTCTTACCGCCAAACCGCCTGCTTCGAATGCCGATGAGGTGCGCCAGTTCATCCTGACCCGTTACAAAGGCCAGATCGCCGCTGGTTTCTGATTATGAGGGTGTCACTTCAGTGATTGGGAGGTGGGCTCCAACAGCTGTGCCCCTGGCCCGCACTCGCCGAGTTTGTCATCCTGATTACGCAACGGACATGCCTCCAGCGACAGACACCCGCAGCCAATACAGCCACTGAGCTTGTCGCGCAGCAGCATCAGCTTGTTGATGCGTTCATCCAGGTCTTCGCGCCACAGCGCCGATAAACGCTCCCAATCCTGGGCATTGGGCGTGCGCCCGTCCGGGAGCGTCTGCAACGTCTCGCCGATCGTCGCCAGCGGAATGCCCAAACGCTGGGCGATCTTGATCACCACCACACGCCGCAGCACATCCCGTGGATAGCGGCGCTGGTTGCCGGCATTGCGGTTGCTCTTGATCAGCCCCTTGGCTTCATAGAAATGCAGGGCCGTGACCGCGACGCCACTGCGGGCGGCGAGTTGGCCGACGGTGAGTTCCTTGTTGAGCATGAAAAAACTCCCAAACAGCGCTTGACCTTGACTTAACTAGAGGTTTTACCCTGCGTGGCATCGAATCGCAAGATTCTGCCTACAGAGAAAGGGGAGTGTTCATGCAGGTATTAGAGAAAAATCGCAGCTTCACTCAATTGATCGAGTTTCAGATCGAGCCCCGGCAGCAATGGGCCCTGGTGGCGGCGTTGACCACTCAAAGCGAACGCCTGGCCCAAGGCCATGGCGGCTTTATCAACGCAAGTGTGCAAGTCAGCGATGACGGCCGGCGGGTGCTCAATTACCTGCAATGGCGCTCGCGCGAGGATGGCGAGGCGGCGTTCAAATGCTTCGAGCACGGCGAGGAGGATTTCTGGACGCTGATTCGCGCCCACCAGGCCACGGCCGTGACCTTCGGTTCGTTCCAAGTGCTGCGCAGCTTCGAGCGTAGCCACGATAACGCATTGCACTGCCGTCTAAATGGATAGGTGCAGCATGCGCTCGCCCTGCACGTTTTCGCCTGGGCGGCGTTTGTTCACCGCCAACTCGCCGATCTTGATCAGGCGTGTGCGCGTGACGTTGCGGCTCAAGCCCAGCAGGTTGGCGGTGTGCACCTGGTTGTAATGGCTGAAACGGTAGGCGGCGCGGAGCAGGGCGTCCTCGACCTTTTCATGCAGGGCCCCGGCCTGTTCCTCAAACAGCTTTTGGAAGGCCCGCGCCAGCAACGCTTCGGCGCTGTTGTCAGTGCCGTGCTGGCTGTCGTCCTGACGCTCGATGCGCATGTTCGACAGGCGTAAATCGTCGCGTTCGATCACGCCATCGCGGCAGATCAGCAGGGTGTGGTGAATCACGTTTTCCAGTTCACGGATGTTGCCCGGCCAACTGTAGCTCTTGAGTTTGTGCTCGGCCTCGCGGCTGATGGTGATCGGCCCGTAACCCAGGCGCTGGCTGTAGGCTTCGATAAAATGCCGGGTCAGCGGCAAGATATCGCCTGGCCGGTCACGCAAGGGGCTGAGCTCCAGGCTGACCACGTCGAGACGGTAGTAGAGGTCCTCGCGAAAATGCCCGGCATTGATGGCTTTTTCCAGTTGCACGTTGGTGGCGGCCAGGACCCGCACATCAATCGGAATGCTCTTGCGCGACCCCAGGCGTACCACTTCGCGTTCCTGTAGGACGCGCAACAGCTTGACCTGGATCGCCATCGGCAAATCGCCGATCTCATCCAGAAACAACGTGCCGCCGTCGGCCTCTTCGAACCAGCCGGCCTTGGCACTGAGGGCGCCGGTGAAGGCGCCTTTTTCGTGGCCGAACAGCTCGGCTTCCACCAGGGATTCGGAGAACGCACCGCAGTTCACCGCCACGAATGGCCGGTTGCGCCGCGCGCTGAGGTTGTGGATATGCCGTGCCACCAGCTCTTTACCGGTCCCGGTCTCGCCGATGATCAACACGCTGGCTTCGCTGGGCGCCACTTGCTGG
>Ga0308171_1003275_pt1 | contig 15070 bp, 12 predicted proteins | sample PhyGR1_FD_202135 | JGI IMG/M metagenome (GOLD analysis project Ga0308171, IMG submission 202135) | Phyllosphere microbial communities from UC Gill Tract Community Farm, Albany, California, United States - DLSLSG.R1 | ecosystem: Host-associated > Plants > Phyllosphere > Unclassified | place: USA... | reverse complement strand
ACAAATTGGCTTTTGACAGTTGTTAATTTATTGGCTGTGTAGATATAGTCAACTGTTGTTTGTTCGCCATCGGAGTCAACACTTGTCACCTTGGAAAGAAACTTCGTTGTTCCCCCATTGTTTCCGCCAGGGTTCGTGTTTGGGTCATAATCTATACCAGTTAAAAAATCACCATTTGCATCCTGACTTGGAACGCAAGATGACAACATAAAGGCTCCGAAGATGAGAGATAAATAATAAAATAAATTTTTCATTGATTATTGTTGTGTTTGCAAAGTTAACTTTTTAAAACAAATTGTTTAAGCCAAAATCCTATTTAAAACCAGATTCACCTCGTCCACATTTGTTACATTATCTTTCCGCATCATCAGCTGGTTGTTCTTTTCTTTTAACGTTGCTTCCTTCGGGTTTTGTGTGAGGTAGGCAATTATTTTTTTGAATTTGTCACTTTGATAGAATTTGTCCTGAGGATTTGCTGGGAAATAACCGAGGAATACTTTGTTTTTCACAACCAGTTTCTCAAATCCAATTTCCGCAGCCAGCCATTTCAGCTCCACAGATTTCAATAGATTAATTGCTTCATCTGGCAATTCTCCGAATCGGTCTTTTAATTCATTTTCGAAGTTTACCAGGTCAACAGCATTATTGATTTCGGCTAATTTCTGGTATAATGACAATCTTTCCTCTGTCGAACTCACATAATGGTCTGGCAACATCAACTCCAGATCCGTATCAATATTCACTTCTTTGGTGGATTTGAATAATTTCTGACGGTCTTCCTCATTTTCAAAAAGATCTTCAAAATCCTCATCATCTTTCAATTCTTCCAACGCTTCCTGCATCATTTTCTGATAGGTTTCAAATCCCATTTCATTGATGAAACCACTTTGTTCCGCTCCAAGCAAATCGCCCGCACCCCGAATTTCAAGATCCTTCATCGCAATCTGGAATCCACTTCCAAGATCCGAAAATTGCTCGATTGCTTCCAGACGTTTTCTCGCATCGGAAGTCATCATATCAAACGGCGGCGTGATGAGATAACAAAACGCTTTTCTGTTGCTTCGCCCTACCCGTCCACGCATCTGGTGAACATCTGCCATTCCAAATCTGTGAGCATCATTAATGAAAATCGTATTCGCATTCGGAACGTCAACACCACTTTCTATGATGGTTGTAGCGACAAGAACGTCATATTTTCCATCCATAAAATCGAGGACATTTTGCTCCAATTGTTTGCCCTCCATCTGTCCGTGACCAATCACGACTTTCGCATCCGGAACCAAACGCTGGATCAATCCTGCAATATCTTTCAGATTTTCAATCCTATTATTAATGAAATAAACCTGTCCGTCCCGCTGAAGTTCATAAGAAACCGCATCACGGATAATTTCCTCACTGAAACCAATGATACTCGTATCCACAGGCTGACGATTTGGCGGGGGTGTTTTGATGACCGAAAGATCTCGTGCAGCCATTAATGAAAATTGCAAAGTCCTTGGAATCGGCGTTGCAGTTAATGTCAGCGTATCGACGTTGGTTTTCATCGTCTTCAGTTTATCCTTTACCGAAACTCCGAATTTGTGTTCCTCATCAATAATTAACAACCCTAAGTTCTTGAATTTCACTTTCTCAGAAGCCAGTTGATGAGTTCCAATCACAATATCAACTTTTCCGTCTTTAAGACCTGCTAAAGTTTCTGATTTCTGTTTCGCAGTTCTGAATCTATTTAAGTAAGAAATATTAACCGGAAAATCTTTCAATCGTTCTTTGAAACTTCTGTAATGCTGGAAAGCTAGAATCGTCGTCGGAACCAAAATCGCCACTTGCTTGCTGTCAGTTGCCGCTTTGAACGCCGCACGAATCGCAATTTCCGTTTTCCCGAATCCTACGTCGCCACAGATCAGACGATCCATCACGCCTTCATCTTCCATATCACGCTTCACATCGAAGGTCGCTTTTTCCTGATCCGGCGTATCTTCGTAAAGGAAACTCGCCTCCAACTCATTTTGAAGATAAGAATCTGGCGAATATTGAAATCCTTTCGCCGTTTTTCTTTGCGCGTAAAGTTTGATTAAGTCAAATGCAATCTGCTTGACTCTCGCTTTTGTTTTCTGTTTTAAGGATTTCCAGGCAGGCGAACCAAGTTTGCTGAGGACAATTTCTTTCCCGTCTGGCCCGTTATATTTTGAGATTTTATGTAATGAATGGATACTCACATAAAGCAGATCGCCATTTTTATAAACCAGTTTGAAACATTCCTGAATTTTCCCATCATTATTAACCTTCACCAATCCCATAAATTTCCCAATTCCATGATCGATGTGAGCAATATAATCGCCAATCTTCAAAGACATCAAGTCCTTTAAAGTCAGTTGTTCAGATTTTGCAAACGTATCTTTGGATTTGTAACGCTGATAACGGTCGAAGATCTGATGATCCGTATAAACCAGGATCTTGTGTTCCAAATCCACAAAACCCTGATGAAGTTCGGATTTGAAACTTTTGAACGGAATCTGATGTTCCAATTCTTCAAAAATCGATTGTAATCTTTCGCGTTGTTTTTCAGATGAGAAAGAGATCCAAGTATCAAAACCGAGAATTTGTTTTTCTTCAAGGTCTTCAATCAACAATTCGAAATTTTTGTGGAAACTTGGCTGTTGCGTTTGGTTGAGTTCCAGAGTTTTATTTTTCGGAAGTTCGAATGGTTGCGAACTGAAATCGATAGTTTTGAATTTGATCAGTTTATTTTGGAATTCATTTTCGGAAATAAACAATTCTTCTGGCTTTCTATGACTGATCTCTTTGCTTAAAGTTTCAAATTTCTCAAACGATTTTTCATAAAAATCCTTGACTTTCTTTACGCCAAGAAATAGATTCTTTGAAACGATCAAACTGTCATCAGAAAGCAATTCGAAGAACGAAACTTTGTTCCCGGAGACCGAAAAATTCATATTGGAAACCAACTGGAATTCTGTGATCTTATCTAATGAAAGCTGAGATTCGATATCAAAAGTTTTGATGCTTTCTACCTCATTTCCAAAAAATGTGATTCGGAAAGGTTTTTCATTAGAAAAAGAAAAAACATCCACAATCCCGCCACGAACAGAGAATTCTCCCGGCTCAGAAACAAAATCAGTCTGGTTGAATTGGTAATGATTCAGCAACTCATCCACGAAATCAAAATCCAGTTGATCGCCCACTTTGATCTGATGAGAGATCGCTTTAAAGTCTTCTTTCTTCAATACTTTTTCGGACAACGCGCCGACGAAAGCCACAATGACTTTAGGAGCTTTGCCGGAATTTATTTTATTGATGACCTCAGTCCTTAAAACTAAATTAGCATTTTGTGTCTTCTCAACCTGATAAGGTTCCAAATGCGTCGCCGGAAAATAAAGTATATTTTCTTTCCCAAGAAGATCTTCCATTTCTGAGTTCACGTAAAGCGCATCTTCCTTGTCATCCGTAATGAAAAGAATATTTTTCTTCTGAGCCAGAAACAATTCTGCCGTGAAAATAGAAACCGCCGAACCAGCACTTCCTTTCACAGAAATATGTTGATTGCTATCTAATTGTGAAAATATCTCACTTCCAAATTCTTTCTTGAGCAAGTCTGGAAGTAGATTTTCATTGATTTTTTTTAATTCCATATCAAATATATGTAAACAGGAAAACGATTCCGAGCTTGTTCCCGGAATCGTAATTCTTTGCAAAGATACTATTTTTAAGAAAATTTAGTTTTAATTTTACATTCATTAATTAATGCTAAATTGAAATTTTCATTCAAAATATTATCCGTTTTCTGCTTGATGTCAATTCTCCTGACACAATGTAAAGATGATGATGCCAATATTTTTCGAGCCTATGTGGAAGGAAAGTTCACCTATTCTGATGGGAAATTTTTGGAGGACCCGATCCACCTCGTGAATAATAAAAAGATCATTGCAGAAACGTATCCAAAAGAAAGCGGCAGTTTTGTTCTGGCTGGGCCTTATGAAAAAGACGCTTACAAACTGCAACTGAAAAACTTCAAGATCAAATCCTTTTCTACAGAAACGCCAGGTTGTAAAATATCCGCAGATTCCCTCAGCATCGATATTCCGGATGGTGTGACCTATGTTATCTTTAATGACATTACTCTGAAATGATAAAAAAATCTATTCTTTTTTTCATTGTTATCTTTTCAATTTCTGTGTCAGCACAGCGCAGAAAGCAGAACTGGACAGAGAATGTCAGATTTTCTGTCGATCCACATGTGAAAGTAATGACCTCGCTTGGCAATAATTTTCTAAGCGAATCTTTCGATTATTTTTATGGGTTTGGTATTGGACTCAATACCAATCTTTATAAGAATTTTGGTCTTGGCGTAGAGTACACTTATTTTCTTGCTACTCTAAAAAAACCAGAATTGTCTGGTTATCTGGGAGCGCCGTCTATGAACAGTTTCGATTGGTATATTTTCCACAAAGACAAGATCACAGAAGAATTCTTCGTCGAAGAGATTGTGGGCTACACTACTTACAGGATGAAAAGTCCTTTTTTAGATAATTCGGGGAAATTCTCTGAAGGTAATGGTGGACTAAACCTTGGTGCGAAAGCCATCTATGTCTTGGATGTAGAAGGCGTACAGGAAATTGTACTTGGTGGAAAACTTAATTTTTACAACTCCAGGATCGGCAATCAGAATCCAGATATCGAAAAATTTTATTCCAAAGCCACTTTACTGAATATCAGCTTGGCGTATCGTTTTAATTTTTAATTTTAAGGAGATTTTAAGCTATTATAATTTCTGGTTAAAGTTTTATAATTCTCATTTTTAATCAATTATTACTATAAATTTGTTAAACCAAAACAACAGAGACATGAAAAATCTATTGACAACTTTGCTGCTTACCTTAGGAATAGGATTAGCATCAGCACAAACAACACCAGCTGCAAAAGCAACGAAAACAGAAGTTAAAACGAAGACTTCTAAAACATCTGTGGAAGCAAAAGCCGCAAAAGTGGCAAACACACCCGATGTGAAAATGAAAAAAGACGGAACTCCGGACAAACGATACAAAGCCGCAAAAACCTTGAAAAAGGACGGAACGCCAGACAAGCGTTACAAGGTTAACAAGTAATTTATCTCTATCTGTAAAGAGAAGGATAATTTAATTTTTCATAACTTTTATTTTTTTAAGACTTTACAATTTTTGTAAGGTCTTTTTTTTGGTTCGTGATTTGATTTACTTTTAGCATCAATAAAAAAATATCATTATGAATAATCCGAAACCAATGCTTACACTTTCCGAAGTGATGGAAAAACTAAGACAAAAAGGCATCACCAAAGAAATTCTAATGAACGAGGATAAAAAATTTGTGCTGCGAGATGAAGGAATTGTCTATAAACCTGAAGATCTGAAGATCATCCGAACTTACAGATTCGAAGGTGCAAGCGATCCAGGCGATAATGTAGCCTTATATCTTCTGCAGGACATCTATGGCAACCAGGCCATGATCATCGATTCCTACGGCGCCAACAGCAACTACAGCGGACCTGAATTTGATGAATTTTTAAAGAAAATAGAAGAAGACGAACAAAAAGAAGAATTTGATTTCTAAAAATCTTTTCTGTAATAATATAAAAACCCTGTCCGTTGAAAGGCAGGGTTTTGTATTTTTAGATTTTAACAATTAGTAAGGTTTTCTTGAGTCCATCCTCGATGCCTTTCCAATAAAAATTGAAGAACGATCTTTCCTTGTTCCGCTCAACATAGATGTCCACAGATTCCGGGAATTTCTGAGAATCTTTCTTCACCAAAAGGTTGGCAACGCCAGATAGGAATTTCTTTTTCTCTTTGGTCTCCTTGTCTATCAAACTCACTTTCAAATCTTTATGAGTAATTTTGAATTTCCCATTCATAATGTCATTGTTCCCTTTGAAATTATAATTAAGACTTGTAATAGTACCAGTCGCTGTGATATTCATGTAAGGTTTGACGAATGGATTGATGTCATTTGCCGGAAGATCATTGATATAACCACCAATCGTGAAGTTGTCCCGTAGATCCGAAGTATCAAAGTTCCAATTCACTTTCATCGGAGAAACGCCCATAAAATTGCAATTGATGACAATCGGGACTTTCGTATTGGCGCCTTTCTTTTTGTTGGAATTAAGATTTTTGACGTTCAAATTAAAATTGGTGAAGAACACTTTTCCAGGACCATTGTTGTCCGGCTTATCTTCTTCGTAGACCAATTTTGAGTTTATAAGATTCAGATTATCAACAATCAAAGGGAATTTTATATTTCTAAGAACTTTGGAATAAAGCAACTTTTCTTTTGGATTATCTTTCGGAATTTTGCTTCGGAAAATGTTCGCATCCACTTGGTCAAGTTTTGCTGATCTCAAATGAAGGTCAAGTTCTTTTTCGAAAGTCCAATCGACACCTGAAAGTAGAATTCTGTTTGCCGAAATATTGAATTGGTCATCTTCCATCGGAATCGTCCTTACGAATTCGGCACGAGACATTTTTGGAATCATTTTAAAATTCATCAAATCAATCGATTGCGAAGACATATTAAAGCTTGACAAACTGATATTATAATATTTCCCTGAGTCATAAAAAAACGTCTTTCCAACGATTTTATAATCTTTGAACTTAAATGGCAATTTGTTCTTCGAAGTTTCATCGTCCATTATCAAATCTTTCACATTAGCATCAAATTTTGCAAGTGACAAGGATTTTTCGCCGTTGGATTTCAGCATTGATAATTTCCCATTTTTGATATCAATGTTGGCAAAATTCAAATCGATTCCGTTTTTCTTTGAATCTTTTGGCTTAATGACTTTCTGATCTCTATTTTGAATAACAAATTCTGGGTCAAGGAACTGCGCATTTGTCAGATTCAATTTGGTCTTATCAAAAACCAAATCTTTGAAAGAAATCTTCTTGCTTTTGATTGTGAAAAGACTTTTCTGTTTCGTAAAACTTTTCTCCCAATCTTTGAAACCCAAAACCGATTTCAGCTCAAAATCATTGATTTCCAATTGACCATTATTGGTTTTGACATCAGAAGAATTAATGGTGTAAACATCACTGATTCTTGCGAAGAAATGTTTCGCAGTGATTTTATAACTATCCAGCGCAAACGGCAATTCGTCTGGATTATCGTTCAGGCTCAGATTTTTGATTTCTAAATTAAGGTCTTTTGCGGCGAAAACTTTTGAGTCGTCTGGTTTAATGACTTCGAAGTTTCCTTTGGTGATATCAATGTTTCTGATTAGAAAAGGCATTGGCTCTTTTACGGAATCTTTCGTTTTCTTTAGCGCCAACCTAATTTTAAGTCGCGGATTCGTCAATCTGATAGAATTGGTGTTGATCATTTTATTTTTGATCAAATCAATGATTCCCAATCGGCTGATATTCAAACCGCTTACAAACCCATCAATTGCCAAAACTTTTTTGTCATTTGGATTTTTAGATTTAATTAAAATTCCGTCTGCCGAAATACTTCCGCTGAGAATCTCGACATTCAAGGTCTTGTAGGTGATTGCGTAAGGTGTTTTATTTTTGATGTAATCCGGAAGCTGATACTTGAGCCAAAGCGTGAATCCAATGTTCACTATCAGGATGAGAAGCAAAATACTTCCCAGAGCAATTCCGGTAACTTTTAAAGTTTTTTTCATCTAATTTTTTCTCACTAATTGATTACTAAAAACCGTTCCAACTTTAAATGCCTTTTCCTTTTAAAGTCTTTGAACCACAAAAGAAAATCTAAAAATTAAATAATTCATAAGAGCAACGAAACAATTTTTGAAAATAGTCTTCCTTTTTTAACTTTTGATAAACCTAAACAAAATAATGGCTTTTGTGCCTTTTGTGGTTTTAATTTTTTTAAACCGTCAACTCCACCACATAACCTTCGTGCCCGCGAACATTAATGAAATCATCACCTTCAAAAGCAAGATATTGCCCTTTGATTCCCTTCAAAACGCCATTGAATTCTGGTTTCTTGTCCAACGTGAAAACATTGATCTTCTCAGGTTTCTCATAAGGAAAATCCAGTTTGATAATATTATCCTCGCTCACCGCAAACCTCTTGAAATCATTAGGAAAATAGTCTGCAATTTTATTTCGGAAATCAATCAGATCCAATGTGTCTTCATAATCATCCAAAAGCATTTTCTTGGGATTGGTCTTGTCGGCAACGTGTTTTTTCAGTTCCACCTCTATCATTCCAGCTTCGTAACGGTTTTCCGTGATGGCGATTGGCAAAGCGAAAGTCGCACCTTGATCGATCCATCTGGTTGGGATTTGAGTTTCTCTGGTCACACCCACTTTTACATCGCCTGTGTAAGCCAAATAAACAATGTGCGGAACTAGCTGAATCTGTTTTTCAACTTCCAGATCTCTTTCTCCAACGCCAAGATGTGCGGTAGACAGTTCCGGACGGATAATTGAGTCGCTCGCGTATGGACTTTCGAAGAAGCATTTTTTGCAGAATCCCATTCGGTATACCTTCTCATCACTTCCGCAATTCACGCATTGGTAGCCAATATGTTTGATGTGAAGTTCTTTTCCAAAAAGCTGATTCATATTGATGAGGTCGCCATTCAGGTTGAGATAATATTGGATCGGTTTTCCGTTTTGAGAGATCATTTTCAGGATTTGTCCGGAGAATTGCATTTTGTTATAATTTTAGTAAAAATACAGAAAAAGATTTATTTTTGTTCAAAACACAGATCTATGGATGACAAACAAAAATTGAGAAAACATTTTGCTTTTCTATTAAACTACATTTTAGACAATTCCAAAAAGGCTTTTTTGAGCGCGGACGACCTTGTAATGGTTTTAAATGAAGTGCATCATTTTAAGAATTATTTGAAAAAAGCAGATATTGATCCGGACCTAAAGGAAAAATTATACCAAGTGCATTTTGACTATTCTCCTGCAAAAGCAAATTTTTCTTCTTCTTTTTTGATTATAGTCTTACTTATTTTATCATTGGGATTATACTTTATGTTTATAAAAATCCAGGAATTAGAACGAAAAAGATCATTAGTCGCTTTTCTAGACAAATATGAAGATTTGTTAAAACTTTTTTAGAAAAAATAATACCTAAATTTGCAATATTCAACAATCAACCATGAATTATCTTGTTACTGGCGGCAGTGGATTTATAGGTTCTCATCTAGTAGAACAACTTTTGAAAAATGGACATTCTGTCATTAATATTGACAACTTCGACGATTTTTACAATTATAAGATCAAAGTTCAAAATACTTTGGAATCTTTAGCTTCAAAATCTGAATTTAATTTCACAGATAAGGAATCCGACATTCAAAAACTTTCAACTGAAACCAAATCAAATTATTACCAGCTTTATCATCAAGATATTCGGGACAAAGAAGGTCTGGAAGAGATCTTCAAAAATCATAAAATCGATCTGGTCATTCATTTGGCGGCTCTGGCTGGCGTTCGTCCTTCCATTGAACGTCCTTTGGAATATGAGGCAGTGAATATCCGAGGCACTCAGAATCTGTGGGAACTTTGTAAAGACTTCGGAATCAGAAAATTTGTTTGCGCCTCATCATCAAGTGTTTACGGCAACAACGAGAAAATTCCCTTCGCTGAAACTGACAATGTGGACAATCCGATCTCGCCTTACGCAGCGACAAAAAAATGTGGCGAGATCATAGGACATGTTTACCACAGCCTTTATCATATCGATATGATCCAACTGAGGTTTTTCACGGTTTACGGGCCGAGACAAAGACCGGATCTCGCCATTCACAAATTCACGAAACTGATTTCCGAAAATCAAGAAATCCCTTTCTACGGCAATGGTTCTACAGCTAGAGATTATACTTTCATAGATGATATCATTGATGGAATCTTGAAATCTGTCACATATCTGCAGACCAACGAGAACGTTTATGAGATCATCAACCTCGGCGAAAGTGAAGTGGTAACGCTCAACGAAATGCTCTCTGTTCTGGAAACCACAATTGGCAAAAAAGCAAACAAAAAAATACTGCCAATGCAGCCAGGCGATGTCCAAAAAACAAACGCTGACATCACCAAAGCAAGGACATTGATAGGATATGCGCCAAGCACAAACTTCCAAAATGGCATAAAAAAATTTGTGGAATGGTTTTTGGGAAATCCGCAGTAATACGCCACGACGACAATCGAATTTAAATATTAAATAAAATAATTTTTAAATATTGTTGAAAATCAGTAGAAAAGTGTATAAAGTATCACCTAATTTTTTACTTTTGCAAAAAATTTAAATTATGTATTGGACATTAGAATTAGCATCTTACCTTAGTGATGCACCTTGGCCGATGACCAAGGCAGAATTGATCGACTACGCCATCAGAACCGGAGCGCCTATGGAAGTTGTAGAAAACCTACAAGCCATCGAGGACGAAGGTGAGATCTATGACGCGATCGACGAGATCTGGAGCGATTATCCTACAGACGAGGATTACCTCTGGAACGAGGACGAATATTAATTCGTTTTTTTGGCTCTTGGTTTTTACCTTTTGCCATTCTTTTAAATAAATAACGCAGTTGGCCAAAAGCTGAGTGCAAACCGCAAATAGCAAATTATGAGTTTTTTAAATACCGTTCTTAAAAGTTTTTTGGGAGACAAAAATGCAAAAGATCTTAAAGAAGTAAAAAAAGTTGTCGCAAAAATTAAAACAGTAGAATCTGGAATCCAAGCATTATCTGATGATGGACTGAGAGATAAAACAGCAGAATTTAAAAATAAAATAAAAACTGCAACTGCCAATTTTACAACCCAAATCGAAGAAACTAAAGAGCAGATAAAAAACTCAAGCAACGTTGACGAGAAAGAAGCCCTTTTCACCAAGATCGAAACTCTGAAAAAAGAGTCTTATGATGTGGAAGAAAAGGTATTGGCAGAAGTTCTTCCAGAAGCATTTGCTTTGGTAAAAGAAACTTCTCGTCGTCTGGCTCAAAACGGAGAGATCCGTGTAACCGCTACAGACAGAGACCGCGAACTGGCTGCTACAAAAGATTTTGTAGTGTTGGAAGGTGACATCGCTGTTTGGAAAAACAAGTGGGACGCTGCAGGAACGCCTGTCGTTTGGGACATGGTTCATTACGACACGCAGTTTATCGGTGGTGTAGTACTTCACCAAGGAAAAATTGCTGAGATGGCAACCGGAGAAGGGAAAACATTAGTTGGAACTTTACCGATCTATCTTAATGCACTTCCTGGCCGTGGTGTTCACGTAGTAACTGTCAATGACTATTTGGCGAAACGTGACTCCGCTTGGATGGGACCATTGTACGAATTCCACGGCATGAACATCGATTGTATCGACCTTCACCAGCCAAACTCAGACGCAAGAAGAAAAGCTTACCAAGCAAGCATCACTTACGGAACGAATAACGAATTTGGTTTCGATTACTTGAGAGATAACATGGTGACCTCTCCAACTGAATTGGTTCAGGGAGAATTGAACTTTGCTATCGTGGATGAGGTGGATTCTGTTTTGGTAGATGATGCCAGAACGCCATTGATCATTTCTGGTCCGGTTCCACAAGGAGACAGACAAGAATATGATGTTTTGAAACCTTCCGTTGACAGAATTGTGGAAGTTCAAAAGAAAACCGTTTCTGTTCTTTTCAACGAAGGAAAAAAATTGATCGCTGCTGGTAAAACCAAAGAAGGCGGATTCAAATTGTTGCAAGCGTACAGAGGTCTTCCGAAAAACAGACAATTGATTAAATTCTTGTCAGAAAGCGGAAACCGTGCGTTGCTTCAAAAAGTTGAAGGTCAATATATGGCGGACAACAACCGTGACATGCCAATCGTAGATAAAGATCTTTATTTCGTGATCGATGAGAAAAACAATCAAATCGATTTGACCGATAAAGGGGTTGAATATATGTCTGCTGGTAACGAGGATCAACAATTCTTTGTTTTGACGGACATCGGAACTGAGATTGCTGATATCGAGAAGAAAAACCTTTCCAAAGAAGAAGAATTTGCTGCGAAAGAAGAATTATACAGAGATTTCTCTATCAAGTCTGAGCGTATCCATACTTTAAATCAATTATTGAAAGCTTATACATTATTCGAAAAAGATGATGAATATGTGGTGATTGATGGCGAAGTAAAAATCGTTGATGAGCAAACAGGTCGTATTATGGAAGGAAGACGTTATTCTGACGGACTTCACCAGGCGATTGAAGCTAAGGAAAATGTAAAAATCGAAGCAGCGACTCAAACGTTTGCGACGGTTACTTTGCAGAACTACTTCCGTATGTACAACAAACTGGCTGGAATGACCGGAACTGCAGAAACAGAAGCAGGAGAATTCTGGCAGATCTACAAATTGGATGTGGTGGTAATTCCTACCAACAGACCTATCCAGAGAGATGACAGACAAGATCTGGTTTTCAAGACCAATCGTGAAAAATATAATGCAGTAATCGAAGAGATTGAAAAATTGGTTGAAGCTGGAAGACCTATTTTGGTTGGTACAACTTCTGTTGAGATCTCTCAATTATTGTCAAAAGCATTAAGTTTAAGAAAAATCCCTCACAACGTTTTGAATGCGAAACTTCACAAGAAGGAAGCAGAGATCGTAGCTGAAGCTGGTGGCGCTGGTGTTGTAACCATTGCAACCAATATGGCAGGTAGAGGAACGGATATCAAACTGAAAGGCGAAGTGAAAGCCAACGGTGGTCTTGCGATCATCGGAACAGAAAGACACGATTCCCGTCGTGTTGACAGACAGTTGAGAGGTAGAGCTGGCCGTCAGGGAGATCCAGGAAGTTCTCAGTTCTATGTTTCTTTGGAAGATAACTTGATGCGTCTTTTCGGATCCGAAAGAATTGCGAAAATGATGGACAGAATGGGACATAAAGATGGTGAAGTAATTCAGCACTCTATGATCTCCAAGTCTATCGAAAGAGCTCAGAAAAAAGTGGAGGAAAATAACTTCGGTGTTAGAAAGAGATTGTTGGAGTATGATGATGTGATGAACAAACAGCGTGATGTGATCTACAAACGTAGAAAGAACGCCTTGTTCGGCGATCACTTGAAGTATGACATCGTGAATATGATCTACGACACAGCTGCAGCAATTGTTTCTCAACACAAAGCAACTGGAAATTACAAAGATTTCGAATTCGATATCATCAAATATTTCACAATGGAATCGCCAGTCACCGAATCTCAATTTTCAAGCACTCAGATTCCTGCGTTGACAGACATTGTCTTCAAAGCGGCAAAAGAAGATTATGATCTAAGACTAAATCTTCTTAAGGAAAAAGCATATCCAATTATCGAGAACGTTTTCCTTAACCAAGGTTCGATGTTCAAAATGATCCAGGTTCCTTTTACTGATGGTACGAAAACAATGACCATTGTAACAGACCTTCAACAAGCTTACGAAACCAAATGTGAATCGTTGATCACAGATTTCGAAAAGAATATTTCTTTATCAATAATCGATGAAAACTGGAAAACACACTTGAGAGAAATGGATGACCTACGTCGTTCTTCGCAAGGAGCAGTTTACGAACAAAAAGACCCATTGGTGATCTATAAGCAAGAATCTTTCTTCCTTTTCAGCGAGATGGTAGAAAAAGTGAACAAAGAAATTGTTTCTTTCTTATACAAAGGAGAGATCCCAGCGTAGGAGACTTCAAAGCATAAAATATAAAAACCCGTTGACTTTCAGCGGGTTTTTTATTTTTATCAATTCTAAACAAAATGACAAAAATCATAAAGTTTGTTAATTTAGAATAAGTAAAAATAATATCTTTGCAAAAAATTATTCTAGCAATGAAGAAAGTTATTGTAAGTGCCGTGGTTCTAGTTTCCACTTTTGCTTATGCTCAGGAGAATGACTCTATCAAATCAAGTAACATTGATGAGGTGGTAGTAAATGGAAAATATTATCAAAAATATAAATTAAATGAAGTTTCTGGATCGTTGCGTTTGCAAACCCCTATTCTGGAACTTCCTCAAAACGTACAGTCTATTAGCTCGCAAGTTTTGGCCGATCAGATAACGTTAAACATGTCCGAAGGAATTGTTAGAAATGTAAGTGGTGCTAGAAAAGTAGAACATTGGGACAATGTCTATTCAAACGTATTTATGAGAGGTGCAAGCATTGCAACTTATATGAACGGAATGAATGTAACCTCAACTTGGGGACCAATAAATCCGGATGTTTCTATCATTGACAGAATAGAGTTTGTAAAAGGACCTGCTGGATTTATGGGCTCTATGGGAGACCCTGCCGGTTTTTACAATATCGTCACTAAAAAACCCACTGGCAAATTTCAAAATTCTGTCAGATTCACAACAGGCAGTTATGATCTTTTCAGAGGAGAAGCCGATCTAGATGGTGTTCTTGTCAAAGATGGCGTTCTGGATTACCGTTTGAATCTTATGGGAAGTACGAACGGATCTTGGGTAGAAAATGATAAGACTAAAAAAATTATTGTTGCTCCATCTATCACATTCAGACCTACAAAAACAACAACTTTTACAGCACAATACAATTATCAGTTTTTAAAATTCTCACAGCCTGGCGCTTATTTGATGTCCAATGATGGCTATGCGAGCCTTGGCGTCCACACGAACTATAATGATAAGAATTTCAAAGAAACTGAAGTAAAAGATCAAAGTTTATTTCTTAGCTTAGATCAGAAACTATTTAGTGATTGGACATGGAGCACTCAATACGCATACATGGACATGAATTATGATGGTGGTTCTTGGTGGGGATCCTTTGATACCACTAACAGTAATATATTCAACAGAACATTGAGCAATTGGCAAGCTGTAGGGAAAAATCATATTTTCCAGACTTACCTTAGAGGTAGCTTGAAAACAGGAAATGTAGTCCACAAAATCATTGCTGGTTTTGATTATGGAGATAGAAAATACAATGCCGATTTCTCCGGTTATTCTGCAGGTGTTTATCCTATCGATATTCACAATCCGCAGTACGGTGTAGATCCTTCAACGCTGCCTTCAGATGACTTTTATACTTTGAATCCTGCAGCTCCTTTCTATAACGACCAAGGCG
>Ga0308171_1003272_pt1 | contig 15072 bp, 29 predicted proteins | sample PhyGR1_FD_202135 | JGI IMG/M metagenome (GOLD analysis project Ga0308171, IMG submission 202135) | Phyllosphere microbial communities from UC Gill Tract Community Farm, Albany, California, United States - DLSLSG.R1 | ecosystem: Host-associated > Plants > Phyllosphere > Unclassified | place: USA... | reverse complement strand
CCTCTCAAGACAAGATCGTGAGCTTGCTGGAGCAAGCAGGGAAGCTTCCGGTGAACCGGAAGCCGAAGATATTTTTTCCGTTTTCCCCTTCGGACGATACACCTCTTTGACCCTGGGTGTGATTCAAACAGGGTAAGCATCTGCTTCGCTTCTTTTCCCTGTTTTCATCGCACCAGGGCGTTCCCCGTCAAGGGGCATCAATTTTTGTCGAGAACGTCCATAAAAGGCGCATGGACTCGAAAAAATGGAATGCTGAAACCCTTGACGGCTCTCTTGCAAAGGGTGTCTCGTTCTACGTGTCAAAACGGCAAAAATTCACCCTTTCGGGGCAATGTCGCCCGAAGGGAACGAAAAAAATTGGAGGAACAAAAACATGAAACTACGAGACCTAAGAGAAATTTCAAGAGCGACAGGCAGAAGCAAAAAAGAGCACGTTCAAGCAATTCTAGAAATCGGTCGCATGGCTATGATCCACTCCACAGTTTACGGTGAATTTGAAATCGTCGAAAAAGATGACCATCTTGAATTCCATTTCCGGTCAGAACATTACGGAGAAATCAATGTACCTTTCAGTTCGCGAGATGAACTTGAACGAATCAAGGACAATTTAAAAATGGCGTATTACGAAGCAGAAGACATTTCAAGAGATACGAGAGAAAAAGATATGATTACCGAAGCGACAATTGCTAAAGCGAATTCCTTTTTCGAAGCAATGAACCAATCACAAAACGAAACAATCACTTCCGTAACAAAGCGATTAAAGGGATTAGAAAAAGAAACGTATTTTGAACTGAAACCATTGCTTGATATTTACGCAGTATTCAATAGAAAGATTCTTGAAGTCACGTTCACTGAAATTTACGAATCGACAAAAGATGTGCCATTTCTGAAGAAACATTACCTACCATTCAAACAGTACATAAAGATGGCTTAATGACTAGAAAAGAAGAGTGAGGTTTCTTAAGAAACCTTCTCTCTTCACACTATAAAACGAGGAGGACTAAATGATGAAAACTAAAACACAGGCGAGAACAAAACGAGTGGGGATTCGTAAAAACTTATTAACGTACTTCACAGTCCGGTTCATACAAGGATTAGCCCTTACAATTACTCTCTTTCTCTACATGAACAGTCAAGGGAATAATCCGATTTCTTGGTGGTTACTACCAGTAGCACTACCAAGTTGTCTTATTCTGACAACATATGTGTTGGAAATGATTCCACACTTCATTCCATCCAATAAAAAAGGGTAATTTTTTTACCCTTTTAGTTTATTTTTTGTTTTAAATAACATCAATATTTATAGTTAAAACATTGTAATTGATATGTTTTTAATGATATACTTTAATAAGTAAGGTAAGTGTAATTAGGGAGGAATGAAACCATGCCAGGTTTTAAAATTGTCGGAGATCATCATCACCGGTTGTTGAGTGAACAATATAAAACGTCATTAAAATCATTGGAAGGACAAACGATTGGGAACTATGAGAACGGGCAATACAAGGCTCGTTTGTACGGTGGGGATGACGTATTGTTATTTGAAATCTTGATGGATAACAATCCAGCGAAATCTTATGAAAAAGAAGCATATGAACCTTTGGAAATAATGGCTAAGAGCTTTGATGTGAATGAAATGTATATCTGGAATCAAAATGTGAGGGATTACGAGTTGTTGTAAAAAGGAGAAAATTAATGAGGATGAATTTAGTTCAAAGAGTTGTGATGGTCTTTTCGATACCTGTCATTTTAGTGATGGGAGTTTCCTTCCTTAGTGATATGAATTCAGGAAGTTTGTATCTTAGGATTTCTAAAATGATTTTGTATATTTCGATGATCGCAGTTCTTTTGTTAGTAAGTGCCTTTGCTAGAACCTTTTCCGAAATCTTAAATAGAGGTGATGAAGCATGATGGAAGCATTATCGAATTTTAGCATTGTTAAAATGTGGGGTTTTTCCATGCCGCCTTTTGCTATGCTATTTCTTGTGGGATTCATTTTCAAAATCTTTTGGAAGATCGCTATCTATCTTTTGAAGATGGTACTACCATTATTACTACTCACTACATTTTTTTATTACATTTTTGGTTGAGTGAATTTTAGGAGGATGACGTTGGATTATAAAGCAAGGATTTTCACAAGTATTTCAATTGTTGTTGTTGCAGTTTGGTTGTCGTTCGTAGGGATGGAAATACTACCACAGTGGGCGAATACACTAGTTTATTATTTTTTAATTGCTGTTGGTGTCTATATGCTCTCTTCATCTAAAAAAGAACAAAATACATTACGAATCACGAAATTGAAAAAAGATGGTCAAGAAGCAGAGTTTGAAATTGACGGTAAAATTTACACCGAAGAAGAAACGATACAATGGATCGTTCAAAAAATGGATGTAGAAGAAACTGAAGCGAAACGGTTTTTGAAGGACATAACGACGAGGGATGAAAATGAGAAGAGTTGAACTCTTGTTGATTCAAGCATTTTATAGATTTTTTAATTGGCTGGGAAAGATGTATCCGGCTTATCAAAAACGAAAAGATTCTAATTTTGCGATGATAGTAATGGTACTGTTAGCGATGCTTAATTTCTTGTTTTTGAAACATATCGTGATTCCTTACAATGATCGAATAGTTATGCTAGGTCATTTCATATCTATATCAGTGATTACAGGTATTGCTGTGAAAATGGATCTGGATAACCATCCGAAAAATTCGTCAGATAATAAAAAAATATCTTTAGATTTGGCGATTGTTTTCATGGCAGCATTGATTGTCCCTACTATTGTCATCAATGGATTTGTGGTCATAAACGAACAAGTAGAAATCGCGAAACTACTGAAACTTGTTGGGTTAACCATCATACCAAAGGAGGTGACAAAATGAGTGATTCCACGTTTATTCTAGTTTTAGTGCTTTGTCTTGTATCAATAGTCGTAATATTTTTCACACACAGAGGCTGAAAGGTGGGTTTATCCATGAATTATTGGTTTTTAATCATTGGAATTGTGGTGTTCTTCATAGTAGTAACTACATTGTTTTTTATCGTCAATGGAAGGAAGGAAGCGACAGGTCAAAATTCTGTAAGTGAAGAGAAATCTACACCTGTAATTTATATATCAGGATTCGTTGTGTTCGTAATCGTCTTAGGTTTTATAGGCGTGTCCCTGGAGGATGCACCAACAAAAGATGTGAAAGTAGGAGATACTATTACCAAGGCAACAAATCCTTTTAGTGATCTAAATCTATTTAAAAAAGAACCGTTAAATCAAGGCGAAAATTAAAAAGGTGGTAATACTAAATTGAGCAAGCGTAGAAAAATAAAGTTACTCGTTGGATCGATATTGATCGTTATGAATTTCGTTTTAATTTTTTATCGATCGTCTATTAGTTCACTTACATTAAATATTATATTTGCTGGTATGTTCACTACAGTTTTTTATCTCATGTATGATGATAAGTTAGAAAAATTCGATAATCGGATTAAGAGATTGAAACGAAACTTCGATACAAAAGTTCATTACGATAGTGAACATGAACGATACACGTATTCTCATTTCGGAAATGTTTTATCGAGAGAGTCGTTTTTAGAGTTAATCAAGCTGTCCTGTTTACTTTCAACTCAAAAGGCAGAAAAGATTGTAGAACATTTAGAAAAGGAAAGCAGAGGTATTCGAAATTGAGAAGTGCTAGAGCAAGGCGTAGTACTAGAGCAGTCAGTCATTCTTCAGTAATGACGTTGCAGGAGTATCGAGCAGAACTAAAGGAAAGAACGGGATTTATATTAAGCCTTGGAGGTGCTGCCATCGCTCTTTGTTTTTATAATATGGCTGTCTATCAACAGATAGAAATAGAAACATACGGTCATGTGGCACAACTTCTTAATCAAGATCAGATAATAAGTGGGATTATTAATTTTAAAAATTATATAGATATTTTCATGTGGGTTATACCATTATATTTAGCTTTACACACGTTTTTTAGTCCTCAAAATACAAGCGTTAAAGTAATAGGAACAAAGCGTCTTACTTTATGGATATATCCTTTTGCAGTAAGTATATTCTCAATAGCGTTGATTGTTGGTACATGGATTTCCTTCCCTATATGGGGTGATCGAGAATCGAACTTCGGAGCTATAGCAGGTGTATGGGTGTTTGTAGCAACAAACATTATATGTCTCATTAGTCTTTTTATACGAAAGGAAAACGTTCCAGGCGAAAAAGTAAAATATGATGTAAAGGTTATGACACCAGTTGTGAGTTCCTTTGTTCTATTGGCTTGTGTGAGTATGTCTTACATGTTTTCAATAGTTACTATTCAAAATGAGACAAAAATTAATTTCGTTGAAAACGATAATAAATCATATTACGTCGTTGAGAAAGATAAAGACAAACTATTGCTAAGAGAAATTGAGAAACCTAATGAAAAAAACAAAAAAGAAAGTAACCTGTGTGAGGAATCAGAAAATTGTTATATTCCTACACAAAGATACGAAGTTGTAAATGCTACAGATGTAGTCATAACAAATAAAGAAATGCTTGAACCGGTCAATAAGAAATTTATAAAAGTAGTGTTTAAAGATGCTGATCCGGAAGAGGTGAATAATGAAAAATAAGCATAATACTCATATGAATCAGAGTACAATTCGGGTTTGCTGGCATGTGAAGTTTGTAGATGGAAGCGAAGTAATTTGGAGCGATGCTTTTTACAACATGGAAGCAAAAAAGAATTTTTCCGGAAAGCGAATTTCCGAACAGGTAAAGTGGCATCATGCTGATATCTGTAGGAGACAATATCCAAAGGTAAAGTATTACGCTTAGGTCGAAAACAAACAAAAAGGTAAGGTGATTTAGTATGGAGGGTTCAAACCATTTAAAAGCAGGTTTTGGGTTGATGATGTTATTGCTTCTTACTTTTATACTTTCAAAATATGAGGTGGTTGGAAACATAGTCACTCTTCAGTATTTCATAATTTTTTGTATGGCTTCATGTTTGACAGTAGGAGCATATAAAAAATTCATGGGATGAGAAAATATGAAATAGATCAGACGCATGAAGGGGAAAATATGAACAATAATAATGGAGGGCAACTATGCCACTAACTACTCACGAACAAAAGGAACTTAAATTAATAGAAGAAGTAGAGCGACTGAATCGTGAAAATCAATTATTGAAAGAAAGATATCGTCTGAACGAAAGAAAGTTTGATGTGATCATTGGATCGGTCAGAGAAGGTGCTATTAGTTTTTATTTCAATGATGCAAATTCTTGGGAGTCGCAAGTGCCTAAAGAAGATGATAGAGGAAGGTATATTGAAAAAGAAAATGAAAAACATTATATCTATCCAATGGCGAATGATTTTAAGGTGTATGTCTTCAGTGAGAAACAAGCAAGGGCAATTAGGGAATCTTATCGGTTAAATGGAAATGGTTTTGGTGGATATAGAACAAGTATTACAAATGAAATAGTCTGCAAAAATTATCTCTACCAGATGACTCATGACTTAGCGATGAAATATATATATGACCCGGACGATAATGTAAATAGTCAGGAAGTTGTTGAAGATGCAGATGAATTGAGATTGTTTGATTTGTTTACTAAAGATATGGGCGATCAAGGATATGAACACGAGCAAATGGATCGAGGTCATTCTCTAGACTTAATAAGAGCAATCCAAAAAGTATTGTCAAAATCAAAAATATAATACTTATTAATAAAACGTATAGAGAAGGAGTGAGAAAAGTGAATCCCTTATTTATCGTAATTTTCGTATTTTTATTATTGCAAGGAATGAATGTCATCTTTTTCTTCAAAAGAGTGAGACAACTTCGCGAAGAGGGAGAAGAAGTTCTATTTGTAAAGAAGTTTTTAATATCCATTTCGGCATTTACAATATTAATGATTTCATTGTCTACTTTATTTTGGTATAACGTCTAAGCAAAGTTACTGCGGTAGCTTTGTTTTTTTTGTTTCCACAATACGTCCGTTAAATGGAATTATTTTTTTGGTGGAAACGGAATAAAATCTGTAATTCAAAAAATGAGGGATACCAACATATTTAACAAATTGACTAAATTCCATAAACTCATCCATTAATCTATGTCCAATAATGTTATAATAAATACGTTAAATGGAATAAATAAAGCAATTTGACGGGAGTTCATTAATATGAAATGTACATATACCGAATTTTGTATAGAGCAAACAATTAAAGCGTTGGAGAAAACCGAAGGATTTTTCACTGGTCATGACTTGGGACTGAAAGTGAGTAAAAATATTTCTGAAAATCTTGAATTATCAGATTTGACATTGAAAATGAATTCATGGAAAAACGAAATCAAAAACTACTATGAATTTGCTGAAGAAGAATTTGGTATCGAGCACAGACCTGAAGAAGACATTGAAGGATTCATCAAGGAGTCGATAGTTTTTAGTTCACGAATCTTATTCGGGCTATCAGATACAGCACGATCAACATGGACGCAGCCTGTCGATAGTAAAGCAATTGTCGAGAAATTAAATAACGACTTTAAAAAAGTGAAGAAAATTATTTTTCATGAGATATGAATAGGAGTTGAACGGAATGAAGGAGTATACAGAAGAATTGAAACAAGAAGTTAAAAGAATGGGTTCGGAAGAAAACTTAATAACTTGTGAGAAGTGCAATATGAGATATCTTTTGTCGAGAGAGCAAGCGTCTTTATACAGTCTCTATGAATTAGTGGAGTGTAAAAGGTGTCATCCGGAAAATAAAATATCGATTCAACTTAATTCGCATTTGTTTTGGGATTTTAATTAATATGATGACCGAACTAAACGATGCAGCCAATCAATTAGTAAAAAAACATTCTGTATTGATTTTAAAGAGAACTTTTAGCTCGATCCGGAAACTAGACGAGAAAATAGAGAATGTGACTCACCGGAAGTTGGCGTTAGGGATATCGGCTTCCGGAGTTCGTTCGTCGGCTCATTGGAAGTCTGTAGCTTCTTTCCAGCAGTATTATGCTGAACGAGAACAATTGTATAAGGAACTGAAGGAACTGAATGATCTAACAAATTTCATCGAAAACTTGCATCAAGATCGCTATAAATTCGTTGATAAGTATCAAGATATCATGGAGGTAGTTAGGAATAAGGATGGAAAACAAAGTTACGGTACGGAGAAAAACGACCAATATCAAAGGAGACTTCAAATGAAAAAATGTAAGTTTTGTGAATCAAACAAAGGTGTATTCGTGAAAGAACGGTATGCAGGGAGTTATCATTATCAATACAAATTCGATGGACAAGATGTTGGAAATCAAGGGATATTTAATGATTTATCAGTTGTAAGGGGGAAGCATGTATATTGTATTGAATGTGAAAAACGGTTGATGCCTTTAAGCGAATTTGAAGAAAGATTTCAATGAATTATAATGTTTGATTTTAGCTTTAAATTTAATTAGTTGATACAAGGAGTTGGACGATGTGAAAGAAATGATGATGCCGATAGTTGGCATGAGTCTAATGCTGTTCTTTAACATGTTTCTCTATTTGGAATTTGGACTAAAGACGGTACTCATTAGCTTAACGGTATTTTTATTGATTAGTTTAGTAGTGCTAAGAAGACAGCTTCGGTAAAAGTAAAAATGATTTCAAAGTAAGAAAGGTGAAGAGAAATGGCACTGATAGGTTATGCGCGAGTTTCGACAGCCGATCAATCATTGGATTTACAAATTGATGCGTTGAAAAAGGCTGGTTGTGAACGGGTATTTGCTGAAAAAGCTAGTGGTAAGTCAGGCTCGAAGCGTCCGGAGTTTGATAAGTGTATGGAGTTTTTGCGATCGGGTGATGTCCTGGTGATTTGGAAGCTCGATCGGTTAGGGAGAAACGTTAAGAATTTGCTGTCGTTTGCAGAAGACTTAAATCAACGGGATATAGGTATGAAAATTATCACGATGGATATTGATACCACAACGGCAGCCGGACGATTGATGTACACCATCCTAGCCGGATTAGCCGAAATGGAGCGTGACTTGATTGTAGAGCGTACTAAGGCAGGGCTCGAAGCTGCTAGAGCAAGAGGGCGCAAAGGAGGGCGTAATAAGGTACAGGATGATGTGGTGGATCGTGCTTTCATGATGTTCGACAACAACATTCCAGTGAAAGAAATATGCAAATTGTTACCGATAAAAAAGTCGGCATTTTATAACTATAAAAACGAGAGGGATAAGCAACTAGCAAAGGAAAAAGAAGGTGAGTCTTCATGAATCAGATGAAGCTTGTTGCTCTCGCTTCAGAACCGGTGTCATTCGAACAGTATACTGCTAGTGTCAATTTTTTTGAAAAAGTTGTGTACTATGGTGTTCCGGCCATGATTTTATTTTTGATTGCATTTATTTGTTACATCAAAGTGGAGGAACGAAGAAAATTAGAAAATGAGAAAGAAGGAGAAGATGAAATGAAAAAATATGAAATCAAGAACATTTTTTCTGAAAATGAAGATATGCAGAAGAATGCAATTATGAATTGGAGAACACACAAATACGATGATATTCATAACATGAAGGTGATCGGGGATGGATTTAGAAAAAGTACATTGCTTATGCTTCAGCAAGTGTTAACGGATAATTACGATAAAAAGGGTGATGTCCTGATCTTCCCAATCATGTTTAGTGCGAATCATGTCATTGAAGTATATCTGAAGGTGATCGTTTCGTTACAACAAAGACTTATGGAAATTGAAGCACCACCGAAGTTGAGTCATGATATAAAGCAACTTTTAGAGGAATGCGTAGCGAACGAAAAAGTCTTGAAAGATTCGTTAGGTGAAAAAGGGATTATGGAAAAGTTGAACCTCACCTTAGTCTACATTACCGAACTATATAGCAAAATTGAACGAATAGAAGTAAAGAGTAATGGGACGGTAAAACATCTTCATGATATGACGTTTTCGAGATATGCGAATACGAGTGAACGAAAGAATCCTGCTCCACATTTCTATGTTGAAATGATTGAAAATGCCACGATTGATGTAAAAAACCTAGAAGTGATATATCAAACAGTCTTTGGAGATTTGGAAGATTTGATAAATCATTATTCATGTATGGATGATGATGAGAACGCAAGTAGACTTATTCAACATGAAGCGATGATAGATTTAATGAGTTAAGTCCTCAAGAAAAAAAGCCTTCTAATCTAAAGATTAGAGGGCTTTTTCTTCGTGCTGGTAAGGTGTCGTGAATGGCCGTCTTTTTTTGAACGCAGCCTTTTTGACGATCATCAAGATCACATCACCAATGAAAATGATTGGGATGAAAAGTGAATTCGGCAGCAAGATTGCCGTTTTTAAAAGAATGAAGAATATGCGTGTGAAAATGCCCGTTTTAGAGCTTTTCAGAACGCCAAAGCCTGAAGTGAGTAAACCGTATCCGTAGCCCAGGAAGTAGAAGTAGGCGATTGTCAGGAGAGACGTAGGAACAAAGCTAGATAGCCCGTACATGTCACCAAAATACTCGATCATCGGAAAAACTTTTAAATCAGGACTCGCTTGGACGACTTTTTCGATTACAATAGAGAAAATGTAACCGAATACAGCAGGGAAAATGACTAATCGCTTTAATCTTTTGGTCAACTCCATAAATGACACCTCTTTCCTTATACTAGTGGATATAGTTACATATGTTTTCTTAATTATACCACAGGTAATTTATGTATAGTATTAAATTTTACGGAAAACCTATTTTTTACTAGAACATAATGATATACTTAAACTAATAAATCAAGGTGTGGCAAGAGAAGGAGAGAGTTGCGTATGAAACATGCGTTGAAAATGCTTTATCAACGCTATCCTGACGTCAAGAAAGCACAAGACAATCCTGCTCTTTCGGTAAATATGACTTCACAAGAATTAGTGTTCTTACAGCTAAGTTTGTTTTTGTCTAATCCCCAAAGACATGATTTCTATATGTCAAAAGTCCATGAAATTCTTCAGGACGATGACCTGGTGTTTTTCTTTGATGTCATGAAGATATTCTATGAGAAAGATACGAAGAAGCTAGATAATGCGTCGAACCTCTTTGCAGTCAATGTTAACGAAACCGATACTACTAAATTCTATAAGGGTTCTACCTTCTTAGAACGTATCGAGAAAGAAATCCCTAATACGACATTGAGCCAGCCAGGACGCTTCTGGAGTTATTTATCTCAAAAAATCGTTTTACCTTCTCCCGATCTAGTCATAGATACGGTAAAGTTTTGGAAAGATAGTACAATCCAAGACTTTATTGAAAAAGAGAAGAAGACAACGAAACGAAAAATGGTAGACTGAAATTATTCTTGAATATGATGGTAATGAAAAGTTAATCAATTCATTTACCTAAAATATAAGGTAAAAAGTAGGAAACTGGTGTAAGATAGTCCTAGTTAGAGCAGTCATAATATGACATCTTATATCAAATTACCCATAAAACGTATTCTGTTTAAGACCTATACAATTATTTTTCCGAATGTGCCTTCAATCATTCAAAACGAAAAAAGGCAAAAAAAAAAGAAAAGTGGACATCCCGCCAAGAATGACTCCACTTATCTAGGTAAACCTTATAGACACATCTGTGTGCTTTTAATAATGAGAAACAAAAACTTTGCGGGTTTTTGTCGCTCTCTTATATATAAAGTACCACACTTCTATATGGTTGCAAACATTTCGTATGAAAAAAGTTTGCGTTTTTTAGCAAATGCGACATTTTTCGACACGACTATGTTCCGGATAAGTACATTCAATGGATCTCACTTTTCTCTTTTCGGAGGAAGGCGAGATCCATTTTTGTATTCATAATCCATTGTAGAAACGGGGCATAGATCATGTTGTATTCACGTAAGAAAACATATCGAGTGGCAGCACCAATTGAACAAGAAATCGTACGTTTTATCATCGGTCGTGGGAAAGGTTTATATGAAGCTTTTGCCAACGATATTCCGAAGGATATTAAAAATAAATGTGACTATGTAATGAAGACACAAGGAGCAGTGCGAGTCGCTTATAGCAAAGAAGCGATTAGCAACGAAATGATGAATGGACAGAATATTGCTCGCAGCCTTAATGGTATTCTTCACTATCACGAACGTTCATTTAACGGTGTCACTCACTGGACACCTAATACATATTATAAAGCCGTTCATGCGTCTGACATTGCAGATGAAAAGCTTCGTCGTGTGCGGACGTATGGATTCGATATCGATCAAAAAACATCTGTCCAACAAGTTCTTTTTGCTTTTGAAATGGCAGGTATCCCATGTAAGCCGGCTTTGATTTTAGAGACTCCAAAAGGTGTTCAATTCTTTGTTGTATTCGAAGAACAAGAAGCCTGGTACGGTTCTGCTAAAGCCATTGCATATGCGAAAGCTATCGGTGAAGCAATTCGTATGGCACTTGCTGAACAAGGCTTACAAATCGATTTAAACAACTCGATTTTCGGGTGGTCACGTTTTCCAAGAGAAGAGACGATCATGTACTTTGAAAAAGAAAACGCCTGGACGAAAGTAGAAGCGATTGAGTGGTTTAGTGAGCTCGATATGAAGCGTGGGAAGTCTTTCATGAATGGTAAATGGTTAAGCAGCCAGTCAGGAAGAGCATTGTGGAATACGAACGAAAAGGGATCTCGTAACGAAGCATTATTCGAGTTAAGCGTCATGGCAAAACTAGACGGTTATGAGTTTGAAGATGCCTTAGAGATGCTTCAGGAGCGTAACCAAGAGTCGGAGCAACCTCTAGGTTGCCGTCGCCTTGTAAAGACCGTTAAGAGTGCATTTAAGAAGGATTACAGCATCAATCCGAATAGAGTAGAACTCATTTGTGGGGTGCGTCCTCAATTTAGAGGATATTACAAACACAAAAAGTCGAAAGAAGAGCGTACTTACGAAAAAACTCAAGAACTAGCAGATCGCACGATTGAACACCTTGAAAAAAGGTTGCCCGTTGGGGAGGGAGAAGGACTGTCTATTAGTGCTTCTGAACTTGCTAAAGAAATGAATCAAGCAAAAACACAAGTCAAAAGTTTGACTCGTGCTTTTAAGCAAATCCCGAAATCGAAATTTGTCATCCGTAAGAAAAAAGATGCTAACGGAAACGTCCTAAAAGGACGTTCGGCTGGCTTTGTTATCTATCGTACACAAGACTTCCTTCAGATCCTTGCCGACGCTAAGAAGAGCTTACAGAGCGCCCCAGCAAGCGTTGTTTATCGTATCGAATCGGCAAAAGCGAGCAAAGAATACCGTTCGAAATTAATGTGTCAATTGCCAATACACTTAGATTCCGTATCCGGCCCACCGAGCACCTGGTATGTTGACTATGTGTCTGATCGTTGTATTCAGGGGGGTGATTGATGCCCGGTCTTTGTACTCCAGTACCTGAAATAAACCAAACAATACCTGACAATGAGACGGATTAAATAATACGGCAAAGAGCATGTACTTCGAGAGGGGATAGCTTGCTTGCAAGCATCCACTCGGAGAAGTCAGCAAACGATATGAAGGCTTAAAAGCCTGAATGAGTGCGGTAGTATACGAACAGCCCATGAGAAAGGAAGTGCTTACGATGAAAGACTATCGAAAGGTTTTACTTTTAGTCCTAACACTGTTCTTATTGTCAGGCTTGATCTATATATTTCAATACGATTCAGAGATTCAAATGACATATGAATCCATGCAGCATTATGCTATTCAGACAAGGAGCGAAGAATATTATGCGTACTCATGAGTTAAGTAAAGGCACTCGAACACTTGAAGATTTCAATACAAAAATATTAGCAATACGGGACTCAATAGATAAGCTTCAATTGGATTATGGAATACACTTGGAGCATTTAAAAAAGGATGAACTGAATTCGGAAGATGCGTTTAGAAGAACAGAATACGAATTGATTATGTATCACTTAAACGATTCCTTTGAGGACATAACTTACATCAACAGAGCGATCATAGCAGAGGGCGTTATTTCGCTTTCAGACGACGAGAATACATTGTTAGTAGGCAAGCAATCGGTGAATCTTAAAGAGCCTGTAGAAGTGAAGTTAGACACAGATGACAACTGGTATAAGACTTGGATTTCAAAAGAAGGTAACGAGTATTGTTTCACAGCTTTGATGCCAGTTCGAGCAGATGGAAGACGACTAAACGTTCTGGAAACAACTTGTACATTTCGCTTGAGAGATTGTCACAAATAACCAACTAAACAGGACTACCAGTCGCCAATCTAGAAGGTCTAGTATTAAGAGTGGTGAACCGTTCGATTATTCAAAAAGAAGGAGAGATGGAAATGTTACCGAGTACATCAAAAAATGCGCTACAAAGTCTGACGGAGTTAAGCAAAGAGCTTGAACGTTCGCTTAAACAAATTGGATATGAAAAAGGTACTGATTCATTCGACGAAGTGAAATTTCCGGATTATACTGATCCTCGCGATTCTGAATTCGTTCGTGATCGCCTTGTTCAAGTTCTGCAAACACTAGATACGATTAGTGAAGACATCATGTATTTGAATCGACCGGTGCGAAATAAAGGTTATCTGATAAAGCAGAAAAACGGCCGTTTTTCTTTAAATGATTTAGAACTGACATCCGGAATGCTTGTAGAAATATTAGATGATGACTACGAATGGAGATTGACCCGAATAGAGCATGGTGGAGAGTACAATTCAGCGTTTAGTCATTACTATGCCGAAGCTTTAGGAAAAAGTATTGCATTGGATAATCGAGAATGTCGAATTCGAGTTTAAGTGAAAGGAGTAACCAGGATGATGGTGTTAAATAAAAAAAAACAGAGTACTAAGTTTAGTTTTAAAATACGGATGGAATATCGGCTTCCGTTCACCTATTTACGGGAGCTATCTAAGGTTGATCCAGCCTGTAAAGGTCGTGCAATCAGTTGGCAAACAATTTTTGAATTTGGCTGCATGACGATGGAAGGGCTATATGCAAAAGGTTATACGATTATTCCACCGGATTATTATGATAATCGAACGTATAACAATACAAACATATTCACCGGGACGATTCTTGAAGATATGAAAAAATGGGAAAGATGCTTAAATTTTAGACAGGCAGAATTAATGGAATTCTTCGCATGGATGTACTTTGTGGTGCATATGAATGAAGAGCAAAAAGCATTTTTTAATATTGATCGTCTAGCATTTGAAATTAGATAAGATAATAGGAGAGTAACAGAATAATGACACTGAAAACATTTGCAATTCGAGATGAAGCGTTTCTTGTTTTAAATTATACTCGTGGTAAAGAAAGACTAGAAAAAGTCGATTATTCCTGGGACACAATATTTTCGATCGGATTTAGCGTGGCTGATAAAATCATTCTTGAAAATCAAATTTTGATAGTACCACGCAATTCAAAGAGAAGAGATATGAGAGCCGGGTACGATTTCCAAGAAGGGCATTTTGAAAAAATGTCCGAGTACGCCAAAAAACTAAACGTCAAAAAATCTGAAATGATCGAGATGTTTCTATGGTCTTATGTTCGAGCGAATTTTACCAAAAGGGAAGTTGATTTTTTTAACCTAGACGATTGGGCGTATTATGTTGAACCTAGAGAGCTATAAAGAAAGCCTTTACTCAACGAATGGGTAAGGGTTTTTTTCTTTATAACAGCCTGTTTCGGGCTCATGGAGCAGACTCTAAGGCAATGGCAGCCTAAGAGTCTACAATCCACCGCAACGCCCCTGAAACGCTCGATAACGACAGCCTTAACGTGGATATGGCCAGACGATGGAACGTGTCTGTCCGGATCCACTCGCATATCAGAGATATGCCAGTCTGTACGTTCCTGATCGCTTCTAGACGGGACGTTCGGAGCGTGGGAAGGTCAAGGGCATCGAAACCCTTTTAAGACAAGATCGTGGGCTTGCTGGAGCAAGCAGGGAAGCTTCCGGATGAACCGGAAGCCGAAGATATTTTTTCCGTTTTTCCCTTCGGACGATACACCTCTTTGACCCTGGGTGTGATTCAAACAGGGTAAGCATCTGCTTCGCTTCTTTTCCCTGTTTTCATCGCACCAGGGCGTTCCCCGTCAAGGGGCATCAATTTTTGTCGAG
>Ga0308171_1003271_pt1 | contig 15072 bp, 9 predicted proteins | sample PhyGR1_FD_202135 | JGI IMG/M metagenome (GOLD analysis project Ga0308171, IMG submission 202135) | Phyllosphere microbial communities from UC Gill Tract Community Farm, Albany, California, United States - DLSLSG.R1 | ecosystem: Host-associated > Plants > Phyllosphere > Unclassified | place: USA... | reverse complement strand
CCTCGCTCATCGTCCTCAAGACGATCATCGGCTGGCCCTCCCCCGGCAAGCAGAACTCCGGCAAGATCCACGGCTCGGCCCTCGGCGCCGACGAGCTGAAGGCCACGAAGGAGGTGCTCGGCTTCGACCCCGAGCAGCACTTCGCCGTCGCCGACGACGTCATCGCCCACACGCGCAAGCTCGTCGAGCGCGGCGAGGCCGAGAAGGCCGCCTGGCAGCAGAAGTTCGACGCGTGGGCCGAAGCCCACCCCGAGCGCAAGGAGCTGTGGGACCGCCTGCAGGCGCGCGAGCTCCCCGAGGGCATCGCCGACGCGCTCCCCGCCTTCGAAGCGGGCAAGGACGTCTCGACCCGCGCCGCCAGCGGCACGGTCATCAACGCCCTGGCCGCCGAGCTCCCCGAGCTCTGGGGCGGTTCGGCCGACCTCGCCGAGTCCAACCTGACGACGATCAAGGATGCCAAGTCCTTCATCCCCGCCAGCTGGTCGACGCACGAGTGGTCGGGCGACCCCTACGGCCGCGTGCTCCACTTCGGCATCCGCGAGCACGCCATGGGTGCGATCCTCAACGGCATCGTGCTCCACGGCCCCACGCGCCCCTTCGGCGGCACGTTCCTCATCTTCAGCGACTACATGCGCCCGCCGGTGCGTCTGGCCGCCCTGATGAACATCCCCACGATCTTCGTCTGGACGCACGACTCCGTCGCCCTCGGCGAGGACGGCCCCACGCACCAGCCGATCGAGCAGATCGCCACGCTCCGCGCCATCCCCAACTTCGCCCTCGTGCGTCCCGCGGATGCCAACGAGACCAGCGTGGTCTGGCTCGAGATGCTGCGCCGCACCGCCGGTCCCGCCGGCATCGCCCTGACCCGCCAGAACATCCCCGTCTTCGCCCGCGGCGAGGGTGCGGCATCCGGAGACGAATTCGCCTCCGCCGAGGGCGCGGTCAAGGGAGCGTACGTACTGGCCGAGGCCAAGAACGGCGAGCCCGACGTGATCCTGATCGCCACCGGCTCCGAGGTGCAGCTGGCCGTCGAGGCGCGCGAGAAGCTCGCCGCCGAAGGCGTGCACGCCCGCGTCGTGTCGGCCCCCTCACTCGAGTGGTTCGCCGAGCAGGACGAGGCGTACCGCGAGTCGGTGCTGCCGTCGTCGGTCAAGGCCCGCGTGTCGGTCGAAGCCGGTTCCGCGCTCAGCTGGGCGGGCATCGTCGGCGACGCCGGCCGCTCCGTCGCGATCGACCACTTCGGCGCGTCGGCCGACTACATGACCCTTTTCCAGAAGTTCGGCATCACCACCGAGCACGTCGTCGAGGCCGCGCACGAGTCGCTGGCCGCCGCGAAGAAGTAATCAGAGGAGAACCAGAACCATGAGCACTCCCACCGCAGACCTCTCGGCCGCCGGCGTCAGCATCTGGCTGGACGACCTGTCGCGTCAGCGCATCCAGTCCGGCAACCTCGCCGAGCTCATCGAGTCGCGCAACGTCTCGGGTGTCACCACGAACCCGACCATCTTCGCCGGCGCCCTGTCGAAGGGCGAGGCGTACGAGGGCCAGGTCAAGGAGCTCGCGGCCGCCGACGCCAGCGTCGACGAGGCGATCTTCTCGATCACGACCGACGACGTGCGCGACGCGTGCGACATCTTCCTGCCGGTCTTCGAGGCCACCAACGGCGTCGACGGCCGCGTGTCGATCGAGGTCTCGCCCGACCTCGCCCACGACACCGAGGGCACCATCGCCCAGGCGAAGGACCTGTCGGCCCGCGTCGACCGCAAGAACGTCCTGATCAAGATCCCCGCGACCAAGGCCGGCCTCCCCGCCATCACCGAGGTCATCGGTGCGGGCATCTCGGTCAACGTCACGCTGATCTTCAGCCTCGAGCGCTACGAGGAAGTCATCGACGCGTACCTCGCCGGTGTCGAGAAGGCGCAGGCCGCCGGTCACGACATCTCGACCCTGCAGTCGGTGGCGTCGTTCTTCGTGTCGCGCGTCGACACCGAGATCGACAAGCGCCTCGCCGCGATCGGAACCGACGAGGCCGCAGCCCTCAAGGGCAAGGCCGGCATCGCGAACGCGCGTCTGGCCTACGAGCTCTACGAGAAGAAGTTCTCGGAGGACCGCGCCACGAAGCTGCTGGATGCCGGTGCCACGGTGCAGCGTCCGCTCTGGGCGTCGACCGGCGTCAAGGACCCCGCGCTGCCCGACACGCTGTACGTCACCGAGCTCGTCGCCCCCGGCACCGTCAACACGATGCCCGAGAAGACGCTCGAGGCGACCTTCGACCACGGCGTCATCGCGGGTGACACGGTCACCGGTGCCTACGCCGAGGCGCACGAGGTCTTCGACCGCCTGGCAGCGGCCGGCGTCGACGTCGCCGACGCCACGCAGGTGCTCGAGGACGAGGGTGTCGAGAAGTTCATCGCCTCGTGGCACGAGCTGCAGGACACCGTGAAGACCGCGCTGCAGGCCGGAAGCGCCCAGGCCGCGCAGTGACTCTCGCCGTCAAGGTCACCGGCCACGTCAAGTCGGTTGTCGACGCGGAGCTGCCGGGCCTGACCGGCTCGCTCATCGCGTCGGGGATCACGGCGGCCGACCCCACCCTGTGGGGCGCGGCGGCCGAGGACGAGGCGTCGCGTCGACTCGGGTGGGTGCGGGCGGTCACCGTCTCGCGCCCGCTCGTGGCCGAGATCACGGCCCTGCGCGACGAACTCGTCGCGCAGGGCGTGACCCGCGTCGTCCTCGCCGGAATGGGCGGGTCCTCGCTCGCTCCCGAGGTCATCGCGCAGTCGGCGGGCGTGCCGCTCGTCATCCTCGACTCGACCGCTCCGGGCCAGGTGCTCGCCGCGATCGACGGCGACGCCGAGTCCGGCGGTCTCGAGCAGACCGTGCTGGTGGTCTCGAGCAAGTCGGGCGCGACCATCGAGACCGACTCCGCCAAGCGGGCCTTCGAGGCCGCCTTCCGCGACCTCGGCATCGACCCCGCCGGTCGCATCGTGGTGGTCACCGACCCCGGCTCCCCGCTCGAGCAGTCGGCTCGCGCCGACGGCTACCGGGTGTTCACCGCCGATCCGACCGTGGGCGGACGCTACTCGGCGCTCACAGCGTTCGGGCTCGTCCCCACCGGCCTCGCCGGCGTCGACATCGAGGACCTCCTCGACGAGGCGGATGCCACTCTGCTCGAGGTCGCGATCGACTCCCCCGAGAACCCGGCCCTCGTGCTCGCCGCGGCGATCGCGGGCGGCGGGGTACACCGCCGCGACAAGCTCGGTCTGGTCACCGACGGAAGCCACATCATCGGCCTGCCCGACTGGATCGAGCAGCTCGTCGCTGAATCGACCGGGAAGGAGGGCACCGGCATCCTGCCCGTCGTCCTGCTCCCCGTGTCGCCCGAGCTCGAGTCGAAGCCCGACGACCTTCAGGTCGTGCGGTTCGTCGACGACGCCGAGGCATTCCACCTGTTCGAGCGGCACACCGGCGAAGTGCTCATGAGCGGTTCGCTCGGTGCGCAGTTCGTCGTGTGGGAGTACGCCACCGCGATCGCCGGCCGACTGCTCGGGATCGATCCCTTCGATCAGCCCGACGTCGAGTCGGCGAAAGAGGCGACGCGCGGCCTGCTCGACGCGCAGCCCGCTCCCACCGCCCCGGTCTTCGTCGACCGCGGCGTCGAGGTGCGCGTGTCCGACCCCGCCCTCGCGGCGAGCGGCACGGTCGCGGGCGTCCTGGAAGCGCTGTGGCGGACGGTCCCGGCCGATGGCTACGTCAGCGTCCAGGCGTACGTGAACCGTCTCGAACTGGCGCAGCTCGCGGGACTCCGCGAACTCGTGGCGGCCGACTCGGGTCGCCCCACCACGTTCGGCTGGGGACCGCGGTTTCTGCACTCCACCGGACAGTTCCACAAGGGAGGACCCGCCAGCGGCGTGTTCCTCCAGATCATCGAACGCACCGACGTCGACCTCGAGATCCCCGGTCGACCGTTCACGTTCGGACAACTCATCCAGGCACAGGCCGCGGGCGATGCGAGCGTGCTGGCGGAGGGCCACGGCCGTCCCGTCGTCACGCTGACGCTGACCGACCCGCAGGTCGACGTGCTCTCACTCTTCGAGGCGGCGCAGTAAAGCATGGTCGTAGAGATCACTCCGGGTCACAATCCGTTGCGCGATCCCGAGGATCGCCGTCTGAGCCGGATCGCGGGGCCCAGCGCCCTCGTGATCTTCGGCGTCACCGGCGACCTCTCGCGCAAGAAACTCATGCCGGCGGTCTACGACCTCGCCAACCGCGGCCTGCTGCCCCCGGGCTTCGCGCTCGTGGGCTTCGCGCGTCGCGACTGGGAGGACCAGGACTTCGCCGAGGTCGTGTACGAGTCGGTCAAGAAGTACGCCCGTACGGAATTCCGCGAGGAGACGTGGAAGGAGCTCCTCGAGGGCATCCGCTTCGTCCAGGGCGAGTTCGACGACCCCGAGGCGTTCGGTCGTCTGCGCGAGACCGTCGACAAGCTCGACACCGAGCGCGGGACGATGGGCAACCACGCCTACTACCTCTCGATCCCGCCGAAGGCGTTCCCGCTGGTCACCACCCAGCTGAAGGCGTCGGGTCTCGTGGGCGACGACGAGACGAAGACCTCGGGCTGGCGCCGCGTCGTCATCGAGAAGCCGTTCGGTCACGACCTCGCCTCGGCGCGCGAGCTGAACGAGGTCGTCGAGAGCGCCTTCCCCGCCGACGCGATCTTCCGCATCGACCACTACCTCGGTAAAGAGACGGTGCAGAACATCCTCGCGCTGCGCTTCGCGAACGAGCTGTACGAGCCGATCTGGAACCGCAACTACGTCGATCACGTGCAGATCACCATGGCCGAGGACATCGGTGTCGGTGGCCGTGCCGGGTACTACGACGGCATCGGCGCGGCGCGCGACGTCATCCAGAACCACCTGCTGCAGCTGCTCGCGCTCACGGCGATGGAAGAGCCCATCAGCTTCAACGCCGCCGACCTGCGCGCCGAGAAAGAGAAGGTGCTGGCCGCGGTCCGCGTGCCCGAGAACCTCGCCGAGGCGACCGCTCGCGGTCAGTACGCCGGCGGCTGGCAGGGCGGCGAGCAGGTGCTCGGCTTCCTCGAGGAAGACGGCATGAACCCCGAGTCGGTCACCGAGACGTACGCGGCGATCAAGCTCGAGATCAACACCCGCCGCTGGTCAGGGGTCCCCTTCTACGTCCGCAGCGGAAAGCGTCTGGGTCGCCGCGTGACCGAGGTCGCCGTGGTGTTCAAGCGCGCGCCGCAGCAGCTGTTCTCGCAGAGTCAGACGCAGGAGCTGGGGCAGAACGCCCTCGTCATCCGCGTCCAGCCCGACGAGGGCGTGACGATCCGCTTCGGGTCGAAGGTCCCCGGCGACGGCACCCAGGTGCGCGACGTCACGATGGACTTCGGCTACGGGCACGCCTTCACCGAGGCGAGCCCCGAGGCCTACGAGCGCCTCATCCTCGACGTCCTGCTGGGCGATCCGCCGCTGTTCCCCCGGCACGAAGAGGTGGAGCTCAGCTGGAAGATCCTCGACCCGATCGAGGAGTTCTGGTCCGCCCAGGGCGGTCCGCTCGAACAGTATTCGCCCGGTTCGTGGGGTCCGGCATCCGCCGACGAACTCCTCGCCCGCGACGGTCGCACCTGGAGACGCCCGTGATCATCGATCTGCCCGACACCACCGTCAGCGCCATCTCGAAGAAGCTCGTCAGCGTGCGCGAAGAGGGCGGCGCCGTCGCCCTCGGCCGCGTGCTGACGCTCATCATCGTCACGCACCATGGCGCCGAAGAAGAGGTCATCGAGGCGGCCAACGACGCCTCGCGCGAGCACCCGATGCGCGTCATCGCCGTGCTGTTCGGCGACGACGACGACGAGCCCCGCCTCGACGCCCAGATCCGCGTGGGCGGCGACGCCGGCGCGAGCGAGGTCGTGGTGCTGCGCGCCCACGGCGCCGCGGGCTCGAATGCCGAGAGCCTCGTCACCGGCCTGCTGCTCCCCGATGCCCCGGTCGTGGCCTGGTGGCCGGCCGACGCGCCCGAGGACCCCTCGCACTCCGCGATCGGTCGGATCGCGCAACGTCGCATCACCGACGCGTCGTCGCAGGCCGACCCGGCCGCCTGGGTCGCCCGGCTCGGCGAGCACTACTCCCCCGGTGACACCGACTTCGCCTGGACCCGTGTGACGCGCTGGCGCGAGCAGCTCGCGGCCGTGCTCGATCAGCCCCCGTACGAGCCCGTCACCGCGATCGAGGTCCGCGGCGCCGCCGACTCCCCCTCCACCGCCCTGCTGGCGGCCTGGTTGGGGATGAAGCTCGAGGCTCCCGTCGACTACGCCTACCTGCCGGCCGAGGAGTGGGCGAGCGGCATCAAGTCGGTGCGTCTCACCCGTCCGAGCGGCGACACGCTGCTCGAGCGGCCCGAGGCGGGGGTCGCGGTGCTCACGCAGCCCGGTCAGCCCACCCACGACCTGGCGTTCCCGCGCCGCACGTTGCGCGAGTGCCTCGCCGAGGAGCTGCGCCGCCTCGACCCCGACCTCCTCTACGGTCGCGTGATCACCGAGGGGCACGACCTGCTGCTCGCCGCGAGCGAGCGGGACGACGCATGACCGACAACGGCTCGGTCAAGCAGGTCATCATCAAGCCGGACGCCGAGACCCTCGCCTCGTACGTCGCCACGCGCTTCGTGAACCGCATCGTCAAGCGGGTCGCCGAGGGCAAGCGCATGCACGTGTGCCTCACCGGCGGCACGATGGGCGGAGCGGTGCTGCGCACCGCAGCGAAGGACGCGCGGGTCGGCGAGATCGACTGGTCGCTCGTGCACTTCTGGTTCGGCGACGAGCGGTTCGTTCCGCGCGACTCGGACGACCGCAACGAGAAGCAGGCCCGCGAGGCGTTCCTCGACCACCTCGACATCCCGGCCGAGAACATCCACACCGTCGCCTCGAGCGAGGACGGTCTCGACCTCGATGCCGCGGCGATCGCGTACGCCGACGAGTTGGCGCAGTTCGCTCCCTCGGACCGCAGCGAGACGGGACCCTGGCCCGCTTTCGACATCTGCTTCCTCGGGGTCGGACCCGACGCGCACATCGCCTCGCTGTTCCCCGATCGTCCCGAGATCTCGGTGACCGATCGGGCCACCGTCCCGGTGCGCAACTCCCCCAAGCCGCCGAGCGATCGCGTCTCGCTGACGCGGCCGGTCATCAACTCGTCGAAGCGCGTGTGGATGGTCGTCGCGGGCGCCGACAAGGCCGCCGCCCTGGGTCTCGCCCTCGCCGGTGCGAGCTATCAGAGCGTTCCCGCGGCCGGGGCGAAGGGCCGCCGTCGCACGGCGTTCTTCGTCGACGAGGTCGCGGCCGATCAGGTTCCGCCGCAGCTCATCGACCGCGAGTACTGAGGAGCGGGAGCTCGCCCGACGGGGACTCTCCCCCGCACGCGCCGCGAGTTCACACGCTCGAGCCGGAGGACCGGATGCCACACGGCATCCGGTCCTCTGCGTTGTCCGCGCACGTCTGTAGGGGACTTCCACCCATTGTCTTCCGCGTGGCGCCGATTTACTCTCTTCGTGGGGGGCATCCTGGTCCGCTCGGCGGGGCTCGATCCGTGAGGGTCGATCCGCGACGAACGGCCGACGCAGTAGGGAGCGTTCGGATGCCATTTGTCGGTCGAGATCGAGAGTTGCACGTCGCCGCGAACCTGATCGGTTCGGGCAGCGGCTCCGCGGGTTTGTTCGTCGGTGAAAGCGGGTCGGGCAAGTCCGCCCTGGCACGCGAGGTCGCCGCGCGCCACGACGCCGTGGTGGTCACGGCCAGTCCGAGCGAGCGCATGTGGCCGCTCTCGGGCGTGACCGCGGTGGTGGCGGCGCTCGACGACGGGCGACGAGATGCGGTCGACAGCGTCCTGTCCCGCAGCGGTGACTGGCCGGAGCACCTCCTCGCCGAGGAGATCAGCCGCACCCTCCACCTGCTGCGAGCCGATCCGTGCGTCGTCGTCGTCGACGACCTCGACGAGATGGACAGCGCGAGCATCACCGTGCTGTCGTACGTCTTCGGACGCCTCCGCGGCACCGGCGTCAGCGTCATCGCCACGAGCGGTTCGTTCGAGGGACGCCACGACTTCGCCGGCATGCTGCAGACCCGCATCCAGCGGTTGTCGTTCGACGAGTCCGTGGATCTCGCGCGCACCGTCCTCGGGGCGGGTGCCGACCGCGCCGTGCTGCGGATCGTGGCGGACCTCGCCGCCGGCGACCCCGGCGTGCTGGTGGGGTTGCGCCTCACCCCCGCCGAGGCGAACGGCGAGGAGCCGCTCAGCGTCCCGCTGCGCGTGCGCGAGCAGCGACCCCACCGGCGGCAGCAGCGCGAGTGCCGCGTCATCGACCCGCGCTGGGCGCACGTGCTCGATCTGCTCGCCGTGGGTCCCGTGTACGGCCTCGACCGGCTGCGCGCAACCGCCGGCGAGCACGATGTCGACATCGACGATCTGCTCGATCACGGCATCGTCTCCGTCCACGGCGGTCTCGCCCGCATCGCCGACCCGGCTCGCCGACTGCGCCTGCACGCCGGATTGAGTCCGGAGGAGCGTCGCGCCCTCCACGCACGGGGAGCGGCCGACCACGCCGGCGCGTACCCGGCGACGCGTCGCTGGCACGAGAGCTTCCTCGACCCGACCGCGGACCGCAGCGCCCTTCTCGGAGGTGCCATCCTGCTCGCTCGAGACGCTGAGACCGCCGCCGCCGTGGAGTTCGCCGAGCGGGCGTTGGCCGGGGAGATGGACGAAGCACGTCGCTGCGAGCTCCTCGTCGACCTCGGCGAGGCGCTCGTGCTCGGAGGACACGACCTCCTCGGTCAGCACTACCTCCGGCGGGCCGGGGTGAGCGCCGATCCCGCGACCCGCACGCGCGCCGCGATCGCCCGCCTCCGCGCTGTCGCGGCGGTGGATCACACGGTCGACGACACCGTCCTCGATCACGTCGATCCGCTCGTCGGCGCCGAGGCCGCGGCATCCGAGAGGCTTCTCTGTGAGAGCGCCTGCCTGCACCTGCACCGGGGAGAGGTCGACCTCGCCGTCGAACGGATCGCCCTCGCCGTGAAGCTCGGCGTCGCATCCACCCAGACGGCGCTGCTCGCCGGTATCGCCGAAGAAATGGGCGGGCGCTCCCACGCCGCGGCGGCCATCCGTCTCGAAGACGACGGCGACGACGTCCAGATCGACCACGCCCTGCTGTACGCGGGGCTCACCCTGCTGCGCGAGGACTACAGCACGGCGAGACGGATCATCCGCGCCGAGCTCGATCGTTCCCCGCGACACGCGCCGATGTGGCGAGAGCATCTTCTGCGCCAGCTCGTCACCGTCGAGGTCCGCGCCGGAGACCCGATCGCCGCGCGCGACGCCGTCATCGCCTGGCAGCGCGAGTGGATTCCGGGACGCAGCACCGACGCCGCCAGCACGCTCATCCTCGCCGCCGAGGCGGCAATGCATGAACCGCCCACCGCTGCCGCCGACCTCGTCGAGCGGGGGCGGGAACGAGCCCGTCGCGAAGGCGCGAGCACCCTGACGCCGTGGTTCGCGGCGATCGAGGGATCCCTCGCCCTCGGCGAGGGGCGGCACACCGAGGCCATCCTGCACCTGCGCGACGCCCGCTCCCTTCACGCCGACGACGACCCCGCCGTGATGCGCCTCGACGCCGACCTCATCGAAGCCCTCTGGCTCGACGGTCGGCACGACGAGGCCCTCGAAGAACTGCAACGCCTCGAGCGCGCGGCCGCCGATTCGACGAGAAGGTGGACCCATCTCGCCCTCGCGCGCTCGCGGGCCGTCTGCCGGTCCGCCCGCGAGGGCGCGGCGGCTTTCCGTGACGCGGAAACGCTCTTCCGCGGCGACGACTCTCCTCTCGAGCGGGAACGTCTCCGCCGGGCGGAGGAACGGTGCCTGCCGGACGTCCGCGTGTCGGCCGTCCGCGCGATCGGTGGCGACGCCGTCCCGAACCCCCGACCGAGTCTCAACGCGCGAGAGCTCACTGGCCACGAACGCGAGATCGTCGCCTTCGTCGAGCGCGGGCTGCGCAACCGCGAGATCGCGGCGGCCCTGTTCATCTCACTCCGGACGGTCGAGCTGCGCCTGACCGGCATCTACCGCAAGCTCGGCATCACCTCGCGGGTACAGCTCGTGGCCCACCTTCGCGGAGCGGCGAGCTGAGCGGAGCGGCCGCCGGTTCGACCGACGGCTGCGACATCCGGCGATCGGGGCTGCGCCAGCGCCCGTCGGACGGACGCCCGAGCGCGGCGACGAGGGCACGCAGGCACAGGGTCGCATCCCACACCCGCAGGAGGGGGAACACGAGCATCCGGGGGTGCGGGCGCGTGCGCGACACCGCACAGGTGAACGCACTCATCACAAAGTCGACGATCAGGAACCCCGCGGCCAGGGGAAGCACCGGAAGCGCCGCGGCCACCCCGGCCGCCGTCGCCGCTGCGGCACCGTCGGTGGTCGCCGCGACCAGCGCCGCCAGAGCTCCGACGACCAGGAGCGGAAGCATCGCCACCAGGACCAGGCTCGACACCACCGTCTCGATCGCGAAGACGCCGACCGATGACCAGAAGAGGCCCGGATGGGGACCGTGGCGGCGCACCGTCTGCCAGAACCCCAGGCTCCAGCGCCGGACCTGCGCCGAGTAGTCGCGCAGCACCGCGGGATCCTGCGTCTCGGCGACGGCGCACTCCGGGTGGAAGGCGATCCGTCCGAGCCTCTTGGCGTGGACCTCGAAGGTCATGTTGAAGTCCTCGATCGACAGCCCGGGGGCGTCGATGTCGATGCGATCCAGCACATCGGTGCGGTACAGGCTGGCGAACCCGGGCACGATCGCCACGGCATCCGCTCCCCGCGCCGCCTGCCCGAACTTGTGCAGGTACTGCGTGCACACGTAGGTCCGCTCGCGATACGAGGTGAGGAGGCGCCCCACGCCCGTGGGCGGAGAATCCGCCGACGTGGTCGCCCGACCGGCCACCGCGACGACACCGTCGTCCGTGAACTGCGGAAGCGCGGTACGCAGGTAGTCGGGGCGGGGCCGGGAGTCCGCGTCGAGCAGGAGGAGCAGGGGGAACCGCTCCGGGATCCGGAAGTGGTCGAGACCCGCCCGGATGGCGCCCGCCTTCCCCCGATTCGGCGTGAGGTCCCAGGCCTCGGCACCGGCGGCCCGCGCCCGCTCGACGGTGCCGTCGCGGGAGCCGTCCGACACGACGAACACGTTGCCCGCGGGCACGAGCCGGCGCGCCGCACGCACGGCGTCGGCGATCACGAGCTCCTCGTCGTGCGCCGCGATGAGGATCGCCACCTCGGCGCTGCGGAAGTACATCGACGGGTTCAGCAGCGCGGCGGACGGTCGACGCTCGGCGACGAGACGGCACACCGCTGCCGTGCCCCACACGAGCGTCGAGACGCCGATCGTGCACACCGCGACGAGCACGACGAGTGCAGGGGTCATGGCATCCCACCTCTTCGGGTCGAGGGTTCGGGTCGCGCCTCCGGATCGGGCGACCGGATGACGCGTCGAAGGCGACCGTACGTGACCGGGCGCCCGTCGAGGCCGCCTCGACCCGCAGTTGCGGTTGCGGTTTCCCGCAGATCGCGATGCGGGGAGCGGGACCCCGCAGGATCGTCCGAGATCGCTTGACCCGACCCGCGCCGACGACGCACTGTGATCCCGGATCAGCGTCGATACCCGATCGGACGCCGTCCCACCACCCGAAATCGTCCGAGGGGGCGCTGCATTTCCCCCGCCGCCCCCTCGGACCCTGCCTTGGAGGATGAAGATGTCCACTCTCGATGTCCGGCCCGACGTGATGACCACGCCGCGGCCCCCGGCTCCCGCCCCGACGCGGACGTTCGACTTCGACGTCGCCATCGTCGGACTCGGGTACGTGGGCCTGCCGACCGCCTTGGCCTATCACGCCAGCGGGTCGCGCGTTCTCGCCCTCGACGTCTCGCCGCGACGCCTGCGCGATATCGCCGCGCGCAGCGCCGACCTCATCGACTCCGACCGGCAGCGCCTGGAGACCGCCCTGCACGCGCCGGCCGGCTTCCGCCTCACGAGCGACACCTCCGAGCTCGGCCGCGCGGCCGCCATCGTCGTGTGCGTCCCCACGCCCGTCGACCACCAGCAGGTCCCGGACCTCACCGCACTCCGGGCGGCGTGCGCCACCGTCGTCGCCGCCGTCCGGCCCGGGCAGCTCATCATGCTCACCTCGACCACGTACGTCGGCTGCACCCACGACCTCGTCGAGAAGCCGCTCCGCGAGCGCGGGATGCAGATCGGACGCGACGTCTTCGTCACCTTCAGCGCCGAGCGCATCGACCCCGGCAACGTGGGCTTCGCCCAGGAGATCGTCCCCCGCGTGGTGGGAGGCGCCACCGGGCAGTGCGAAGAAGAGGGCGCGCGGCTACTCGCCCGCTACGCGGCGCGCGTGCACCGGGTGTCGAGCCTCGCCACCGCCGAGATGACGAAGCTGCTCGAAAACACCTTCCGCGCCGTCAACATCGCCCTCGCCAACGAGTTCGCCGACATCTGCGGTGCCCTCGACGTCCCGGTCACCGAGGTGATCGAGGCCGCGAGCACCAAGCCCTACGGCTTCATGGCGTTCTACCCCGGCCCCGGCGTCGGCGGACACTGCATCCCCTGCGACCCGCACTACCTGCTCTGGCAGCTCAAGGCGCTGCACGTCGACGCGGGCGTCATCACCGAGGCCATGACGCGCATCGCGGCCCGCCCTCGCCGTGTCGTCGACCGCATTCGCGATGTCCTCGGACGCGCCGGCAAGGGCACGCTCGGCGCCCGCGTGCTCGTCGTCGGCGTCACCTACAAGCCCGACGTCGCCGACCTGCGCGAATCCCCCGCCCTCGAGATCATCGACCACCTGATCGACGTGGGCGCCGAGGTGCAGTACGTCGACACCCACGCCCCGCACATCCGCCTCGATTCCGGGCGGGAACGCGATTCGCTGCCCGACCCGGCGGCCTTCCATCCCGACATCGTGCTCGTGCACACCCGCCACCACGACGCCGACCTGGGTTGGCTCGACGGCGACGCGGTCGTCGTCGACGGCACCTACCGCAGCGCCGACATCGCGGGGCGGGTGCTCCTGTGAGCGGCGTGACGGTCTACCCGGGTTCCGCCTCGCCCCGGACGCGCACGCTGGTGACCGGGGGCGCCGGGTTCGTCGGCAGCCACCTCGTCGAGCACCTGCTGACCCTGGGTGACGAGGTCGTCGTCCTCGACGACCTCTCGACCGGCTCGGCCCGCAACCTCGCGGGCGTCGCCGACAACCCCCGCCTCGAGATGATCCACGGCTCGATCCTCAACACCAAGACGGTGAGCGCGGCGATCCAGGGATGCGACCGCGTGTTCCACCTGGCCGCGGCCGTGGGGGTGAAGCTCATCGTGGAGCAGCCCCTGCGGGGTCTGCGCATCAACATCCACGGCACCGAGAACGTGCTGACGGCGGCCATCGAGCACCAGGCCTCGGTGCTCATGGTGTCCACGAGCGAGGTGTACGGCAAGAACACCGCCGATCGCCTGCGCGAGGACTCCGACCGCGTCCTCGGTGACCCGCTGCTCTCGCGTTGGACCTATGCGGGAGCCAAGGGCATCGACGAGGCCTTCGCCAAGGCCTATTGCGATCAGGAGGGCCTCGACGTCTCGATCGTCCGCCTGTTCAACACCGTCGGGCCCCGCCAGACCGGTCGCTACGGCATGGTGCTGCCCAACCTCGTGGGGCAGGCCCTACGCGGCGCTCCCCTCACCGTGTTCGGCGACGGCCAGCAGACGCGCTGCTTCTCCGCGGTCGAGGACGTCGTGCCCGCGATGGTGCTCATCGAGCGGGATCCGCGCGCCCGGGGTCAGGCCTACAACCTGGGCGGTGCGCGCGAGATCTCGATCTTCGAGCTCGCGACCGAGATCATCCGCACCCTCGACAGTCGGAGCACGATCGAGCTCGTCCCCTACGAGCAGGCGTACGCCCCCGGCTTCGAGGACATGCGGCGCCGCGTCCCCGACAACACCAAGGCGCACGACCTCGTGGGCTACGAGCCGCACACCTCGCTGACCTCGACGATCATGCGAGTCGCCGCCGACCTGCTCTCGCGCGAACGCCTCGGCTCCGACGCCATGCCGCTGGCCGGCGCGGGCGCTTTCCGCGGGGTCCTCTGATGTGCGGCATCACCGCGTACCGCGGTCCGACGTCCGCCGCCTCGCGCGCCCGTAGCGCCCTCGAGCGTCTGGAGTACCGGGGCTACGACTCCGCGGGCATCGCCGCGCGGTACATCGACGGCACGGCCCTGCACGTGCGTACCCTGAACGGCGTGGCATCCCTCACCGACGCAGTGCGTTCGGGCGAATCGGGGACGGATGCCACGACCTCGGCGATCGGCCACACCCGCTGGGCCACCCACGGCGGGGTCAGCGAGCGCAACGCCCACCCGATCGAGGACTGTAGCGGTCGGTTGTTCCTGGTGCACAACGGAATCATCGAGAACGCCGATCTGCTGCGGGCGCAGCTCGTCGCCGACGGGCACCGGTTCGCCACCGACGTCGACAGCGAGGTGATCGTCCACCTGCTCGAGCAGGCGTTGCGCCCCGGGGTGGGGCTCGGCGACGCCCTCGCCGACATCGTCACGCGCCTCGAGGGGTCATGGGCGATCGTCGCCCTCGACAGCCGGTCGGGATCGCTCGCGGGAACGGCGCACGGTTCGCCCCTCATCTTCGCCGAGGGCGAGGAGGGGGTCTACTTCGCGAGCGACGTGGGTGCGATCACTCCGGTGGTCGAGACGTTCCGCGTGCTGGAGGACGACGACGTGGTCGAGGTGGACGCGGAAGGCATGCGGTGGCACCGCCCGGGCGGCAGTTGTCGCCCGCGCGGACTGTGGCCCGTCCCGCAGACGGCGTACCTGTCGAGCAAGGGACGCCACCGCGACCACATGGGCAACGAGATCGACGAGCAGCCCGCCGTGGCGCGCCGCGTGCTCGAGGTCCTCACCCCCGGGATCGCCGACGGCGTCCTGTGGCGAGGGGCGGGCCTTCCCCCGC
>Ga0308171_1003269_pt1 | contig 15088 bp, 17 predicted proteins | sample PhyGR1_FD_202135 | JGI IMG/M metagenome (GOLD analysis project Ga0308171, IMG submission 202135) | Phyllosphere microbial communities from UC Gill Tract Community Farm, Albany, California, United States - DLSLSG.R1 | ecosystem: Host-associated > Plants > Phyllosphere > Unclassified | place: USA... | reverse complement strand
AATATTATCGATTTAATTTCTGAAAAAACAGGTTTCTTAAAATCCAAAGGTGAGGCGAAAAGAGAACTTGCAGGAAATTCGATTTCTATTAATAAAACCAAGGTTGGCGAAGATTATTCAGTTTCAGAAAATGATCTGATTGACGGAAAATTCTTACTGATTCAAAAAGGAAAAAAGAATTATTTCATTGTAAAGGCAATTTAGGAATTCGACCCATCATCATCAATTATACAAACCACTTTCGAGTGGTTTTTTTTTTGTTTCATTACATTGCTCATGATTTGGGAAAAATGACCTATCTTAGTTTTAAAACATAACCAAATGCATCCTTTCTCCGTCACCTTTGACATGGCCGACCATGTTGTATTTAAAATAATTTCCGCTCTTCTTGCCCTATTTATCGTTGGAACCTGGCTTTATCATTCGAAAGAAATCAAATTGACCTTGAGAATATTGGGTACTGTCGCTGGTGGCTTTGCAAGTTACTGTGTTGCGATATTCTTCTTCGCAATTCTGCAATTTTCTTACACCACAGTCAAAGATAATTTTGACCCCAATAAACAATCTGCAACAATCATTGATTACAGAACATCTATCAGTGAATCAACCACCAGAACTACAAAATCAATAGGCACAAGAAAACGCAGAAATACTTACTACAAACCTTTATTGGAATATAAAGGAGCCGATGGTACAATCAAAAATACTTTTGGTGACGTGTCATTCAGCGCAAATAACAAAAAACCAATTGGGGAGAAAGTAGAAGTGATCGTAGAAACAGGGAAAGTGAGAATGATAACGCCTATCAAGAATTTTACATTTGTCACCAACATTGTTGTGGCTTGCTTCCTCATTATTTTCTATTACATTTTCTATAATTATGCTATGAGACAATCATTTGAAGGCGTTGGAACATTTGCACTTTCGGTATTTGGTTTTGTGGTCTTCCCTATTGTATTTGGAATTTTGATCTATCTATTTTTAAATATTGGTTATGAGTATTTTTTCTTAGATAAGAGATTCGTGAGCAAAAACGTGGCAATTCTGTTGTCTGGATTGGGGATTTTTCTTGTACTGTGCTTCATTGGTTACATAAGAATTTTCATTGAAAATGTCTTTCTTAAAAAAAGAAAAAAGAACAATAAGAAGAAAAAAAAATTGAAGAATAATCCAGGATCAATACAAGAATTATAGATCTCTAATCCATCTTTTCATTTCAAAATCTTCAAACTATTTCCGAGATTAGCTATCTTTGTTTTATGGATTTACAATACCTCGTAAGAGAACCTCAAAATATCACTTCAGAAACACCAATTTTATTTTTAATCCACGGATACGGAAGCAACGAACAAGACCTCTTCAGCTTTGTCCCTACTTTGCCAGAAGATTGGTTGGTCGTGAGTTTCCGCGCACCACGAGATTCAAACAATGGTGGCTATGCCTGGTTTGACATCGATTTTATGAGTGAGGAGAATTTCCTAGATGTGCCTCAAGCAGAAGATGCTGTGAAGCAGGTCTTGGAGAATATCATGAAAGTCTCCAACCATTATGGATTGACGAACAACAAAACACATCTTTGCGGTTTCAGCCAAGGTGGAATGATTGTGTATTCTTTGGCTTTACATTATCCAGAATTGTTCTCGAAAATAGCTCTGCTAAGTACTTTCCCGGAAGATCGATTGTTGAAAGACATAGTGAAGGACAAAAAGAAGTTGGAACACTTGAGATTCTTCGTTTCTCACGGTACAGACGACGCTGCAATCCCGTTGGAATGGGCAAAGAAAGGTGCAGAATTGCTTTACGACCTGAGCGCCTACTTCTCTTTCCGAGAATATATGGCTGGACACGGCGTGAATCAGAAAAACTACATTGACCTGATGGAGTTCTTCAAGAAATAAATTGCCTATTGCAATTGGCCAACTGTTGTTTACTTTTAAACAAAAATCCCGATCAATGTAGCCATGATCGGGATTTTTTATTTTAAATATTTAAAGTTGAATTTTTCTAAATTCTAACCTCTCAACTCTAACATCTATTTTAAGCATTCATCAAGTCTTCAATTTCCTCAACAGTGATCGGAATATTTGCCATCAAGTTGAAAGGTGTCCCTGAAGCTTGGATCACATAATCGTCCTCGATTCTCACACCGAAACCTTCTGCCGGAATGTAGAATCCTGGCTCATTTGTGAAGACCATATTTTCTACAAAATCATCGGTCAGGATTCCGTAATCGTGTGTATCCAATCCCATGTGGTGAGACGTTCCGTGCATCATAAATTTCTTGTAAGCTGGCCATTTTTTATCTTCGTTTTGAATGTCAGCTTTGTCGATCAAGCCTAATTGCAATAATTCAGCCGTATAAACTTCGCCCATTTCCTTATGGAATCTGTACCAGTTATTTCCGGCAACCAAGCGTTGTTCTGCTTCAACTTTACATCTCAAAACAGAATTATAAACTTCTTTTTGTCTGTCAGAATATCTTCCGTTGACAGGAATTGTTCTGGTCAAATCACTGGAATAATTTCCGTACTCTGCACCAACATCCAAAAGGATCACATCACCATCCTTACACTGCATATTGTTTGCGATGTAATGTAGGACATTTGCATTGTTTCCGCTAGCGATGATTGGCGTGTAAGCAAATCCTTTACTTCTGTTTCTTACAAACTCATGGATCAATTCTGCTTCGATCTCGTATTCCCAAACATCTGGTTTGATGAAACTTAACAATCTTCTGATTCCTTTTTCTGTGATATTACAAGCGTTTTGGATCAATGCTAATTCTTCCGGTTCCTTGATGCTTCTCAAACGTTGAAGAATTGGATTGCTTCTTTTGTAATTGTGCATCGGAAAATCAGCTTTTATTTTCTTGATAAAACGATCTTCGCGGGTTTGTGTTTCTACAGAACTCCTGTAATGTTCATTTTTATTGAGATAGACATTCTCTGCTTCGTACATCAATGTTTTGAAGACCTTATCAAAATCGCTCAACCAATAAACAGTTTTGATTCCCGAAGTTTCAAAGGCCTGATCCTTGTCCAATTTTTCACCTTCCCAAACTGCGATATGATCATTGGTCTCTCTAAGGAACAGTATCTCGCGGTTTTCCTCCAAGTAAGCATCCGGAAAAATCACCAAAATACTTTCTTCCTGGTCCACACCACTCAGATAAAAAATATCGCGGTGTTGCTGAAAAGGCATTGTAGAATCGGCACTGATCGGATAAATATCATTGGAATTGAAAACAGCTAGAGATTTTGGCAATAATGCATCTGCAAATTTCTTTCTGTTTTTTACGAATAATGAACTTGGGATCTGTTCGTATTTTGTCGTCATTTTTAAATTTTATTTTAATTAAAATATTACTTCCTTCGAAAATAGAAGAAATGTTAAAAAGTGTCCCAAATTTACAAAACCTAAAAAGATTAAATTTAAAAGCTACCCTTAAATTTTTCATAAAATACAATTTAAGATAATACTAAACTTTAAATTTTCTATATTTGAGAAAACATAAGCCTCCAGATGAAAAATGCCTATAAGATCATTCTTGTGTTCTCACTGATCTTCCTGAGTGTATTGAGCTACAAGCTCAGCGCAAAGAAGATCAAATCAGACAAAGTCTTGCCCGAACCGAGATTGCAGTACAACTTTTACAACGACATCGACTACAAAAACAGTCCACTGAAGCTGGATATCTATCAACCAAAATCCCGTAACAAAGGAAAATCTCCCGTGGTGATCTTTGTTCATGGTGGCGCTTGGGACAAAGGGGACAAATCGATGATAAGAAAGAACTTCCGAGAGTATATTTTACAGGAATTGTTGGAAAATGAATTCACAGTGATCAGCATAGACTACACATTGCTTGATCAAAATACACACCTGGAAAAACCCCTTGAAGACACAAAAGATGCTATAAAGTGGGTCAGTAAAAATGCCGAAAAGTACAATCTGGACATCAACAACATGGGAATCTGGGGCGGATCTGCGGGCGCTCACATCGCATTATTAACAGCCTACAATCAAAAAAATGGGAACAGCAGCGATGCAGAATTACAATACCCAAACCTGAAGTACGTTGTTGATTTCTATGCACCAACAAATCTGAATGACCTTTTCAAAACCGATGCGAACGGTCTTCTACTGAGTTTGTTCAAAATCTACTCACCAAAAAAATTCCAAACCAGGCACGAAAAGATGATACAGCTGACTGGATTTGATATCAATACTCAAAAAGAAGAGGTCGTAAAGAAGAATGCAGACTACTCTCCCATCAACTACGTTTCAAAATCTACCGTTCCTACACTTATTTTCCATGGCACAGAAGATTCCGTTGTAAGCATTGTCCAATCCCAACAATTGGAAGAAGCATTGAAAACCCATAAGGTGCCTTACAAATTCTATACGGTGGAAAATGCAAAGCATACTTTTGGAAATCTCGATCTGGCAGAAGCGAAAGATGTTTCTAAAAAAACAGTCGATTTTATAAAATCGCATACGACTTATGGAAACTAAATATTTTGGTTTGAGGAAATGGTTTTCAATATTTTCTGTATTGATCGTTACAATGATGAATTCGCAGACCACATTCAGGATCACTGACATTCCATCTGACAATACGAAGGGCTTGAGAATTTTTATGGCTTCTAACATCAATGATTGGAAACCGAATGATGAGAGATTTGAGTTCAAGAAAAATGCAGACGCTTTTTATACTTTAACCATTCCTGCCTATACCGGAAAGATAGAATACAAGATCACGCAAGGGAGTTGGGACATTGCTGAAACAGACGAAAATGGAAATTCAATTCAAAATCGCGTTTTGGAAAATTCTGACAAATCACAAATTGTAGAATTAAAAATCTCTAAGCGAGAACTTTACAATCCCACAACTTAACACAACGAGGAAGATCTGGATCTATCTCCCACCCGATTACGAAACTTCAAAGACAAAGTATCCCGTGATCTACATGCACGATGGGCAAAATCTATTTGACGAATTCACCAGTTTTTCAGGAGAATGGAGCGTGGATGAAACCATGAATGACATCTTCAAAGAAACAGGAAAATCTGCCATCGTTATTGGAATTGATAACGGCGGTGACAAACGATTGTCCGAATATTCGCCTTGGAATAATGAAAAATATAAGACAACCGGCGAAGGTGACCTTTACGTAGAATTTCTTGCGAAAACATTAAAACCGTACATCGACAAAACCTACAGAACCGAAAAGCAAGCTTCGAAAAATGTAATCATGGGAAGTTCGATGGGCGGACTGATCTCGCTTTACGCTTCTGCAAAATACCCTACTGTTTTTGGGAAAGCTGGGATTTTCAGTCCGGCATTTTGGTTTGTTTCAGAGGATCTGAACAAGTATTTGAACATTAATAAAAACAATCTGAAGAATTCTAAATTCTATTTTGTAGCCGGAAAAAATGAGGATGAAACAATGGCGCCGGAAATCGAAAACGTGAATGACTTGTTATTAAAGAAATCTGTTCCTGCCAAGAATATCATTGTGAAGATAGATGAAGATGGAACACATTCCGAAAGCTATTGGAAGCGGGAATTGAAGGCGAGTTTGATCTGGCTTTTGAAGTGAAGTTATCACCCTTTACAAATCTAAGTAAGACTTTGAGTTTCTTTTGGAATGACAAAATTTCATTCTGATAACAAATCGTGTTTTACGTAGGATCTGCAGCCCGACTTGAGCGGAAATCCTTTTTTGTGGCTGGACTAGCGAAGGCAAAAAGATTGGGAGCGGAAGGCGGAAAAGCTGCCCCAATAAATATTAATCTTAAAAGCACACTTGCAACACCAAAATTGCTTCCTAAAAATCCAAACAAAAACACTAAATTTGCAGCATTTATGGAAAGTAACAGACAACGCAAAGTAGCACAGATCATTCAGGAAGATATGGCGGAGATCTTCCGCAAACAGGCATCAGAAAGCAAACAGAGCTTTTTGGTATCGGTTTCTGACGTGAAAGTGACAGCCGATCTCAGCATCGCAAAAATATACCTCAGCATTTTCCCTGCAGAATTGAGACAACCAATTATGAAGGAGATCAATACCAACAACGCCTATTACAGGAATTATATTGGACAAAAGATGGCAAAGCAGGTGCGCATCATTCCTCAGTTGGCATTCTATATCGATACAACAATGGATGATGTGGAACGCATCGAAAAAGAGCTGAAAGGCGAAGGTGATAATCCGATTCTTTAATTTTTCACACGATTGAAAAATGCTTTTTACATAGCATCGCGCTACCTTATTTCTAAAAAGGGAAGTACAGCGGTCACGTTTATCACGTGGCTCGCGGCATTTGCTATGGTGGCAGCTGTGGCGGCAATGTTCATTATCATTTCGGTTTTTTCAGGTTTGGAGGAACTGAATAAAGATATGATCGCCAATCTGCATGCGGACCTTACGATAAAAAGCAAAACAGGAAAAGTACTTCCTGATATTGATAAAATAGAAAAATCACTCCGAAGCAACTCTGGTGTTGCCAATTTCTCCAAAGTCATCGAGGAAAAAGTCTATCTTGGTTATAAGGACAATGGAGAAATTGCCTATTTGAGAGGCGTGGATTCCGCTTACATCCACGTGAATCCCATCAATGAAACTATTTTTTACGGGAAATATCCGGACTTCAAATATAATAATGAGGTCATCATGGAAAATGGTCTGGACAACAGGCTATCGCTTCCTGTGAACTCCAGTCAGGATTTTGCAACGATCTTGATGCCGAAACCTGGGAAAGGAATCATCCAGCAGGAGAATGACATCTTCAACAAAAAAGACATTTACGTAAGCGGGATCTTCCCAGGAAATGACCAGCTCAACAACTACATCATTGCGCCGATAGAGCTTTCGCAGGAACTTCTCGGGCTTCCCAAGTCGGCTTGCTATCAGATTGTCATCAAACTGAAAAGCCCGGTAAATTCTGAAGTAATCAAGTCAAATTTGATGAAAGAGTTTGGTGATAAGATCATTGTCAACACAAAATCTGAAGAAAACGCCGCGTTTTGGAAGATGATCAACACAGAAAAACTGATGATCTACTTGATCTTTGGATTGGTCATCTTCATTACGACTTTCAACTTGGCTGGTGCCATCACAATTCTTCAGCTTGATAAGAAAGAACAGGCAAAAGCACTGATCGCTTTAGGCTTTAACAGAACCGATCTGCGATTGACCTATTTCTTCACTGGCTTGCTGATCGTATTTTTTGGATTGATCTGTGGGCTCGTTATTGGTTCTGCCATTTCTTTCATACAGATCAAAACAGGATTTTTCCAGGCGAGTGAGAACCTTGCTTTCCCTGTCCGAATTGAAATATTCAATTACATTATCGTTTCCGCAGTCGCACTATTTTTTGGGATCGTCATCTCGTTTCTTTTTTCCAAGGTCAACAAAAGATATCTTGTTGAGAAGTAACTGAGCGCTCTTAATTCAATTATTATCGTTGCTTTTGTCAATCAAATTTAATTTGTAAACGGACAAAAATTGTTTTAGCTTAAATTTTACTTAAAATTAAAAGAATTTTAAAATTAGTAAAAATTAAAATCTAACTTTACGCCCTAATTTTTTGAAATGAAAAAATCTATACTTATTTTATTTGTTGGAATTTTTGGGATTGCAAATGCTCAGATTCCGACGGGTTACTATGATGGCACATCTGGAATTACCGGTTATACACTGAAGACTAAACTTGGCCAGATCATCACCGCAGGCTACAGCCAGCATACTTACGATGAACTGGACGGGGAATATCCAAAAAGTGATGCTGATAAGTATTATGAAAATGACAATACAATACTTGACATATACTCCGAAAATCCAATCGGTCCAGACCCGTACAATTACACATTTGGCGTAAAAAAATGTGGCAACTATGCAGTAGAAGGTGATTGCTATAATAAGGAGCATACTGTTCCGCAGAGTTTATTCAATCAAAAATTACCAATGAGGAGCGACATCCACCACGTCCTTCCTACAGATGGGAAAGTGAATGGATACAGAAGTAATTATCCCTTCGGTAAAGTAACCAATCCATCTATTACTTCTAAAAATGGTTCTAAACTTGGACCTAATGCCACACCTGGTGCTACCTATTTCGGTTCTGTTTTTGAACCGATCAATGAGTTCAAAGGGGACATTGCAAGATGTCTTTTATATTTTGTGACGCGTTATCAAACTCAACTTTCTAGTTTTTCCAGCGGAAATATCCTTAATACAAGTAATGTGAGCCAGGGATTGGTGACTTGGGAACTCAATCTTCTTTTGCTTTGGCATCAGCAGGATCCGGTATCACAAAAGGAAATTGACAGAAATAATGCAGCCTATTCCTATCAAAAAAATAGAAATCCATACATTGATCATCCAGAATGGGTAACCGAGGTCTGGGGTATTTCGCCGCTAGCTGTAGACGATGCTGTTTTTTCCAAAAACCTGAACATTGCTCCAAATCCTGTAAGAGGTAACATCATCAATGTAACGGGTGACAAGGATCTGAAGAAATTTAACAAGGCGTTTATCTATAATATGGTGGGACAAAATGTTCAGACCATAGAGAATCCTTTCCAAAACGGAAATACAATACAACTTAATAATTTGCCAAAGGGAGTTTACATCTTGAAAACTGGAGAGTTAAACACCAAGTTTGTTGTAGAATAATTAATTGAAAGTTATCATTAGCTAAAGACAGAAAACAATTTCTGTCTTTTTTTATTTTACAATTATAATATTCTGCATTTCTTGAAATCGTGAATAAAAAATTATTTAACATTTGCAATTCTGGTTCAATGTTAGGAACTTTAATAATTGTATCTTTTATATAATTTATATCTTTGCCTTCCTAATTAATTTTAATGAAAAAAATAACTTTATTTTTAGCTTTCGGGATTTCCGCTTTAGGATTTTCTCAAGCTCCCGCAACCTACTATGATGGTACGAGTGGACTTACAAGTTTTGCTCTGAAAAACAAGATCAGTGAGATCATCACCAATGGCCATCAGGACAAAGGTTACAATTGGACTGTATTTTCCACAGCTGACCGAGATAAGTATTATGAGAAAGACAATACTGTTTTAGATATTTATTCAGAAAATCCAACTGGGACAGACCCGTACAACTATACGATAGGATCCGATCAATGTGGTTCTTCTAATGGTCCAGAAGGAACATGCTACAACAGAGAGCATACAATTCCGAAATCTACTTTCGATGACGAAATACCTATGCACAATGATTACCATCACCTTCTAGCGACCGACTACCAAGTGAATGGTAAAAGAAGCAACTATCCTTACGGTGAAGTTGGAGCAGCTAGCTGGACCTCAAAAAATGGCTCCAAGTTAGGATCAAGTAAATTGAATGGCTACGGAGGAACAGTTTTCGAACCGATCAATGAGTTCAAGGGTGATATCGCCAGAATCTATTTTTACTTTGCGACACGTTACGAAAACAACATCCAGACTTTCGTGTATGACATGTATGACGGATCTAAGACCAAAGTTTTCGCAGAACCTTTCTTATCCATGTTATTGAAATGGAATCAGCAAGATCCGGTATCCCAAAAGGAAATCGACAGAAACAATGCTGTTTTTGCTTATCAAAAAAACAGAAATCCATACATCGACCATCCAGAATGGGTGACAGAGATCTGGGGTGCTGCACCTTTAGCTGTTGATGATGCTTCTTTCTCCAAAAATCTCACTATCGCTCCAAATCCTGTAAGAGGAAATGTGATCGCTGTGACTGGAAATAAAGATTTGAAACAATTCAACAAAGCGATGATCTACAATATGGTGGGACAAAATGTTCAAACGATTGAAAACCCTTTCCAAAATGGAAACACGATCACGCTAAACAATTTACCGAAAGGAATCTATATCCTGAAAACAGGCGAACTGAATACGAAATTCATTGTAGAATAAAATTTACAGCAAACTCTATAAAAGGCAGATATTCACATTTCTGCCTTTTTTGTTTTCTATGCGGACCGACTTTAACAATTATTATGAAACTCATTTTCAATTTGGCATCTATCTTGAAAATAGATTAACAATAAAATTATAAATAATGAAAAAAATATTTATTACAGCATTATTCGTAGGAACATTCACTTTGGGATATGCGCAATCGGATTACTACAATGACTATAGAAGGAGTGTCACAGATGTCAACTGGCAAACCGTAGCAGTAGATCTTGTACTGTCTGTTACCCAAGCTGATCAATTATACGCTTTGAATGACAGATATTCGGATTATAATGCTTGGAATAATGTCTATGGCAGAAATCCTGACAGATGGAGAACGGATAGATATACAGAGATCGAAAGGATCCTTGGGCCGACAAAGTACACCAAGTTTAAAACGAAATACTACAAAGGAAAAAATCCAGTTGCTGTCTACAACAGCAACAAATACAAGGACAAAAGATACAAACACATCGATAAAAAAGCAAAAAAGTACAAACACAAAAAAGGCAATAAGCACAAAAATAAATAAGAACCATATCAAACAGTTGTTTACCACAGCTGTTTTTTTGTATCTTGAAGTTTCAAAATCTTTATACAATGAGACCTAATCGATTATTCAAATTTTTATTCTTTGCCTTCATTCTCAACTCTCTCCTATTCTTTGGTCAGGAAAAACCATATTGGAAAGAGATACAGGAATTCAAACAACTCAATCAAAAAAACGGAATTCCAAAGAAACCAATCCTCCTGGTCGGTAGTTCATCTTTCACAAAATGGACAGATGTCAGCGATTATTTTCCTGGAAAAACGATTGTAAACCGCGCGTTTGGAGGATCGAGATTATTGGACCTCAATAATTATTCTAATGAATTACTGGATCCTTACAAACCGAAACAGATCATCATCTATTGTGGCGAAAATGATGTTGCGATGGAAAACCCAACTGCTGCAGAAGTTTTCGGAAGGTTCAAAACATTCTTTGAAACAATCAGAGCAAAATATCCTAAAGTTCCAGTGGCGTATGTTTCCATCAAATATTCACCAAGCCGTGAACAATTCTGGCCAATCGTAACAGAAGTGAATCAAATGATAGAATCTTACCTTAAAACTCAAAAAAGAACAGACTACATAGACATTACAAAAGTGATGAACGATACAGATGGAAAAGTGAGAACAGATATTTTCCTGGAAGATAGGCTTCATATGAAACCGGAAGGCTACCAACTTTGGACAAAAGTAATGGCACCTTACTTGAAATAGCTTTCGAAAGCCTCCTATAAATCTTTAAATGCTTCGAGAGCCTCAGCATGACAATCGAAGTTTGTCAATCTAAGGTTCTCGAAGACTATAAAAAGATTTTTTTATTTTCTATTTGTATTTATTCTAAATTACTTTATATTTGCAGATATGAATCAGCCAGTTATCGCATTTAGAATTGCACCTCTCGCACCAGCATTTGGAAATACAGAAGATATGTATTGTGGGAAAAAGACCTGTTGTAAGAAATTCAAAAAAGGAAAACGCTGCAAAAAGTGTCCTGGTCGCGAAAAGATCAGTTAAACATCAGCCAGATGATCATAGCAGCCAATGCTAAAAATATAATTAAGGAAACCAGTCTTTTAGATTTGGTTTCTTTTTTTTGCATCTTCTGGAAAGATTCGGATGGATTGCTCAATGTTTCTTTTTGGTCAGAATTAGATTCATTTTCTGCCAATTCTGTAATGGTGATGCCTTGAACGATTGTTTTGTGAAGAATCGTATTCGTCGCGTGTAGCAAGATCTGAAACTTACCTTGAGAATCAAATTCCTTAATTCTTATGGTCCGTTCACCATTCGGTTTTTCCAATCCGAAAGGAACGATTTTCACCAGGTCCGCGTCATAAGTATTCCAATAGATCGTGATCTCCTCATCTTTCTGAGCACGGATCTTACTGGCAGAGAAGTTCTTGATCTTCGGAGGCAAAATACTTTTGACATTGCGCTGTTGGCTACCAAGATTTTGGTCGTAGATCCTTTTTCTCTCAGGATCGGTGAGCGTTTCGTAAGCTTCCCTCACTTCCTTGAAACGGTCGGAAAAGTAGTCATCGTTCTCATTTTTGTCCGGATGGTATTTCAAAGACAATTTCCGATAGGCTTTTTTGATGTCTTCCGCAGAAGCATTTTGAGGGATCCCGAGAAAGTAGTAATAGTCCTTCACAAAACAAATTTAACGATTTCACCCCTTCAAAAACAAAAAACGGAAAGCATAACTTCCCGTTTTTTTCTAACAATTTAATTTAATTTCCTAAAATTACTCCGCTTCCGCAGTTCTGCGTTGGCAGCAACCTCTTCCGAATTGCGTTCTCACCTTCTCTTTCAGCGAGTTGTACTCCTCGTCATTCATCGTTCTGATCCTGTCTGCAAATCCGAACGGCGTTCTTTCCTTCACATCATATTCGTCAAAAATTCCTTTTAAGAATGCTTTTCTTTTTTGCGCTTTTTTTGCGATGATGGCGATGGCGGCCAAACCTGCGATCGCTAAAATTCCTTTTTTCATTTTATTTAAAATTTTACGTTTTACATTTAGGAAGACGCCATGTGACTTTGTTTACCTTAAAATTTTTTTTTTGGGCGCCTTTATCCTCCCTCCGTTCCCGCTTTTTTTGCCATCACTTTTCCAGCCGCAAAAAAAGAGCTCCACTCAGGTCGGGGCGCGCTTCGCAGATTTTAAGTTTTGTCTTAGATTTGTACATTTTAAACCAATTTGAATTAACTTAGTTATTTAAACAAAACTTTTCGGATATATGAATTATTTCGAAGAACTAGACAAACAAAAAAATTTACTTCTGACCAATATTTTTGAACCAGAAGAAAATTCTCTACAGTTAGAAATTTCAGTCACAAAGTTGGATGACTTGAAAGAACTTACCATTAACGGGACAGATTTTGGTTTAGCAACAGAAATCATCAATGATAACACAAACATCTTTAAAATAGTGTTTCAATCCTATATTGGCTATTCGGTTATTAATGAAAGTTATGACGATAATGGTTTAAACGAAATCTACAAAGGCAAATCATTTAGAATATATGATAAATCTAATTTTTTAAATTATTTAAAATCTGAAACTTTTGCGACACATGAATATCCCGGAAAATTCAGTCATTATAAAATTATAACATTGAATCACACAATCAATGTTGCAAGTCAGGAAAAACCAATCATCGAAAAAATTCTATAAAAAAAAGCTTTTTTTTATAATTCGTTTTCATAAAGTCGAAAGCACCTCTTTCCTAATGAATGCCCGATCTTTCGAACCTTTGATCGATGTTTTAATTAACGTGTAACCAGCAAATCCAAAACATCCAAAACCGCATTTAGCCAAACTTAAAACTAATCTACATTACACATCATATACTCTTCATATTTTCTCACTCTTTCCAACCAACTTTTTATATCTAAAAGCAACCTATAATAATACTCCGCTACCCTATAACAATACTCCAGCAACCTATAATAATAGTCGGCTAACCTGTAACAATAGTCGACTAACCTGTAATAATACTCGGGTAACCTGTAATACTACTCCTGTAACCTGTAACAATAATCGGCTAACCTGTAATACTACTCCGACTACCTGTAACAATACTTTTTAAAAATCTTATTATATTTACTTTAATAAAAACACAAATAGATATGCTAAGAAAGAAACGCGGGAATCTAAGACCTTCCCAAAGCAGCCTTGTATTACATCTGACTCCTATCCTGACACTTCGCCAGATTACATTTCCTTACGCTTTTATTACCAAAGCAGGTATCAGTGGAAATTCTGCGCAGAAAATGTTGAATGGCGAAGCGGTACAGATCAACTTCCGACAACTGACGGCCCTTTGCGTTGCCCTCAACTGCACACCCAACGACCTTTTTGCAAGGCGTGATCTGCAACCTGCCGAGGGACATCAACTCAATAAACTGCAAGATCTTCAAGCGCCATTGGTAGATCCGAAAGATTTTTACAAAGAAAAAAGTTTGGAAGAACTCAAGGCGATGGGAGAATTATAAACGATAATGATTGTCTTTGCTTGTTGGTGAAGGAAATCATCATACCCTTGATCATCAAACAAAAAAGCTTTGCAATTGCAAAGCTTTTATTCTAATTGGTTTTCATAAAGTCGAAAGCACCTTTCCGTAGATGGATTCCGTGTTCCAGCCAGGCTTTCATACAAGCAAGGAAATTAGCCCAGCCTTCGGTTTGTCCGATTGCCCATTTGATGCCTTTCTCATCATTTTGGTGACCCTCTTCGGAAACCTTAACAACAGAATCATTTTCAGAAAGTTTCTGTAGTTCTATCGTGACCACAGATTTTGGATCCCAGACAAAAACAATCTTTTCATTCGGGACGGTCTCTTTGGTCGTCAGAGGATAAGAATCTTCATATTCGGGAAATTCCCAAAAGATTTCTTTTCCAACTTCCATTCTTCCGGAACCTTTGGAAATGAAATAATTTTGCATGATCTCAGGATTCACAATCGCTTCAAAAATTTCTGAAACCGGTTTCTGAATTCCTATAGAAGCTTTTGCCGTAAGTTTGGTTTCCATAGACTTTAAATTAAAATGACTACAACTATTTTATTCTAAGCTGAGTTTCTGCTCGCATTGATATTTCCAAACAATGATCGCATCACAAGCTTCTCATAACTTTCGCGGTTACCTTCGCCTTTCTGGATCTTGATCAACGCATATTGCTGAATACTCAGAAGCGGAAGCACGATCTTCTCACGGATTTTCACTGATTTTCTGTTCAATGGTTCTTCCTGCATCAATATCTTATAACCTGTCAGTTCCAACATCATTTCCTTGGAAAGAGAAAACTCTGCGAACAAGATATTCCAAAACTCGCCAAACTTAGGATTGTTTCTCATATAGTAGGTCAGCGGGAAATAGGTTTTGTTCATACTCATCATTGAGTTCAGCACCAAGGTCTTGAAGAAATCCGAACCTTTGTAAAGTTCTTTGATCTCATCAAATCTTCCTTCATCCATCAAAGTTTTCAAAGCAAATCCAAACCCAAAGAATCCAGGCACGTTTTGTTTCAATTGTGCCCAAGATCCAACGAA
>Ga0308171_1003266_pt1 | contig 15094 bp, 9 predicted proteins | sample PhyGR1_FD_202135 | JGI IMG/M metagenome (GOLD analysis project Ga0308171, IMG submission 202135) | Phyllosphere microbial communities from UC Gill Tract Community Farm, Albany, California, United States - DLSLSG.R1 | ecosystem: Host-associated > Plants > Phyllosphere > Unclassified | place: USA... | reverse complement strand
GCGGATGGTGTACGGGAAGGCTTCCAGCGACGGCATCACTGCCAGCACGCCGCGCTTGGCGAGACGGCCGTGGCCGATTTCGCGACGCTTCGGGCCCATCATGCGGCCGGTCTCACCCACCGAGTAGGGGGGGAAGTTGTAATGGAAGAGGAAGTTTTCCTTGTACTCACCGGCGACGGCATCGATGACCTGGCCATCACGGGCGGTGCCCAGGGTGATGGTCACGATGGCCTGCGTTTCACCGCGGGTGAACAGCGAGGAGCCGTGGGTACGCGGCAAGATGCCGGTCTTCACCGAGATCGGGCGGACGGTGTCCAGCGCACGGCCGTCGATGCGGACCTTGGTGTCGAGCACCGAGTTGCGCATGGTGCTGTATTCCAGCTCGCCGAATTCCTTCGACAGCTCGGCCGGGTTCCAGCCTTCGGCGGCCACACGGCCAGCCAGCGACTCGACCACGTCCTTCTTGATCGCCGAGATGGCGTCACGGCGCTGCAGCTTGTCGCGCACCTGGAAGGCTTCGCCCAGACGCGGGCCGATGGCTTCCTGCAGGGCGCTGATCAGCACGTCGTTCTTGGCCGGGGCTTCCCAGGTCGACGGCTTGGTGCCGGCTTCCACGGTCAGCTCGTTGATCGCGTTGATGACCTTCTGCATTTCGCGGTGACCGAAGGTCACAGCGCCCAGCATCACGTCTTCGGACAGCAGCGCGGCTTCGGATTCCACCATCAGCACGGCGTTGGCGGTACCGGCCACAACCAGTTCCAGCTCCGAATCCTTCAGTTCGGTCACGGTCGGGTTGAGGATGTACTCACCGTTCTTGTAACCCACCTTGGCGGCGGCGATCGGACCCTTGAACGGGGTACCGGCCAGCGACAGCGCAGCCGAGGCGCCGATCAGCGCGGCGATGTCGCCGTCGATGTCCGGGTTCAGCGACATCACGGTAGCGATGATCTGAACTTCGTTCTTGTAGTCTTCCGGGAACAGCGGACGGATCGGGCGATCGATCAGGCGCGAAATCAGCGTCTCCTTTTCGGTCGCGCGGCCTTCGCGCTTGAAGAAACCGCCCGGGATACGGCCACCTGCGTAGAACTTCTCCTGATAGTCGCAGGTCAGGGGGAAGAAGTCCTGGCCCTCACGCGCGCTCTTGGCGGCAACGGCGGAGACCAGCAGCACGGTGTCGTCGAACTTGACGATGACGGCACCGCCGGCCTGACGGGCGATTTCGCCGGTTTCAAGCGTGACGGTGTGCTTGCCGTACTGGAAGGTTTTGGTGATTTTTGCCACGGGGGTTTCCTTGGATGATGCTTTCTTCAATGGACCGCAGGCGACCCTTGCCGCCGACGGGTGACCGGTTGTCCGGCCCATACGTTTGATGCGGTACTGCCAAAACAAAACCGCGGCGCATTCCTGCGCCGCGGTGGGGGTTCGTGCTTAGCGACGCAGGCCGAGCTTTTCGATCAGGGCCTTGTAACGCGGAGCGTCTTTCTTCTTCAGGTAGTCGAGCAGGCTGCGGCGGCGGTTGACCATCTGCAGCAGACCACGACGGCTGTGGTGATCCTTCTTGTGGGTCTTGAAGTGGCCGGTCAGCAGTTCGATGCGGGCGGTCAGCAGAGCGACCTGGACTTCCGGGGAGCCGGTGTCAGCCGCGCTGCGCTTGTTGTCTTCAATGACTTTCTGGGTGTCGATCGACATATCTGTTTTCTCTTGGATGCGTGGCCCGCAGAAACGTCCCATTGACGTACCGCGCGACTCGCCGTTAACGAAAGGATGAACCCGCAGAACGCGGGAAGCCTGAAAAGGCCGCGGAATTGTAACGTCCGCGGGCGTCCGGAACAAGGACCGGGGTGGCGCCCGGCCCGCTCGCTCAGAGGTTGAACAGGCGCTGCGGGGCCAGCAGACCGGTCTCGTCGACCTGGCCCAGGCCCTGGATCGCCTCGACCGGGCCGAAGACCACCACCCCACCCTGCGGCCAGCTGGCGTCACGGATGCGCTGCCCCACCCGGAACCGACGGGCCTGCTCGTCGTCCAGCGTGACCCGCGGGTAATGGGCCAGACCCGCGTCCAGCGGCAGCAGCAGGGCCTCCATGCTGGCCTCATCGCCCTGCTCGGCCAAGGCGCGCAGGGTGTCCAGGGTGACCATCGGCGCCTCACGGAAGGGATCCACCCACAGCCGACGCAGGCCGGCGATATGGGCGCCGCAGCCCAGCGTCTCGCCAAGGTCGCGGGCCAGGCTGCGGATGTACGTGCCTGAACCGCAGGTCACCCGCAGCGACAGCCGGGTCGGCTGCTGGTCCAGCACCTCCAGGGCGTGGACCTCCACATCGCGCTCCGGCGCTTCGATCGCCTCGCCACGGCGGGCCTTCAGGTACAGCGGCTCGCCGCCCTGCTTGAGCGCGGAGTAGATCGGGGCGCGCTGGCGGATGCGACCGCGCAGCGGTGCCAGCGCCGTCTCCAGTTCGGCCGCAGTGATGGCCGGGACCGGCCGCTCGCGCAGCACGGTGCCATCGGCATCATCGGTATCGGTGGTCTGGCCCAGCACCACCTCGGCGTCATAGGCCTTGGCGGAGCCGAGCAACAGGCCGGCAATCTTGGTGGCCTCACCGAAGCACAGTGGCAGCAGCCCGGTGGCCAGCGGATCCAGGCTGCCGGTGTGGCCGCCCTTCTCGGCGCGGTACAGGCGGCGAGCCACCTGCAGGGCCGCGTTGGAGCTCATGCCGGTCGGCTTGTCGAGCAGCAGGATGCCATCCAGGCGGCGGAATGAAATTCGGGGTGCCATGCATTCAATTCAAAACGGCGCCGTGTGGCGCTGCCGGTCAATCCGGCCTCCGGCGGAGCGGTCGCACTGCGACAGGCCCCGCCCCATAAGACAACAGCCCTTTCGGGCTGTTGGTCCATCAGGCTTTCTTGTCGCCTTCGTCGGCGTCTTCGCCTTCGTCGACGTCATCTTCGCCGCCGTCATCGCCCTGCCGACTTTTTTCTGCCGCCAGCGTATCGGGCAGATCGCGCAGGATGTTGTCGATGCGCTCGCCGCGATCCACCGAATCATCGTAGTGGAAGTGCAGCTCGGGCACGTGGCGCAGCTTCATCGCACGCGCCAGCTCCATCCGCAGCTCCCAGGCCAGTTCCTTCAGGCCTTTCATGGCTTCTACCGAACGTTCGGGCATCAGCGCGGTGACGAAGATCTTGGCATGCGCCATGTCACGGGTGATTTCCACGTCGGAGACGCTCACCGAAGGCAGGCCGTGTACACGCACGGCGTTGTGCACGAGCGTCCCCAGTTCGCGGCGGATCTGGGCGGAAACACGGTCGGTTCGATGGAAGGTCTTTGGCACGAGGCACTCTTGATTCGGTGGTCGCCCGACCAACGGTCGGGCGCTACAGGTATACGGGACCCGACCAACGGTCGGGCGCTACATCACGGTAGGACCCGACCAGCGGTCGGGCGCTACATCACGGTAGGGCCCGACCAACGGTCGGGCGCTACATCACGGTAGGACCCGACCAACGGTCGGGCGCTACATCACGGTAGGGCCCGACCGTTGGTCGGGCCACCGCGACATTACAGGGTGCGCGGCACTTCGATACGCTCGAAGCACTCGATCTGATCACCCGGCTTGACGTCGTTGTAAGCCTTCACGCCGATACCGCATTCGGTACCGTTGCGGACTTCTTCGACGTTCTCCTTGAAGCGACGCAGCGATTCCAGCTCGCCTTCGAACACCACCACGCTGTCGCGCAGGACGCGGATCGGCTTGCTGCGCTTCACCGTACCTTCGATGATCATGCAGCCTGCGACCGCACCGAACTTCGAGCTGCGGAACACATCGCGGACCTGGGCGATACCGATGATCTCTTCGCGGATTTCCACGCCGAGCAGACCGGAGGCCACCTGCTTCACCTGATCGATCACGTCATAGATGATCGAGAAGTAACGCAGGTCAACGCCGTTGGATTCAATAATGCGACGGGCCGAAGCATCCGCACGCACGTTGAAGCCGATCACGGTGGCCTTGGAGGCAACCGCCGAGTTGGCGTCCGATTCGGTGATGCCGCCCACGCCGGAGTGGATCACGTTGATGCGGATGTCGTCGTTGGACAGCGCGACCAGTGCCTGGCTCAGCGCCTGCACCGAACCCTGCACGTCGGCCTTGATCACCAGGTTCAGCACCTGCTGGCCATCGCCCTTGCCCAGGGTCGCCATGATGTCTTCCATGCGGCTGCCGGCGGACTGCACCAGGCGCGATTCACGGCGCTTGGTTTCGCGCTGCTGCGCAACGTCCTTGGCCAGACGCTCGTCTTCAACCACGACGAAGTCATCACCGGCATCCGGCACGCCGGACAGACCCAGCACCTGCACCGGAATCGACGGGCCAGCCTGGTCGGGCTGTGCGCCGGTTTCATCGAACAGCGCGCGCACGCGGCCGTACTGGATACCGCAGACCAGGTAATCGCCCTTCTTCAGCGAACCCTGCTGCACCAGCACGGTGGCGATCGGGCCACGGCCCTTGTCCAGCGAGGACTCGATGACCACGCCGCTGGCGCGACCGTCGGCCACGGCCTTCAGTTCCAGCAGTTCGGCCTGGATCGAGATCGCGTCCAGCAGGTCGTCGATGCCCAGACCGGCCTTGGCCGAGATCTCGACCATCTGCACGTCACCACCGAAATCTTCGGAGACGACCTGCTCGGTGAGCAGTTCGTTCTTGACGCGCATCGGATCGGCGCCGGACTTGTCGATCTTGTTGATCGCCACGATCAGCGGCACACCCGCCGAACGGGCGTGCTGGATGGCTTCCTTGGTCTGCGGCATGACGCCGTCATCGGCCGCCACCACCAGCACCACGATGTCGGTCAGCTTGGCACCGCGGGCACGCATGGACGTAAACGCCGCGTGGCCCGGGGTATCCAGGAAGCTGATCACGCCCTTCGGCGTTTCAACGTGGTACGCACCGATGTGCTGGGTGATGCCACCGGCTTCGCCCGTGGCGACCTTGGTGCGGCGGATGTAATCCAGCAGCGAGGTCTTGCCGTGATCGACGTGGCCCATGATGGTGACCACCGGCGGACGTGCCACCGGCTCGCCCTGGTTGCCACCGGCCAGCGCCAGCAGCGCGTCTTCGGCGTCGTTGGTGTTGGCACGGATCACGTTGTGGCCGAGTTCTTCGGTCACCAGCGCGGCAGTGTCATGGTCGATGGTCTGGGTGATGGTCGCCATGACGCCCATCTTGAACAGCGCCTTGACCACATCGCCGCCCTTGACGGCAAGCTTCTGGGCCAGATCGGCGACGGTGATGGTGTCGCCGATGGTGACGTCACGCACGATCGGCGCGACCGGACGTTCGAACCCATGGGCACCACCGCCGCTGCGCGACTGGTTGCTGTCACGGCGGCTGCCGTGCTGCACGCGCCCGGTCGGACGACCGCGCGAGTTGCTGTTGTTGCCGCGGCGGGCACGATCGGCGGCCGACAGATGCAGCTGACCGGCGAAGCGGTTGCCACCATCGTCGTCGCGCTTGGCGCCCGGACGGTTGTTGTTGTTGTTCGAGTTGCGATCGTCCGAACGCGGTGCCGGACGGGCAGCCGACGGTGCAGCCGGACGCGCATTGCGGGCCGGTGCATCGGCAGCAGCCGGCTTGGCGGCAACCGGGGCCGGGGCCGGCGGTGCGTTCTTGGCCGCTTCAGCAGCGGCTTCGGCCGCCTTGCGCTCGGCTTCGGCACGCTCCTTGGCGTCGATCTCTTCCTGACGCTTGCGGGCGATTTCTTCATCGCGCGCACGGTCCTTCTCGGCCAGTGCGCGCTGCTCGTCCAGATTGCGCTGGCGGGATTCCTCCAGCTTGCGCAGGATGTCGGCGCGCTCCTCATCCGCGGTCATCGGCTTGCCGCTGGCGTCCTTCATGTAGGTACGCTTCTGGCGCACTTCCACGTTGACGGTGGTCTTGCTGCGGCCGGCGCTGACGGTCACTTCCTGCAACTTGCGACGGTTCAGGGTGATCTTCTTGGCGGCCTCGTCATTGCTCTCGACGGGCTGCTCGGTCTTGCCGTGCGAACGACGAAGGAAGCCCAGGAGCTTCACCTTCTCGGTACTGGTCACGACCTGGTCGGGACCGCTGAACTTCATGCCGGCTTCGGCAAGTTGTACGAGCAGTTTATCGACCGGGGTGTTGACCAGTTCGGCAAGCTTGCGGATGGTGGTTTGCTGCGACATTCGGATCCTATGATCTGGTTGGCGCTCCCTCGAAACGTGCGAAGGCAGCGCGGAGTCTAAGCCCTGAGCGGGTCAGGGCACTGTTCATCGCTGGCTCATTCGCCGCGCTCCAGGCGGGCGATCTCCTCGGCTCGGGCGGCAAGGATCAGGGCGGCGGCGCGCTCCTGGTCCATGTCCTCGATGCCGAACTCGAGGATCTCGTCGGCGGCCAGGTCCGACAGGTCCTCACTGGTACGCACGCCGTGACCGGCCAGGGCGTAGGCAGTTGCCTCGTCCATGCCTTCCAGGGCGAGCAGGTCTTCCGACGGCGAACCGTCCTCCAGACCTTCTTCCACCGCCAGCGCTTCGTTGAGCAGCGCATCGCGGGCACGGGCACGCAGCTCTTCGACGATGTCTTCGTCGAAGCCTTCCACGGCCAGCAGTTCGCCGACCGGGACGTAGGCGATTTCTTCCACGGTGTTGAAGCCTTCGGTCACCAGGATGGCGGCGATTTCTTCATCCACTTCCAGCTTGTCCATGAACAGCTGACGGGCAACGCCCTGCTCTGCCTCGGACTTGGCGGTCACCTGGTCCTGGGTCATCACATTGAGCTGCCAACCGGTCAGGCGGCTGGCAAGACGGACGTTCTGGCCGCCCTTGCCGATCGCCTGGGCCAGGCGCTCTTCCGCCACGGCCAGGTCCATCGAGTGTTTTTCTTCATCGACGATGATCGACTGCACTTCCGCCGGCGCCATCGCGTTGATGACGAAGTTGGCGGGGTTCTCGTTCCAGAGCACGATGTCCACGCGCTCGCCATTGAGCTCGTTGGACACGGCCTGCACGCGCGAACCGCGCATGCCGATGCAGGCACCGATCGGATCGGTACGCGAATCGTGGGCCAGCACGGCGATCTTGGCGCGGTCGCCCGGATCACGTGCACAGGCCTTGATCTCGACCAGGCCCTGGCCGACTTCCGGCACTTCGAGCTTGAACAGTTCGATCATGAATTCCGGGGCGGCGCGGCTGATGAACAGCTGCGGGCCACGCGGTTCCGAACGGACTTCGGCCAGGTAACCGCGCACGCGGTCGCCAGCGCGCAGTACGTCGCGCGGAATGCCCTTGTCCTTCGGAATGAAGGCCTCGGCGTTGCCGCCCAGGTCCACATAGATGTTGCCGCGCTCGGCGCGCTTGACCACACCGGTGACCAGTTCGCCGACACGATCCTTCCACGCATCGACCACCTGCTGACGCTCGGCCTCGCGCACGCGCTGGACGATCACCTGCTTGGCGGCCTGTGCGGCGATACGGCCGAAGTCCGGGTTCTCGATCTGCTCTTCGATGAAATCGCCGACTTCCACGCCGTCGGCTTCATCGATGGCGTCCATCAGACGGATCTGGCGGTCCGGGGACTCCATGACCACGTCATCGGCCACCACTTCCCAGCGGCGGAAGGTTTCGTAGTTGCCGTCCTTGTGGTCGATCGACACACGGGCCAGCACTTCTTCTTCCGGGTAACGCTTTTTGGCAGCCGAAGCCAACGCTGCCTCGATGGCATCGAAGATGACTTCGCGCGGGACGCCTTTTTCGTTGGCGACCGCATCCACTACCAGCAAAAGTTCCTTGCTCATTGGCTCACTCCGCGCGCGGCTTTTTGGCCGCCGGCTCGTTGGATGGTTTCTTGTTCGCCTTGCCACCCTGTTTGGGTGCCGGGCCAGTCGGTTTGGTCGGAGCCAGGCCGAGGGCGGCCCAGTCCGGCATGATGCGCGCCTTGTCGATGTTCTCGATGTCGGCGGTAAACGGGGCATTGTCAACCTTGAAGGTGACCGTGCCTTGTTCGATATCCACGGCGAGGATCTCGCCCTGCAGACGGCGGCGGCCATCCTGCGGCAGGCTCAGCGTCACCTTGGCGGATTCGCCGATGGCGCGCTCGAACTGGTCGCCGGTGAACAGCGGGCGGTCCACGCCCGGCGAAGACACTTCCAGCGTGTAGTTCGCCGTGATCGGGTCTTCGACGTCCAGCTGGGCAGACACTTCGCGGCTGACACGTTCGCAGTCGTCGATGTTGACGATGCGCTCGGGCTGTTCGGCCAGCGGCACGTCGATGTACAGGCGCAGCGTGGCACCACCCGGGGCGGTGAGATATTCCACGCCCAGCAGCTCGAGACCCAGCGACTGAACGGTGGGGGCGAGCAGATTCGCGATTTCGGTTGCCTTGTCGCTCACAGTCGGCCTTGATTCGTTGAAAAGAAATACGGGTCTGGTCCGTTGCATGGACCACCTTCCGGAAACAACAAAGGGCCCGTTGGGCCCCTGTCCGGTACAACTCCGGTCATGCTGGATTCCGGTGCAGAGACGCACGTGGTGCGTTCCTGCGAGCCCAGCGTTCCGGGGGTCACGGCGGCCTGGGTACAGGTTGCCGTTCCTGGAAGCCGGTTGCGGGGCCTGTTCATATCCGTTGAGAGGAGATGAGTAGACAGTCCGCTAAGCCACTGATGATAGCCGTTGCACCGCGCTGGTGCAATGGCCGGGGTGGCTGCTGGCGCCTCTATTCGGAAAGCTGAACGGCAAAAGCCGTTGCTTCATCCTTCGGCGCGGACATCGGTATGGGCAGGTCGGCGGGACGCGCCGTGAACCCCGCTCCGCGGCCCGGCCCAGCCGCTGGCGGCTGTGCGTTCGAAAACGCATGCGAGGCAGTGCCTCGCAAGCAATGCGCCCTCACCCTTGGGGGCTCATGGGCGACATCCATGTCGCCCCAATGGTCCCGCCAACCTGCCCACACCGCTGCCTACGGAAATGCCTGGGCAGTCACTGAAGTTGCAAGCAAAGGCGGGGCAGCATCTCAGGCGACAACGTGTCATTGACGCTGACTGCCTGTCGAGCATCGTCGCCGCAGCCGCCATCGCCCCGCTCCGCCGACCTTTCCACTGTCATGCCGCGTCGCCGTCCACGTCGCCGATGCCACAACGAAAAAAGCGACCTCGTTGCCGAGATCGCCTTTTCGTCTACTGCATCTGCACTGCAGATTTTCTGTGGTAGCGGGGGCAGGATTTGAACCTGCGACCTTCGGGTTATGAGCCCGACGAGCTGCCAGACTGCTCCACCCCGCAGCAGAAGCGGAATTGTAAGGGAGTTTTCACTACCGTGCAACCCCCTTGTGAAACATATCGTTCGACGTCCAGGAAAGGCAGCCGACCAACGGTCGGCTCTACCGAAAGGTCCGAAGCAGCCGAAGCAGCCGGAGCAGCCGGAGCAGCCGGAGCAGCCGGAGCAGCCGGAGCAGCCGGAGCAGCTGGAGCAGCTGGAGCAGCTGGAGCAGCCGACCAACGGTCGGCTCTACAACGAAAAAAGCGACACCGTTTCCGGTATCGCTTGATTCGTCCACTGCCTCCGGTTTGCACCGGAGCTATATGGTAGCGGGGGCAGGATTTGAACCTGCGACCTTCGGGTTATGAGCCCGACGAGCTGCCAGACTGCTCCACCCCGCAGCAGAAGCGGATGAGTTGTGTGCCAACCAACGGTTTGCACCTACCGCAACGATGTTCTGGCGAAACCGCTGCATCAACAACTCAGGAGATGAATATTACACGAGTTGCGCACGTTTGTATCGTTTTTTACGAAATATGTGCAAATGCCTGCTGGCACCACACCATGATCGGGTTCCACGCCACGCCCAGGGCCAGCAGCGCCAGGGCATTCACGCCCAGCACAACGCCCAGCACGCGATCGTTGTTGGCCGGCAGCGGCTCACCCACCGGCTCATCGAAGTACATGACCTTGATGACGCGCAGGTAGTAGAAGCAGCCGATCACGGCGCAGATCACGCCGACCATGGCCAGCCACAGCATGTCGCCCTGGATCGCCGCGCCGAGGACGGCCAGCTTGGTCCAGAAGCCCAGGAACGGCGGGATGCCTGCCAGCGACGCCATGATGCACAGCACCAGGCCGGCCATCCACGGGTTGCGGGCATTGAGGCCCTTGAAGTCTTCGATCTTCTCGGCTTCAAAGCCGTTGCGCGACAGCGCGATGATCGCGCCGAACGCAGCCGTGGACATGATCGCGTAGCTCAGGGCGTAGAACAGCGCCGCCGAGTAACCCCGCTCGCCCCCCCCGGCCATGCCCATCAGCAGGAAGCCGATGTGCGAGACAGTCGAGAACGCCAGCATGCGCTTGAGGTTGGTCTGCGCGATCGCCATCAGGTTGCCGATCACCAGCGACAGTGCGGCCAGGCCACCGATCAGGTACTTCCATTCGTCGGCCAGCGGACCCACGCCCATTTCCAGCAGACGGTAGGCCATGCCGAACGCGGCCAGCTTCGGGGCCGAGCTGATGAACAGCGCGACCGGTGCCGGGGCACCCTGGTACACATCGGGCAGCCACATGTGGAACGGGGCCGCACCCAGCTTGAAGGCCACGCCGGCGATCATGAACACCGCGCCGGTCAGCAGCAGTATCTTCTCTTCGGTATGCGGGATGGCGGCGTTGATGGCGTCCAGGTGCAGCGAACCGGTGGCGCCGTAGATCAGCGACATGCCGTACAGCAGCAGGCCCGATGCCAGCGAGCCGAGCACGATGTACTTCATCGCCGCTTCCGAGGCCAGACCGTTTTCACGGTTGCTGGCGACCAGGGCGTAGGAGCACAGCGCCAGCAGTTCCAGGCCCAGATAGACCATCAGCAGGCTGCCGGCCGAGACCAGGATCATCATGCCCGCGGTGGCGAACAGGATCAGCACCGGGATCTCGCCCTGGTAGAGCTTGCGCTCGCGCAGGTAGCTCCAGCCGTAGATCAGGGTCAGGCCGCTGCACAGCACGATCACGGTCTTCATCACGTCGGACGCGTTGTCGCGGACGAACATGCCGTGGAAGACCTCGCCCTGCCCGCCCACTCCGGTGGCGAGCATGAAGAACACGACCGCCAGCGCAGCGATCGAGAACAGGTGGGTCCAGATCTTGTTCTTCTCACTGATGAAAAGATCAAGCATCAACAGGGCGAACGCACTGCCAACCAGCACCAGCTCGGGAGCGAGCGGCGGGAGGTCAGCGGCGGTCAGTGGCAACAGCGGCGAGGTGGTCATCATCAAATCCTGGAATCAATACTCTCGACGGCCCGATTACAGCAGCTTGCTGGATGCGATCTGCATCGCCAGCTTCGCGATCGAGGGCTCCATCAGGTCGGTCAGCGGCTTGGGGTACAGGCCCAGGGCAAGGGTGCCCACGGCGAATACACCCAACACCAGCCACTCGCGACCGTTGATGTCCTTCAGTTCGGCGACATGGGCGTTGGCCACTTCACCGAAGAACACGCGCTTGTACAGCCACAGCGTATACGCCGCGGTGATCACCAGGGTGCTCGCCGCGCCGAGTGCCAGCCACGGATTGCGCTGGAAGCTGGCCATGATGATCATGAATTCACCGACGAAACCGCTGGTACCCGGTAGGCCGGCATTGGCCATGAAGAACAGCATGGCGAAGGTGGCGAACCAGGGCATCACGTTGACCACGCCGCCGTAATCGGCGATGCGGCGGCTGTGCATGCGGTCGTACAGCACACCCACGCAGGAGAACATCGCGCCGGACACGAAACCGTGCGAGACCATCTGCACCATCGCGCCCTGCAGGCCCAGGCGGGCTGCGTCCGGGTTGCCGGCGTCACGCACCAGCCACAGAGCGATGAAGGTGCCCAGGGTGACGAAGCCCATGTGGGCGATCGACGAATAGGCGATCAGCTTCTTCATGTCGTCCTGCACCAGGGCGACCAGGCCGACGTAGATCACCGCAATGAGCGACAGCGCGATCACCAGCCAGGCCCATTCATGCGAGGCATCCGGCACGATCGGCAGGTTGAAGCGCAGGAAGCCGTAGCCACCGATCTTCAGGGCGATGGCGGCCAGGATCACCGAACCGGCGGTCGGCGCTTCCACGTGGGCGTCCGGCAGCCAGGTGTGGACCGGGAACATCGGCACCTTGACCGCGAAGGCGATCAGGAACGCGAAGAAGATCCAGGTCTGTTCCTTGCCCGACAGCTGCAGCTGGTACAGGTCGGCCAGCTGGAAGCTGCCGCCCTTCAGGTACAGGTAGATCAGCGCAACCAGCATCAGCACCGAGCCGAGGAAGGTGTACAGGAAGAACTTCAGCGCGGCGTAGATGCGGCGCGGGCCGCCCCAGACACCGATGATCAGGAACATCGGGATCAGCATCGCTTCGAAGAACACGTAGAACAGCATCGCGTCCGTCGCAGAGAAGATACCCACCGTGACACCTTCCAGGATCAGGAAGGCGGCCACGTACTGGTTCACGCGCTTGTCGATCGCGCTCCAGGCACCGATCAGGGCCAGCACCGAGACCAGCGTGGTCAGCAGGATCAGCGCGATCGCGATGCCGTCGACGCCGAGGTTGTAGCCGATGTCGTAGGCGGGAATCCAGGCGTGGGTCTCGACGAACTGCAGCGCGTCGATTCCCGTGTCATAGCCGCTGAGCAGCGACAGGCTGGCCACGAAGGTCAGCACCGCGACGCCCAGGGACGCCCACCGGGCGGTTTGGGCATCACGGATGGCAAGGATCAAGGCACCGCCGATGATCGGCAGCCAGATGAGAACACTAAGTAGGGGCCAGTTCGACACGTCTTCTTATTCCGTACAGGTCATCAACGCAGGTAATGCATCAGGACGCCCAGAAGGGCAATCAGGCCGATGATCATCGCGAAGGCGTAGTGATAGAGGAAACCGGATTGGGTGCGACGCAGCAGGTTGGCCGCCAGATCGATCAGGCGCGCCGAACCGTTGACCACCACACCATCGACCACATTCGTGTCGATCGCGCGCGAAACCTTGCCGAGCTTGATACCGCCGCCGGCGAACCCGCCGATCCAGAGCTTGTCGAAGCCGTACTTGTTCTCCAGCACCGACACGATCGGCGCGAAGGTCTTGCGGGCCTTGCCGGCCAGTTCCGGCTTCCACAGGTAGAACAGCGCCGCCAGCAGGAAACCGACCACCGTCAGGATGAAGGCCGGGGCCATCATGCCGTGAATGGCGAAGGCCACCGGGCCGTGGAACTCTTCGGCCAGCGCCCCAATGGTGTTGCGCGCCGGGTCGTAGAAATCAACGATACCGGTGAAGAACGAATGCACCTGGCCCGGGATGGCAGCGTCGGCATGGTGGCCGGCCCAGTCGGTGCCGTACAGCATCGGACCGATGCTGAAGAAACCGATGACCATCGAGGGGATCGCCAGCAGGATCAGCGGCAGCGTCACCACCCACGGGGTCTCGTGCGGCTCATGCGCGCCATGGCCGTGGCCATGATCGTCATGATGCGCGTCGCCATGGTGGGCATCGGCTGCATGCGCGTCAGCGGCGTGGTGACCGTCATGGCCATGGCCGTGATCGTCATGCGCATCGCGGAAGCGTTCCTTGCCATGGAAGGTCAGGAACAGCAGACGGAAGCTGTAGAAGCTGGTCACGACCACGCCACCCAGCACCGCCCAGTACCCGTAGGTTGCCACCCAGCTCGAGGACACATGCGCGTGGTGCTGCGCGGCCTCGATGATGGTGTCCTTGGAGTAGAAGCCGGAGAAGAACGGGGTACCGACCAGGGCCAGCGTACCGATCCACATGGTGACGAAGGTGATCGGCATGTACTTCCGCAGGCCGCCCATCTTGCGCATGTCCTGCTCGTGGTGCATCGCGATGATCACCGAGCCCGCGCCGAGGAAGAGCAGCGCCTTGAAGAAGGCGTGGGTCATCAGGTGGAACACGGCGGCCGAATAGGCCGACACACCCAGCGCCACGGTCATGTAACCCAGCTGGGACAGCGTGGAGTACGCGACGACGCGCTTGATGTCGTTCTGCACGATGCCGATCAGGCCGGTGAAGAACGCGGTGGTGGCGCCGATGAACAGCACGAAGTTCAGCGCGGTCTGCGACAGCTCGAACAGCGGCGACATGCGGGTGACCATGAAGATGCCCGCGGTGACCATGGTCGCGGCGTGGATCAGGGCCGAGATCGGGGTCGGGCCTTCCATCGAGTCCGGCAGCCAGACGTGCAGCGGCACCTGGGCCGACTTGCCCATCGCACCGATGAACAGGCAGATGCAGATCACCGTGGCAACCGACCAGATCACCGGCTCGCTCATCACCGGGATGGAGGTGCCGAACAGGTCGATCGTGCCCGACCAGATCTGGATCAGCGCGTCCGGATGGCCCAGCACCTGGGCATTGGCGAACACGGTGGCGTAATCGAGGGTGCCGAACACCCACAGCACGCCGGCGATGCCGAGGATGAAGCCGAAGTCACCGACACGGTTGACCAGGAAGGCCTTCATGTTGGCGAAGATGGCGGTCGGGCGCTTGAACCAGAAACCGATCAGCAGGTACGAGACGAGGCCCACCGCTTCCCAGCCGAAGAACAGCTGCAGGAAGTTGTTGCTCATCACCAGGGTGAGCATCGAGAAGGTGAACAGCGAGATGTAGCTGAAGAACCGCTGGTAGCCCGGGTCATCCTGCATGTAGCCGATGGTGTACACGTGCACCAGGAACGACACGAAGGTCACCACGACCATCATCATCGCGGTGAGCTTGTCGACCATGAAGCCGACGTGCGCCGAGTACTGGCCCACTTCGAAGAACGTATAGAGGTTCTGGTTGAACGGCTGGGCGCCGCCCCACAGCAGCATGTACAGCACGTAGCTGGACAGCACGCAGCTGACCGCCACGCCGAGGATGGTGACCGCCTGCGCGCCAGCGCGACCGACCTGACGACCGAACAGGCCGGCGATGATGCTGCCGAACAGCGGTGCAAGCACCACTGCGATCAACAGACTCTTGGAGAGAGTGATTTCCATCTACGGATCAGCCCTTCAGCGAATCGACTTCGCCGACATTGATGGTGCGGCGAGTACGGAACAGGGTTACCAGGATCGCGAGG
>Ga0308171_1003263_pt1 | contig 15109 bp, 7 predicted proteins | sample PhyGR1_FD_202135 | JGI IMG/M metagenome (GOLD analysis project Ga0308171, IMG submission 202135) | Phyllosphere microbial communities from UC Gill Tract Community Farm, Albany, California, United States - DLSLSG.R1 | ecosystem: Host-associated > Plants > Phyllosphere > Unclassified | place: USA... | reverse complement strand
TGCCCGCCCTGTTGCGCGGCGCCGCCCGCTTCCGCGACCTGCACGCCCACCGCCTCGCCCTGCGCGGCACCACGCCGGACGCCCTGGCCACCCTGCTGGCCGATTGGCTGGCCGGCCAGCGTGCCGCCCCGCACGCCGCCAACCCGGCGGTCACCCAGGGCGTCGCCCGCGCCACCGCCGATAGCCCCGTAGCATTCGTCTTCTCCGGCAACGGCGCCCAGTTCGCTGGCATGGCGCGCGAAGCCATGGCGCACAACGCCACCTTCCGCGCCGCCATCCAGGCCGCCGACGCCGTGCTCACCCCGCTCACCGGCTGGTCCGGCGCCGCCAAGCTGGCCGAAGGCGTCACCGCCGAGGAACTGGCGGGCACCGACCACGCCCAGCCGCTGCTGTTCCTGGTCCAGTACGGCATCGTCGCCGTGCTGGTGGCGGAAGGCATCCGCCCCGGCCTCTGCCTCGGCCACTCGGTGGGCGAGGTCGCCGCCGCCTGCGCCGCCGGCATCCTCACCCTGCCCCAGGCCGCCCGGCTGGTCGTCGCCCGCTCCCGCGCCCAGCACACGCGGCGCGGCCATGGCCGCATGGCCGCCATCGGCGCCAACGAAGCCAATGCCGCGCCGCTGATGGCGGCAGCCGGCGAGGAAGCCGACTGGAAGCTGGAAGTCGCCGCCTATAACGGGCCGGACGCCATCACCCTGGCCGGCCCGCCCGGCCCCATCGCCCGCGTGGTGGCGGAGGCCAAGAAGCGCCGCATCCCCGCCGTGCAGCTGGATCTCGACTACGCCTTCCACTCCCGCGCGATGGACCCGGTGCGCGAAGCCCTGGCGGCGGACCTCGCCGGCCTCGCCCCCGCCCAGGGCACGCTGCCCTTCTTCTCCACCGTCACCGGCAGCCTGAAGCCGGGGCTCGACCTCGATGCCGAGTACTGGTGGCACAACCTCCGCGCCCCCGTCCGCTTCCAGGCGGCGGTGCAGGCGGCGGTGGATGCCGGCGCCCGCCTGTTCATCGAGATCGGCCCGCACGCCGTCCTGCAATCCTATATCCGGGACAGCCTGCGCGCGGCCGAGGCCGAGGCCCCCGTCCTCCCCACCCTCTCCCGCCGCGATGGCGATGGGGACCCATTCCCCGCCATCGCCGACCGCGCCTTCGCCCATGGCGCCGACCCGCGCCACGGCACCGCCTTCGCCGGCCCCGCCACGCGGGACGGCCTGCCCGCCACGCCCTTCGCCCGCCAGCGCCACTGGTTCACCGCGACGGTCGAGGCCCTGCGGCAGACCGACCCGGCGCAGGACCACCCGCTGCTCGGCTTCCGCCAGGGTGGCGAGGCCACGCGCTGGTCCCGCGTGCTGGACAGTGCCCTGGACCCCTGGCTGGCCGACCACGCCCTGATGGGCGAGGCCGTGCTGCCCGCCGCCGGCATGGCGGACATGGCGCTCGCCGCCGCCGCCCTGCACTACCCGGACGCCCCGGCGCTGGAATTGCGGGAGCTGCAGCTGCTCCGCACCCTGCCCGTGGCGAAGGACAGCGCGCGCGAGGTCCGCTTCACCCTGGACCCCGCCACCGGCCTGTTCCAGATCGAGAGCCGCCCCCGCCTCAGCGCCGAGGCCTGGACGCTGCACGCCCGCGGCCAGATCGGCCCCGCCACCCTGGCCGCGCTGCCCGACGCCCCCCTGGCCGACCTGCCGGGCTGCGAGGATGCCGCCGCCCTGGTCGTCAGCGGCGAAGGCCTGATGGCCACCGCCCAGGGCTTCGGCCTGCATTACGGCCCCGCCTTCCGCCCGGTGCGGGAGATCCGCATCGCCCCCGATGGCGATTCCGCCCTGGTCCGCCTCGCCCTGCCGCCGGAAGCCCCGGCTGACGATGCCGGCTGGCTGCTGCACCCCGTCCGCCTCGATGGCGCCCTGCAAGGCCTGCTGGAGCTGATGGCGCAACAGGCGCCGGAGGAAGGCAAGGCCATGGTGCCGGTGCGCTTCGGCCGCCTGGTGCTGCGCCGCGGCGCCAGCCTGCCGGTGCGGGCGGAGCTGCGCGTGCTGCACCGGGGCGAACGCTCCGGCCAGTGCGCCGTGCTGCTGCGCGATGGCGCCGGCCAGGTCGTCGCCCGGCTGGACGACGCCTGGATGCAGGGCATCCGCCTCGCCCCCCGCCAGCAACTGGCCGACGCGGTGTTCCGCGTGGTCGAGCAGCCCACCCTGCCCGCCACCGCCCCGGACGCCGTCCCGGCCTCCGATGCCGTCTCCACCGATGCCGCCGCCAACGCCGCCCTGGCCCACGACGCCACGCTGGACCTGACCGAGAGCACCCTGCTGCTGGAAGGTCATGTCCTGGCCGCCGCCCACGCCGCGCTGCTGGCCAAGGCCGGCGCCGCCGGGCCAGCGGGTGCCATCCTCCCCGCCCAGGGCCTCACCCCCTACGCCCGCGCCCTTACGGAGATGCTGGCGGAGGACGGGCTGGCCGAGGCCACCGCCACCGGCTGGCGCCTGCTGCCGGGCGACGACCTGCCCCCCGCCCAGGAGATCTGGCAGGCCGTCCTGGCCGAATCCCCCACCCTGGCGCACGAGCTCGCCTGGCTGGCCCTGGCCGCCGAGCGCCTGCCTGCCGCCATCAACGGCCAGTCCCAGCCCGAGGCCCTGCCCCCCGCCGATGCCGCCGGGTTCGACCGGCTCTCCGGCGCCATCGCCGCCGCCGCCGCCACGATGGCCGCCACCTGGCCGGAAGGCCGGCCGCTGCGCGTGCTGGAAATCGGCGCCCAGGGCGGACCTTTGACCCGTCAGGCGCTGGAAGCGCTGGAGGCCACTGGCCGCCACATCCGCTACACCGCCACCGCCCCCGCCGGGGATACCCGTGCCGCCGCCATCCCGCCGCATGGGGAGCGCGTCAGCTTCACCTTCACGGCGTGGGAGCCCGGCACCGCCCTGCCCGGCCCGGCCGATCTTATCCTCGGCCTCGCCCCCGCCGCCCGGCTGCGCGCCGGCACCGGCCTGCTGGCCAGCCTCGCCGGCGCCCTGGCCCCCGGCGGCACCCTGCTGCTGGCCGAGCCGCTGCCCGCCCGCGCCTGGATCTTCGCCAGCGGCCAGGACGAAGCCTGGTGGAACGGCCCCGGCGCCGGCCCCGCTTTGCCGGACGCCGCCGCGTGGCAGGACGCCCTGGTCACCGCGCCGTGGCACGGCGCCCGGGTCGAATCCCTGGTCTCCGCCCCCTGGCCCGCTGTGCTGCTGGCCGCCGGCAAGTCCGCCACGGACGCCGCCGCCGAAGCCGCGTCGCCCGACGCCACCCCCATCCGCATCGTCGCCGATGCCGCCACCGCCGCGCTGGCCGGGGCGCTGGAAGCCGTCCTCGCCGCCGCCGGCATCCCCACCACCAGCGCCCCGCTGGCGGAGGCCGCCGCCACCCCGCCGCGCACGCTGCAGGGCACCCGCATCCTCGCCCTGATGGCGCCGGACGCCGCGTCCCTGGCCGTCAGCCTCGCCGCCACCACGGCGCTGGCGGAAGCCGCCCGTGGCGCCGCCACCGGCTTCACCCTGGTCGCCGCCGGCGGGGAAGCCGATGCCTGCCTCGCCCTCGGCCGCGTCCTGGCCAACGAGATGCCGGAGCTGAAGCCCCGCCGCATCGCCCTAGACCCCACCCTGGCCCCCACCGAAGCCGCCGCCCGCCTGCTGCCCGAACTGCTCGGCACGGCGCCGGAGCCCGAGCCGGAGTTGCGCCTGACCGCTACCACCCGGCTGGCGCCGCGCATCGTCCCCGGCCTCGCCCCCGCCGGGGCGCCGCAGGGCCCGGCCAAGTTGGCCATCCGCCAGCCCGGCCAGCTCGGCAGCCTGGCCTGGGAACCGCTTCCGGTGCTGGAAACCTCGGCCGAGGACGTCGTCGTCCGCGTTGAGGCCGCCGGCCTGAACTTCCGCGACCTGATGTGGGCCCAGGGCCTGCTGCCGGAAGAAGCCCTGATGGACGGCTTCGCCGGCCCCACCCTCGGCATGGAAATGGCCGGCACCATCGAATCCGCGCCCGCCGGCAGCGGCTTCGCGCCGGGGGACCGCGTCTTCGGCTTCGCCCCCGCCGCCTTCGCCAGCCGCGCCCGCACCCGCCCGCAGGCCATCGCCCACCTGCCCGCCGAGATCGGCTTCTCCGCCGCCGCCACCGTGCCGGTCGCCTTCCTCACCGCCGTCTACGCGCTGGAAACCTGCGCCAACCTCCGCGCGGGGGAGACGGTGCTGATCCATGGCGGCGCCGGGGCCGTCGGCCTCGCCGCGCTGCAGGTGGCCCGCGCCGCCGGCGCCCGCATCGCCGCCACCGCCGGCAGCCCGGCCAAGCGCGCCTTCCTGCGCGCCGCCGGCGCCGAGCTGGTGCTGGATAGCCGGGACCCCGGCTTCGCCGACCAGCTCCGCGCCGTCTGGCCGGAAGGCGTCGATGTCGTCCTCAACTCCCTGGCCGGCGACGCCATGGAACGCAGCCTGGAACTGACCAAGCCCTTCGGCCGCTTCGTCGAACTCGGCAAGCGCGACTTCTTCGAGAATACCCGCGTCGGCCTGCGCCCCTGGCGCCGCAACCTCACCTATTTCGGCGTGGATGTGGACCAGCTGCCCAGGTCCCGCCCGGATCTCGCCAAGACGCTGCTGGAACAGATCGCGCAGCGCATGCAATCGGGCGCCCTGCACCCGCTGCCCCACGCCGTCCGCAGCCCGGCGGAAGCCGAAGCCGCCTTCCGCACCCTTCAGGCCAGCGGCCAGATCGGCAAGCTGGTCCTGCTGCCCCCGCCCGTGCCCCCGGCAGCCACCGAGTCCCTCGCCCCGACGGCCGAGGCCGCGCCGTCCGTCCCCGGCCCTGCCGGCTGGACCCCGCCGGAAGGCATCATCCTCGTCGTCGGCGGCACCCAGGGCTTCGGCTTCGAATGCGCCAAGTGGCTGGCCGCGCGCGGCGCCACCCGGCTGGCCCTGCTCTCCCGCCGTGGCGGCACCACGCCGGGGGCGGAAGCCGCCGTGCGCGCGCTCGCCGCCCTCGGCGCCGCCGCCACCGTGCACGCCGCCGATGCCGCCGACCCCAAGGCCCTGAAGGCCGCCCTGGCCGAGATCCGCGCCGAGGGCCCGAAGCTCGTCGGCATCGTCCACGCCGCGGCCGTCTTCGACGACGGCGCCGCCGCCTCCATGACGCAACAGCGCTTCGCCCGCGTCCTCGCCCCCAAGCTGGACGCCGCCCTGAACCTGGACCGGCTGACGCGGCGGGACCCGATCCAGCTCTTCCTGCTGTTCTCCTCCGCCACCACCGCCATGGGCAATCCGGGCCAGGCCAACTACGTCGCCGCCAACGCGGCGCTGGAAGCCCTGGCCCGCCGCCGCCAGCGCGAAGGCCTGCCCGCGCTCGCCGTCGGCTGGGGCCCCATCGCCGATGCCGGCATCCTCGCCGCCCACGCCAACACCGCCGAGACCCTGGCCCGCCGCCTCGGCGTCGAGTCGATGACGGCGGCCGAGTCGCTCTCCGCCCTGCCAGCCCTGCTGGCCACCGGCGCCCCCGTGCTCTCCCTCGCCCGCATCGGCTGGCGCCAGGCCGGCATGGCCCTGCCGATCCTGGAAGAGCCACTGTTCGACATCGTGCGCGGCCAGCGCGAAGCCACCGCCGGCACCAGCGACCTGCGCGCCGAACTCCTGGCCCTCTCGCCGGAAGAAGCCCGCGCCCTGCTGCGCCAGGTGGTGCGGGAGGAAGCGGCCCGCATCCTCCGCCTGCCGCCGGACGCCATCCCCACCGACGCCCCCGTGGCCGGCATGGGGCTGGACAGCCTGGGCGGGCTGGAACTGCGCGGCGCGCTGGAACAGCGCCTCGGCATGTCCGTCCCCCTCGCCTCCGTCACCGAGGACCTGACGGTGGACGTCCTCGCCCGCCGCCTCGCCGACGGCCTCGCCGCCGGCGGCCAGGCCGAGGACGCGGTGGCCGACCTCGTCGAACAGTTCGAGCCCAGCCGCGGCGCCCTCACGCCGGACGCAACCCCCGACGTCACCAAGGATACCCACTGAATGAGTGGCGGCCTCTCCACCACTGCCCGCCTCGCCCTGCTGGCCCGCCTCTCCAAGCGCCGCACATCGGATGAAGCCGCCCCCCGCCCCGATGCCGGCTCGGCGCGCGACTTCTCCACCCTGCCCGGCATGCGGGACTACGGCCTGCTCAAGACCGCCCTCGCCTCGCTCGAAATGCGCAGCCCGCTCTTCCAGCAGCATGACGGCCTGGCCGGCGCCCACAGCCTCATCGGCAACCGGGACGTGGTGAACTTCGCCAGCTACAACTACCTGGGGCTGAACGGCGACCCGCGCGTCCAGGCCGCCGCCAAGGCCGCCATCGACCGCTACGGCGTCAGCGTCTCCGGCGCCCGCATCACGGCGGGTGAGCGCGACCTGCACCTGGAACTGGAAGCCGAGCTCGCCGCCCTGCACGGCGCCGAGGCTGCGCTCACCTTCGTCTCCGGCCACGCCACCAATGTCACCACCATCGGCCACCTGATGGGCCCGCGGGACGTGGTGGTGCACGACGCCGCCATCCACAATTCCTGCACCGAAGGCATCCGCCTCTCCGGCGCCCGCCGCGTCCCCTTCGCGCATAACGACATGCGCGCGGCCGAGAAGGAACTCGCCGCCGCCCGCCGCGGCGCCCAGCGTGCCCTGCTCCTCCTCGAAGGCCACTACTCGATGGATGGCGACGCGCCCGACCTCGCCCGCGCCATCGAGATCGCCCGCCGCCACGATGCCTGGCTGATGGTGGACGAAGCCCACGGCGTCGGTGTCCTCGGCGCCACCGGCAAAGGCGTCGCCGAAGCCCAGAACGTCGACCCCTCGGGCGTCGACCTCTGGATGGGCACGCTCTCGAAAACCCTCTCCGCCTGCGGCGGCTACATCGCCGCGCGGCGCGACGTGATCGACTGGCTGCGCCACACCGCCCCCGGCAGCGTCTACTCCGTCGGCCTCGCGCCCCCGCTCGCCGCCTCCGCCCTCGCCTCCCTCCGCATCATGCAGGCGGAGCCCGGGCGCGTGACGCAACTGCAAGCCAACGGCCGCCGCCTGGTCGCCCTGCTGCGCGAACGCGGCTTCGATACCGGCGGCAGCATCGGCGCCGCCATCGTCCCCGTCATCATCGGCTCCTCCATCCGCACCGCGCGGCTGGCCAACGCCATGCTGGACCGCGGCGTCGCCCTGCAGACCGTCCTGTTCCCGGCCGTGCCCGAGCAATCCGCCCGCCTGCGCTTCTTCGTCTCCTCCGACCACACGGAAGCCGACTTGCTGCACGCGGCCGACATGCTGGCTGACGCCTCCGCCAATCTCGGCGCAGTGGAATCCCTGCCGGGCTTCGGCTGACACACGGCGAAGGGAGAAGGCCGGGGAAGGAATTCCCCGGACCCCTTCTTTTATTTTCGCGCGTTAAGATCCGGGCTTTGAGGCCGCAGGCAGAACCCTGGCGAAGCCAAATATTTATAAAGCCACTTGAACGGAACCGTCAGTCACCGGTGGCCCCAGACCTCCAGCACACCTATGCCGGGTGCCACCTTCCGCAAAGCCCCAGCCTCAAACTGACAAAAAGAAGATGGGGGCTTGGGGGAATTCCTTCCCCCAACCTTTCTCCCCTGAAACGATCCGCCGCACCCAACAACGCCAGCCCACTCTCTGGCCAAGCGTTCCAGCTCCGGCGACGGTCGCGCCCTAATACACGCTCCCCGTCGTCACCGGCTTCGGCGCCGGCGGCGCGTCCTCGCCCAGCAGGGCCCGCATGTCCCGGCCATGCGTCGCCAGCCAGTTGTACAGGATGCGCACGTCCCACCCGATGCAGAAGTGCTTGACGCCCATTTCCATGTATTCCGGCGCCCGCTCCAGGTCATGCAGCTCGATGCGCGGGTGCAGTCCCTTGCTCAGCGCCAGTTCGATCGTCCGCTGCTCCGCCTTCTTCACCTCGGGATGCGTGAACTGCCCGGCCATGCCGATGCTCATCGAGTAATCGGCCGCCCCGAACTGCACCATGTCGATCCCGGGCACGGAGAGGATGCGGTCCAGGTCCTCCACGCACTCCGCCTTCTCCACCATCAGCGCGATCACCACCTGGTCCAGCGCCTCGACATAGGCGGGCCGGCCGACTTCCAGCACCATCCCCACGTCGCGCCGCATCCCCACGCCCATCCGCCCGCCGGAGCCCGGCGTCTCCGCCCGCACGGCGGCGACGCAGGCGCGCGCATCCTCCTCGGTCCGCACATCGGCGAACAGCACGGACTGGAAGCCGGAGCCGATGGCGCGCATGGCCTGGTGCGTCCACTGCGTCTGCTCCACCTTGATCATGCCGGTGAGGTCTTTGAGCTCCAGCGCCCGCCCCAGATTGTCCAGATCGTGCAGGTCGAAGGGCGCGTACTCGGCGGTGAACTCGACATAGTCGAACCCTCCCGCCGCCCCCACCAGCTCCACCAGCGTCGGCCAGGTGGAGAGCAGGTGCGTCCCCAGCGTCGGCCGGCCGGCATTGAGCAGCTCGCGCAGCTTGTTGCGTCTCATCTTGGCGTTCCTCTTGCTTGCAGGCACGCGCACCAGGGCGCGGCGTCGTCGTCATTGGGCCGGAGCGTGATCCGATCGCGGAGTACGGTCCAGGCCCGGTCGCGTGTTTCACGCCTTCCGGCGGCCACGCTCTACTCGGGCTTGGCGCCAGACATCGCCACCGCCTCGCGCCACTGCTCGGTATCGGCGCGGATGACCGCCTCGAACGCCTCCGGCGTGGTGCCGCTCGGGATCAGCCCGATCTTCAGGAAGCGGTCCAGATTGGCCGGGTCCCGCACCACCGTGTTCGCGGCGTCGGAGAGCCGCTGCAGGATCGGCCGTGGCGTCCCCTTCGGCGCGAACAGGCCGTTCCACCCGATCAGCGTCAACGGCACCTGCTGCTCCTGGAAGGTCGGGATCTCGGGCGAGAACGGCCACCGCCGCGTCCCCGTCACCGCCAGCCCGCGCAGCAGCCCCTCCCGCATCGGCTGGTCCCCGGTGGTGAAGTCGATGATCATCAGGTCCACTCGCCCGGCGATCACCTCCTGCACGGCGGCCGAGCCGCCGCGGAACGGCACATGCAGCAGCTTGATGCCCGCCGTGTTCGCAAAGAGCTCCGTGTAGATATGGGAAATCGTCCCGTTGCCGATCGAGGCATAGGTCAGCTCCCCCGGCCGCTCCTTCGCGTAGCGCACCAGCTCCTGCAGATTCGTCACCGGCAGGCCGGCGCGCACGAACAGGCAGTTGGTGGAAAGGCCGAACTGGCTGACCGGGGCGAAATCCATCGGCCCAAACGGCACCCGGTTGTCGAAGAGCGGGTTCACCACCAGCCCGCCCGCCACCGCGACCAGCAGCGTATAGCCATCCGCCGGCTGCTTGCCGGCATAATCCATGCCGATGGCGCCACTCGCCCCGCCCCGGTTCTCGATGACGAAGGGCTGCGTGAAGCTCTCCCGCATCCCCTCCGCCACCAGCCGCATGGTGATGTCGGACTGCCCGCCCGGCGGCGCCGGCACGATGATCTTCACCGGCCGGTCCGGGTAGGCCGAGACGGCATCCGCGCGCGCGACGGCCGGCGCCGCCAGGCAGGCGCCCGTGGCCAGCAGCAAACTACGACGAGTGGTCATCCTGTTTCTCTCCCAAAGGCCGCGCTTCTTGGTCGCGGCTCATTCGTGTCTGTCGGCTACATCCGGCGCGCGTACCGCTCCAGGAAGTCCTCGCGCACGGTGATGCCCAGCCCCGGCCGGTCGGGTATCCGCACCGCGCCATTCTCCACCGGGAAGGCTTCCTCGATCAGCTCGTGCAGCATCGGGTTGTGGCCCAGCGAGTATTCCAGGATGAACCCGGCGCTCTGGCTGGCCGCCAGATGCAGCCCCGCCGCGAAGGCCGGCGCGCCGGACCACAGATGCGGCGCCAGCCGCAGGTTGAAGGCGGAGGCCAGCGCCGCGATCCGCACCCCCTCCGTGATCCCGCCGGCGATCGCCAGGTCCGGCTGCAGGATATCCGCCCCGCGCAGCTCTACGATGTCGCGGAAATCATGCCGGGTGGATTCGCTCTCCCCCGTGCTGATCGGCACGGCCGAACTACGCCGCACCTCCGCCAGCCCGTGCTTGTCGTCGGCCGAGACCGGCTCCTCCAGCCAGAACAGGTCGAGGTCCTCGACCATCCGGCAGAACGCCTTGGCCTCGGACACCGTCCAGGTGCCATGCGCATCCGCCATCAGCCGGATCTCCGGCCCCAGCGCCGCCCGCGCCGCCCGCACCCGCGCGGCGGACATCGCCGGCGACCCGTCCATCACCCCCACCCGCATCTTCACCGCGCGGAAGCCGCCCTGGTCGCAATACCCCTGCAGCTGCGCCCCGATGCCATGCACGTCCGCCCAGCCGCCGGAGGCATAGGCCGGCATGGCCTCCATCCGCCTGCCGCCCAGCAACTGCCACACCGGCGCCCCCAGCGCCTTGCCCAGGATATCCCACAGCGCGATATCGATGCCGGCGATCGCGGAAACCGACAGCCCCCGCCGGCTGAGTTGCGGAAACCCATGCCCGCGCGCCACCGCATGACCCTGCCGCTGCAAGCTGTAGAGCGTGTCCCACAGGCGGGAGATATCCCGCGGGTCCTCCCCCACCAGCAGCGGCGCGAAATCCTGGTTGATGATCGCCGCCAGCCCGCCACAGGCCGCGCTGCTCCCCACCCCCGCCTTCGCCTCGCCCCAGCCGGTGATGCCGGCATCGGTGTCGATGCGGACGATCACGGAATCGAAGCTGCTCGCCACGCCGAAATCGCTCTTGTGCTGCCGCTCCACGGGAATCGGCACATGGCACCAGCGGGCATCCACCCGGGTGATCCTCATGGCTCCATGTCCTTCTGCGGGCGCCCGATCAGGGTCAGCCAGTAACTGCCCAGCGCCTGCAAATGCCCGCCCATCACCGCGGTCGCCCGCGCCACGTCCCGCGCGACGATCGCATCGCGCAACGCCATGTGCTGGGCGTGCGAAAGCGGCGCCCGTTCCCCATTCTCAAAGTAATGCACACGCCGTTTCCGCGTGAACAGGTAGAAGGAATTGACCAGCCGCCGGAACAGCCGGTTCCCCGCCGCATCCACGACCGAGAGGTGAAACGCCTCGTCCGCCGCCGCGAAATTGCGCCCGGTGTCCAGCGCCTCCGCCCCCAGCCGCAGCGCCGCGTCCAGCCGCGCCACATGCTCGGGCCGGTGCCGCTCGCAGGCCAGCGTCACCGCCTGCATCTCCAGCATCCGCCGCAGCTCGACGACCTCGCCGACCTCCTCCTCGTTCATCGGAATGCCAAGGTCGGAATGCAGCAGGATGGCGTCCAGGCTGCCATGCTCCTGCTCCGCCAGCAGGTACAGCCCGGAATTCGGCCGCCGCTCCACCAGCCGCAACGTCTGCAACGACGTCACCGCCTCGCGGATCGCGTTGCGCCCGACTCCGAACTGCTCCGCCAGGTCGCGCTCGGAAGGCAGCCGGTCCCCCGCCCGCAGTCGCCGCTCCGCCACATATCCCATCAATTGCTTGATCAACGCGGAGGACTCTCCCTCCCCCGCTGGCACGATCTCAGGCTTCGGAACGCTCTTCACACCCAGCACCTGCCGCCAAAATTGGTCCCACCAATCTGGTAGGACCAATTTCCCGGCCCGTCAATTCGCTTCCGCCTCACGCCACCAAGCGGCCCTCCGCCCCATCCCCAAACCGCGCTACACCTCCCCCATGCGCATCGCCCTCTTCACCCTGGACAGCGCCCTGAGCGCCCAGGCGGTCCTCGATTTCTGCCGCCTGCACCGGGAGAAGATTGTCCTGATCGCCCGCTCCGACCCCTACCGCCCCAGCGCCGGCGGCACATTCGGCCAGCTCCGCGCCCACTGGCGCCGCTCCGGCCCGCGCATCCTGCCCTTCCTGCTGGCCAATTACGGCCTGCCGCAAAGCCTCGGCAGCCTCCGCCGCGCCCTCGGTCGCGCCCCGCTTACCAATCTGGCCCGCCAGCACGGCATCCCGCAGCACAGCGTCGCGGACCTCAACGGCCCCGCCACCACCGCCGCCCTCCGCGCCGCCCGGCCGGACCTCATCCTCTCCTTCCATTTCGACCAGATTTTCACCGCCGAGACCCTGGCCCTCGCCCCCCTCGGCGGCCTCAACGTCCACCCCTCGCTGCTGCCCCGCCATCGTGGCCCCCTGCCCACCTTCTGGGCCCAGCAGGACACCCCGCCGGCCTTCGGCGTCACCCTGCACCGCCTGGCCCCCCGCATCGATGCCGGCGCCATCCTCGCCCAGCAGCCGCTCGCCCTGCCCCCCGGCACCAGCGCCAGCGCCGCCGCCCGCCACCTGCACGCCGCCGGCGCCACCCTCGCCGCCACCGTCATCGCCCAGCTCGCCCAAGGCACCCCACCGCCCGAGACCCTCCCACCCCTGCTGCCCTACTGCCCCTTTCCCACCGCCCCACAGCTCCGCCACGCCGCCCGCCAGGGCCACCGCCTCATCACCTGGCCCGACGCCGCCGCCGCCCTCCACGCCCCCACCGGCTAGCCGCAATCCGGCACGTGGCAGGAAGGCCGGGGAAGGAGTTCCCCGGGCCCCATCTTTTTCCTGCGAGTTTGGCGTGACGCTTCGGACGGATAGCGCGCGCTCGCTGATGATCTTGGAACCGGGGCAAAAGGACTGAAGCCAAAGCCGCAGAGGCCCAGCACAAATCCGCGTCCGCCTTCCGGTCGTGCCCGAGAGCCAGAGGCTTTCCAAATCCCGTTGAAACCTCGCCAGAGATCCGCACCCAGGCGACAGACCACTCAGTCCGGGCACCGCACGCCTGGCACATAGTTCCGCCCGCCTACCCCAAGGCCCGGCACCAAACCGCAGGAAAAAGATGAGGTCCCAGGGGAATTCCTTCCCCTGACCTTCCCTCCCCCCTTCACTGCAGGGGAGAGCATCGACCCGGCCCTAACGCCACGCCCCCCCACACCGGCTGAACCAGACCCGCCCCACGCCACAGCACCCGCAGATGAACACCCCACGCCTTGCCCACGAAGCATCCGTCACGCCACCCGCGGCGAAACGCCTCCATCGCCCCGGCCCGGCGCAAAATCGCCACCATTCCCGCCCACGGTGTCCATCAGGACCGGCACGCCCCCCGCCCCCTGCCCGATTGACAGCAGCGCCCGAAGAGGGTTTCCCATCTGACTGAATGTCCATGATTCCCACCCCGGCGCCGAAGCGCTTCCTCTTCCTGCAGGGGCCCGTCAGCCCGCTGTTCCAGGAAGTCGGCGCGGCGCTGCGGGCCCTGGGGCACAAGGCGCATCGCATCAACCTGCATTGGGGGGACCGCCTGTTCTGGCGCGGCCCCGGCGCCACCGACTACCGCGGCACCCTCGAAGCCTGGCCCGCCTTCATCGCCAGCTTCCTGGACCGCCACCGCATCACTCACATCGTCCTGCTGGGCGAGCAACGCGCCTATCACAAGATCGCCATCGCCGCCGCCGCCGAACGCCAGATCGAAGTCGTCGCCACCGACATGGGCTACATCCGCCCCGACTGGATCGTGCTGGAACGCGACGGCCTGAACGCCGCCAGCCAGTTTGTCCGGGACCCGGAAACCATCATCCGCATCGGCGCTGCCCTGCCGCCGCCGGACCTCGTCGTCCGCTACCGCGACAGCTTCCCGCTGATGGCGGCGTGGGACGTCGCCTACAACATCGCCGCCCTCGCCCGCTGGCCGCGCTTCCGCCACTACCGTCACCACCAGATCTACCACCCCCTGCCCTTCTACGCCGGCATGGTCTGGCGCCTCATCCGCCGCTCGTCCGAGAACCTGCGCGCCGACGCCGTCCTCCAGCGAGTCGCCGGCACCGGCCCGCTCTTCCTGATGGCCATGCAGATGGAGAACGACTTCTCCATCCGCGCCTATTCCCGCTACACGGACATGGACACCCCCCTGCGCGAGATCACGCAGAGCTTCGCCCGCCATGCCCCCGCCGGCACCCACCTGCTCATCAAGGCCCACCCGCTGGACCCCGGCCTCAAGAACTGGGGCCGCCGCGTCAAGAAACTGGCGAAGGAATTCGGCCTCGAAGACCGCCTGCACTACCTCGGCGGCGGCAACCTCGGCCAGATCGTTGAACAGGTGCAAGGCGTCGTCACCGTCAACAGCACCGTCGGCCTGCGCGCCATCATGGGCCAGACCCCCACCTTCTGCCTGGGCGAGGCCCTCTACCGCCTCCCCGGCCTGGTCTTCAGCGGCACGCTGGACGAATTCTGGACCCAGGGCGCCCCGCCGGACGAAGCCCTGCGCGAAGGCTTCCTCCGCAGCGTCGCCCACTCCCTCCACATCCGCGGCGTCTACCACGCCAAGGAGGGCCGCGCCGTCGCCATGCACGGCATGGTGCAACGCCTGCACGAAGGCATCCTCAACCGCCCCGTCCCCGAGGCCCTCGACCCCGAAACCGAAGGCGCCACCGCCGGCTTCTGGCCACCCCGCCCGAAGGGTTCTTTTGCGTCTTCTGCTGCTGCCGTTCCCGTCACGCCGCAGGGGGCGCCGCCCCCTGCACCCCCGCTGGGGTAGCAGGGCTACCCCAGACCCCGCCGGGTATAAGCGGACTTCTTCAGCTCCCGCAGGGTAATCAAAGCAATACCGATGCCCTGATTCTAAGACAATGATGTTACCCCCAGGCCATTCTCAGCCGGTCACAAACCCCTCACCCCCTGATCCGAAACACCACCCGCCGCACCACCGCATCCACCCACTTCGCCGGCGCCAACACCGAAAACCGCAACGCCCACGCCAGCACCCACGGAAACGCCACCACCGCTGCCCCGCGCTCCGCCCCGCGCAGCACCTTCCCCGCCGCCACATCCGCACTGACCGAGAACGGCCGCGCCCCCACCCACCGTTCCCCCATCGCGCTATCGAAGAACCCAGGCGCCACCAGCGTCATTCCCACGCCACTCCCCGCCAGCCCGGCGCGCACCGCCTCGCCATACCCCCACAGCGCCGCCTTGCTCGCGCAATAGCCCGGGCTGTCCGGCAACCCCCGGAACGCCGCCACCGAGCTCACCAGCACAAAACGCCCGCGCCCCCGCCCCCGCATCCCCGGCAACAGCGCCTCCACCAGATGCACCGCCCCCA
>Ga0308171_1003261_pt1 | contig 15112 bp, 16 predicted proteins | sample PhyGR1_FD_202135 | JGI IMG/M metagenome (GOLD analysis project Ga0308171, IMG submission 202135) | Phyllosphere microbial communities from UC Gill Tract Community Farm, Albany, California, United States - DLSLSG.R1 | ecosystem: Host-associated > Plants > Phyllosphere > Unclassified | place: USA... | reverse complement strand
GTTTATAAGGGATTGCCATGGTCACTATGCTTGTTGATGCTTTCGAGTATTCGCAGAAGCAACCCTTTACCATCTTCCGGTGCAAAGGCGTTAATATACCTGTCTCTGAACTCTGATTTTATCATTTCATCATCATATGTCAGAAAGTCCATCACTTCTTTTTTTAGATCTTCACGATCCTGGAGTGTTAATTCAGCTGTATAAATATCAATAGCTTCATCAATGGTGTCAGCACCTGTAATAAAGTCAAAGTCCTGATTTAATGTCCCTTCAATCAGAATATCTATATTAGTAGTTAGTAACATAATTTACACCACCGGGAATGCAGTCAGAATATAGAAAGGCTTGCCGTTGTACAATTCATATTTAAGAACAACCTTGACTTTCGTTGCCGGAGTCAGTTTTTGACCACCCCTGAACAGGGAATAACCAATGGCTTTCCCGGTGTCATATTTGATATTTAAATTATGACCTGGTCTGCTTGCCGCCCAAATCTTTATCCACTCTTTATTTACCTTTATGGCATCGGATACTGATTTTTCGGCCAGATCTATATTGGTGAAAGAGCTAATGGCATTTGGCGGGCGAGCCATATTTTCTGTGCTTTTTAACCGGGCTGCTAATTCATGCTGTGTTTTACCAATATGCTTTAAAATTGCATGGCCTCCGGGCGTGTTACCAGTTACTGATTCATGTTGAATAAGTTTGATGCGTCCTGTCCGAATGGCTGCAACTCTAACTGCTCCAGCCCCCAGAGAAAGAGCAACAGGTACAGCAACATCGAAGGTTAAACCTACCAATCAGTTCACGAATGGGTGCGCACGCAACATCACTTTTGATCGTATCTTTTGATGCTTTCAAGGAAATAGAGCAAAAAACTGCTGGCGTAATCAGGTGAAATATCTTGCCAGCGCTGAGAAAACTCTTCCTTTATCTCTTCTTCTGACAGCTTGAGAAAGCCATTAATTTCTTTACGTAAATTACATCTTTCTTCTGGAGAAGCTTCGTCAACGACTACATCAATGGCACCATCCATCGTATCAGCGCCAGTGATAACGTCGAAGTCCTGATTAAGTGTTCCCACAATGCATAAATCTAAGTTTGGGGCAAGAGGTGCGCGGCTCATGATCAACTCACTTATCTGGAAAAGAAGTAATTATATAATAAGGTTTGTTATTGTAAGTCTGATACTTCAGCGCAACTCTGATTTTAGTTGCTTTATACGTAGTGTTGCTCCCTTTCTGAACAACATAACCAACGGTTTTACCCACATCGTAACTTATCGTCATGTTATGTCGTGGTTTACTTGCTGCCCATAGTTTTATCCACTCCCGATTGTTATGAAGTGCCTTTGATATGGCTGTTTCGGCAATCTCCAGCGACGAGAACGAACCAGATAGATCCAATACCCCATTGGATTGGATAATTCTTTCATGAAGTTCATGGGGTAATTTTCCAATATGCTTTAAAAGCGTATGCCCGCCCGGTTTTGATCCAGAGACAGATTCATGCTCAATTAATTTGATTCGGCCAACACGAACGGCAGCAATTCTCGCCGCGCCAAGTCCAAGAGAAAAAGCTATCGGCACGCCCATATCTATGGTCAGGCCTACTTTCCATGCTGTATTTTCATCGGCGCCAAACTGTTTCGCCATCTCAATGGCGGCGCGATATGTCGCACTACGAACATTCTTGCCGCTCAGAACCTGATTTGCTGCGCTATTAATACTGTCCATGCTGTGCGTGCCAACAACGACGCAAGCCGCCTTTGTCAAGCCTGTAGGCTCGGGTGCAATACAAAGCGCAGTTGCCCCGGCCAGCTCCAGCGTTCCCATTACCAGCCCCAGCCCGCCCATAAGACGGTTAGATATTGTCTCTGATTCGGTTACTGACTTGTCAGAAAGGGCAGCAGCCAGCTGGACAGGAGACAATACAATTTTTAACCCATCATCCATGATTCAACTCCATCTGTGTGAACGGCATCCTTTTTAAATCAGACAGGTAGGTGCTTTGATCAGACCTACCTTAAATAAATACTGTTTCTTTAAAGCTTTGTTATCTGGATTATTAGTTATTTATTCTTAAAATAATATAGTCAGGTCACTAACTATGGGGATTAACTCACACAGGGAGGCTCATGCCAGGTTCCTTCGTTAGGGAGTTAGTCAGACGATGGAGCGGGCTTTGCTTCAGTCGAGGGGGATGTTTTAAGGAAGATCGCAGATTCAAAAAGTCCGCACGGTTTTGATTTAGCGGCTGGCGGAGTCTGAATTTTTCGTTCAACTATCTGTATTTATTTTATTTTTATGAATTCAACTTTGATTGGTATACCTAAGCGTATACCAATGCCGTTTCGTCTCGTGCCTTTAGGCAGGTTAATAGTGGTGTCAATGTATGGACAGTTTCAAGGCCTGCCATTCTCTGTAATTTATTAATTTTATCAAGGATAATGACGTAACTTTCTGATATCAATGAGTAATTATCAAGTTGTATTTTCTGACGCCTCTCAGAAAAAAATGATTTTAGGAAAAAGTGTTCACCCTGTTCACCTTTGGTTTTTATTTTTTATTATCAATAAGTTAGGTGGTGATTACTTACGTGGTGACTATTCACCAGTGTTCACCATTGGGTAAACACTGGTCACTTCTAATCGTAAAAAGCAATAAATTCAGTTTGGTGCTTTCATATAGTTATGTATCGCATCAAAGCCGCTAGTTAGCTTCACAGCTTGGCAAATCGTATTCAGGATGAAACATGGCAAAACGTCATGGCTTTGCGCATGCCCCTTGTCTAAGCTGAATGGCTGCTATTAGCAGACATACACAGTCGGTGAATGAGGACCTTGTTTATCGGAAAGGTTAATCTGATTAACCCAACATAGGCATAGATGATGAAGTTGACCAAAAAGCAGGTTATCATGATACCTATAAGGTCTGAGGTCTGTTAGATCATGACTGATTAGTTACTAATCATTTTTTGGAATAAAATGAAATTAATAGATGACATTTGCGCTTCAATAGCTGGGAATGCGAAAACAAGAATAAATGATCCATTTATTGGTACGTTTATATGTTCTTGGGTAGTATGTAATTGGAATCACTTATCTCTACTTTTCTGGGGAGAGGGAAAGGTAACTGAGCGGATTAGTATTTTTTATAATTATCTTTCTGAAACCCCGAAGTGGGAATGGAATCACGTATTTACCATCCCATTAGTTATTGCCATTGGTTATTTATTTCTCTTCCCATGGTTGTCTATGTTAATTAATTTCCTCCAGCATTGGGCTAATGAGCAATTGCATAAGCAGGCTGTTGACAGAGAGTTAATTAAGATTGATCAGCAAAAAAACCTCAATAAGGAGAAACTAAAAGCCAATCCCAATAAACAATTCCTGGAACAGTTGGTTCAACAAGATATTAATAAGCGAAATGAGATACTAGGACATGTGAAACAGAGAAGTTCTCGTTTAGAAGCAAAAACCACAGAAGCGAAAGCAAAAGCAAAGGAACAAGAGGCAAAAGCACAAGAAGCAGAAAGCAAAGCAAGTCTATTGATACTAGATTTAGAAAAAAAGAACAAACAAACAGAGTTAGAAAGAATTAGATTCGAAAGTGATAGTGCCAAAGCTAGAGCTACTCATGCTTCACACCGATTCCCATCCGTGTATTTTTTAATGTTAAAAATAGAGGAAACTTTAAGTGAAGATGCTATAAAAATCTCTCTTAATGCATTAGGTTCTATTGTGGCTGCACTTTTTGGTTATGAAAATTTTGAAGAGCTTTTAAACGATAAGAACTTTAACAATGAAGCATTAGGGAAGGTTGAGTACGTTTATTATGACGATGAGTTGGCTAAACGTCTTGAGCAGATAGTATTGGATGAGGATTCAGACAATGAAGATTTTTCAGCAGATCTTATCTTCAATCATTTTGAAATGCTATTTGAAGATGGCCCTTTCAAATTGATTGCTGGCGATAATCTTGCTGAGGAATGCAAAGATGAATTTGAAAGAGACCCATATGATATATTTAATGGTGATGGAACTTCAGGTGCTATTGCAGAGTCAGATACGGTTTTTGACAATATTGAAGATATTAGTATTGAGAAATTTGATTTTAACAATGGTTTTTATGCTGAATTATCTGCAAATGCAAGTGGTAGTCATCGTAAGGAAGAAGGAGTCCCTGGCCGGAGTATGACAGTTTCAATAATTATGCAATGTGATGTATTAGTTGGAAAATTTGGACTTGGTTCGATTGAACAAGTGGAAGTCAATGGAACTTTGGATGACTATGACTAAACTAACCTATCTGTTTCAAACACTCATTATACTAACCTCCGTTCCTGGCACGGAGCGGAGGTAGCGCGATATCACCTGGGCCGTAATGAGCGAAGAGTGGAAGTTGGCACATTTTTCGCAGCTGATGGATTTTAACTGATAAAGCAGAGTGCCAACAAATGGGGAGTTGGTCGCTGAGCAGAGACACCGACATGTACATATTTCGTGCGTTTACTCAAAAAAGCTGCATTTAGGTAGCCATTTTGTTAGGCTGTGAGGAAATGAAGAAAAATATTATTATTCCCATGAAAATTAAAAACAAAGCAGCAGTAGCCTATTCTCTGATAATTTTATTTTTTGCTACAGTCTACTATCTCACTTGGTCAGTTAATCCAGACTCATTCATAAAAAATAACGCCCTGAATTCCACCCCCGTTCATAATGCTATAAACTTAGCGTTTTCGTATAATGATGTTGCGCATGATGACTATGATAATATTTCAAGCGAGGATTTTTCCGAAGAGATATTAAAGGAAAAAAAGGAATTTGACAGAATAATTACTCAAAATATTAACCTTGAAAGGATACTTTCACAGCAAGAGTCAAACCTAAAATTAATAAGCGAAAATCTGTCCAAGGCATGGGCTAGGAATACACAGGCGTATGTGGATGAAACGTCTTTAAAACATCGCAAGCAGCTGATTGTTAAAGAAAGTGAGCTTAAGGCTATATTGTTGCAGAAGAATAAAACCCATGAAAGCCAGCTTGATATTATGCTGGCTGATAAAAATATCGAAATAGCGGAAGTTAAACTCAGGATAGCAACTGCAGAACGCGATGCGTCAGAATATGTTTTGTCACACATTGGCGACTTCAATGATCCAAAGTTCGTTTCTGAACTAAATGTCGTCAATAAAATAATAGATGACACAAGATCAAAATTAACAACAAATAACAAAGCAATGGTCATAATAAGAAATAATGTTCAAGATTTGTTGAATAAACGTCAAAAGGAAGATCTCAACTTTTGGGATTTCACATTTTACAGCATAGGAATATCAACAACGACAACATTTGGTGATTTAGTAGCTAATTCAAGATTAATCAGAATGCTTGTTTGCATACAACTGTTGTTATCTATTTTGGTTTTAGCTAACGTAACTCAAAGTTTCTTGTCAAAAAATAAAAATTCATGATGATCCATAGGACCTAACTGTTGTTAGGTGGGCGACGTCCGCTCATGGCACAAACCGGCCGGAGCCGGCTTAGTGTTATCGGGTTGCCTAACCCTCGCAGCGCGGTAGCCAGTCGGCCTCGCAGTCTTCGCTCAGCTCAAGGCTGGTCTGGATACCGTTCTTTGTCTTGCGCTTCAGCAGCTCTATCTCGTACTCCTTCAGCGTCTGCGGCACCGCCTGGCCGAACGCCGTCAGGCTCATCGGATGCTGATGGCCCCTGGCCTCCATAAATGACAGGTAGGCGTGATAGAGGTAGCGACGCGGATTCATCGGACGGATATTGGCGTTGCCGATAAACAGCCCCGTCGGGGTACTCAGCGGCGTCAAGTAGCCGCAGAAGTCAACCAGCGGATCGGCGCTGCGCTTGATTTCCAGCGCTTCTTCTGACGACTGCTGCGCCTGTAGCAGCTCGCGGGCGTCGTCAGGACGGGTGAAGCGCTGCATCAGGTGGCGCACGATAATCGCCAGCTCACCGGCAATCTTCTCCAGCAGCTGCGGGTCGCGCTCGTTTGCCGGTATCACGTCCGGGAATGGCAGGATAACCCGGCGACGCGACACGCCGCCGCTGCGGTCGCTGAAGCGCATCGGGTTGTTGTTCACCGCCAGTATCACCGCCGGGATGTGGGTTGAGTAAGCGTCGCGGTATTTCGGGTCAATCGCCACGGCGTCGCCGCCGGTAATCGCCTTGATGCCCGCGCCGTCGCCGCTCCACTTCTCCTGGTCTGGCAGGATAATCAGCGAGTAGCCCACAACCGCAGCGCGTTCGCGGGACGACTCCAGCGTGTCGATGGTGGCCGCCGTGGTGTTGTCCTTTCCGGCCAGCAGGCGGGCAATGGACGCCATCACGCTTTTCCCGCTGCCGCCGGGGCCGGTCACCTCAAGGAACAGCTGCCAGTCATAGCGGTTTGCCAGAACCATAAATAACGCCGCGAGGATGCGCTCCTGCTTCGCCTCATTACGCCCGGCCGCCCGCGTCAGCCACTGCCAGAAGTATGGCGCATCGTCCGCCAGATTCTCGCCCGCCTTCTGTGTGGTGTAGTCCACGCTGTTTACGGTGCGAAGCCAGTTCTCTTTTTTGTGTGGGCCGAAGGTGCCGGTCGCGGTGTCAAACACTCCGTTGCGAAAGCCAATCAGCCGGCGGGCCGGTGCGCCCATCTGCGGCACCATCAACTTGAGCGTGTCCACGATGCCGCCGATACCGGTTGCCGAGAACGGCGCGCGCACCTTCTGAAACAGCGCGGCGATTTCCCGGCTGAGCACGCGGTAAGGTAGCACCTGCCACGCGCCGCCCTCATACCGGCACAGGTCTTCACCCACCACCGGCACGGCCAGCGTGTTGAGGTAGTGCGCGGCCAGCAGCTCTGCCTTCTGGCTGGCGCTCATCGCCTTCAGGTCGGCCTCGCTTACCGACTCAAACGGGCTGAGTGCTTTCGGCTGCGTGAACGCGTTCAGCATTCCATGAGTGGTCATTTCCCCTTCAGACTGAAACACGTCGTTCCAGTCGCCGGTGACGGGCGGTAATGCGGGCCTGCCGTTGCAGCGTTTTGCGGCGGCTTCGGCGCGCAGCTGGCCGGTGCCGTTCTCGTCGTTATCAGCGGCAATCAGTATCATCGCCTCCGGGTATTCGGCATGCAGGCATTCTGCCAGCGCGGGCAGGTTGTTGGCGCTCAGGGCAACGTAAACTGCATGGCCGGTAAGCCGGTGCACCGTCAGGCCGGTGGCGTAGCCTTCGGTCAGCCAGAGCGTGTCGCCGGGTTCGCCCAGGCGGTGGAAGGCCTCTTTCACCTGACCGCCCGGCAGCGTGCGTTTGGTACCGTCAGCGTTAATCAGCTGGGCGTTGACCGTTTCGCCGGAAATACCGGTCAGCGGCACCAGCAGGTCGCCGGGCTGATAGGTGGTGTCGCTGATGCGCTTTGCGGTGGTCAGCATCAGGGCGCTGACGTCAGCCAGCCCCTTGCCGGTCAGGTAGGCGTTCCCGGCCTGCGCTTTCGCACCGGCAATAAGTCGTACGGCTTCTTTTGCGGCGTTAAGGCGCGCACGCGCCTTCTCTTCATCAGTTTTCTCTGTGGATGTCTGAACCAGCTTAACCGGCAGCGTACCCATCAGCCCGGCCACCCGGCAGGCGGCCTCCCTTGTGTTCACGTCCAGCGCCCTTTCAACCAGCGCCAGCCCGTCGCCCGCGCCGCACTGGTTGCAGACCCACGTGCCGCGACCAGCCTGATTATCAAAGCGGAAGCGGTCTTTGCCGCCGCAGACGGGGCACGGCGAGTGCTGACCGGCGGCGTTAATGCTGATGCCCAGCGCGGGCAGCAGCTGAGGCCAGTGACCGGCGGCGGCGCGCACGGTGTCGGTGACGATATGCTTCATGCGGCCTCCTTAATGCAGCGTGGTTTTGGACGCGGCCAGGCGGCCACACAGCAGTTCATCCATCATGGTTTCACCCATGCGCGTCAATCGCGGCGCGGCGACCAGCACGTCGGGCTGTACCATTTCGCTGAGCATGGTGCAGGCCATGTCCATACCGTTTTCCGGGCCGTACTTACGGACGTAATAGCCTTCCAGCTCCAGCGCGATGGTCATCTGCACCTCGTCAAGCGAGGCGGAAACGCTGAGGCCGTAATGCTCGCAGGCGCTCAGATAGCCCTGGGCCACGGCGCGGCGGTAAACGGCGGTGCGAACCTCAACGGGCAGGCAGGAATGATTAGTTGTCACGGGCGGAGACCTCCATATCGGTGAGCATGACGGATTCACAGGTGTTGACCACTTTACCCAGCTGGTCGGTAAGCAGCGCCACCACGGACGCCAGTGCATTACCATCGGGGCCGCCGTGGCGGTTACCGGAGCATTCGATAATTTCGAGCATGTCGAGCACGGTCACGCCGACGCTGTGGGCATGCTGAAGGCGCAGAAAATCGGCGTGGGGAATGGGATAGCTTGCGTGTTGGTTATGTCGGGTTGACAGGGTGTTCATGCGGCCACCTCACACAGCGGCAGGCGACCGGCAAAGGACAGCACGTAATCGCGGGCCAGCAGGCGGCGGGCGGCGTATTCGGTTTCGGCGGTGGTGCGCAGCATGCAGGGACGGGCGGCGGTATCGGCACGGCGAACGGCGGCAAAAAGAAAGGTGAACTTCATGCGTGCAGAAATGAGGGTTGCGGCCATAGTGGCAGACTCCTTTGTTAGCTTGTAAAAGCTACCACCGGAGTTCCTACACTCATGGGTGGCAGCCCGGACGGGGGTAGGAATACCGGCAACAAAGGAAACCGGCCAGCCCGAAGGCTGCCCCGCCCGGGCCACCATTTTTCTGACGGCACAACGGTACAAGAACCGCTGCCCGATAAATGGGTGCACTGAGGCTACGACGTAAAAAAACACGCATGGCGCGTGTCGTGTCGCCTTTGTTTTGCTCGGGTTCCTACGCCCGGCTGCCGATTTTGCGGCAGCGGGGAAACTGTATACCGGCAGCTCGCCAGAAAAAAGCCTTTTTTTACACATCGGGCCTTTTTCCTCAGCAATCGGTCAGGACGTGATCGGATTGCGGCGGATTTGATCGGAAGTTTTCGCTTTGCGCGCCTTCACTTCCCTTTGCAGGCTTCGGCTTTTCGGCGAACACGGAAATATGGCCGTGACGGCCGCTGTTAAACGCGGGCAGCGTGGCGGTTTTGCCACCGGCGGCGGAAAGCAGGCTTTCCGCCACGTACACGGCCTCTTCCTGGCTGAGCGGGTAGCTGCGGGTGCCAAGGTTGAGCTTAATCATGCCGCACCTCCGGCACGCTGCGCGATGCGGGCCTGCATCCAGTCGTCAATCTCTGACGCCAGCCAGGCAACGTTCTTGCCGCCGAGAGAAATCTGTGACGGAAACTGCTCCCGGCAAATCAGGTCGTAAATGGTGGAACGGGAGAGGCCGCAAGTGCTGATAACTTCCGGCAGGCGCATAAAGCGGTCGCGGGGGTATTGCAGGTTGTTCAGGGGTGGCGTTGCCGGGACTGAAGTTGAAGCGGTGGAAAGCATGGTGTTACCTCATTCTGTATCCGGGCGGCGCTGGCCGGTTCCGGTCGTGGTGTGCTGGTAACCCCCTATTGTGAGAATATTTTTGCCCGTGTAAACAAGCCCCTGTCGTGTGATAAATGAACAAAAATGCGCTCTGTTCTACCCTGTTGCACAGTATGAGTCAATATAGGTCAATATAGGGCAGCTGAATAAATCCACCTATTAATGTCGTTTTATTAAAAGGTAAAAACATTCAAATAGGCTCGCCAGAAAAAGGCTGTTTAAAAAATCGGGTGAACAGTGGTGAACACCCGATGAACAGTTAAATCTGAAGTGTTCACCCCTTTACTTACTGTATTTATTATCTTTTTTCTTAAGGTGAAGAGTAGTGAACAGTTTTATATAAAACTAAAAGCTCAGTGGGGGTATCAGTCCGGCACGAAGCCGTGTTTGCTGAGCGACAGGCAGGCAGCAATGAAATGATTTGTCCGGTGGTGAACGACAGAATAGCGACAACCTTTACAGAGAGAGAAAAGCTATGAGCACCCCGGAAAAGAGCGGCACCCTGGCAGCCTTTGAGCAGGCCCGAACCGCACACCTTGAGAAGATGAAAGAGTACAACGCTATCTGTGCCGACATTACCCGCTGCACCAAAGAGCGTGAAGCGGCCATTGAGGCAGGAAAGGAAGCCGAAACGAACTGGCGCATGCGGTTTCGCACCCTGCGCGGCAACCTGACCGACGAGCTGAAGGCGGAACACAGCCAGCGCATTGCCAGCCGTGAACTGGCCGACGAATTTACCGGCCTGATTGAAGAGCTTGAGATTGATAAACAGTTTGCGATGATTGGCGGCTGCAATACCGGCCTTTCGTACATCAATTCACACCGGGCAGCCTTTAATGAGTTTGCCGATGCGGCCTGGCAGTCGGCGCTGCGCAACGTCAGCCCGTCGCTTCTGTGGGCCATTCGCCTGCGCCTTCAGCGTGAGAAGGTTAATCCCCGTGACGACGACACGCGCAGCGATATGCAGGTCGTGGCGGAGCTGATTGGTAATGCGCTGACCCGTGCGGCCGCCGCGCTGCCTGAAAAGGCGCTGACGGAAGCGCCGGTACTGGAAAATATCGGCCTGTGGCGTCCGGCGCTGACCGGCGTGGATATGAAGCTGTATCAAAGTCCCATGAGCAGGCAAAGACTGGCTGAGACGCTGGAGGAAAAACGCGAACGCCTCAAAGAGGGCAATGCCAAATGATGCACTGTCCGCACTGCAAAAGCCCGGCACATGTTAAATCAAGCCGCTATATGTCCGAACAGGTTAAGGAACGCTATCACCAGTGCACCAACCTTGACTGCTCCTGTTCATTTAAAACCAGCGAGAGCATCACCAAGGTGATCACCTCGCCTCCACAGGCCGAACCGGCACCCGCAGTCACCCCGGAGCCGGTTAAAGAACGCCAGACTATCGGGCGCTACGGTTCATCCTTCCGAACCCTGCATTAACCACCACGGCCGCTGAAAACAGCGGCTTTTTTTGTTTCCGCATTTCGTCCTTTTAACGCCCTTTTTCTGGCCAGCCCGGTTTGTAAATAGCGATGCATGCACAGGGTGCATGGATTTGCATGCAGAATGCGGGGCTACAGGCATCACCTCAGCCCACGCCCGGTCCGGCTTTGCATGGTTCATGCAGCTGCATGAAAAACGATGCATAAAGCGGGCAGGCGAGGCGGGGGTAGCATTGCGCGCTGGAAGGTTTATCACTTGTTAGTCATTTCCCCAAGATGATGGCTCCTTCACTAAAAGCGTTACTGTGAAAGTTAACTTGAAAATAGTCATACAATCTTTCAGGTGTTGTGGAAAACAATTCTTCTTCTGAAAGTATAAAAACAGGCAGTGAGGGTTTAAGTTGGTTAATGTAGGTAGTTGCTTGAATGATTTTGGGATCATCCCTTTTAACGAGACATGAAAGGAGAATGAAATCAACCTTTAGAGTATTTGCCACTTCTAATATCTCAATAATTTGCCTATTATCGAATCCGCTATTGGTTTTACTCTCACACAAACCTAACTTACTTCCTATTTTGATAAATAAATCTATATCTGACGTGAGGTTGTTATCTTTGAAGATTTCATAATTTGATAAATATTGAATGGAGTTTGTTGCTTGTTTGTTTAAGTAATTAAAAAGTAATAAAGTCGATAGCTGACCTTGATCTACAGCTCGCTCCACTAATTTATTTAATTTAAAGTGATCGCCTTGATCTCTATTTTCAATGGCTACCGGTATATGTATTTCGTTGTCGCACTCCATGCAATGATTGATTCTCCGTAGGCTATCAAGAGGTAGCCAGATATTTGCTGTGCAGTGTTCACAAGTAAATTTCTTACCTCTTAATAATATTTTTCTATCATACAAAGCTTGAATTTTTGGTATAAATTTCTCGCGCAAATCCTTCTTTAATTCAAGCTTTCCAAATATGCCATCTAAATTTAAAGTGGTAGGCTCTATATTTATCTCCCCTGTTTCTTTAAGTCTTCCTATATGAGAGATCATATCATCTTGGATAGGGGTTAAATCCAGATCTGGAAATGCTTTCTTTATTAATCTTTCTGTTCTCACATGAGGGGTAAGTGATATTAATAAGTGGAATATTTTATCTTCACAAATTAAATTAAGACCCTCATCGTTTTTAAGGATGTTTTTTACGTGTTCAAATATATGTGTTTTGCTAGTTGGTCTTATTTCAAGGCCATAATGACTAAAGTGATTTTTAACTAACTCTTCAAATTTTGGAATTCTAAATGTTTGAGTGATTCCAGATGTCTCGTAAGGGTTGAAGTGAAGGAAGTATTTTGCTAGTCCTCGATTTGTTATTCTAGTAAAATATTCAGGAAACATTGTCGAGTTGTGATTTTCTTCCTGATATAAATTCCCCAAGAAATAATTTTTTGGATAGCTTAACTGAGCTAGGCCTTGAACTTCAAAGGCATAACCTCCGCCAAATCCTATATCTGAAAATGTTTTTTCATTCGGATGTGTTAACGTAACATTTTCAGTAATATTTTGACAGTATTGATCATATTCGAAATTTATCCATCTTTCATTTCCGCCATGAAAATAAAATTGATCGGCAATAATGAATTTGTTGTTTAGGTTTTTGGAAAGTCTATCTTTATCTTCACATGTAGGACATATTATCACTGAGTCATTTGTTAAGAAATTATTTGTGATTTCTAGTATTTCTTCTGGCACCCAAACGAAATTGGCCATGTTATAAAAAGCTTTAATATTCCAAAAATATGTTAAGAACTCTAAGTTTTGGCTTTTACCAATAAAAATATACTCACCATCATTAAAATCAGTGTCTGATTTATAGCTTATATCATAAATACTACCACTTGAATGATAAGCACTACCAATTTCGTTCGTGATATTGCTGTATTTTAGATTTTTCTTGAATATGCTATTGGCGACTTCCTCAATACTTTCGTTTTTAATATTAAATAAGTCAACGCCTTTGAAAATTGAGGGGCCATTTTTAAAATCAACGTCTTGCTTTTCTCCAGCATAGCCATAATTCAAGCAGTAAAAAAGGGATTGAGGGTTTTTAAGCATTTCAAAAGAGGCATAGCATTTATTTGTAACTAATTCAGGGTCTTTAGTTGTTAAGAAAGGCTTCCCTGTAAAGCTAAATAATGGGGACCCGAACTTTGCTAAATTAAAATTTTCTGATTTTGAATTATATGTCAATACATTAAGTGAGTTGGAAATAGTGGAGTCATCAAGGTTAGAGTAGTTAATGGCTACATCTGGATCAAATCTGTTAACCATTTCGATAACATCACGTCGTTCAAAAATATCAGAAATTATCAATAAATTATTATAACCATCAATCTCGGTAGATAGGATTTTTAATATTGATAAAAAATTATCGTAATCATCCTTCTCAAGCAAAAAAATCTTTCTGATAGGACGGATTTTTGTAGTAACGAATGATTCCATTTTTTTCTCTTAATATAGTTTATAGATGAGGGCTATTAACTTTTAATCCCCACCAATTCATTATCTCTCGTCTCGCCGTAAGATAAATTGAACGATTATAAGCTCTTCTAACTTCATTTTTATCAATATGAGCTAAGCAAGCTTCAATTGCATCAGAGTTAAACCCCTCTTCATTAAGGGCTGTGCTTGCTATAGAGCGTAAGCCGTGAGCGACCAACTTTCCACCATATCCGATACGTTTTAAAGCAGCGTTCGCAGTCTGACTATTCATCGACTGCTTAGGTGCATTTCTGCTTGGAAAAACATGTTCACGATGAGCACTGATTGGCTTCATTACTTCCAAAATCTCTAACGCCTGAGGGGACAAAGGAACAATATGCTCACGCTTTGCCTTCATCCTTTCAGCTGGGATTGTCCAGAGTTTCGCCTCAAGATCGATCTCTACCCATCGAGCGCCTGAAGCCTCAGAAGGACGAACAAGTGTTAGCAACTGCCATTCTATCAAGCAGCGAGTTGAAAGAGACAAATTAGACATTACCAGCGAGCGCATAAGCTGCGGCAATTCTTCCGGGCGCAGTGTCGGCATATTCTGTTTTTTAGGCTTTTCAAACGCCATCCCTATACCGGACGCAGGATTGGCATCAATCAATCCGGTATTAACCGCATAAATCATTATCTCGTTAATACGCTGTACTAGACGGCGGACGGTTTCAAGAGCACCACGGGCCTTAATTGGTTCCAAGGCTTCAACTAGCTTACGGGCTTTGATTTCCTGCACAGGAATCTCGCCGATGGCAGGGAAAACATCTTTTTCGAGAGAACGCCAGATATCCTTAGCGTAATCCTCCGTAACGCTGGCTTGTTTCAAAGCAAACCAGTTAGCGGCTACGGTTGAGAAAATGCTGTCTAATGCAATCTGCTGCTGTTCTGTAACCTGTTCTGCCTGCGTTTGCGGGTCAATACCATTAGCGAGTAAGGAGAGGTAATCAGCGCGCAGACGCCTGGCATCTGCCAACGAGAGGGCAGGGAATGCACCGAGGCCAATCATGGTGCGCTGCTTTGTGGCTGGTCTTTGATAGCGGAAACGCCAAAGCTTCTTTCCTGTGGTTTTCACCACCATAAAAAGTCCCTCGCCATCATGCAGCGTCAGATCTTTATCAATGGCTTTAGAACGAAGAACTTCTGTGTTGGTGAGAGGGCGCGTAGTCCTTGCCATACGGGGCTTTCCTGCGTGAATTGGTATACGTTATTGGCATACATCTTACCGTATACCTATACGTATACCAATTATCACCGGATTTGGCTGGATCTCTACGGACTACTACAGACGTAAAAAAGCCCGCGAGGCTGGTTCCAAGCGGGCTTTCAGGACTTACCCGGACGTATCCGGTACATAATGTGGTGGAGCTGGCGGGAGTTGAACCCGCGTCCGAAATTACTACACCGTCGGCACTACATGCTTAGTCAGTTTTTACATTCGCCGTTTAGCTGCGAACAGACACGCCACTAACAGACTAGCCTGATTGGATTTAACGCTTCAACCCCAGGCAAGGCATCCACGCGATCTCTTTTGGGTTTGACTTCTCTTGATCCCCGTCTTAAGAGCGGAAG
>Ga0308171_1003259_pt1 | contig 15118 bp, 11 predicted proteins | sample PhyGR1_FD_202135 | JGI IMG/M metagenome (GOLD analysis project Ga0308171, IMG submission 202135) | Phyllosphere microbial communities from UC Gill Tract Community Farm, Albany, California, United States - DLSLSG.R1 | ecosystem: Host-associated > Plants > Phyllosphere > Unclassified | place: USA... | reverse complement strand
GCAGAAGATCTGGATCCTGCGCAAGCTGCTGCATCCGATGGATGAAATGGCCGCGATGGAATTCCTGCTCGACAAGATGAAGAACACCAAGTCCAACGACGAGTTCTTCGGTTCGATGAAGCGCTGATCGGCGCATCATCCGGACAGGAAAAGGCCCCGCATTGCGGGGCCTTTTTCGTATCGACATCCTGACTTCGATGTGTTTCGGACGGTACGGCGCGCTGGACTTCCCAGCCGCCGTCGCGTTGCTTCAGCCGCCGTGGCGCGAACCACGCCACGCGTAGAACGCAATGAAAACGTAGCACAGCATGGGCAGCAGGAAGGACAGCTGCAGCCCGTGGTGGTCGGCCAGCCAGCCCATCGCAAGGGGAATGACCGCCCCACCGACAATCGCCATCACCAGCAGGCTCGACGCCTGCCCGGTCAGCGTACCCAGCCGTGCGATCGCCAGTGCGAAGATGGTCGGGAACATGATCGAGTTGAACAGGCCGATGCTGACCACGCTCCACTTGGCCAGGTTGCCGCTGCCCAGCATCGTCACCGTGAGCAGGGCCATCACGATCAACGCAAACACGCCCAGCATGCGGCGCGGGTCGAGACGGGTCAGCAACGCCGCACCGAGCAGTCGGCCGACCAGCGCACCGCCCCAGTACAGCGACACGTAGCGCGTGGCTTCCTGCTCGGTCAGGCCCTCGCCGATGCCCGGCATCGAGAGGAAGTTGACCAGCACGCTGCCGATCGAAACTTCGGCGCCCACGTAGAAGAAGATCGCCAGCACGCCGTAGCGCAGGTGGCGGTGGCGCAGCGCATCGCGCAGCCGGCCGCGACCGCTGGCCGCCGTGTCCTCCACGCCCGGGATCGTCGGCAGGCGGAACATCCAGATCGCCACGGCCAGCACGAACAATGCAAGCGCCAGACCGAAGTACGGCAGCTGCACCGACTGCGCTTCGGCGGCGCGATAGGCCAGTGCCTCGGCCTGCGGCAGCAAGGCCAGCTCATCAGCGGTGCGCGGCGCAGCCGAGAGGATCAGCAGCCCGCCGAACAGCGGCGCGATGGTCGTGCCCAGCGCATTCATCGACTGCGCAAGCGTCAGCCGACTGGAACTGGTCTGTTCCGGCCCGAGCAGCGCGACGTAGGGATTGGCGGCCACCTGCAGCACCGTGATGCCGGTGGCCAACACGAACAACGCGCCGAGGAACAGCCCGTACACATGCGCCTGCGCAGCCGGCCAGAACAGCAGCGCGCCGACGCCGGCAATGGCCAGCCCGGCGACGATGCCGCGCTTGTAACCCACCGCCGCGACCAGGCGCCCGGCGGGTAGCGACATCAGGAAGTACGCACCGAAGAAGGTGAACTGGACCAGCATTGCCTGCACCCAGGTCAGCGCGAACGCCGCCTTGAGATGCGGAATCAGGATGTCATTGAGGCACGTGAGGAAGCCCCACATGAAAAAAATGGCGGTGACCACGGCCAGTGCAACGCGATTGCTTTGCACATGTTGTCCGCGGACGGCAGCGGGGGTATCCATCGCGTGTCCTTCCAGATAGGGAGTGCCGGTCAATTGGCAGCCAGACATGGAACCCGCTTGCGCCTCGATTGTCCAGCACTGTCGGCAGCACACACGGCAGCGCTCCGGGCACGACACGCACCGGCTGCCGCCAGCGCCGCGGGATGCAGCGTGCTGCTCCGCGGATGCACCGCTTCACCCACGCGGCAGCGTAATCCGCAATAATCGCCGCCGAAAGTGTTGTTGACCGCCCGGGGGCGGGGTCGTCGGCGGACGGGCGCGGGATGCGCACCGGTTCCAGGCGATGTCGTGCGCTCCTGACTGCTTCGCCGTTGCCGTTCCACCCGCCTGTCCGGTTGGCGCTGCACCCTGCTGCCCGTGAACCGCATGCGCCCGTTGTCTGCCCGTCTCACTCTCGGCACGTTGATCCTTGCCCTGGCCCTGCTCAGCGCGATCATCGCCTTGGCCAACACCCTGCATGCCAGCTATCGCGTGCAGCGTGAGCAGTTGATCGGCAACACGCTGGAAGCCAACCGCGTGTACGCCAGCAAGCTTGCCGAGTCTACCCAGAACTTCGTGCTGTCGGCCCAGCAGCAGGTGGCCTACAGCGCCACCCTGCTCGGCCAGCGCCGTCACGATCGCGAGGCGCTGGAAGCCGAGGCCGCGCGCCTGCAGCTGCAGACCAACAGCTTCAACTCGGTGCTGATCGTGGATGCGGGCGGCACCGTGCTGGCCACCTCGCCGCAGAGCCTGGCGCTGCAGGGCGTGCTGCTCAAGAGCAGCGGCAACCGCGATGCCCTCGATCGCCGCGTGCCCTTCATCAGCGACCCGTACGAGTCGGCGACAGGCCGGCTGCTGGTCGCGATCTCGCACCCGATCTTCTCGGCACAGGGCGAGTACCAGGGCTACGTCAGCGGGACGATCTACCTGCGCCAGCGCAGCATCCTGCAGTCCCTGCTGGGCAAGCACTATTACCGCGATGGCTCCTACCTGTACGTGGTCGATCGCCACGGTCGCATCCTGTACCACATCGAACAGGACCGGGTCGGCCAGTTCGCGCTGGAGAACCCGGCCGTCCAGGCGGTCACCCAGGGGCACTCCGGCGCGCAGCAGGTGCGCAACAGCCACGGCGTATTGATGCTGGCCGGCTATGCACCCGTGCCGAGCGTGGGCTGGGGCGTCGTCGCCCAGCGCCCGACCACCGCCACGCTGGCCGCGCTGTCCAAGCTGATGTCCTCGGTGATCTGGAACGCGATCCCGCTGGGTATCCTGTCGCTGTTGATCACCTGGTGGTTCGCACGGCGCATCTCGCGGCCGCTGTGGCAGCTGGCGCGCAACGTGCAGAACCGCGACACCGGCATCGCCATCCGCCATGTCACCGGCATCCGCGCCTGGTACTACGAGGTGGCTCAGCTCAGGACCGCCCTGCTCTACAGCTTCAACCTGCTGCAGGACCGCATCGGCAAGCTCAACCGCGCCAGCATGACCGACCCGCTCACCGGCCTGCAGAACCGGCGTGGCCTGCAGCAGGGGCTGGAAGACTGGCAGGCGCGCGGGCAGCCGTTCGGGATCATCGCCGTTGACATCGACCGCTTCAAGACCATCAACGACCGCTTCGGCCACGCCGTCGGCGATGCGGTGATCCTGCGCATCGCGCAGCTGATGCGCGATGACGCGCGCGACACCGACCTGCTCTGCCGCAACGGGGGCGAGGAGTTCCTGATCCTGCTGCCGGGTATCGATGCGGTCAACGCGGCCCTGGTGGCCGAGCGCCTGCGCGTGCAGGTCGCCGCCGAAGTGTTCGAACAGGCCGGCACGGTGACCGTGTCGCTGGGCGTGGCCCACTACCCGACCTATCACGCCGATCCGCAGCAGGCACTGCGGCTGGCCGACAAGGCGCTGTACATGGCCAAGGAACAGGGCCGCAATCGCACCGTGGTGTATCCGCAGCCGGAAGGCCCGGGCAACGGTTGAGGCGGCGATCGCGGGCGCAGCACGCCCGCGATCCTGTGCGGATCAGCCGCCAATCGGCGTCAGCAGCTTCGGCGCCTTGCTGGCGGCGTCCGCCATGAACACGCCGCCGGCGGGCATCAGGTCGGCATTGGCATCGGCGCTCAGTACCTTGTCGCTGCGCCACGGGGCCTGCTGGTGCGGGCCGGTAATGTAGGCGTCCCAGCGGCCGTAGCGCTCCACCTCATCGCTGAACGAGAATCGCACCGGCACCCGGATGGTCCAGCTCGCCTCGTCCTTCTGATCTCCGGTAGAGGGCGCCTTGAAGGTCCACTTGCGTGCGGCGCCCATCGACACGCGGGCCAGCTTGTCGCGCATTTTCCGCATGTTCGCCTCGTTGGCGATCACACGAAGATTGACCTGCTCGGTGGCCACATCCAGTACCCTCCCGTCGCGCCCGACCTGTATCAGCAGCAGTACATCGCCACGGCCGCGCGCATTGAAGACATCCTCGGGATACACCGGCAGCGACATCTTCACCTTGGTGACGTTGTCGGTCGAGGTTTCGTCGTACGTCTCGAAGTTCGCTGCCAGCAGCGTGACCAGGCCGGTGCCATCGGGGTTGTTCTTCGCACCCAGGCGGATGGTGGCCGGCGTACGTGCCTTGACCGCCTGGCCATCCACCAGCACCGGGGCGAAACGCCACGTCTTCACAGCACCTTCGACGAACGTGACGATGGTCTCGTCGACCTGCGCGCGCTTGTCCAGGCGGAACGCCTCGACCTGGCCTTCGGTACCGATATCGATCTCACCGGTCAGCACCATGCTCGCTTCAGCCTGCTCGCGCACCTCGCGCTTCGTCTGCGCGGCCACATCGAACATCGTCGACGCCCCCACGCTCCCCAGTACAAGCATCAACGCAACGCTTCGGAATGAACGCATCTCACCTTCTCCTTGTGGATGCATGCAAGCCTACCCCGGGTTTCCTGGAGAGGCCAATCAGGCAAGCCTATTACTTGCTGCATAAGGAGGCGTATCCGGATATTGACCGGCCGCGAACCCCGCCTGCAGCCGCTGCCACCATGCCGGATCGAACAGGTGGGCGAAATGCTCGCGCACCGCCGCCAGCTCGGCCGCCGGCAGGCCCATGAACATCCAGAAGCGCTCCGGAAACACATCGCGCGGACCGATCTGGAACCACGGCTCGTCAGCCAGCGCTTCCTCCTCGTTGCGCGGCACCGGCCACGCACGGAAGTTGCACTCGGTGACCAGACACAGCTCATCGTAGTCGTAGAAGACCGCACGCCCATGCCGCGAGACGCCGAAGTTCTTCGGCAACATATCGCCGGGAAAGATGTTGTTGCGCGCCATGTCGGTGATCGCCTGCGCATAGTCCAGTGTGGCCACGCGTCGCGACTCCACGGTCTGCTCGCGCAGATACAGATTCAGCGGGCGGAACCGCCGCTGCACGTAGCACAGCGCGATCACCAGTTCGTCGCCGTCCTCACGCACGCTGCTGGCGCACTGGGTCAGCAGCTCGTCGCGCAGCGCCGCGGAGAAGCGCGCCCGCGGGAAGCGCAGGTGCCGATAGGGCTGCGCGTCAAGCAGTCGGCCAACGCGGTCCAGGTTGAACACCAACGCATACTTCTCCTCGACCTGGTGCCGGGTCATGGTTTTCGGCCAGGCGAAACGGTCCCGGATCAGCTTGAACACCAGCGGATAGCTGGGCAGGGTGAACACCGCCATGACCATGCCGGGCGTGCCATCGGCATGCACCAACTGTTCCCCCGGCTGCTCCTGGAAGTGACGGAAAAAGGTGCGATAGCGTTCGGTCTTGCCCTGCTTGGCACGCCCGAGCACCGTGTAGATCTCATCCACCGGCTTGCCCGGCAGCAGGCTGCGCAGGAATACCACCGCGTCGCCCACGGTCGCCAGATCCGCCTGGAAATAGCTGCGCGAGACGCCGAACAGATGGGCGACATCGCGGCGCCGGCTCAGCACCGCATCCACGCGAATGCCGCGTTCGTCATGCACCAGCGCGATCACGCAGGGCGAGAAGCGATGCTCGCCGAACACGCGTCCGACCAGATAGGCGCGGCGCTCACGGTAGAACACGGTGTCGAGCAGTTCGATGCTGCGCACCGGGTAGTCGCCCCAGTGCGCCAGATCATCCTGCAGCCGCACCGCGATCGCGGCAGCGCAGCGCAGCTGGTGCGCATAGGGCACATGGAAGCGATAGTCACCGAGGACGCGCATGAACGCGTCGGCCGGGCGGGTCGGTGAGAGGGTATAGCTGTGTCGCGCGACGGGATGCGTGATGGCGTCGGACGGCTCCACATCCATCGCCATGAACTCGATCGCCCCGTCCACGCCGCGGGTCGCGAACAGCCGGCGTGCCAGCGTGTTGTAGAAGGTCTTGTACAGCTCGGCGTCGATCAATCCGGCCAGCAGTGCGGCATACGCCGCGCGAACCTGCAGCCACAGCGCGCGCTCGCCCACACGTTCACCGACTGCGCGGCGCAGGGCATCGACGGTCTCGGCGATGCACTGGTCATACAGCGCGATGCGCTCCACGGCGTCCTGCCGCGCACCCACCCAGTCGCGCTGTTCGAAGCGCTGCCGCGCACGCCGGCTGATCGCCGCGAAGCGCGCATGGTAGTCCTCGAAGCCATCGCGGATCAGCCGCGCGAGCGCGTCCGGCGTCGCGCTCATGCGGCGCCCCGGACGGAGCAATGATGGAACCGGCAGGAACAGAAGGCGCGCATGCAGCCACTTCCAGAGGACCTGCCGCCACCATACGGCAGCGACTGGGGCTTGCCCAGCGGGCGTTCGCGGCGCCGTTCCGGGGTAAAGTCGCAACGTCGGGGTGTGGGCAGGGAGAGCAATGAAGACGAGTCGCCGAAGGAAGGCGTTGGGCGGAACGCTCCTGGTGGCCGCCGGGTTGCTGGCGGTGCATTCGGTCACCGGAGAACGACCACCGGCCTTGCAGGCAGTGACGGGGCCGTCATCGACGGCCGTGGCGCCCACGGGGGCAGCGGTGGCTCCGGCCTTCCAGGCGCTGGAACCTGAGCCGCTTGCAGCCCGCTTCGAGGATGCTACGCGCCAGGAATTCGAACGCGTCAGCGCGGCGGCAGAGCGTGGCGATGTCCGTGCGCAGCGTCGGTTGGCCGAGCTCTACGAGAAATGCTTTTTGGTCAACGTCCGGCGTACCTCCTATCTTGAAGGCATCGAAAGCATGGCCACGGCGCATTCGGACCCGGACGCCGGTCAGCAGATGCGCCTGATCGGCCAGCGTGTCTTCGCGCAATGTGGCGGCGTGGATGGTGGCCAGTTCATTCCACTTGAGGCCATGCTGCTATGGCGGGAGCAGGCTGCGCGCGGGGGAGATCTTGCGTCGCAGCTGTGGTTGCGTCAGCGGCAGAGCGTGACGGCGCCACTCACGGCAGAAGAGTACGCAGGCTTGGCAGCGCAGGTCACTGCCTCCGGTGACGCGACGGCCATGGCCTACCTGGGTGCCCTCGCTGAAACGGCAGCCGGACAGGCAACGCCTTCCGTGGATCCGCAGATCAGCGGGCTCGCCTGGCAGATAGCTGCCTGCCAGCAAGGTCGAGCATGCGCGGCCGGCAGCGAATTGATGGATGTGCTGTGCCTCAACATTGGCGCCTGCACGGAGATTGATGCAACCGTCGTCCTGCGGTTGGAGGCTGCAGACCGACAGGCGGCGCTGGACGCGGAGATCGCTCGCATCCTCTCCGACGTTGGCAAGACGCGCCAACGCAGCAGGTGAGGCAGGCGTACCGGCCTTGCCACCGCCCATAAAAAAACCCGCGCCGGAGCGCGGGTTCTTCATCGATCACCGCAGGTGCGGTACCGCTGCCTTACAGCGCAGACAGCGCGTTGTTGAAGGTGCTGCTCGGACGCATCGCGGCGCTGGCCTTGGCCACGTCCGGGCGGTAGTAGCCGCCGATGTCGACCGCCTTGCCCTGCACCGCCGCCAGCTCACCGACGATGGCCTGCTCGTTGTCGGCCAGTGCCTTCGCAAGCGGAGCAAAGCGGGCCTTCAGCGCGGCATCGTCATCCTGCGCGGCCAGGGCCTGGGCCCAGTACAGCGCGATGTAGAAGTGGCTGCCGCGGTTGTCGATGCCGCCCAGCTTGCGCGAGGGCGACTTGTCGGTGTCCAGGAACTGGCCGTTGGCCTGGTCCAGGGTCTTGGCCAGCACGGTGGCACCGGCGTTGTCGTAGCGGTTGCCCAGGTGCTCCAGCGACGCGGCCAGGGCCAGGAACTCGCCCAGCGAATCCCAGCGCAGGTAATCCTCTTCGACGAACTGCTGCACGTGCTTGGGCGCCGAACCACCGGCACCGGTCTCGAACAGGCCACCGCCGGCCATCAGCGGCACGATCGACAGCATCTTGGCGCTGGTGCCCAGCTCCATGATCGGGAACAGATCGGTCAGGTAATCGCGCAGCACGTTGCCGGTGACCGAGATGGTGTCCTCACCCTTGCGGATGCGGTCCAACGAGAAGGCGGTCGCTTCCACCGGCGCCAGGATGCGGATGTCCAGGCCGCTGGTGTCGTGGTCCTTCAGGTAGGTCTCGACCTTGGCGATCACCTGCGCATCGTGCGCGCGGGCAGCGTCCAGCCAGAACACCGCCGGGGTGCCGCTCAGGCGGGCACGGTTGACGGCCAGCTTCACCCAGTCCTGGATCGGGGCGTCCTTGGTCTGGCACATGCGCCAGATGTCGCCGGTCTGCACGGCATGCTCGAAGATCACCTTGCCGGCGTCGTCGGTGACGCGCACGGTGCCGTCGGCCGGGATCTGGAAGGTCTTGTCGTGCGAACCGTATTCCTCGGCCTTCTGCGCCATCAGGCCGACGTTGGGCACCGAGCCCATGGTCGCCGGGTCGAAGGCACCGTGGGTGCGGCAGTCGTCGATCACGGCCTGGTACACACCGGCGTAGCAACGGTCCGGAATGACGGCCTTGGTGTCCTGCAGCTTGCCGTCGGCATTCCACATGCCACCGGAGTCGCGGATCATCGCCGGCATCGACGCATCGACGATCACGTCGCTGGGCACGTGCAGGTTGGTGATGCCCTTGTCCGAATTGACCATGGCCAGGCCCGGGCGCTTGCCGTACTCGGCAGCCAGATCGGCCTTGATCGCTTCCTGGGTGGCTTCGGGCAGCTGCGGCAGGCGCGCGAACAGATCGCCGATGCCGTTGTTCGGATCGAAACCGGCCTGCTTGAGCACGTCGGCGTGCTTGGCCAGCACATCCTTGTAGAACTCTTCGACGACCACGCCGAACATGATCGGGTCCGAGACCTTCATCATGGTGGCCTTCAGGTGCAGCGAGAACAGCACGCCCTTGGCCTTGGCATCGGCGATCTGGGCCTGCACGAACGAGGCCAGCGCAGTGCGGCTCATCACGGCGGCGTCGACGATCTCACCGGCCTTGACCGCGGTCTTGTCCTTGAGCACGACGCTGCTGCCGTCGGCCTTGAACAGCTCGATCTTCAGGCTGCCGGCGTTGGCCAGCGTGGCCGACTTTTCGCTGCCGTAGAAGTCACCGCCGTCCATGTGCGAGACATGCGACTTGCAGTCCTTGGACCACTTGCCCATGCGATGCGGATGCTTGCGGGCGTAGTTCTTGACCGACAGCGGCGCGCGGCGGTCGGAGTTGCCTTCGCGCAGCACCGGGTTCACCGCGCTGCCCTTGACCTTGTCGTAGCGCGCCTTGATGTCGCGCGAGACGTCGTCGGTCGGCACGTCCGGGTAGTTCGGCAGCGCGAAGCCCTGGTCCTGCAGTTCCTTGATCGCGGCCTTCAGCTGCGGCACCGAGGCGCTGATGTTGGGCAGCTTGATGATGTTCGCGTCCGGGGTGGTCGCCAGCTGGCCCAGTTCGGCCAGGTGGTCGGCTTCCTTCTGGTCGTCCTTCAGGTAATCCGGGAACAGGGCCAGGATGCGGCCGGACAGCGAGATGTCGCGGGTTTCCACGGCGATGCCGGCGGTGGCGGTGTAGGCCTCGACGATCGGCAGCAGCGACTGCGTGGCCAGGAACGGGGCTTCATCGGTGAGCGTGTAGAGAATCTTGGGCGTGTTCGACATGGGGGATCAGGGCTCTCTTGCAGATCTCGTGAATGATGGCCGACGGCAATGCCGGGCCGCGTGCAACCGTGTCGCGTGCAGGGCCTCGCAGAGCATGGCCCGCACTTTCCCCGGGGACCGCGCCAACCAACGGCGCGCACGGCGGGAAACCCCCGCATTGTCGCGTTTTCAGCCCCGCGGAGCAAAGCCGTCCCATACGCAAACGTACTGGAACGCCGTGGTCTGGCAGACGCCCATAAAAAAAGACGCAGCCTCGCGGCTGCGTCCATCGTGAGCCTGTTGCCGGGAGAGAGTCGGCGACTGGGCTTACTTGACCTCGAACTCCTGCGGCGATCCAGCCGCCTTACCATCCACCATGACTTCCGCGCGGTACTTGCCCGCCGGCCAGCCATTGGCATTCTTGAAGGCGATGTTGGTGGTCTCGGCACCGGTGGTGTTCACCACCTGGTTCTGCTCACCGGCGACCTGGCCGTTCTGGAAGGTCAGCTTGGCCGCCACGTTGGCGTTGTTGGCGCTGCCATCGGTGCGGATCGAGACGATGATCTCGTCCTTCGGCGCGAACAGCGCGGCCGAGGTGACGGTCTTGTCCGCCGCAGCGGTCTTGCCGACGGTGACCGCGGAGACCATCACACCGGTTGCAGCGGTCATCGGCTGCGGGGCGGCTTCGGTCATCGGGGCCGGGGCGGCAGGCGTGGTCGCGGCCGGCTGCGCGTTGTTGTCGGCGGTGTCTTCTTTCTTCTTGCAGCCGGCCAGGGCCACGGTGGCCAGAAGCGCGGCGAGAACGGCAGTACTGATGGACGACTTCTTCATGGAGGTTGCTCCCTGTGAGATGGTGGGCAGTGCAGCGGATCAGGCTTTGGGCGGCAGTTTCAGGGTCTGGCCCGGCTGGATTTTGTCCGGGTCGTCCAGCACGTCGCGGTTGGCTTCGAAAATGCGCTTCCACGCATTGGCATCGCCCAGTTCCTGCTTGGCGATCTTCGAGAGCGAATCGCCCTTCTGCACCGTGTAGGTGCCTCCGACCTTCTCCGCGGTGGTATCCACCGAGGCGGTCACGCCCGAGAAATCAACCTGATCGACTTTCTGCGCGGTGGTATCGACGCTGGCGCTGACACCGGAAAAGTCGACTTTCTTATCGGTACTCATCCATACACTCCCGTCTTGATTGACGACATGGGAGGCACGGTGTCACAGCCCTTGTTAATGGGGCATGGCGTGGATGTGAAGACGTGCGGAACCTGACAGACGGGGTACCGCCGTCAGGTAGAGCCACGCCATGCGTGGCTGGCGGGGCCGATCGACCTCGCTGCCACGCGCAGCCACGCATGGCGTGGCTCTACCGTGGACTTGATGCGTGCCTGACCGCATCGACCAACGGTCGATGCCTACTGGCGCAGGTCGCGGACGGTGCGCGCCGGGGCGGCGATGCCCGGGCTGGCCCGCCACGGGTTGATGTCCAGGCCGCCGCGGCGGGTGTAGCGCGCTTCCACTTCCAGCCACTGCGGCTGGCAGCGCTGGGTGATCTCGCTGAAGATCCGCTCCACGCACTGCTCGTGGAACTCGGCGTGTTCGCGATAGCTGATCAGGTACTTGAGCAGGCCGTCGCGGTCGATCTTCGGGCCGCGGTAGCGCACGCTGACGCTGGCCCAGTCCGGCTGGCCGGTGACCGGGCAGTTGGACTTCAGCAGGGCCGAGCTCAACGTCTCGGTCACCACCTCATCGGCATCGGCGAACAGGAACTCCGGTGCGGGCGGGCCGTAGCGCTCGATGGCGACATCGCGTTCGTCCAGCGATTCGCCCTCGGCGTCTTCCACCAGCGGCGGCACGCCGAACACCACCGTCACCACCGCGCCGGCACAGGCCGACAGATCGCGGGTGATGCACAGCCGTGCGGCTGCGTCATCGTCGAAACGCGTGCTGTTGAGGGAGTTGAGGTAGAGCTTGAACGACTTGGATTCGATCAGGTTCGGCGAGGTGCACGGCACGCTGACCGTGGCGACCGCCACGCGCGGCTTGCCGCGACCGTCCAGCCAGCTCAGCTCATAGGCCTGCCAGCGGTCATGGCCGACGAACGGCAGCGCCGCGTCGTCCAGACCGATCTCCTCGCGGGCGCCACGGCGCGGGATGGGAAAGAGCAGGCCGGGATCGTACTGCGACGGGTAAGCCACCTCGCGACCGAGGCTGGAGTCCTGGGGGGTATTCATGCCGCCATTTTACGCCGGTAGGCGCGCGGCGTCCGGCGGCGAAAACGACAGGCCACGGCGACCAGATGATGGCGTTCCCAGCCGGCGGGAGGACCGGAACCCTCCCGCCCGTGCCGGGTTTCGCCCCGGCCAACGGCCGGGACCCACCGTCTGCCAGCCGTCCGCTGACTTCAGCCTGCGCCAGGCGCCGCAGCCGGCGTCCCATTGAGATAATCCAGACTCACCTGCAGCAGCGCGCGCAGGCCCACGTCCAGCGCCTTCTCATCGAGCAGGAACTTCGGCGAATGATTGGCCGGCGCGGTGGCGGGATCGATCCCTTCGCTGGTCGAGCCCACGAAGAAGAACATGCCGGGCACCTGCTGGGCGTACAGCGAGAAGTCCTCCGCGCCCATCTGCAGCGGCGGCTCGTAGACATTGCCCTCGCCCACCACGGCCTGCAGGCTCGGCAGCATCCGCGCGGTCAGCGCCGGATCGTTGACCGTGGCCGGGTTGCCCTCGGACTCGTAGATCTCCGTTTCCGCCTTGGCGCCATGGGCGGCGGCGGTGTGTTCGGCCACGTTGCGCAGGTCGGCGAAAATCTGCTGGCGCATGCCCTCGTCGAAGGTCCGGATGGTGCCGACCATCTCCACTTCATCGGGGATGATGTTGTAGCGTATGCCGCCCTTGATCGCGCCGAAGGTCACCACGGCCGGCTGCTTGGACAGGTTGGCGCGGCGGCTGACGATGGTCTGCGCGGTGCCGACCAGGTCGGCCGTGGCCACGATCGGGTCTACCCCGTTCCACGGCGCCGAGCCATGGGTCTGGCGACCGATCACCTTGATGCCGAACCGGTCCGACGCGGCCATCAGCGGGCCGCCACGCACCGCGATCTGGCCGGCCGGCACGCTGGAGAACACATGCAGGCCGAACACCGCCTCCGGCTTGAAGTCCTTGAACAGGCCTTCCTTGAGCATCAACGCCGCACCGCCCTCTTCCGGCGGCGGCGCGCCTTCCTCGGCGGGCTGGAAGATCAGCATCACTTCGCCGGGCAGGTCCGCGCGCATCTTCACCAGCGCATCAGCCACGCCCAGCAGGGTGGCGGTGTGGGCGTCGTGGCCGCAGGCATGCATCACCCCGACGGTTTCGCCGCGATAGGTGCTGGTGGCCTTGGAGGCGAACGGCAGGCCGGTCTGCTCGGTCACCGGCAGCGCGTCCATGTCCGCGCGCAGGGCGATCCGCGGGCCGGGCTTGCCGCCTTTGATGATCGCCACCACGCCGTGGTGGGCGATGCCGGTCTGCGGCTTCAGGCCCATCGCGCGCAGGCGCTCGGCGACCTTGGCCGAGGTGCGTTCTTCGCGGTTGGACAGCTCCGGGTGCTCGTGGAAGTCGCGGCGCCAGTCGATCACCTGGGCCTTCAGGCGGGTCGCGGCGGCAGCCACTTCCGGGCGTTCGGCAGGGGCGGCGGCGGCCAGGCCGGGGGCGGCCAGCAGCAGGGCGGACATCAACAGCGACAGACGGGGCATTGAGGGTCTCCACGGGTCAGGACGGCGGTCGAACCTGAATGTAGGGCATCGGCGCCGATCACGCTGTAACTTTCTGCCCCGGCAGACGTTCATGCAGGGAACCTCACCCGTCACATCCGGTCTGATCGCCCGTCCCATCCGTCATGCATGAAAGCCCACGGGCGACGGGTATGCTTTGCGCCTAGCCAACCGGGGGCCCCCCGCCCTCCGCCAGCCCCCTCAGGAGTTATTGAATGTCGCGTTTCTGGAAGATCGTGCTGCTGGTGGTCGCAGTGCTGGTGGTTGCCGTTGTCGGCGTGCGCCTGATGGGTGGCAAGAAGGGGGACGCGGCGGGTCCGGCAGCCGAAGGGCGCCAGGGCGGTGCCCCGGCCAATGCAGGCCCGGTGCCGGTCACGGTGATCGATGCGGTCCGCCAGGACGTACCGGTCTATGCCAGCGCGCTGGGCACGGTCGCGGCGATGAACACCGTCACGGTGAGCCCGCAGGTGGGCGGCCAGCTGATCAGCCTGAACTTCAAGGAAGGTCAGGAAGTGAAGAAGGGCGACCTGCTCGCGCAGATCGATCCGCGCACCCTGCAGGCCAGCTACGACGAAGCCGCGGCGGCCAAGCGCCAGAACCAGGCCCAGCTCGCCACTGCGCGCTCCAACTACCAGCGCTCCAATTCGCCCGAGTACCGCCAGTACGTGGCCAAGACCGACCTGGACACCCAGCGCAACCAGGTCGCCCAGTTCGAGAGTGCCGTGGCCGCCAACGAGGCCAGCATGCGCGCCGCCCAGGTGCAGCTGCAGTACACCCGCGTCACCGCGCCGATCTCCGGCATCGCCGGTATCCGCGCGGTCGATGCCGGCAACATCGTCAGCGCCGGCACCGCGCTGGTGACGCTGACCCAGATCCATCCGATCCACGTGGTGTTCAACCTGCCCGAGCGCCAGCTGCCGGCCGTGCGCCAGGCCCAGGCCGCCGGCGCGGTGGATATCGCCGCGCTGGACCGCAACGATGCGCACGTGCTCACCGATGGCGGCAAGCTCGACGTGGTCGACAACCAGATCAGCAGCGACAGCGGCACCTTCCGCGCGCGCGCCCTGTTCGACAACGAAGACAATTCGCTGTGGCCGGGCCAGTTCGTCAACGTCCGCATGCAGCTGCGCACCATCGCCGGCGGCGTGGTGATCCCGACCCAGGCCGTGATGCGCGGCCCGGATGGCGAGTACGTCTATATCGTCAAGCCGGACAGCACCGTGGCCATGCAGACGGTCAAGAGCGGCGTGGAAGTCGGCGACAGCCAGGTGCAGATCACCGAAGGCCTGAAGGGCGGCGAGCGGGTCGTGAGCGAAGGCCAGTTCCGGCTCAAGCCGGGCGCCAAGGTCACCGCGCTCAAGCCGGGCGAAACCCCGGCCGCGCCGACCGAAGCCGAACTCAAGGCCGCCCAGCAGCAGGGTGGCGGTGGACGCCGCGGCGGCGGTCCGCGCTGATCGCGCCCGCCCCACGTTCCTGACGCCGGCGCACCTGCCGGCGTTCGCCTGATCCACCGCAGCACGACGCACCAGCAAGGACCCGCCCGTGGGCTTTTCGACGATTTTCATCCGCCGCCCGATCGCCACTTCGCTGCTGATGGCGGGCCTGCTGCTGCTCGGCATCCTCGGCTACCGCCAGCTGCCGGTGTCGGCGCTGCCCGAGATCGATGCGCCCAGCCTGGTGGTGACCACCCAGTACCCCGGCGCCAACGCCGTCACCATGGCCTCGCTGGTGACCACGCCGCTGGAGCGCCAGTTCGGGCAGATCTCCGGGCTGGAGATCATGACCTCCGATTCGTCGGCGGGGCTGTCCACGATCATCCTGCAGTTCTCGATGGAC
>Ga0308171_1003258_pt1 | contig 15120 bp, 16 predicted proteins | sample PhyGR1_FD_202135 | JGI IMG/M metagenome (GOLD analysis project Ga0308171, IMG submission 202135) | Phyllosphere microbial communities from UC Gill Tract Community Farm, Albany, California, United States - DLSLSG.R1 | ecosystem: Host-associated > Plants > Phyllosphere > Unclassified | place: USA... | reverse complement strand
GGCGTTCAGATCGAGGATAGTAGCGAGGAAGCTGCGGAGGCTGCGGAGTAAGTCACCGGATCAAGCGTATATCGTCGTCGTCATTCCAGCGAAGGCGGGAACCCATCTTCTGACGGCGCCGATCGAACCTGCGTCAGATGGTTTCACGATGAGGGCGGGTGCCTCGATTTGATGGTCTGACGTGATCTACCCTTCGTCATTGCGAGCGCAGCGAAGCAATCCAGGGTGGCTCAAGACTACTTTGGATTGCTTCGCTGCGCTCGCAATGACTATTCTACGTAAAGTGTAATGCTCTTGAGGCGCCCGGCTTAGTCGGCCGCGCGCGTCAGTTCTGCGATGTGGCCACTCGACTGCAGGATCATCCGCTTGCCCTCCACCGTCACGCGCGGCGTTGCGGCGAGCAGGGCGCTGACGGCATTGCCCTGTTCCCATGAGGCACTTGGGCAGACGGCTTCGGTCTGGTCGAAAGGCCCGGCGATCAGGCGTTCCGCCTCCATCCGCCAGGGTCCCTTGAGCTGGTTGCAGCCGACCTGCACCAGAAGGTGCTCGCCTTCGAACGCGACTTGAGCGCTAGTGTCCTCAGGGGCGCGGCCATCGATCGCGGCGAAGTGCCATTGGCTGCCCACCCAGTTTTCTCCCGCAGGACCGCGCTGGGTGAGGTGCCCCGCGTCGGAGCATCCAGCCAGAAGGAGCGGACAGAGAAGGAGGGCGAGTCGTCGCATCACCCATCGAGTCTTACGCCCGAGAGGTGAGGATGGGATGAACGTGGAGCCTCAGGATCTCCGCAGATGCGCGAGGGCCTCATAGGCAAGCACCGCACCCGCGACGGCGGCATTCAGGCTGTCGGCGCGGCCCAGCATCGGCATGGTGACGCGCAGATCGCAGGCTTGCTCGTAATCGGCCGGAAGCCCCTGCGATTCGTTGCCGACCATGAGGAAGCACGGCGCAGCATAAGGCGCCTGCCGATAGTCGGTCGGGTCGCGCAGCGAGGCTGCAACCAGTTGGCCGTCACCGCCGCGCAGCCAGTCCTGGAATTCCTCCCAGCGCGCGATGGCGATCTTCTGGGTAAAGATCGCGCCCATGCTGGCGCGTACCGCCTCGACCGAGAACGGATCGGCGCAATCGTCGATGAGGATGAGGCCGCCCGCACCCACGGCGTCGCCGGTTCGCAGCATGGTGCCGAGATTGCCCGGATCGCGCAGCGCCTGCGCCACCAGCCAGATCGGCGAACTGGCTCGGTCGAGGTTCGCGAGGCGCGTGTCGAATTCGGCGAAGACGCCCGCGACGGCCTGCGGATTATCCTTGCCGGTGACTTTGGCGAGGATTTCCACGTCCATCTCGACGATCTCTCCGCCCGCCGCCGCGACGGCGGTTTCGAGCGCATCGAGCAGCGGATGCGGATCGCGGCCGATGGCCATGACCAGCATCTCCGGCAGCACGCCGCATTCGCGCGCGTCGGTGAGCAGGCGCAGGCCTTCCGCCAGAAAGCGCTTCTCGCGCTTGCGGTGCTTCTTGTCGCGAAGCGAGCGCAGGAACTTGACGAGGGGATTGGAAAAGCCGGTGATCGTGCGGCGTTCGATGCCGCTCGGCGAATAGGGGGTGCTCACTCTTCGCCGAAGCCGTCGCGTACCAGGCCCGCCAGAACCGCCAGCGCGGCATCGGCGCCGTTGCCCGAGCAGGCGATTTCGATGGTGTCGCCCTTTGCCGCACCGAGCATCATCAGGCCGAGGATCGAGCCGCCTTCAGCGGACATTCCGTCCTTGCTGACCGTCACCGAAACCCCGCCCGGCAGATCGGCGACGTGGCCGACGAACTTGGCGCTGGCGCGGGCATGGAGGCCGCGCTTGTTGACGATCAGCACCGAATCGCGACAGTCGATCATGCGTCCTGACCCAGATATTCGCTGGCGATCGTGATGTAGTTGCGGCCTGCATCGCGCGCGGCGGCGACCGCTTCGCGCACCGGCATGCAGCCGCGCGCCTTGGCGAGGCGGATCAGCATCGGCAGGTTGATCCCGGCGATCACTTCGACCTTGCCCGCCTGCATCAGCGAGATCGCGAGGTTGGAGGGCGTCCCGCCGAACAAGTCGGTGAGGACGATCACTCCTTCGCCGCTGTCCACCTTTTCAATGGCGTCGGCGATTTCGGAGCGGCGGCGTTCCATGTCGTCGTTCGGGCCGATACAGACGGTCTCGACATCGGCCTGATCGCCGACGACGTGTTCCATCGCGTGTACGAACTCCTCGGCGAGATTGCCGTGAGTAACCAGAATCATGCCGATCATGCCGGGAGTGCGCTCCGAAATTCCTGCAATCGCACCCGGTTCATGTCTCTATTTTCCACGCCGCAGACCCCCTTCGAGAAGATCCGCCGCCCGTGAGCCCAGGTTGCGGTGCAGCAATGTGGGCGAAAATCCCGATTGACGCAAGACCGCTGCGATCTGTTCTGCGGTGAATACCGAACGATGTTTCCCTCCGGTACAGCCGAAGGCGATGTGGACATAGGCTTTGCCCTGTGCCCGGTAGCGGGGAAGCAGCAGGAGGATGAGATCGCGGATGCGGGCGAAGGCCTCGTCCCAGGCCGGGTCCTTGCGGATATAGTCGCCTACAGGCGCGTCCTGCCCCGTCTGAGGGCGCAGTTCGATGTCCCAGTGCGGGTTGTCGAGAAAGCGCATGTCGAAGACGAGGTCGGCGACCGGCGGCATCCCGCGAGAGAAACCGAAGCTGGAGACGGTGACGGTGAGTTCGTCGGCGGTGCTCTCGGCGAAACGCTCGCGAATCGACCGCTGCAGGTCGTTCGAGGTGAATTCGGTGGTCTCGATCAGCAGGTCCGCCCAGCGGCGCAGCGGCGCCAGCAGTTCGCGTTCCGCGCGGATGCCGGTGGAGACCGGCGCATCGGCGGCGAGGGCATGGCGGCGGCGCGTTTCGTTGTAGCGGCGTTCGAGTTCCTTGCTGGAGCAGTCGAGGAACATCGTGGTGATTTCGAGGTCGCGGCGTTCGCTGAGGCTTTTGACCTGCGCGATCACGCGCTCGGGATCGAAGCCCCGGGTACGCGAATCGAAACCGATGGCGAGCGGCGTGGGATCGCCTTCGGGGGCGCCGTCGATGAGCGCTTCGAGCATGCGGACCGGGAAATTGTCGACGATTTCCCAGCCAAGGTCTTCCAGCACGCGCAAGGCCGTCGTCTTGCCCGCACCCAGCATGCCCGTAACCAGCAGCAAGCGCTGCGGATTTCCCACTTTAGTCCCCATTGTCGCTATCTGCGCCTTGCCGCCGGGAAAGGGAAGGGGCCAAAAGGCCGTCCCCGCCGTGCGAGGGGTTTTATACGGGCAGCCCGTAGCGTTGCAGGGCAAGTTCCGCCTTGATCGCGAGCACTGCGTCGTGTGGTGCAAGGCGGATGAGGGGCGCCTCGACGCCGCCGATCGCGATGCTCTCAGCCTTTTCGATGTAGCGCGGTGCGGAGCCGTCGAGATGCAGGACGAGCGCGACCGCGACTTTCTCGGTGCAGTCGTGCGGGACCAGCCCGAGGTTGCGGACTTCCAGCAGGCCGCGTGTGTGGGGGTGGGGGCTGGCGAAGAGCCATCCGTCGCGAGCTTCGAGCATCACGGAGTCGTCGCCGACCAGCATTGCGCCCCGGTCGATCAGGGCCAGCGCAAGGCTGGATTTTCCCGAGCCCGGAGCGCCTTCGATCAGGATGGCGCGGTTGCCGATGGCAACGCAGGTCGATTGCCGGGCTTCGGCGCTCACGTCTCGTTCTCCCAGCGCGGCAGGGAGATGACCAGCCGTGCGCCGGGCTGGCCGTCGGTGCGGTCGGTGGCGATCAGGCGGCCGAAGTGGGCTTCCACGATGGTGCGCGCGATGGCGAGGCCGAGGCCGCTGTGGGTGCCGAATTCCTCGCGGGAGGGGCGCAGCGAGTGGAAGCGTTCGAACACGCGTTCGCGCGATGCTTCGGGAATGCCGGGTCCGTGGTCGGCGACGGCGATCTTCACGCGGTTGTCGATGTGCGACAGGGTGATCTCGATCGGGCCGTCCGGGGGTGAGAACGACACGGCATTATCGATGAGGTTCTGCAGGACGCGTTCGAGGCGCGGCGGGTCGCCGGGGACGGTCAGTTCGGCATCCTCGATCGTCACGGTGACCGGGCTGGAGCCGTTGACGCCGCGCTGGTCGCGTTCGGCGACGAGGTTCTGGACGAGGCGGCCCATGTCCAGCGGCTCGAACGTGGTGCGGCTGAGCTGGGCGTCGATGCGGCTTGCGTCCGCGATCTCGGTGACGAGAAAGTCGATGCGGCGCACGTCGTCCTGCGCGATGCCGAGGAGCTGGCGGCGCAAGTCGGGCTGGTCGACGCGGTCGAGCGTTTCCAGCGCGCTGCGCAGGGAGGTCAGGGGGTTCTTGAGCTCGTGGGCGACATCGGCGGCGAAGCTCTCGACCGCGTCGATGCGCTGGCGCAGGGCGCCGCTCATGTCGGAGATGGCGCGGGCGAGAAGACCGATCTCGTCGCGGCGATCGGGCAGGCGCGGGACGATGACGCTGCGGTCGCGGCCGAGGCGCACGCGCACGGCGGCGCGCACCAGCTTGCGCAGCGGCTCGACGATGGTGCGGGCGAGGAACAGCGAGAGCAGGATCGATACACCCAGCGCGCCGCCGACGATGATCGCGAGGGTCTGGCGCGCCATGCGCACGTTCTCGGTGATGTCGCGGGCGTTGCGGGTCACCAGCAGCGCGGAACCGTCGGTGCCGACGGGCGTGGCGGCGATGATGACGGGGGTGCGGTCGGGCGCGGCCTTGTGGTTGATCCAGGTTTCCCGGCCGACCAAAGCCGCGCGGACTTCGGGCCAGCCGCGCGCGCTGGTGTCGGTCGGGTCGCGGTAATCGGCGATTTCCGGGGCACCGAGGATGAAGTCCATCCCCCGGTCGAGCATTCGCGCGGCGTCCTGCAACCAGGGTTCGGAGGCCGGGTCGATCAGGCGATAGGAGGGCGGCGCCAGCGTGAAGCTGTCGCCTACGAGTTCGCCACGGCTGTCGAACAGGCGCAGGCGCAGATCCTGCTCCGTGCCGATGCGGGTAATCAGTTCGAGACGACCGGTCGGGCTTTCATCGGCAAGCGCATCAGCGGTGATCTCCGCCTCGGACTTGGCGAGCCGGTAGCGCTCAGCGAGCAGTTCGTTGCGATAGCTGTCGATATAGAACAGGCTGCCGGCCATCAGGGCGAGGGCGATGAAGTTGACCGCGAGAATGCGCGCGGTCAGCGATACGCGCCAGGACAGGAGCAGCCGTGCCGGACGTCGCCGGCGGGAGCGGGATCGCTCAGCCATCGGCGAAGGAATAGCCGGCGCCGTAGAGCGTGTCGATCGCGCCGAACTCGGGATCGACGGCGCGGAACTTGCGGCGCAGGCGCTTGATGTGGCTGTCGATGGTACGGTCGTCCACGTAGACGTCGTCGCTGTAGGCGGCGTCCATCAGCTGGTTGCGGCTTTTTACGACGCCCGGGCGCAGCGCCAGGGCTTCGAGGATCAGGAATTCGGTGACGGTGAGCGAGACGGGCTTGCCGTCCCAGGTGACCTGATGCCGCGCCGGATCGAGCGCAAGCCTGCCACGCAAGACGGGGTCGGGCATGTCTGCCCCGGAGGCTTCCTCGGGCGGCGCCTTGGCCAGTTCGCTGCGGCGCAGGATGGCCCGGATGCGCGCGACGAGCAGGCGCTGGCTGAAGGGCTTGGCGATGTAGTCGTCGGCGCCCATCGCAAGGCCCAGGGCCTCGTCCGGCTCCTCGTCCTTGGACGTCAGGAAGATCACCGGAAGCGACGACTGCGCGCGTAGCACCTTGAGCAATTCGAGGCCGTCCATGCGCGGCATCTTCACGTCGAAGATCGCCAGGTCGGGCGGGTTATCGAGGAGAGCCTTCAGCGCCGTTTCGCCGTCCGCGTAGACGCGCGTGGCGAAACCTTCGGCATGAAGACTGATCGACAAGGTGGTGAGGATGTTGCGGTCGTCATCGACGAGCGCGATCGTCTGCTGGCGCGGCGTGTCGGCGGGAGCCACGGGCGGCAGCATCGGCGCATCGTCGGCAGGAGCATTCAAAGGATCGGCCATTGGCGCGGCGACGGTGCTTTCTGCTGCGTGGGCCAGCCTGACTAGCGGCTCTCCATACACATGGCAAATTCTCGCGCTGCGGGCATTAAATGTAAGGTCCAATAACCCTTGATGGTTCCAATTGAAGTCAATTTGACGGAAAAGAGAGCTCCGCTTAGTCGGCGGCACGATTCTTGCGCAGGAATCGACTTAGCGTCAGCGGGAATACCCGTAGCGACGCCATCTTTTGGAGGAGATGACATTGACCACCCTTAACCATCCGCTCTCGAAACAGGGCATAGAGACGAAGGCCCAGATCTTCGCGAACCTCGGTACGGCCCCTCTGGTCGAGCATGCGGTGAAGAACGGGGAGGGCGTGCTTTCGGCCGATGGTCCCTTCGTCGTCGCCACGGGCAAGCACACCGGCCGCTCGGCGAAGGACAAGTTCATCGTCAAGGACGCCGAGACGGAAAGCACCGTATGGTGGGGCAAGACCAATGTGCCGATGACGCCGGAGCACTTCGCGGCGCTCAAGGAGGATTTCCTCGCGGCGCTGGGTGAGAAGGACACGCTCTACGTCGCCGACCTGTTCGGCGGTTCGCAGCCGGAACACCGCGTCAACGTGCGCGTGATCAACGAGTTCGCGTGGCACAACCTGTTCATCCGCACCCTGCTGGTGCGTCCGAGCGCGTCCGAGCTGGAGGGCTTCGCGCCGGAATACACCATCATCGACCTGCCGAGCTTCCGCGCCGATCCCGCGCGCCACGGTTCGCGTTCGGAAACGGTGATCGCGGTGAACTTCACCGAGAAGCTGATCCTGATCGGCGGCACCGCCTATGCGGGCGAGATGAAGAAGTCGGTCTTCGGCATCCTCAACTACCTGCTGCCGGTGAAGGGCGTGATGCCGATGCACTGCTCGGCCAACATCGGCCCGGACGGCGATACGGCGGTGTTCTTCGGGCTTTCGGGCACCGGCAAGACCACGCTTTCGGCCGACGCCTCGCGCACGCTGATCGGCGATGACGAGCATGGCTGGTCGGACACCGCCGTGTTCAACTTCGAGGGTGGCTGCTACGCCAAGATGATCCGCCTGTCCGAAGAGGCCGAGCCGGAAATCTACGCCACCACCCGCCGCTTCGGCACGGTGCTGGAGAACGTCGTGATCGACCCGGTGACCCGCAAGATCGACCTCGACGACAACTCGCTGGCGGAGAACAGCCGCGGTTCCTACCCGATCGACTTCATTCCGAACTGCTCGGAGAAGAACCTCGGGCCGGTGCCGCAGAACCTGATCTTCCTCACGGCCGACGCTTACGGCGTGCTGCCTCCGATCGCGCGGCTGACGCCCGATCAGGCGATGTATCACTTCCTCTCGGGCTACACCGCGCGCGTCGCGGGCACCGAGATCGGCGTGACCGAGCCGGAAGCGACGTTCTCGACGTGCTTCGGCGCGCCGTTCATGCCGCGTCATCCCTCGGTCTACGGCAATCTCCTCAAGGAGCGCATCGCCAAGGGCGGCGTGAAGTGCTGGCTGGTGAATACCGGCTGGTCGGGCGGCAAGGCGACCATGGAAGGCATCAAGCGCATGCCGATCAAGGCGACCCGCGCGCTGCTCAATGCCGCACTCGACGGCAGCCTGAACGATGCCGAGTTCCGGGAAGATCCGAACTTCGGCTTCGAGGTTCCGGTGGCGGTGCCGGGCGTCGACACCAAGCTGCTCGATCCGCGCGGTGCGTGGGCGGACGGCGCGGAGTACGACAAGACCGCGCAGACGCTGGTGAAGCAGTTCATCGACAACTTCGAGCAGTTCGAAGAGCACGTCGATGAGGGCGTCCGCAAGGCGGCTCCCGTCGCGGCCTGAGGCTGGCGGTAACGCATGAGAAAGGCCCCGGAACTGCGGTTCCGGGGCCTTTTTTCTTGAGGGCGAAGCACCCCAGCCTCGCTACTACCATAAGCTGATCAACCCACCGTTCGTCATTGCGAGCGTAGCGAAGCAATCCAGGGCAGTTAAACGCCGCCCTGGATTGCTTCGCTACGCTCGCAATGACGAAGTTATCGCTTACGGCTGCACGGGTTCCGGCACGATGGACGGAGTGGGTGCGGGAATCCCCGGCGTGCTTGTTGTAGGGGGAGAGGCTTCCGGCACTGTTGCCTCCGGAGTAGGCGCTTCGGCAGTCGGGGCGTCCGGTGCGGCTTCTTCCGCAGGCTTCGCCTTGCCCGCCGTCTTCATGCCGGGGCCGTAGACCGGCACGACGCCCGGCGTAACCCGGCCGTGCAGGGCCTCGATCTCCGCCTTGCGCTGTTGCAGGTAGAGTTCGCGATAGGCTGCGTAAGGGTTCTCTTCCTCGCGGATGCGGCGGATTTCCTCGTCGAGCCGACCACGGCGGGCAGCAGCGCCTTGTCCACGGTGTCGCCGATGATGTCGCGCAGCGTCGTCGGGCCGACGATCGGCAGGTAGAAGTACGGCCCCGGTCCAACGCCGTAATAGCCCAGCACGTTCGCCAGACCATTGGGACGGTACGGCAGGTTGAACGGCTTGCGCTTGGCCATGTCGACGAAGCCCGCCGCGCCGATCGTGGTGTTGATCGCGAAGCGGCCCACCGTCTCGGCGGCCTTGCCGGGCTTCAGTTCCAGCAGGTAGGCGACGAAGACGACCGGCTCGGTCAGGTTCGAGAAGAAGTTGCGCAGGCCCTGGCGCACCGGGCGCGGCAGGCCCTTGTTGTAGACCTTCGCTACCGGTTCGAGCACGGCCTTGTCGACCGCCTGCACGGTCTGGAACGACTTCTCGTTGATGCGCTCCAGCGGGTCGCCCGGCGGGGGCGGCTTGCGCGGCATCACGATGATTTCATTGCCGGTCTGCGCGGTATCGGCAGGTGCTTCCGCCTGCTCGGCCGGAGCGGGCACGGCGGCGTCAGTCGTCGGCTGCGCAGGCGCTGCCTGTGCATCGGCGGCCGCGTCTGCAGCGGGCCGGGAAACGGTCGTCGCTTCGGTCGTTACCGGGGGCGTAGCCGGAACACCGGCCTCGGGGGCGACCGAGCTTATCATCACCGCGACAGCGGCAGCCGTCAGGCTCATGCGTTAGTCCTTGTCGGGCTCTCGCGCCCACAGCGTCAGAATACACCCCGGCTCAGGCTGCCCCCAACCATACGCAAGTGTGACTAGGAGCGCTATCCTCCGCTGCCCTATTCGTCAATTGCGTGCCTTGCATCTTATCCCCGCGAAAGGGCAGGCAGGCGCGCGGGACATGGGCGGCGAACGGGGACATTTCATGCCTTCCGTTCGTCACGCCATGGTCCCATATTCAACGGGTCCATCATTGGAGTGAGACACATGGGACTTTTCGACGGCATTCTCGGTCAGGTCAGCGAACACGCGGACGTGACCAATCTCGCGACGAAGCTGGGGCTCGATCCGGCCGTGGCGGAAAAGGCGATTGCCGCACTCGGCATCGCGCACCAGCAGGACGGTGACACCGCGCAGCTGGCGGCGGAGCGCAGCGGCCTCGACCTGGGCACGATCCAGCAACTGATCGGCCAGATCGGCGGCGAAGGTTCGCTGACCCAGTTCGCCAGCGCCATCGCCTCCGACCCCGGCAAGGCGGCCAGCTTCTTCGACAAGGACGGCGACGGCAGCGTCATGGACGACCTCGCCGGCATGGCGAAGGGCCTGTTCGGCAAGTCGTGAACTCACGAACCCTCCCGGATTCCGTCCGGGAGGGTACCGTGCCTACCGCTTCTTCGTAGCGATATATTCGCTGACGTTCTGCGCCAGCACGTCGAGCGGCACGTTGCCACCGTCCACGATCGTCTGGTCGTAGTCGCGCAGATCATAGGCCGAGCCCAGCGCATCCTGCGCGCGCTTGCGCTGTGCCACGATCTGCGAGTGGCCCATCTTGTAGCCGCAGGCCTGTCCCGGCCATGAGCAGTAGCGGTCCACCTCGTTCACCACTTCCTCGCGCTTGTTGCCGTTCTTCTCCATGAAGAAGCGCACCGCCTCCTCGCGCGTCCAGCCCTTGGCGTGGAGGCCGGTATCCACCACCATGCGACAGGCGCGGAACGCCAGCGACTGCAGGTAGCCCAGCCGTCCGACCGGATCGTCGTCATAGGCGCCGAGTTCGTCGGCCAACTGCTCGCCGTAGAGCGCCCAGCCTTCGGAATAGGCGTTGAACGCCAGGATCGAGCGGATCAGCGGCAGGCGGTTGGCATATTCGCCCTGCCAGACGTGGCCGGGGATCGCCTCGTGGTGGACGAGGGTGGGCAGGTCGTACTTGCGATGGAGGTCGGTGGTGCGCAAGTTGATCCACATCTTGCCGGGCACCGTGCCGTCCTTGGAGCCCGCGCCGCCATAGGCGGTCGGTGCGCCGAGCTCTTCGGAGAGCGGCAGGCGGCGGACCTCGACATTGCCGGGCACGAGTTCGCGGAAGGCGCGCGGCATCTGCGCGCGTATCCAGTCGACGCGCTTCTGGATGAACGCGAGGATCTCGGCGCGGCCGGGGTCGCCCTCGGCGAACAGGAAACGCTTGTCTTCGCCCAGCGCGGTCATCCGGGCGCCGACAGTGCCGACGGTATAGCCGAGCGACTTCAGGATCGGGTCCATCCGGGCATGCAACTCGGCGAGTTCCTGCACGCCGCGCTGGTGGACGTCCTCGGGTGGCACGCGGGTCGTGGTGCTGGCGCGCAGTGCCCAGGCGTAATATTCGGAGCCTTGCGGCCTTTCGCGCATGCCGGGATCTCTCTTCGCGAGCCCGCGCTGGCGCTGGAGTTCGGCAAGCTGGCGCTCCAGCGCAGGTACGACGTCGGCGGCGATGATGCGGCGGGCGTCGGTGGCCCAAGTGCCGCTCATCTTGCCCGTACGCCCGGCGATCGAGGCGGCGAGGCTGCCGCCGTCCTTGCGCGCGTCGGCGATCGTGCTGGTCATCTGCGCGATGGCGCGGTCGAGCAGGAAGTCGGGCGGCACCAGACCTTTGGCGGCGGCATCGATGATCCGGCCGCGCTCGCCTTCGAGCTGGTCGTCCAGTTGCGACAGGCGCGCGATCCACGCATCGGCGTCGGCAGGCGTGTTGACGGGATGGTCGGCATCAAGGAAGCGCGGGGCGTCGAGGTAGGCGCCAACGTTCTGGATGACGACGTAAGGCGTATTGCGCCAACCGCCCACCGCGACGTCGCCATAAGGCAGCGCGAAGCCCTCCAGCGCGGTGGCGAAGGCGCTTTTCACTACGGCGATGCTGGTGCGCGTGGAGTGGTCGAGCCCCTTGGCATCGAACGCCTCGATCTGGGCGAGGCCCTTGCGCAAGGTGGCGGCATAGGCATCGCGCCCGGCCTGCGAGCGGTCCTCCATGCGCGAACGCAAGGCGTTGTGAGCGCCGGTATCGACTCCGAGCCCGGTGGCGCTTTCGGGAACGTGGTCGAGGAGGCTCCAGGCGATCTCGTCAAGCAGCGCGGCGGCACCGGGCCGGGCGGGAGAGGTCGCGAAAACGCGGGCCGGCAGGGCGACGGCGGCGGTTCCGGCCGCGAGCAGGTGGATCGCGCTACGGCGGGAAATTGAATGGGGGGTGTGGCTCATGCCCGGACGATGGCGAGGCGGTTCGCGGGTGTCAAACCGCTGGATGGGGTGGGGTGTCCTGCTTCCAGAGCACACCGCTCATGCTGAGCTTGTCGAAGCATCGGGCCATGCGCCCAGCCTATGGGCCTTCGACAAGCTCAGGCTGAGCGGGGATGGAGAAGCTGAAGTACGAGACGGTTCGCCTTCGCGCGATCTTGCGCTAGGCAGGGGGATGGACATCGCTCTCTCGCTTCTCGTGCTCACCGTCGTCGCGCTCGTGCTGGGAGCGATCGCGCTGCTGCGGCGCGGCGGCTACCGCAAGCAGGCGGCGCTGATGCTGGTGCTGGCAGGGGTGATGATCGTCAACATCGCCATCTGGACGCTGCCGGGCCGCGATGGCCGGTCGCTGTCGAGCGAGGCGAAAAAGGAACAGGCGCCGGAGTGATGCTCCGACGCCTGTGATGTAATTTGCCTAGCCTGACGGATTACTTGATCGGGCAATCCGGCGCGAGGCGCATGTCGAGGTAGTTGTCGACCGAGCGCATCAGTTCGGGCGTCTCGTGCTCGAAGAAGTGGTTCGCGCGCGGAATTTCGTCGTGGTGGATGGTGATGTGCTTCTGCGTGCGCAGCTTGTCGACCAGCTTCTGCACCGCGTTCGGCGTGACGACCGTATCGCCGGTGCCCTGGATGATGATGCCCGAAGCCGGGCAGGGCGCGAGGAACGAGAAGTCGTACATGTTGGCCGGCGGCGCCACCGAGATGAAGCCGCGAATCTCCGGACGGCGCATCAGCAACTGCATGCCGATCAGCGCGCCGAACGAATAGCCCGCGATCCAGGTGGTCGAAGCCTCGGGATGGATCGACTGCACCCAGTCGAGCGCCGCCGCCGCATCGGACAGTTCGCCGATGCCGTTGTCGAAGCTGCCCTGGCTGCGGCCGACGCCGCGGAAGTTGAAGCGCAGCGTCGCGAAACCGCGCGCCACGAAGGTCTTGTACATGTGCTGGGTGATGCGGTCGTTCATCGTGCCGCCCGCCTGCGGGTGCGGGTGGAGGATCATCGCCACCGGCGCGCGCGGGCGCGTTGCGGGCTGGAAACGACCTTCGAGACGACCTTCGGGACCGGGGAAGATGACTGCGGGCATAGGTGTTTGCGGCCTGACTTGTTGAAACTCCCGCGAGTCGCTGTGCAGCGATCCGTCGCGGGAGTGGAAAAGAGGAAGGTTGGCTATATAGAAATATTCGTCCCAAAAACAACTTCGCAAGCAATGTCTCAGGCAATGGCCCTCCCGAACATCTATCTCGACCACGCGGCGACCACGCCGATGATGCCCTGTGCACGCGACGCCTGGCTGGAGGGAGCGGCGATCTGGGCCAATCCGTCGAGCCCCCACGCGGCCGGTCGCGGTGCCCGCGCGGCGCTGGAGGATGCCCGCGCGCGGGTTAAGGCGGCGCTGGACTGGCAGGGCGAGGTGATCTTCACTTCGGGTGCCAGCGAGGCGCTGGCGCTGGGTCTCGGCCGGGCCAAGGCGGAGCGGCGTCTGGTCTCGGCGGTGGAGCATGATGCGGTATTCCGCGCGGCGCCGGATGCGCAGGTCATTCCCGTCCGCGAGGGCGAGGTGGATCGCGAGGCGCTTGCCGCTGCGCTTGCCGGGGCCGGACGGGCGGTGGTCGCGGTTCAATCGGTCAATTCCGAGACGGGGACGGCGCTGCTGTCCTATGCGGACAATCCATTGGTGCAGCAGGTGCGTGAGAGTGGTGGCCTGTTCCTTGCCGATTGTTCGCAGTCGGCGGGGAAGTCCGCTTTGCCCGATGCCGACATGGTGGTGCTTTCGGCGCACAAGCTGGGCGGCCCGATCGGCATCGGCGCGCTGCTGGTGCGCGACTTCGCGATGATCGAGCCCAGTGGCGGTCAGGAGCGTGGCTACCGTGCGGGGACCGAGAACCTGCCGGGCGCGCTGGGTTTCGCGGCGGCGCTGGAGGCGTGCGGCGTCGAAAGCTGGGCCACCAGCGCGGAGCAGCGCTTCGATTTCAGGAACCGACTGTCCGAGCATGGTGAAGTGATCCAGCCCGGCGTGCAATGCTCGCACATCTTCGCCGTTGCCGCGCCGAAGATGTCGGCGACGGCCATGCTGATCCGCATGGACGCCAAGGGTTTCGCGATCTCGGCCGGAAGCGCCTGTTCGTCGGGCACGCTCAAGCAGAGCCGGGTGCTGCAGGGCTTCGGTATCGATCCCGATACGGCAAAGCGCACGGTCCGCATCTCGCTGGGCTGGAGCACGACGCCCGACGAACTGGACGCCTTCGCACAGGCCTGGGCCGAGGTGAACGCATGATCTACCTCGATTATCAGGCGACCACGCCGCTCGCCCCCGAAGCACGCGAGGCGATGCTGCCCTGGCTGGCCGGACCGGAGTGGGAGCGCGGCGCGGGAGGTTTCGCCAACCCGCATAGCCCTCATCGCCCGGGCCGGGCTGCTGCCGCCGCCGTCGAGGTGGCCCGCGCGCAAGTCGCCGCGCTGATGCCGCCGGGCGGCAGGGTGATCTTCACCTCGGGGGCGACCGAGGCGATCAACCTTGCAATCCTCGGCAGCGGTGCAAGCCGCCTCGCGGTTTCGGCGATCGAGCATGCGGCGGTGCTCGATACCGCGCGCAGCGTCGATGCCGACCTGACCGTGCTGCCGGTCGATGGCGAGGGCCTCGTCGATGGCGAGGCGGGAATCGGAAATGCCGATCTCGTCGCGGTGATGCAGGTCAACAACGAGATCGGAACCGTCCAGCCGGTCGACCGTCTCGCCGAGCGGGCGCAGGCTGCCGGTGCGCTGTTCCTGTGCGACGCGGTGCAGGGCGTTGGCAAGGTCAGGGTGCCGCTGGGTGCCGCTATGGTAGCGTTGAGTGCCCATAAATTCCACGGTCCGAAGGGCATCGGCGCGCTGTGGCTGCGTGATGGGCTCGACCTCAAACCGCTGATCCGGGGCGGCGCGCAGGAGCAGGGATTGCGCTCGGGAACGTTGAGCCCGATGCTCTGCGCAGGCTTCGGCGCCGCCGCTAAGCTGGCGAAAGAACGCATGGAGGAGGATGCCGTTCACGTTGCCGGTTTGTGGGAGCGGGCGAGGGAAATCCTTTCGCGCTGGACACTTAACGGATCGACGACGCAGCGCTGGCACGGCAATCTCAACGTGCGCCTCGACGGACTGGACGTCGCGCGGCTGATGTCGGACCTGCGCGACCTCGCCTTTTCGGCAGGATCGGCCTGCGCCAGCGGATCGGGTAGACCGAGCCACGTACTGCAGGCACTGGGTCTTTCGGATAGAGATGCCAAAAGCTCTATCCGTCTGGGATTCGGGCGATATAGTGAACTAAGGGAAATTGAGGATGCCTGCGCCAGAATAGAAGCCGCTGCGGCGGCGCAGGGAGTATAACTTGGTTGATGTCCTGTTTGTGAATATCGACGGATCGCGGGTCTCGGCGCAGGCCGAGCCGGGATCGCGCCTGCTGGAAGTGGCTCAGAACGCC
>Ga0308171_1003250_pt1 | contig 15148 bp, 15 predicted proteins | sample PhyGR1_FD_202135 | JGI IMG/M metagenome (GOLD analysis project Ga0308171, IMG submission 202135) | Phyllosphere microbial communities from UC Gill Tract Community Farm, Albany, California, United States - DLSLSG.R1 | ecosystem: Host-associated > Plants > Phyllosphere > Unclassified | place: USA... | reverse complement strand
GGCCTGACCATGACTGGCCCGCTTTCCCAGCCCCGCCGGGTGCCGGACCTGGCGGATTGGCTGCGGTGGCGGGCGGAACAGCCGTAAGACTTGGGGGTGGGGAAGGCCGGGGAAAGAGTTCCCCGGGCCCTTTCTTTTTTTTCTGCGAGTCTGGCGAAGCGCTTCGGGACTGAGAGCTGGACGCTTCTTGATTTAAATAATGGGCTGCGCGGGCTGAGCCCTTAGTCGCCGGAGGTTTAGAACCTCCGGCGCACCCAGCCGTCACTCAGGCGCGACTCATCAACAGCCCCGCGCAGAAAACTCGAAAAGTAAAAGAAGGGGCCCGGGGAACTCCTTCCCCGGCCTTCCCTTGTCTCTCTCGAGCTCTCGAACTGCTACTCCCCCCGCGTCGCCCCGGCCGCCTCCAGCGCGTACACCCGCAGGGCACTGGTCAGCGGCACATCGGTTTCCAGCCGCGCTTCGTCCACGGTCTGCAGCAGCCGCACCAGGGTGATGCCCTGTGCGGCTGCAAGCTGTTCCAGGGCGTGCCAGAAGGCGGGCTCCAGCGCCACGCTCGTCCGGTGCCCGGCCAGCGAGAAGGAGCGCTTCTCCAGATGCACGCCCGTCACGCCAGGGTCAGCCGCCGCCGCCCGGCAGGGTGGCGCCGGGGGTGACCATCTCCTCCGGCTTCACCCAGGCGTCGAAATCGGCGGGCGAGACGTAGCCGAGCTGGTCCGCCGCATCGCGCAGCGTCAGGTTTTCCTTCAGCGCCTTCTTGCCGATGGCGACGGCCTTGTCGTAGCCGATGCGCGGGTTCAGCACCGTCACCAGCATCAGGGACTTCGCCAGGTTCTCGGCAATGCGCGGCAGGTTGGGCTCCAGCTTGTCCACCATGTTGTGGGCGAAGGACTCGGTGGCATCGGCCAGCAACTGCACCGATTGCAGCACCGCCTGGATGATCACCGGCTTGAAGACGTTCAGCTCCAGGTGACCCTGCGCGCCGGCGACGGTCACGGTGGTCTGGTTGCCCATCACCTGGGCGCAGACCATCGTCAGCGCCTCCGACTGCGTCGGGTTGGTCTTGCCCGGCATGATGGAGGAGGACAGGCCATCCGCCGGGATGAACAGTTCGGCGAAGCCGCTGCGCGGGCCGCTGCCCAGCAGGCGCACATCGTTGGCGATCTTGTTGCAGGATACGGCCAGGACGTTCAGCGCCCCATGCAGCTCGACGAACGCGTCATGCGCGCCCATGCCCTCGAACTTGTCGGGGTTGGGGGTGAAGTCCAGCCCGGTCAGGGCGCTGATGCGCTCGCAGAAGGCGCTGTCGAACTTCGCATGGGTGTTCAGTCCGCTGCCGGTGGCGGTGCCGCCCTGGGGCAGCTTCAGCAGGCGGGGCAGGGTGGCCTGCACGCGGTCGATGCCGTGGCCGATCTGGCTGGCCCAGGCATGGAATTCCTGCCCCAGAGTCACCGGCACCGCGTCCATCAGGTGCGTGCGGCCGACCTTGACCACGCCGTTCCATTCCTCCGCCCGGCGGGTCAGCGAGGCATGCAGCACCTTCAGCGCCGGTACCAGCGTGCGCGTCACCGCCTCGGCGGCGGCGATGTGCATCACGGTCGGGAAACTGTCGTTGGAGGACTGGCCGCGATTGACGTGGTCGTTCGGATGCACCGGCTTGCGGCTGCCCAGCGGCGAGCCGAGCATCTCATTGGCGAGGTTCGAGATGACCTCGTTGGCGTTCATGTTGGTCTGGGTGCCGCTGCCGGTCTGCCACACGGGCAGGGGGAAATCGGCATCGCGCTGCCCGTCGGCGATCTCGGCGGCGGCGGCGGCGATCGGGTCGGCGATCTCGGCGGGCAGTTCGCCCAGCGCCTTGTTGGCCTCGGCGGCCGCCTGCTTCTGCAGCCCGACGGCGCGGATCAGCACGCGGGGGAAGCGTTCCGTACCGATGCGGAACAGCAGCCGGGCACGCTCGGTCTGCGGGCCCCAGTAGCGGCCTGCCTCGATCTCAATGGTCCCGAGGCTGTCGGTCTCGGTACGGGTCTGTCTGGTCATCGGAAGTGCATCTCCCCGATACGGGTGGCGCCGGCACCATGCAGATGGGCCGGCAGACGACGCCTTCGGCGGGCAGCAAGGGGTGCGGCCTCAGCGCCTTGGTCTTCGCCGATATGGGAAGCGGCGTCGAGGTCGGAAATGCAAAACCCCCGGGGAAGTTCCCTCGGGGGTTTCGGCAGGTCAGGGGCGCAAGGCGCTTACCAGTAGGGACGCTCGTAATAGCGCGGCGCCGGGACGTAGCGCGGTGCCGGCGCGTAATAGACCGGCGGGGGCGGCGCATAGTAGGCCACCGGCGGCGCCTCATAGACCCGCGGGGCCTCGTAATAGGCCACGGGCGGCGGTGGCGGTGCGTAATAATAGGCCGGCGGCGGCGGCGGCGCGGATTGCGCGGCACCCGCCACCAACGCACCCACGGCCAGGCCACCCACGATGCCGGCGACAACCGCGCCCGGGCCGGGGCCGCGGTGGCGATGCCAGCCCTGCGCCTCGGCGGCCGGTGCGGCGGCCACAAGGGCCATGCCGGTCACGGTGGCCAAGGCCAAGGCACGAATGGATTTCTTCATGACACCCTCCTGGGCTCGATCGTCACTAATATAGCGCCGATCCGCGCAGGATTGTGGCAATCGGGGGGTAAGATCGTGGTGAGGAATATTACCGGCTGTAAGTCGAGACCTCGATCAGGTTGCCATCCGGGTCGCGGCAATAGACAGAGGTGATGGGCCCCAGGGCGCCGACCTTCGGTGCCGGCCCGTCCTCGATTGTCACGCCGCATTCCTGCAGGTGCGTCACGATGTCGTCAGGCCCCACGGCGACGATGAAGCACAAATCCATTGTGCCGATCTCGGCATTCCGGCTGCTGGACCAATCCACCTGGTCCGAGGCCGCCGGGCGCAGATTGATCTTCTGGCCGCCGAAGCGCAGCGCGGTGCGCAGCTTCTCGCCGAAGGCTTCCCGCTCCATCCCCAGCACGCGCTGGTACCAGGAGGCGGAGATCTCGACGTCCCGCACGGTGATGACCAGGTGGTCCAGCCGATCAACGGAAAAACGCATCAGACAATGTCCCCCGGGCGCCGCGAGAGGCGGGCCGTCACCTGAATCTCAATCTTCATCGCATCCGTCTGCAGGCCGGCCTGCATCATGGTGGCGGCCGGCCGCGCTTGGCCGAACCACTTTCGGGTGATGGGCCAGCAGGCCTCCCAGTCGTCGCGGTCGGGCAGGATGAAGGTCGCGCGCACCACGTCGTCCATCGTCACGCCGGCCTGCTTCAGGGCGGCGTCGATGTTGCGGAAGGTCTGCTCGCATTGCGCCACGACGTCGTCCGCGATCGTCATGGTGGCGTAGTCGTAGCCCGTGGTGCCCGAGACGAAGACATAGTCCCCATCCACCACGGCGCGGGAATAGCCGATTTCCGCCTCGAAGCGGCTGCCGGAACTGATCAGGCGGCGGGTCATGGTCAGGCCTCCGGGCCCGCGGGGCAGGGCTGGGCACGCAGGTGCCGCGCCGTGGCGGCGGGGAAGGCCGCCAGCTTGCCGGCGGGGCGGATGGGGCGCGCCAGCAATTCCCCGCCGCAATTCGGGCAATGGCCGCCGAGGCGCTCGGCGGCGCAGTCCTTGCAGAAGGTGCACTCGAAGGAACAGATCAGCGCCAGCCGGGATTCGGGCGGCAGGTCCCGGTCACAGCACTCGCAGTTGGGCCGCAACTCCAGCATCCGCATCTCCGCGACAGTATTTGCCGCCGGGGCGCCGGCGGCGTGGGAACTGGCAGCCGGGCCGGACGAATCCGGCCTGGCTGCGCCTCGGCTTTACTCCAGCCCGTCGTAGAAGTCGTTGCCCTTGTCGTCCACCACGATGAAGGCCGGGAAGTCCTGCACCTCGATGCGCCAGACCGCTTCCATGCCGAGTTCCGGATACTCCAGCACCTCGACCTTCTTGATGCAGTCCTGCGCCAGCCGGGCGGCCGGGCCGCCGACGGAGCCGAGGTAGAAGCCACCATACTGCTTGCAGGCGTTGGTCACGGCCTTGGAGCGGTTGCCCTTGGCCAGCATGACCAGGGAGCCCCCGGCCGCCTGGAAGGCGGCGACGTAGCTGTCCATCCGCCCGGCGGTGGTGGGGCCGAAGGAACCGGTCGGCATGCCTTCCGGCGTCTTGGCCGGCCCGGCGTAGTAGACCGGGTGGTCCTTCAAGTACTGCGGCAGGCCCTCGCCACGGTCCAGCCGCTCCTGCAGCTTGGCGTGGGCGATGTCGCGCGCCACCACGATGGTGCCGGTCAGGGAGACGCGGGTCTTCACCGGGTGCTGGCTCAGCGTGGCGCGGATCTGCTCCATCGGCTGGTTCAGGTCGATATTGACGACCTCGCCGCCCAGGATCTCGTCCGTCGTCTCGGGCAGGAAGCGGGCCGGGTCGTGTTCCAGTGCCTCAATGAACACGCCTTCCGGGGTGATCTTGGTCTTCACCTGCCGGTCGGCGGAGCAGGAGACGCCGATGCCGATGGGCAGGCTGGCGCCATGGCGCGGCAGACGCACCACGCGCACGTCGTGGCAGAAATACTTGCCGCCGAACTGCGCGCCGATGCCGATATTCTGCGTCAGCTTGTGGATCTCGGCCTCCAGCTCCGGGTCGCGGATGCCGTGGCCGGCCTTGCTGCCCTGGGTCGGCAGGCCGTCAAGGTAGCGGGTGGAGGCCAGCTTCACCGTCTTCAGCGTCGTCTCGGCGCTGGTGCCGCCGATGACGATGGCCAGGTGGTAGGGCGGGCAGGCGCTGGTGCCGAGCGACTTGATCTTGTCTTCCAGGAAGGCCAGCAGCTTCGGCTTGTTCAGCACCGCGCGGGTCTGCTGGAACAGGAAGGTCTTGTTGGCCGAACCGCCGCCCTTCAGCACGAACATCATGTGGAACTCGTCCGCATGGTAGTCGCCCGGGTTGGCATAGATGTCGAACTGCACCGGCAAGTTGTTCCCGGTGTTCACCTCGTCGAACACCGTCAGCGGCGCCATCTGCGAGTAGCGCAGGTTGGTCTCGGTATAGGTGCGGTGGACGCCGTAGCTCAGCGCCTCCTCCTCATCGCCCTCGACCCAGACGCGCTGGCCCTTCTTGCCGAAGACGATGGCGGTGCCGGTGTCCTGGCACATCGGCAGCACGCCGCCGGCGGAGATGGAGGCGTTCTTCAGCAGGTCCAGCGCCACGAAGCGGTCGTTGGCGCTCGCCTCCGGGTCCTTCAGAATCTTGGCCAGTTGCTCCAGGTGCCCGGGGCGGAGGTAATGGCTGACCTCGCGGCACGCGGTGAACGCCAGTTCCTCCAGCGCCTTGGGCGACACTTTCAGGACGGTCTTGCCCTCCACCTGCACGGTGCGGACGCCCTCGATATCCAGCTTGCGCCAGACCGTCTTGTCCTCGCCCAGCGGCAGCATCGGGGAGTAGCGGAAGCTCTCCGGGCGCTGGGAGACCGGCATGCCGGCATCGGTGTCCTGGATCGGCGTATCGGCCAGCGGCGCCGCGGCCTGGTTGGCCGCCGCGCTGGCGGCGGCAGGGGTGTCGAGGGCAGGGGTCATCGGGCGCGCTCCGGCAGGGGAGAAAGTTCGGAAGAGTCCCGGCGCCGCCTGGCAGGGCAGCGTCGCTAGAGGGCGGAGGTAGCGCAGCGCGGCCGGCAAGCCAACCCAAAGGCGGGGCCTGCACCCCCGGCCGCCGCAGCCGGGGCTGGACAACCGGCCCGGAGATGCGCCTTGCTCACGCATGCAGCGTGGCCGCAGGCGCGCGGGCCAGGCTGAGGCGCCCACGGCGTTCCGCTCCCGGCGATCCTGCCTCAGCGGTCATGCCCACCGGCAGAGGAGAACCGCCCATGGCGACACGACCGGATGCGATCCTGCTGGGGGCGGGCGCGACGCCGCAATGGCTGGCGCTGAAGCTGGCCAACCGCCACGGGCTGGTGGCCGGTGCCACCGGCACCGGCAAGACCATCACCCTGCAGGTGATGGCGGAAGCCTTCTCCCGCGCCGGGGTGCCGGTGTTCTGCGCCGACATCAAGGGCGACCTGGCCGGCATCAGCCAGCCCGGCGCCCCCAACCCCAAGGTGGAGAAGCGCGCCGCCGGCACCGGGGTGGAGGATTTCGCCTATGAAGGCGCCCCCGTGGTGTTCTGGGACGTCTTCGGCCGCTCCGGCCACCCGATCCGCGCCACCGTCTCCGAAATGGGGCCGCTGCTGCTGTCCCGCCTGCTGGAGCTGAACGACACGCAGGAAGGCGTGCTGAACATCGCCTTCGCCCTGGCCGACGACGAAGGCCTGCTGCTGCTGGACTTCAAGGACCTGCGCGCCATCCTGGCCCACGTGGCGGAGCGGGCTTCGGAGCTGTCCGCCCATTACGGCAACATCAGCAAAGCCACCATCGGCACCATTCAGCGCCGCCTGCTGGTGCTGGAACAGCAAGGCGCCGAGCATTTCTTCGGCGAGCCGGCGCTGGAACTGACCGATCTGATGCTGTTGACCCCGGATGGCCGCGGCGCCGTGAACGTCCTGGCCGCCGACCAGCTGGTGCAGAGCCCGCGCCTCTACGCCACCTTCCTGCTCTGGATGCTGTCCGAACTGTTCGAGGAACTGCCGGAGGTGGGCGACCTGGAGAAGCCCAAGCTGGTCTTTTTCTTCGACGAGGCGCACCTGCTGTTCAAGGATGCCCCCAAGGCGCTGCTGGAGAAGGTGGAGCAGGTGGTGCGGCTAATCCGCTCCAAGGGCGTCGGCGTCTATTTCGTCACGCAGAACCCGCTGGACGTGCCGCAGGCGGTGCTGGGGCAACTGGGCAACCGGGTGCAGCACGCGCTGCGCGCCTTCACCCCGGCCGACCAGCGCGCCGTCCGCGCCGCCGCCGAGACCTTCCGCGCCAACCCCGCCTTCAATACCGAGACCGCCATCACCCAGCTGGAAGTGGGCGAGGCCCTGGTCTCCACCCTGCAGGAAGGCGGCGTCCCCAGCGTGGTGGACCGGACGAAGATCCGCCCGCCGCAATCCCGCATGGGCACGGTGACGGAGCAGGAGCGCGCCGCGACGCTCGCCGCCAGCCCGCTGAAGGGCCGCTACGATACGCTGCAGGACCGTGAATCCGCCTATGAGATGCTGCAACAGCGGGCCGGCACCGTGGTGGAGGACCCGCGCCCCCGCTCTCCCTGGGGTCAGCCCGATGCCGCGCCGGCGCCAACGCGCCCGAGCGACCCCTGGGGGCGGAATGGCGGCATGGCGGAACCACCGCCGCAGCCGCAACGCCGTTCCTCCCGCGCCAGCCGGCAGCCGGCGCCGCAGCCACAGCAGGGCAGCGGCAGCATCCTGACGGATATTCTGATGGGCAATGGCGGCGGCCGCCGGCAGAGCCCGGCCGAGGCCCTGGCCAAGTCCGTCGCGCGCGGCATGGGCTCGCAGATCGGCGGCTCGGTCGGGCGGGCGCTGGTGCGGGGGATCCTGGGGTCGATCCTCAAGCGGTGAGGGGGAGGCCGGGGAAGGAATTCCCCGGACCCCATCTTTTTCTTCGAGTCCGGGTGCGGCTGGAGGACCAAGGGCGCGCATCGGGGGAGCGGGCGCGGGGGAAGATTCCAGGGCTGCGTTACGGCATCCTGAAAAGAAAAGGCCGGGGAGTGTCCTCCCCGCCCTCAGCGCTTCGTGCGTGCCGTTAGAGCGTGATGGCTTGAGATGGAATCACCGAAAGCCTGAATCACTCTATCAAACAACGGCATAGAGCCTGATGCGTGAACGCGTCTTGCTCTATGGCTGGGTGTCAGTCCCGCGCCGGGCGGCGGCGGAAAGCGTCCAGGCTGACCACCTGGGCCGGGGCCTCGGCGACGGCCTCAGTAACCTCGGCGGCGTCGGGCTCTGGGTTGTCGGTCTGCTCGGCTTCCCGCACCGGGAAGGCGGCGGGCTGGATGACGCTGTCGGCGTTGTCCTGCGTCTCGTCCTCTTCCGGCGGGCCGAACCGCAGGCCGATGCGCACATGCGGGTCCCAGAACGCGGTCATGCTGGCGATGGGGATCATCAGCTTGGCCGGCACGCCCCCGAAGGACAGGCCGATCGAGACCATCCCCTTGGGCCGGTCCACCTTCAGGTCCCAGAACTGGTGCTGGATGACGATGGTCATCTCTTCCGGGTAACGCGCCTTCAAGTGGCCGGGGATGGAAACCCCGGGGGCGTCGGTGCGGAAGGTCAGGTAGAAATGGTGCTCGCCGGGCAGGCCGTGTTCGCCCACATGCTCCAGCGCCCGCAACGCGACCTCGCGCATCGCGTCCTCGGTCCAACGCTCGTAGGGGAGGAGGCTCTCTACCGGCTTCGCGTCATTCGTCATCACAAGTCACCCTGAGTCGATGCAGAATAGGGACGGCACCGGGTAGCGAAAAGGCATGATCGCAAAGGAAGTGGGGGGATTCTGTTGCCCTGCTCCCCCCGGGCAGCGCTTACCTATGGTTAGGCAGCGAGCGCCATGGTCTCGCGACCATTATCGTTGGCACTTGTGAAATAGCCCGATAACGGCGGTACAATGCCGGGCAAAAGATACGTCTTTACCGCATACGTCGAAGCTGTTTCGTCCCCATCGGCCGCCATACGATCCCTGGCGGGCTAGATTGGTGGAGACGCCGGGCACTGCCCCCGGGTCCGAAATGCTTATTCCACGTACCGTTTATCACCATAGCCACCCGAAGGTAGGCAGAGCCGATATAGGCGATCGGCGCACGGAAATCGAGGGGCCGCGCGCGCTTTCCGTCGCGCCGCTCCTTTTAACGCACGCTGACCTGCGGTCTCCCACCCAACAAATGGGTTCCCGGAGGCCCCGTGCCTTTGGCGGGGAGAGCGCGAGAGGGGGCAGCGCACCTCTCGAAAGGCCATCCCCCCGGCGCTTCAGCCCTTGCGCAGGGACGTCTCGACGATCCGCGCATACAGCGCCGCGCCATACGGCGTCGTCTCGTCATTGAAGTTGTAGGCCGGGTTGTGCGGCGTGGCGCCCGGCCCGTTGCCGACATGGATGTAGGCGCCCGGCACCTTCTCCATCATGAAGGAGAAGTCTTCCGATCCCATGCCCGGCTCCTTGTTCCGGGCCACGTTGGCGTCGCCCACCAGTTCGGCGGCCGCATCGGCGTAGGCGGTGGTCAGCTCCGCGTCGTTGATGGTGGGGGCGAAGATCAGGCGGAAATCCAGCTCCGCCGTGCAGCCCAGGCCGGCGGCGACGCCCTCCGCCACCCGCTTCAGCCCTTCCTCGATCTGCGTCGCCACCTCGCGCGAGAAGAAGCGCGCGGTGCCGGAGAGGGTGGCGGTATCGGGGATGACGTTGAACGCATCGCCGCCCTGGATCTTGGTGACGCTGATCACCGCCGGGTCGAAGGGCGAGAGGTTGCGGGCAATGATGGTCTGGATGGCGGTGCCGATCTGGCAGGCGGCGATCACCGGGTCGTGGCTCACCTCCGGACGCGCGCCATGGGCGCCCTTGCCGTAGATGGTGATGTCGAAGAAGGCACCGCCCGCCGCCGTGGCGCCGGGGCGGATGCCGTATTCGCCCACCGGCATGCCGGGGCGGTTATGCATGCCGAAGATGGCATCGCAGGGGAAGCGGTCGAACAACCCGTCCTCCAGCATCGCCAGGGCACCGCCGCAGCCTTCCTCGCCTGGCTGGAAGATGAAATGGACGGTGCCGTCGAAATTCTTCGTCTCCGCCAAGTACTTGGCGGCGCCCAGCAGCATGGTGGTGTGGCCGTCATGGCCGCAGGCATGCATCTTGCCCGGCGTCTGGCTGGCATAGGGCAGGCCAGTCTTCTCGGTCATCGGCAGGGCGTCCATGTCCGCCCGCAGCCCGACGGCGCGGTTGCCCTGGCCGGAGCGCAGCACGCCGACCACGCCGGTCTTACCGACGCCGCGATGCACCTCGATCCCCCAGGATTCCAGCATCGAAGCGACGATCCCGGCGGTGCGGTGCTCCTCCAGCCCCAGCTCGGGGTGGATGTGGAAGTCGTGGCGGATGGCCGTCAGTTCGTCCTGGTAGCGGCGGATATGGTCAATGACGGACATGGGGCGGGACTCCTGGCTGTGTCGCGTGCACCGGCATGCAAACACCAGGACAGCAGCGCGGCAAGGCAGTGGATTGTGGGATACGCGCTAGCGCTTCATGCATGCGGCGCAATTTGCACGAGCTGGATTCGCGCCCATGACTGTCCGCAGACTGACCCCGGAAGACGCCGCCGCCTTCAAGGCCATCCGCCTGGAGGCCCTGGAAGGCTACCCCGGCGCCTTCACCCAGAGCTATGCCGAGGCCGAGCGGGACGAGGTAGCCATCTATGCCAACCGCCTCGGCGCTGGGCCGGATGCCGTGTTCGGTGCCTTCGTGGAGGGCGAGCTGATCGGCACCGCCGCTTTTTCCGTGCGGAAGGGCGAGAAGATTGCGCATAAGGGCCTGCTCTGGGCCGTCTATGTCCGCCCGGGCACGCGCAGCCGTGGCCTGGGCCGGGCGCTGGTCAGCCAGGTGCTGGAGCACGCGAAACCGCGTGTGCTGATGCTGCAGGCGACCGTCGTCTCCGATAACCCTGTGGCACAGGCGCTCTACGCATCGCTCGGCTTCGAGACCTATGGGGTGGAGGCATCCTCGCTGTTCGTCGAGGGGCGGCTGATCGACGACATCCACATCGTCCACTGGCTCGGCCACACGCCGGATGCCTGGCCCCTGGCCGCCGCGGAGTAGAGGCTGCCCGGCTCCTCCGCCTGCGGGATCTGAGGCGGGGACGCACCAACCCGCCTCGCTGCCTGCCTGCTGCCGACCCCAAGCGATTCGAGCGCTGGGAAGCCAAGCTGGCGCCCGGGGCACTGTGACTGCGCCGGCGGGGTGACGGCCGGACCATAGTTTCTTACTCGCAACGGATAGCGTGCTTTGCCAGCCCCCACACGATACAATGGCCCAAGGCGGTCTGGGGCCCAAGGCGGTCTGGCGCCCAAGGTCTGGCGCGTGGAAGGCGGCAAGCATGGACAGCGACCGGGTTTTCCGTGGCTCCATCCCGGCCTTGTACGAAGAGTACCTGGTCCCGGTGCAGTTCGAGACCTATGCGCAGGAGATGGCGGCCCGGCTGCACGGCGTGCCGCTCGGCCGTGTGCTGGAGACCGCCGCCGGCACCGGCGTCCTGACGCGCGCCATGGCGGCGGCCCTGCCGGCGGAGGTCACCATCGAGGCGACGGACCTGAACCAGCCGATGCTGGACGAAGCCGCCCGCCGCTTGTCCTCCCGGCGCGTGTCCTGGCGGCAGGCGGATGCCCAGGACCTGCCATTCCCCGATGGCGGGTTCGACGCCGTGCTGTGCCAGTTCGGCGCCATGTTCTTCCCCGATCGCCCACGGGCCTTCGCCGAGGCGCGGCGCGTCCTGCGGCCAGGCGGCCGCTACCTCCTCAGCGTCTGGGACCGGATCGAGCAGAACGAGTTCGCCGACGTGATGGTCAATGCCGTGGCAAGGCTGTTCCCGGAGGACCCGCCGACCTTCACTTCCCGCATCCCCCACGCCCTGCACGACACCCGGCCGCTGGTGGCGGAGCTGAAGGCAGCCGGCTTCGCCTCGGTGGCCGTGGAAACCGTCGAGCGCACCAGCACCGCCCCGGATGCCCGCTTCGTCGCCATCGGCAAATGCCAGGGCACGCCCCTGCGGCACGAGATCGAGGCGCGGGACGCGACCCGGCTGGCGGAGGCCACGGAGGCCGCCGCGGCGGCGGTGGCGGCGCGCTTCGGCGACGGCGCCATTCGCGGCAAGCTCCAGGCGCATGTCCTGACAGCCATCCGATAAGGGTGCGGGGGCCGATCGCCGCCGCGCCGCCCAGACCCGCGACAGAGGTTCTTCACGCCCCGCCCCGCAGCCTGTATCCACCCCCCCCGATGACGTTGGGGGCGAGCATGGAACTGACCGAGGCGCAGCAGCAGGAACTGGCGGACGCGAAGGCCGCGCGCGCCGAGACCCGCCGCCCCACCGTGCCGGCGCTGGAAGCCATGCTGTTCGACCCCCTGCCGGTGCTGGACCACGGCTTCGTCCGCGTCATCGACTACATGGGCGACGACTCGGCGGTGGTGCAGGCGGCGCGCGTCTCCTACGGCCGGGGCACCCGCGCGGTCAGCGAGGACCGCAACCTCATCCGCTACTTGATGCGGCACTGGCACTCGACGCCGTTCGAGATGTGCGAGATCAAGTTCCACGTAAAGCTGCCGATCTTCGTGGCGCGGCAGTGGATCCGCCACCGCACCGCCAACGTGAACGAGTATTCGGCCCGCTACTCCGTGATGGACCGGGAATTCTACATCCCGGCGCCGGAGCAGCTGGCGGCACAGTCGGCCAGCAACCGCCAGGGCCGTGGCGACGTGCTGGAAGGCGAGGACGCCGCCCGCGTGCTGGGCCTGCTGCGCGCGGACGCCAACCAGACCTACGACCACTACGAAGAAATGCTGAACGAGGACGAATCCGGCGCCCCGCGCGACCCGGCCCGCCAGGGCCTGGCGCGGGAACTGGCGCGGATGAACCTGACGCTGAACACCTACACCCAGTGGTACTGGAAGACCGACCTCCACAACCTGCTGCACTTCCTGCGCCTGCGTGCCGACGCCCACGCCCAGTACGAGATCCGCGTCTATGCGGATGCGATGCTGCAGGTACTGGAAGCCTGGGTGCCGGCGGTGGCGGAGGCCTTCCGCGACTACCGCCTGGGCGCCGCCACCCTGTCCTCCCAGATGCTGGTCGTCACCCGCCGCCTGCTGGCGGGGGAGGCGGTGGAGCAGCCCGGCAGCGGCCTCTCCAAGCGCGAGTGGCGGGAGCTGATGGCCGTGCTGGGCCGGGAGGGCTGAACCCTGGCCGCGGCGCCGCCCCCGCGCCCGCCCACTGGTGCGCCGGCCGGTGCGCGCCCGGCCAGGGCCGCCACTCGCCCGGCCGCCGCCCGGCCGCCCGCCAACCGGGCTGGCGGCAAGGGTAAGCCGCGCGGCAAGCAGGCGCCGGGCCGCTTCCGGCTGTGGCTGGCGCTGCTGCCGCGCCACTGGCTGGCGGTGGGGGTGATCGTCCTGGTGCTTCTGGTCGGCATCCCGCTGGCGCATGCGCTTGTGGGGGACCTCGGCGCCATCCTGCTGCTGACCGGCATCGGCGGATTCGCCCTTGGCCGCGCGACGGCGAAGCACGACATTCCCGGCACCGCGGCCTTGCGGGGCAAATCCCAGCCCCGCCGCCGCAATGGAGGGGCTTGAGGCATGTTCTGGATTCTGATGCTGCTGGTGCTGCTGGTGTTCGGCCTGCCGATGATGCTGCTGTTCGCGGCGCTCTCGGTCGGGTTCTGGATCGTGGGGCTGGTGCTGGGGCTCGTCTGGGCCGTGCTGACCTTTGTGTTCAACGATGCCGCCACGGCACTGCTGGTCGTCGTCGCACTCGGCCTCGGCTACGCCTGGGGCAAGAAGCGCCAGCAGCGCATCTGACGCGCCGCCGCGGAGCAGCCAGGCCCCATGCGGGCCTGGCCCCGCCTGTTGAGCCCCGCCTGTTCACCCTCGGTCGGTGCCGCCCTGTTCCCGGCAGCCATTGACCCAAGGAGGCCCCGCCATGATCCGCCACATCGTCTTCTTCCGCGCCCGCGACCGGGCGGATGTCGGCCGCGTGCTCGAAGGCCTCTCCATCCTGAAGACCATCCCGCATTCCAGCCGCCTAGAGGTCACGCTGAACGGCAAGGTGGACCAGCTGGGCAATGACGTGGACGTGGTGGTGTATGGCGAATTCACCGATGCCGCCGCCCTGGCCGCCTACAAGGCGCACCCGACCTACCAGGAGTCCATCGACCGCGTCCGCCCGTTGCGGGATGTGCGGATGGCGGCGGATTACGAGGTGACGGTGGACTGAGCGACGGTTTCAAAAGCCTGCCGGGTCGGGCGCGGCGGTCTTTTCCGCGCCAGCTTTGCCGGCTTGGCCCGATGTCCCTGCATCGGGCCTGCGCCACCTCCGTGCCGGCACGAAAATTCCGACCGCGCTCTCAGCCAGCAGATTTCCGAAACAGTCTCTAAGGGCCCGTGCTCCGGTCCTTCCTGTCCAGGCGTTCTGCTCGAGACGGGCGCTGCTCCTATCAAACTCGCCCCGCCAAAGGCCTGAGGCCTTTGGAAACCCGGCTGTCAGTGGTTAAGCCGGCGGGCTTTAGCGCATTGAGCTATGCCGGGATCTGCCCGGCCAGGCCTAGGCCAGCGCCGGACACGCTGCTTTCCCCGCCAGGCCAGGCGACGGCGAAGCCTGCAATACTCGCCTGCCTCATCTTGCATGCGCCCCGACGCTCAGGCGTCCGGCCCGCCCCCCGCCGTTCCGGCAACCGGAACGCCTTTCCCATAGCCAGACAAGCAAACACCGCAGAAAAAAGAAGGGGTCCGGGGAATTCCTTCCCCGGCCTTCCGCTTCTCCGGCGCACCGTCCGCGTCAGCCCACCTTCAACCGTGCCACGGCCCGCGCATCCACCTCGGCCATCTTCGCCCGGTACCCGGCCGACTTGGCGCGGGCGGCTTCCAGGATGGCGGGCTCGGCGGTCTCCGGGCTGCCGGCGCCGGGGAAGGGCGGCTCGGGGGTGTATTCGATGCCCAGCTGCACCTGGCGGGCGAAGGCTTCGCCCTGCAGCGCGGCCAGCATGGTCAGGCCGAAATCGATGCCGGCGGTGACGCCGCCGCCGGTGATGCGGTTGCGGTCCACCACCACCCGGCCCTGCTTCGGGATGGCGCCGTAGGCGGCCAGCCGGTCATGCGAGTTCCAGTGCGTGGTCGCCTCGTAACCCTCCAGCAGCCCGGCGGCGGCCAGCACCAGTGCGCCGGTGCAGACGGAGGTGAGGAAGCGACACCCGGGTTCCTGCTGGCGCAGGAAGTCCAGCATCGCCTCGTCCTCCATCGCATCCAGGTGGCCGGCGCCGCCGGGGACGCAGATCAGGTCCAGCTGCGGGCAGTTGGCGAAAGTGATGGTGGGCAGGATGGACAGCCCGCTGCTGCTGACGATGGGCGCCAGGTCCTTGGCCACTACGTGCAGGGTGGCGCCCGGCAGGTTGGCCAGCACGTCCCACGGCCCGGCGAAATCCAGGTTCAGCAGGTTGGGGAACAGCACGAAGCCGATCTGCAGGCCCCGATCCGACGCGTCAG
>Ga0308171_1003247_pt1 | contig 15166 bp, 11 predicted proteins | sample PhyGR1_FD_202135 | JGI IMG/M metagenome (GOLD analysis project Ga0308171, IMG submission 202135) | Phyllosphere microbial communities from UC Gill Tract Community Farm, Albany, California, United States - DLSLSG.R1 | ecosystem: Host-associated > Plants > Phyllosphere > Unclassified | place: USA... | reverse complement strand
TGCCCTCCCAGGCGTAAGATAGTCTGCGGGGTGGCAGAAACGGCCGCCCGGTTTTGCCACCGGAGGTTTCCGGTGTGGGCTCTGAACGCGCGGCTCGCGCGAAATGTTGCAGCCCAAGGTTGATAATCCGCCCGGCCCAGGCTGACAGGGGCCTGCCGCAGGCCTACCTTTCCCCGGACATGCAGCGGCCCCCGAAGCGAGAGCCGCGCCGGAGAAAGGGAAACGCGATGCTCGACGCCATCTCCAAGCTACCTCTGAAGGACCCGGACCTGCTGCGGCAGGCCAATTTCATCGACGGGCAGTGGGTCCAGGCCGATAGCGGCAAGACCCTGGAAGTCCGCAACCCGGCGACGGGCGATCTGGTCGGCACCGTGCCTGCCATGGGCCAGGCCGAGACGCGCCGGGCCATCGAGGCCGCCCACGCCGCCTGGCCCGCCTGGCGCGCCATGCTGGCCAATGAGCGCGCGGCCATCCTGAAGAAGCTGGCCGCCGCGATGCTGGCCAATACGGACGACCTGGCCGCCATCATGACGGCGGAGCAGGGCAAGCCCCTGGCGGAATCGAAGGGCGAGGTGGCCTATGCCGCCAGCTTCATCGATTGGTTCGCCGAGGAAGCGCGCCGGGTGAATGGCGAGACCATCCCGCAGAACGCCAAGGGCCGCCGCATCCTGGTGACGAAGGAGCCGGTGGGCGTCTTCGCCGCCATCACGCCGTGGAACTTCCCGGCGGCGATGATCACCCGCAAGGCCGGCCCCGGCTGGGCGGCAGGCTGCACCGGCGTGATCCGCCCAGCATCGCAGACGCCGTTCTCCGCCCTGGCCATCGCCGTGCTGGCGGAGCGCTGCGGCATGCCGAAGGGCGTGTGCAACGTCATCACCGGCCCGTCCTCCGGCACCGGCAAGGAGCTGACGGGCAATCCGCTGGTGCGGAAGCTGTCCTTCACCGGCTCCACCGAAGTCGGCCGCATCCTGCTGGCCCAGTGCGCCGAGACGATCAAGAAGACGTCGATGGAACTGGGCGGCAACGCGCCCTTCATCGTCTTCGACGACGCGGACCTGGACGAGGCGGTGAAGGGGGCCATTGCCTCGAAGTACCGCAACACCGGCCAGACCTGCGTCTGCGCCAACCGCCTGCTGGTGCAGGAGGGAGTCTACGACGCTTTCGCCGCCAAGCTGAAGGTGGCGGTCGAGGCGCTGAAGGTCGGCAACGGTATGGAGCCGGGCGTTACCCAGGGCCCGCTGATCAATGCCGATGCGGTGAAGAAGGTGCAGGAGCATATCGACGATGCCCTGGCCAAGGGCGCCAGCGTCGTCACCGGCGGCAAGCCGGATGCCAAGGGCGGCAACTTCTTCCAGCCGACCGTACTGTCCAACGTGTCGCATGACGCGCTGATCTTCCGCGAGGAGACCTTCGGCCCCGTCGCGCCGTTGTTCCGCTTCAAGACAGAGGAGGAGGCGATCAAGCTGGCCAACGACACCGAGTTCGGCCTGGCGTCCTACTTCTACGCGCGCGATGTCGGCCGCATCTTCCGCGTCGCCGAGGCGCTGGAATACGGCATCATCGGCATCAACGAGGGCATCATCTCTACCGCCGAGGCGCCGTTCGGCGGCTTCAAGCAGTCCGGCCTGGGCCGCGAGGGCAGCACCCACGGCATCGAGGAATATCTGGAGACGAAGTATATGGCGCTGGGCGGCCTTGGCGGCTGAGCACGCCTGCCGCCGGCCAGCCTGAGCTGGACGGCCAGGCTTTGAACGGCCAGGCTTGAACGATACGGCGGCGGGGAGCATCTCTGCCGCCGTTCCTCCTTTTTGTGCCCACCTCCGGGAGTTGCTGCATGTCCGCCTATGATTTCGACCTCTTCGTCATCGGTGGCGGATCGGGGGGCGTCCGTTGCGCCCGCATTTCCGCCGGCCACGGTGCCCGGGTGGGCGTGGCGGAGGAGCGTTTCTGGGGCGGCACCTGCGTCAATGTCGGCTGCGTGCCGAAGAAGATCATGGTCAATGCCGGCGAGTACGGGCTGTGGGCCGAGGAAGGCCCTGCCTTCGGCTGGACCGGCATGCAGGCCGGCACGCATGACTGGTCCGTGCTGGCAAAGGCGCGGGATGGGGAGGTCGAACGGCTCTCCGCCATCTATAACCGCCTGCTGACCAATGCCGGCGTCACCAGCTTCGATGCCCGCGCCACCTTCATCGACGCGCATACGCTGGATGTCGGCGGCAAGCGGGTGACGGCGGAGCGCATCCTGATCGCCACCGGCGGCCATGCGGTGAAGCCGGAGATCCCCGGCGCCGAGCTGGGAATGATCTCGGACGATCTGTTCACGCTGAAGGCGTTGCCGAAGCACGTGGCGGTGGTGGGCGGCGGCTATATTGCGATGGAATTCGCCTCCCTGCTGCGGGCGCTGGGGGCGGAGGTCGAGCTGGTCTACCGCCAGCCGCTGCCGCTGCGCGGCTTCGACCACGACATCCGTGAAGCGATGCGCGACGCGCTGGACCATCTCGGCATCCGCCAGCATGCGGGTCACGAGGTAGCGCGGCTGGACCAGGTGGCGGGCGGCATCCAGCTGACCACCGTGCTGGGCCATACCGTGACGACCGACGCCGTGATGTTCGCCACGGGGCGGGAGCCGAACAGCAAGGGCCTGAACCTTGATGCGGTGGATATCCTCACCGGCCGCTTCGGCGCCATCCCGGTGGATGCACACCAGACGACGCGGCAGCCGCATATCTTCGCCATCGGCGACGTGACGGACCAGTTGAACCTGACCCCGGTGGCGACGGCCCAGGGCCACGCGCTGGCCGACACGCTGTTCGGCCACAAGCCGCGCATGGCCAGCCTGAAGAACGTGCCCACCGCCGTCTTCACCATCCCGCCCGCCGCCACGGTCGGCCTGACGGAGGAGGAGGCGGTGTTGCAGGAGCCGGTGGATATCTACCTGACCCGCTTCACCCCCATGCGCCATACCATCAGCAAGCGGACGCGGCGGACGGTGATGAAGCTCGTCGTCTCCCGCGCCACGCGAAAGGTGCTGGGCGCGCATATGCTGGGGGATGATGCGGCGGAGATGATGCAGGGCATCGCCATTGCCATCGTCGCAGGCGCCACCAAGGAGGATTTCGATGCCACGATCGGCATCCATCCCACCGCGGCGGAGGAGTTCGTCACGCTGCGCACCATGACGCGCCAGGCGGGCTGAGACGATGCACCGGATCGACCCCGAGATGGCCGCCTTCAACGCGATGATGGAGGAGCGCGCCAAGGCCTTCCCGCCCATCCGCCTGATGCGGCCCTTCGATGAGCCGCGTGCCATCAATGACGCGCTGAACCTGACGCTGACCGGCGGTCCGGACATGGCGGAAAGTCAGGATCTGTGGCTGCCGGTGCGGGGCCGCCGCATCGCCTGCCGGCTGCACAAGCCGAAGAATGCGGCGACCGGGCCGTTGCCGGTGCTGATCTATCTGCATGGCGGTGGCTGGGTCTGGAACAGCATCGATACGCATGACCGCACCATGCGCGAATACGCCGCCGCATCCGGCTGCGCCGTGCTGGGGCCGGACTATGCGCTGAGCCCGGAGGCGGTGTACCCGCAGGCGCTGGAGGAATGTGCCGGCGTCACCCGCGCCATCGCCGCGCGCGGCGCGGAATGGGGGCTGGACCCGGCGCGCATCGTCCTTGGTGGCGATTCCGCCGGGGCCAACCTGGCGCTGGGCGCCGCGCTGATGTTGCGGGAAGTGGCGCCGGAGGTCACGTTGCGTGGCCTGCTGCTGGGTTACGGCGTCTATGACAGCCGCTTCGATACCGCGTCCTACGAGGAATTCGCCGAGGGCTACGGCCTGACGCGGGAGCGGATGCGCTTCTACTGGGATTGCTACGCACCCCAGGCGGCCGACCGGGTGAACCCTTTTGTCGCACCGTTGCGCGCCGACCTGCGCGGCCTGCCGCCGGTGCACATGACGCTGACGGAGTTGGATGTCCTGGCCAGCGAGAACCTCGCCATGGCGGCCAAACTGCGCGAGGCTGCTGTTACGGTCAGCGAAGAATATTTTCCCGGCACCGTGCACGGGTTCCTGCGCTCCGCCGGGCATGTCGGTGCGGCGGACCGCGCCATTGCCGCCAGCGGGCGGTGGCTGGCGCAGGTCATGGCGGGCTGAGGCTTCTGGGCCTGAAACGGCCCCGCCGAAGGCTCCTGCCTGCCAGCCTGTGCTGTGCAGGCCGGGTGCCGGCGGGGGCGGCAGCCGGGCTCGCGGGCTTTGCAGCCCGCGCCGTTTCTCCTGGTCCGGAGCCAGTTTCGCCGCCGTTCAGCGCGACGCGCCCAGGGTGAGGGCGCTGCGCATTGGTTCTCCCTCGCCGCCGCTGCCATGGATCGGCGCATGAAGGTTGAGCTCCGCATCGGCCAGGGTTTTCGCTAAGTTTCCGGCTCCTGTCAGGGCTTGTCCTATGAGCTGATAACGGCCTCGCCAGTGTAAACTTTGGCTTGGCCGATCTGGCTCCGGTGTCAACATCACCGTCAACCACGGCTAGAATTTCGGTTTCGAAATAAATTGACTTCGCGCGTGCACCAGGTTCACGGTTCGCCTCCCACGCCGGCTGTGCGGAGACCCGCAAGGTACGGGGGTGAAGCGTGAGGAGGCCGCGTTGTCTCGCATCAGCTGCATCATGCCGACGCGGGACCGTGGTGAGTTCGTGGCCCAGGCCGTGCGCTATTTTCTGCGGCAGGACCACCCGGACAAGGAACTGATCGTCGTCGATGACGGCGCGGAACCGGTACGCAACCTGCTGCCGGACGATGCCCCTATCACCTATATCAGGCTGGAAGGCCGTACCCCGCTGGGCGCCAAGCGCAACATGGCGTGCGAGGCGGCGCGGGGTACGCATATCGCCCACTGGGACGACGACGACTGGTGCGCGCCGGACCGGCTGAGCCGCCAACTGGCGACGCTGCGGCAGACAGGTGCCGCCGTCTCCGGCGCACGGGACATGCTGCACTACGTGCCGCTGACCGGCGAGGCCTGGATGTATCGCCGCCCGGCTGGCGACCCGCCGTCTTTCTGCGGCGGTTCCCTGCTGTATGAGCGGGCGGCCTGGCAGGCGAATCCGTTTCTTGCAGTGGATATCGGGGAAGATGAAGCTTTCATGCGCGGCGTTCCGGCCACGCGGCAGGCGCCGATCGATGCATCGTCGCTGTATGTCGCGGTGCTGCACCAGGGCAATACGGCACCGCGCCGGCTGAAGGGGCCGCGCTGGGAACGGCGACCGCTGGAGGAAGTGACGCGGCTGCTGGCCAGTGACCGTGCCTTCTACGCCGGCCTGCGCAAAGGCGGCGCAGCCCCGGCAGCGCCGCGCCCGCCGGGCGACGACATCACCCTGGTTGCTCCCTTCGTTGTCTATGACGGCTACGGATCGCTGGCGGAGCATCTGGCGCTGGGACTGGTGGAAGCCGGGGCCAAGGTATCCCTGCAGCCATTGGCGGTAGATCCGGCCGGGCTGGTGCCCGCCACCCGCGCGCTGCTGGCCCGCCAACCGGCCACCGCGCCGCGCGGGCCCGTCCTGTACTTCGCCTGCCCCGGCGCGGAGCTGGAGCGGTATGCCGGGGCGCAGGACCTGTTCATCTCCACCATGTGGGAAGCCAGCTTGTTGCCGCCGGGCTGGGCGGCGGCGCTCAACCGCGCGCGGGCGGTGCTGGTGCCGTCCCGCTTCCTGGTCGATGTCTGCCGCCGCAGCGGCGTGACGGTGCCGGTGGACGTGGTGATGCCGGGCGTGGACCCGGCCATCTACGCGCCCGTGCAGCGGCCGGAGCGGCAGATGTTCACCACCTTGCTGGTCGCCACCATGATCGGCCGCAAGCATGCGCGCGAAGCGGTGGAAGCCTGGCGCCGTGCCTTCGCCGATGACCCGGAGGCACGGCTGCTGATCAAGTCGCGTTTCCGCCACGGCCACTTCGCATCCGACGACCCGCGCATCCGCTTCGTCGATGAGAACCGGCCCAGCCGCGGCATCGCCGATTTGTATGCAGAGGCCGACGTGCTGCTGGCGCTGGGCAGCGAGGGCTTCGGCCTGCCGCTGGTGGAGGGCATGGCGACCGGCCTGCCGGTGGTGGCCTTCGACTCCGAAGGCCAGGCGGATATCTGCGAAGATGCGCGCGGCCTGGTGCTGCCCGTGGCGCGCGCCGGCATGGAGCCGTGCGAGGACACGCCCTTCGGCCCCGGCGGCGTGCGTGGCGTGCCGGACGTGGCACAGGCGGCGGCGCAGCTGCGCTGGGCCGCCACGCACCGCCAGGAAGCACGCCAGATGGGCGCGGAGGCCGCGCGCTGGGTGGCACGGCACCGGGACGTGCGGAACATGGGCCCGGCGACGCTGGAAGTGATGGAAGCGCGGCTGACCCGCCCGCGCCCGCTGGCCCGCCGCGTGGTGCTTTGGACCTCCAGCCTCGGGCGGCCCTGCGGCGTGGCGGAATATGCGGCGGCGGTGGCCGCCTGTGCCGGGCCGCGCGCCACGGCCGTGGGGCGGGAGCCTGACCTCGCCGGCGCGGCGGTGCTCCAGATCGAGCACGAATTCGGCCTGTTCACCGATGCCGAGATGAGCCGCGCACTCGCCTTGGCCCGCCACCAGCGCGTGCCGACGGTGGTGACGGAGCACACGGTGATGCCTCACGCCTCGCCCTGGGAGGCGGAGGCGGGCGCGCTGGTTTCGCTGACGGCGCGGGGGGCGGAGATGCTGCGGCGGCGCCTGCCCGGCGCCAGGGTGGCGCATATCCCGCATGGAAGGCCGACCTGGTTTCCGCCACGCAAGACGCAGCGCGGGCGCGTCATCGGCGCCTTCGGCTTCCTCGGACGGCACAAGGGCTTCTGGCGGTTGCTGGACGTGCTGCGCGCCCTCCCGGGCACCGAGCTGCTGATGTTCAGCCACACGCAGGACCCGCGCCTGGAAGCGGAGTGGGAGCAGGCCTCGCGCGGCCTGAAGGTCCGCCGCGTGCGCGACTACTGGCCCGCCGAGCACTGCGCTGCACGGCTGGCCGCCGAGGCGGATGTCGTCGCCTATCACTACGACGACACGGCCCATGTCTCGGCCAGCGGCGCCATTGGCGTCGGGCTGGCCAGCGGCGTGCCCGTGCTGGCCAGCACCGCCAGGTGGTTCGAGGAATTCGGCGAGGCGGTGCACCGCGAGGCCGACCCCGTGGCCGGCGTCGCCCGGCTGCTGGAGGACACGGCCCTGCGGGACCGAACCGCCGCAGCGGCACAGGATTTCTGCCATGCCAATGACTGGGCCAGCTCGGCCCGCCGCCACCGCGCGCTGTGGGACGAACTGGCCCGATGAGCGCGCACCACCCCCTGCCAACACAGTGAGAGGACCACGCTGATGCCGGCCAGCTACACCTATCCTGGCGTGTATGTGGAGGAGGTGCCGAGTGGCGTGCGCCCCATCGCCGGGGTCAGCACCTCCGCCACCGCCTTCGTCGATGCATTCGAACGCGGGCCGTTGAACGAGGCGGTGCGCATCACCTCCTTCGCCGATTTCAATCGCCGCTTCGGCGGACTGAGCGCCGGGAGCGAGGCGAGCTACGCCGTGCAGCAATTCTACCTGAATGGCGGCAGCATCGCCTGGGTGGTGCGTGTGGCAGGCGGTGCGCCGGTGCCGTCCTTCGCGCCGCTGCTGGGTGGCTCCCCGGCGCAGGAGACGCTGAACGTCAGTGCCATCGACCCCGGCTTCTGGGGCGATAATCTGCAGGTGGCGGCGATCACGGCCGGTACGCCGGGCCGCTTCAACCTGTTCGTGCGGGAAGTCAGCCGCACCGCCGGCACGCTGAGCGTGGTGCGGGACGAAGCCTTCCTCAACCTGGCGATGGATACCACCAGCCCGCGCTACGCGGTCTCCGTGGTCAATGCCGCGTCCTCCTTGGTGAAGCTGGAGGATGAGGGGCTGGGGTCGCTGCCCATCGCCGTGGCGCCGGACCCGCGCGGCGGCCCGCCCGCGGGCGCGTGGCAGGATCTCGGCGGTGGTGATGATGGCGACCCGCCTGACGCCAACGCCATCATCGGCGACCCGGACCAGAAAGAAGGGATGTATGCGCTGGACCGCATCGCGCCCGAGGTGTTCAACCTGCTCTGCCTACCGCGCGCGGCGGCGCTGGATGATGGCCCCTACAGCCAGGTGATGGCCGCCGCCGGCACGTTTTGCGAGGAACGCCGCGCCTTCGTGCTGTTCGACATCCCGGCCTCCGTCCGCACCGAGGCCGCGATGCGCGGCTGGATGGGCGCGCACGATACGCTGCGGCACAAGAATGCCGCGCTCTACTTCCCCCGCCTGATCGTGCCGGACCCGTTGAACGAAGGCCGCCCGCGCGAGGTCGGCGCCAGCGGCACCATGGCCGGTATCTATGCCCGCACCGATGCCGGGCGCGGCGTCTGGAAGGCCCCTGCCGGCGTCGATGCCAATCTCCGCAACGCCGAGGTGACAGTAAAGCTGACGGACGGAGAGAATGGCGCGCTGAATCCCGTCGGCGTCAACGTGCTGCGCAACTTCCCGGTTTATGGCTCGATCGCCTGGGGCGCACGCACGCTGGATGGCGCGGACCAGAAGGCCAGCGAATGGAAATACGTGCCGGTGCGCCGCACCGCGCTCTACATCGAGGAAAGCCTGTTCCAGGGCCTGAAATGGGCGGTGTTCGAGCCGAATGACGAACCGCTTTGGGCACAGATCCGGCTGAATGCCAGCGCCTTCATGCAGACGCTGTTCCGCCAGGGTGCCTTCGCCGGCACCACCCCCGCCCAGGCCTATCTGGTGAAGTGCGACAAGGAGACGACGACTCAGAACGATGTCGATCGGGGGATCGTCAACATCCTGATCGGCTTCGCGCCGCTGAAGCCGGCCGAGTTCGTCGTGCTGCGCATCCAGCAACTCGCCGGCCAGACCGAAGCAGCGTGAGGAGGGACGGACCATGGCCCAGTTCACAGTCAACGCCCAGCGCTTCGACCCCTACAAGAACTTCAAGTTCCGGCTGAAATGGGATGGGCGCTACGTCGCCGGCGTCAGCAAGGTTGGCGCGCTGAAGCGGACGACGGAGGTGGTGAAGCACCGCGATGGCGGTGACCCGTCCACCAGCCGCAAATCCCCTGGCCGCAGCGAGTACGAGGCGCTGACGGTCGAGCGCGGCGTGACGCACGATACCGAATTCGAGAAATGGGCGAACAAGGTGTGGAACCAGGGTTCCGGCCTGGGCGCCGAGATCTCGCTGCGCGACTTCCGCAAAGACATGATTCTGGAAGTCTATAACGAGGCCGGGCAGCTCGCGATCGCCTACCGCCTGTACCGCTGCTGGGTGTCGGAATTCCAGGCGCTGCCGGAATTGGACGCCAACGCCAATGCCGTCGCCATCCAGAGCCTGAAGCTGGAGAACGAGGGCTGGGAGCGGGATTACGAAGTGGTCGAGCCCACGGAGCCCACCTTCAGCGAGCCGGTGTAGCCCGTGCGTGCCCCGGCGGAGGCCCAGCTGCTGGATGCGTGGGACGGTGCCGTTTCGGCCGGGCCCACCGGGCGGGCGCTGGCCTTGCTGGCGGCCGCCGGCGTCGCGCCGGAGGAGGCGCGCGGCTGGAGCATCGGCCGGCGGGATGCCGCCATCCTGGAGCTGCGCCGCGCCGTGTTCGGCGATGCGATGGAAGGCGTGGCCGATTGCCCGCATTGCGGGGCCCGGCTGGAGGCCCGTCTTTCCGCCAAGTCCCTGGGCCCCGAGGCCACGACGGCGGCGCGGCACGTGACGGTGGAGCAGGATGGCTATCGCCTGACCGCGCGCTGCCCGGACAGCGACGATGTGCTGCTGCTGGAAGCCGCGCCGCGCGGCGCCGACCTGCCTGGCCTGCTGTTGCAACGCTGCCTGCTGTCGGCGGAGAAGGATGGCGAGGCCATCTCTGCTCCGGCGCTGCCAGCGAAGCTGCGCGAGGCGCTGGAACAGGCGATGGAGCAGGCCGACCCGCTCGGCGATGCGTCGCTGGCTCTGGACTGCCCGGAATGCGGCCAGGCCTGGGCAGCGGCGCTGGACCTGGCGGACTGGACCTGGCGCGAAGTGGAGCTCTGGGCCGGCCGCTTGCTGGGCGAGGTGCATGGGCTGGCCAGCGCCTATGGCTGGACGGAGGCGGAGGTGCTGGCGCTGCCACCGCGCCGCCGCGCCCGGTACCTGGAGTTGCTGGGGCAATGAAGGGCTATCTGGCGGCCATCGCAGCGCGGGTCAGCGGCGGAAGGCCGTTGCTGTCGCCCCGCCCGCTGGCGCGCTTCGAAGCCGAGGCGCCGGTTGGCGGCCCACCGCCGGAAGTAGTGGCGGAGACCGCGCTGGAAGCGCCCCCGCCGCGGCGCCGTGGGGCGGACACGCCCGCCCTGCCGCTGCCGCAGCAACCGGTGAAGCCGCCGGTTCCAGCGCCGGTAGCTGCGGCGCCTTCTCCCGCAGTCGCGACTGCGCCGCCAGTGCTGCGCGTGGCGCCCGCCTTACCGCTACCGGAACGCATGCAGGACGTCGTACGTTCGCAATCGTCGCAGGAGCAAGCCGGCTCCCGCCAAGCCGCCGTCCAGGCACCTGTGGAAAGGCCGCAGCAGGCTGCAGCGCCTTTGCCTGGGAACCCGCCGCAGGTGGTTGCCACGGCCTCGCATCCAGCCACGGCATTGCCGGCCCAGGCCGCGTTGCGGGGCGGGCAGGGGAATCAGGCGCCGCAGCAGCACGCACCACCTTCGCCCAGGCAGGCGCGCCTGGAGATGCCCGGTACGCTGCAGGCATCACGCGCGGCCCGGGCGGCAGCCGATGTGGCGCCGGCACCTGCGGCGGCGCCGGTCAGCGTCACCATCGGGCGGGTGGATATCCGCGCCACGGTCCGGGCGCCGCAGCCCGCCATGCCCGTGCGTCCGGCAGCGCCCAACCCCGCCGGCCTCTCTCTCGACGCCTATCTGCGCCGCCGGGACGGAGGCAGCGGATGAGCAACTTCAACGCCATCGCCAGCGTCACCGCCGCACTGCGCGCCCGGATATTGGAGGTGGTGCAAGCGGACGTGCCAGGCGCCGGCGTCACCACGCTGCGCCCAGGCGATGCCGGGGTCGGTGGCCTGCCGGTGACGGGGGTGAACATCTTCCTGTACCGCGCCGTGCCGAACCCAGCCTATCGCGGCCAGGAACTGCCGGTGCGGCGGGCGGATGGCGCGGTGGCACAGCGGCCGCGCGTGGCGCTCGATCTGGACTATCTGCTCTGTTTCTATGGCGAGGCGAACCTGGCCTCGCAGCGGCTGCTGGCCAGCACACTGCGCTCCCTGCACGCGCGCCCGGTGCTGACGCCGGCGATGATCCAGGCGGCGGAAGCGGGCGGCACGCCTTCCGGGCTCGACCAGCAGCAGGACCCGGTGCGGCTGGCGCTGCTGGACCTGACGCTGGAGGATTTGTCCAAGCTCTGGTCAGTGTTCTTCCAGACGCGCTACGTGCTCTCCGCCGCCTGCCGTGCCGGCGCGGTGCTGGTGGAAGCGGCGCTGACGCCGTTGCAGGCCCCGCTGGTGCGGGAAGTGGCGTTGCGTGGCGTGCCACTACGCCGGCCGCTGCTGCGCCGCGTCGTGCCGCTGGCCGATGCCGATGCCGCCATCACCGCCGGCACACGCGTGGCGATCGAAGGGGAGCGGCTGCGCGGTGAGGCGGTACAGGTGCTGGTCGGCGGCGCGCAACTCCCGCCGGAGGAGATCCGCGACAACCGGCTGGTGGTGACGCTGCCGGCGAATCTCCGCGCCGGGGCACAGGGTTTGCGGATACGGCATGACGTGCTGATGGGCGTGCCGCCGACCCCCCGGCCAGGGGAGGGCTCCAACCTCGCCGCCTTCACGCTGCATCCGGCGGTGCGGCGGACGGGGGGTGCCTTCGACGTGGTGGTCATCGGTGCCACGGCGGCCGGCGGCGTGGTCTCGGCCGGCATCACCGTGGGCGTGTCTCCAGCGGTGATGCCAGGGCAGACGGCGACGCTGGAATTGACCGACACGGCCAGCGCCGCCGTGTGGAGCACCGATGCGCCGCCACGCACGGCCGCGCTGACCACCCTGGCCTTCGATGTCGCCGGGCTGACACCGGGGGCCTACAACCTGCGTATCCGCGTCGATGGCGCGGAGAGTGCGCTGGAACGCGACACCACCCCCGGCAGCCCGACAGAGGGTGAGTGGCTGCCCCGTTTGGTGCTGCCATGAACGTCGCACTTGTTCCCAGCTGGGAAGTTCGCAGCCGGACGGCGCTGGAGCGCGCCTTGGCACGGCTGCTGGCACGGCTGCGCGGCCAGACGGTGGCGGCCGAGGCCGAGAATGGCGACGGCGCCGGTCCTGACGCGCTGGCGCATCTCCGCAGCGTGTTCGGCCTGACTTCCTTCGAACAGGATGTGTTGCTGCTGGCGGCGGGGCCGGAGCTGGATACAGGGTTCGCCGCCGCCTGCGCCAGCCTGGGCGGGCAGGGCGCACCATGGCCCAGCTTCGGCCTGGCACTGGCCCATTTGCCGGACGCGCATTGGGGCGCGCTGGCGCCGTCCGGCCCGCTGCGCTGGTGGCGGCTGGTGGAACCTGGGCCGGGGCCGCTGACCACCGCGGCGCTGCGGGTGGATGAATGCGTGCTGCACGGCCTGGCCGGCATCCCGCAGCTGGATGCGCGGCTGATGGGGCTGGTTACGCCGGCCGGCGCCGTCGCGACGCCCAGCCCGTCGCAGGCACCGGTGGTGGACGCGTTGGCGGCAGCGTGGCGGACCGGGCGGCCGGTGGCGATGCGCGCCCCGGCCGATTGCGGCGCGGTGCCGGTGGCCGAGGCCGCCGCGCGCAGCCTGGGGCTGGAACTTTACCAAATGCGCGCCGCTGAAATCCCGGCGCCGCCGCCGGAACGCGCCGCGCTGGCAAGGCTGTGGAGCCGGCAGGCGGCGCTGGATGGCTCCGCCCTGCTGGTGTTGGTGGAGGAGACCGATACGCCGGAGGCCGAGCGTGCGGCGGCGGACCTGCTGGGCCGCATCCAGGGCGCGGTTGCGGCGGTGGCGGCCGACGCGCTGCCGGTGGCCTCCGGCACCCAGCGCCTGGAGTTGCAGCGGCCGGCGCGGGCGGAGCAGGCGGCCTTGTGGTCGATGGCGGCGCCGGCTGCCCCCGCCGCCCTGCACCAGCACCTGGCCGCGCAGTTCGACCTGGGGCCGGAGGGCATCGCCGCCGCCGCCGCCGCCACGGCCTCGGCCGATGCCGCCGGCTTGTGGGCGTCCTGCCGCCAGCAGAGCGGCATGCGGCTGGAAGGCCTGGCGGAACGCCTTTCGCCTGAAGCGGGCTGGGACGACCTGATCCTGCCCCCGGCGCAGGAAGCGCTTTTGCGGGAGATCGCCGGCCAGGTACGTGGCCGGGCGGCGGTGCTGGAGGATTGGGGCTTCCGCGCGCGGCTGCGGCGCGGCCTGGGTGTCGCCGCGCTGTTCAGCGGCCCCAGCGGCACCGGCAAGACCCTGGCGGCCGAAGTGCTGGCGAACGCGCTGGAACTGGATTTGGTGCGCATCGACCTCAGCGCCGTGGTCAGCAAGTATATCGGCGAGACCGAGAAGAATCTCCGCCGCATCTTCGATGCCGCCGAGACCGGCGGCGCGGTGCTGCTATTCGACGAAGCCGATGCGCTGTTTGGCAAGCGCACCGAGGTGAAGGACAGCCACGACCGCTACGCCAACATCGAGGTCAGCTACCTGCTGCAACGGATGGAAGCCTATCGCGGCCTGGCGATCCTGACCTCCAATATGAAGGAGGCGCTGGACCTCGCCTTCCTCCGCCGCCTGGCCTTTGTCGTCGATTTCCCGTTCCCGGATGTGGCGGAGCGGGAGCGGTTGTGGCGCCGTGCCATTCCGGAGGCCGCGCCGACGGAGGGGCTGGACTACCGCCGGCTGGCGCAGTTGAGCCTGCCGGGCGGGCATATCCGCAACGTCGCGCTGGGTGCAGCCTATCTGGCGGCGGATGCCGGGGCGCCCATCGGCATGGCGCATCTGCTGCACGCCGCGCGGCGCGAATGCGCCAAGCTGGAACGCCCGCTGACCGCCGCCGAGATGGAGGGCTGGGCATGACCACGCCCCGGCGGCCCCGTGCCGTGCACCTGCATATCGAGACGCTGGTGGTTCATGGGCTGGAGGTCGCCCGGCCGGAACGCCTGGCACTGGCCTTGGAGCAGGCGCTGGAGAAGGGCATTGCCGCACAGGGTCTGCCAGACCGCTGGGGCGATGGCCCAGCAATGCTCGCCCTGGGCCCGATCGATCTGCGTTCCACCGAGCCGGAGGCGCTGGCGGCGGCGGTCTCCGCCGCGTTGTTGGGTCCTGGTACGGGAGGCAGGCCGTGAGCGCCCCCGCCACCCGCGCCGCGCCAACCGTGGCGCCGCCCGTCCTGACGCAGCGGGACGACGCGACGGAACGGGACGCCGACCGCATGGCCAGCCGCGCGCTGGATTTCCGCCAGCCATCGCCGTCCGCGCCGCTGCGCTCCCAGCTACCGGCCTCCGCGGCTGCGCCCCTGTACCCCGTGCCAGCCCGGGGCGGCGGCAGGCCGCTGGAACGGGTGGAGCGGGACGTCATGGGCGCGCGCTTCGGCCAGGATCTCGGCGGCGTGCGGGTGCATGCGGATGCCGGGGCCGCCAGCGCCGCCCGGGCGCTGAACGCACGCGCCTTTACCCATGGCCAGGACATCTCCTTCGCCGCCGGGGCCTATCGCCCAGGCACGGCGGCCGGGCGCGGCCTGCTGGCGCATGAACTGGCCCACGCGGTGCAGAACCGCCCCGGCGTGATCGCGCGGCGGGAAGCGAACGCACCGCCCGACCGCACCGGCGAGGCGGAGGGCGCGGCGGACCGTATCGCCCAGGCCATGGCCGAGGACCCGCAGGACCGCGCCGGCACTGTGCGGCGCATGCTGCGCGCCCTTCCTGCCGCGGAGCGCGCGGCAGTGGTGCAGGAAGCCGGCGCCAGGCTGGGCCCGGGCGGGCGCGGCGCCCTGGCCGCGCTGGCGTTGGAGGTGGCGCGGCAGGACACGCCGCAGCCCGCACAGCCAGGACCGGCATCAGCCGGTGCGGGCGCGCCGACATCCGCGCCAGCAGCCTCCGCATCGTCTTCCGCGCCTCCGGCAGCCGTGGCCGAAGCTGCCCCGGCGCCGCAGGAGCAGGCCGCACCAGACATCGGCAC
>Ga0308171_1003245_pt1 | contig 15171 bp, 14 predicted proteins | sample PhyGR1_FD_202135 | JGI IMG/M metagenome (GOLD analysis project Ga0308171, IMG submission 202135) | Phyllosphere microbial communities from UC Gill Tract Community Farm, Albany, California, United States - DLSLSG.R1 | ecosystem: Host-associated > Plants > Phyllosphere > Unclassified | place: USA... | reverse complement strand
TGTATCTGTCGATATCAACATAGATCTCGGCAAAGTTCCGTTCCCGATAATCGCCTTTTTGACTTAATGAAATAATTACGAAAAGACTGATATTAATTAAAATTGACCAAAAGAAAACCTCTGAAATACTGCTCAAATAAGGAATGTTAAAAAAGCTGAACCAATTGTACATATCTCTCACCAAGCCTTTGAATTCCTGATTGTAAGAGAAATAATATTGCGGAATAATCAAACCGAAATAACAGATTGCCAGTCCACCAATCAAACCGATCACTGCACCTTTGTAACTGCCTCGTCTCCAAAATATCGCTCCGAAAAATGATGGTCCCAATTGTGAAATGATCACGAACGAAATCAATCCAACGGAGTATAAACTGTTCTTTAAAATAAAATATTTATAGAAAACAAAAGCCGTAACAATCAGGATAAAAATACTGACCTTTCGGATGTTCATTATGCTTCTGGTGTTTTTTGTCTCATTGTCAGATTTTAGCTTGTCCAACCAACCGTATGGAATGATGAGATTGTTTGAGAGCATAATTGATAATGTAATACTTGAAATAATGACCATCGAAATGGAAGAACTTAATCCACCCAGAAAAACCAAAACCGTGATAATTTGATTCCCGAAGTGCTGTGGAATTAAAATCGAATAAAACTCGGGATTCACAGTTTGTCCTTCAAAAATAATCCGTCCGCCCCAAGCAATCGGAAATACGAAAAGATTAAATATCAATAAGTAAAGCGGAAAAAACCAGATCGCTGTTTTCAAATGTTTCTCCTGTCTATTTTCAACAATTGTGGTGTGAAATTGTCTCGGCAAAAGGAAAATGGCCGACGCAGAAATCAAACAAAGGATCATCCAATTGAAACTGCCTTCCAAACCATTGAACGTATTTTTCTCTTTGAAATCGGGTAGAAGACTTGCCTTTGCGTAAATATCAGAAAAGCCATCAAAAGCAAAAAACGTCACGAAAACGCCGAGAACAATTAAGAAAATTAATTTCAGAAAACTTTCCAAAGCAACTGCAGAAATAATTCCCAATCTTTTCTCGGAAGCGTCTACATAACGCGTTCCATAATATGATGAAAATAAAGCCAAAAGTACAACGACAAAAGTCGCATTATCTGTAAAAATATTCTGTGAAATCGGCGTATTGGTCACCAAATGAAAAGTCTCGGAAATCGCTTTGATCTGTAACCCGATATAAGGAATGATCCCGAAAATACAGACCAACGTGATGATCGCTCCAAAAGAACGACTGTTTCCGTACCTTAATGAGATGAAATCCGCAATGCTACTGACTTTATTCACTCTCGAGATTCTCAGGATTTTCTTATTGATGTAAATCCAGGCTGGAATGATGATAATCGGTCCAATGTAAATCGGAAGGTAATCCAGGCCGCTGTTCACCGCAACGCCGATACTTCCATAATACGTCCAGGCCGTGCAATAGACAGCTAGAGAAAGCGAGTAGATGTATGGATTGTTCACCCAAATTTTGCTCTTCTTTTTCTCGGCGCGATGGGCTACCAAAAAAAGAAGGGCGAGATAGAGAATGACCACTGCAAATAAGGAAACACTACTCATCGTATTTTTTGAAAATTATAAAAGAAGCCACTACCGATAAAAGCCAAACGCCGAAAATGTAAACATACAGCATTGGCAAACCGAAAACCGCTCTTTCGCTATTGAATAAAAGAACAATTGGCGCACTGAACAAAATCATCAGTCCAAAACTTAGGATAATTAGTTTCTGCTCGTGTCGCTTTTTCATAAATGATAATCGATAAAAGATAATTGATGAATAAACAAAGTCATTCATCAATTATCAAATTATAATTTAGTGTTTGTTTATATTTTCTCGTCAGAATATTCGCCGCTCAAGGCATAGTATCCGAAAATCCCCAACCCGCCGCAAACGATTGGCAAAAGGATGAATACGATGATGATCCCGAAAACCAGATCTTCCTGTTTTCCTGATGTCAGTTTAGGAATTCCCATCACCGTCAGTCCGAAGTACAGAACTGCTAATGCCAGTAATATCCAAACGATGCCTAATATTTTTTTTATGCTGTCCATTTTGTTTGATTTAAAGTTAATTAATAATTCTTGAATTAATCGTGAATATTATTGTTTTTCGTCTTCAGATAGAATAATCCGATGATAAGACAGACTGCCGCAACGCCAATCGGATACCACAGTCCTTCCAGATACCAGCCAACGTGTCCGGCATCTTTTCCTGTGGTCACGAGGTAGGTTGCAACTGCGGGTAACAATCCTCCAAAAACCCCATTACCAATGTGATAAGGCAAAGACATAGAAGTGTAGCGTATCCTTACCGGAAACATTTCTACGAGGAATGCGGCAATAGGCCCGTAAACCATCGTTACAAAGATCACCTGAATGAAAACGAGGAAGACGAGATACCATTTTGTGCTGTCATTGATCTTGACGGATGAGCTGATTTTGGGTTCTTCTGCTTTTCCATCTTTCATCACAGGACCAGCTGCTGACCAATGCACAATACTGTCTTTTTTTAAGAGTGTCCCATCTGTATAAGCAATTTCTTTATGGAAAGTCAGGAGACTGTCAGTTGCGATTTTTGCGTGGACTTTCGACGTTCTTTTTTCAGTGATTCCGTTGGCGGAGATCTCTTTGGTTTTTGTATCCACAGAATTGAACATGGCGCTGTAAATAGGTCTGTAAGCGAAAATTGCTATTACCATGCCGGTCATCATCACTGCTTTTCTGCCGATCTTATCAGACAGCCAGCCAAAGAATACGAAGAATGGTGTGCCTAATAATAAAGCGATCGCCATTAATGAATCCACCTGAGTGCCTTCAATCGCCATGACTTTCTGCATAAAACTCATGGAGTAGAACTGCCCTGTGTACCAGATGACGCCTTGTCCCATCGCAGCTCCAAAAAGTGCCAACAATACAAACTTGAAATTAAAGCGGTTTCCGAAGCTTTCTTTTAAAGGGTTTGTAGAAGTTTTGCCTTCGCTTTTAGCTTTTGCGAAAAGAGGAGATTCCTTCATGTTCTTTCTAATGAAATATGAAACAACAACCATCAATATTGAAATCCAAAACGGAACCCTCCAGCCCCAACTGTCAAACTGTTCAGCGGAAAGAGAACTTTTTGTAAGTAATATGACCACCAATGAAATGAAAAGTCCTGCTGTCGCCGTTGTTTGGATCCAGGAAGTCCAGTAACCTCTTCTGTGTGGTTGTGCGTATTCTGCAACGTAAGTGGCTGCACCTCCATATTCACCACCCAATGCGAGACCTTGTAATAGTCTTAAAATTAAAACTAGAACGGGTGCCATAAAACCTATTGTTTCATAACTCGGGATACATCCAATTAGGAAAGTTGAGAATCCCATTATTAGAAGTGTTACCAGAAATGTGTACTTCCTCCCGATGATATCGCCCAATCTTCCGAAAAATAAGGCGCCAAACGGTCTTACCACAAATCCTGCTGCAAAGGTTGCCAAGGTTGATAGGAAGGCTGCAGTAGGATTGTCTGCCGGGAAAAATTTGGTGGCCAAAACTACGGCGAGACTTCCGAAGAGGTAGAAGTCGTACCATTCGATAAGTGTTCCCAGGGATGATGCCATGATCACGCTCCAAATGGTGCGGTTTTTCTGCTTGTCACTCAGGTTTTCGTACTGTTCGTGATTTGAATCGCTCATTTTATATTAAGATTTGATGTTAAACGGTTACAGATAAATTTGGAATTGAAGGATGAATTCCCCTTTAGATTTCGGTTCAGCAGACGCACTTGTGTAGGTTGGTCTGGTCGAATATTGCGTCGTCAATTTGGCGTGATGACCATCGATAAACCAGTTAGCTCCAACATCAAACTGAGAAGAAGAATTCTCCAAAGCTTTGAAGTTTTTATTCGTATAAGCTGCAAAAGGCTGAATTCTGATTTTTGGTTTGTCGGCATTGCTTGGCAATAATAATCCGGCTTGCAGATAATAAATATTTCCGCTTCCAATCATCGGCTGAAGATTTCCTGCGCCTGCAATTGCTTTATCGCCGATGAAATTCGGGTCGTTGGAACCAATGTTCATTATGCCGAGATTTCTCAGATAATTCGGTCCGAAATTATAATTGTAGAATCCTGCGTAAGCCGAAAGTGCCATTTTGTTTTTCGCATTTCCTAATGGCAAATCAGCGAATGCATCGATGGCATAAAGTGCGATATCGTGTTTCTCGATTTGAGAATTAACAGAAGTTCGTGTTCCATCTTTTTGATGATAAAAACCTGCTCCTAAATTGAAAACTCTTTTAGTTCCCAGATAAGAACCAACTTTGAAAGGCAAAAGATTGGACTCCGAGTCAAGGAATTGATATTCCACATATCCGGCTTTTGAAAATTCCGGATTTCCGTTGTTGTCAACAGCAACTCTTGCAGCTGGATTTGTTACATCAACTGGCGCAAGATTGGTTGCGAATGGTTTATTTAAACTAAATCGGTATTCAAACTTTCCATATTTTCCTTTTGCAAACATTCCCATTTGTCTGGCAAATTGGTCAGAATTATCTATTAAAGGCCAAGTGAAAATCGGAGAATCAACAGTCAGGAAATTAAGTGTCGAAGCCATCGTCATCCTGGATAGTCCCATATAATAATGTAATCCGGCGCCAATCGATAAACTGAATTTCCCCGCTTCTCCAGGCAAAACCACGGCATATTCATTCCACGCATCGTGAAAAAACATCTGTGGTTTTTTACCGTTTCCGTAACCGCCAGTTCCAGTTGAGCCTGAACCACCACCGTTTATAAAAGTCTGATTATTAATTCCAAAATGCATCAAAACCATATATCTTTTGGTGATTTGTGCATAGGCAAGCGCTCTCAGTCGTCGGTTTCCGATGTTCCAGGAATTTTTTGTGGCTTCGTCAGAAACCATCGTTCCCGGATTCATTTCCGTATTTCTCAACCATATCTGGTTCCAAAGAATAAATCTTACATACTTATCGCCTTCCGGATTGAGATTTAATTTTAAACCATTTCCGTAATCAGGGGATCCTTGCGAATATAGGCTGGTACTAAAAAGTACTAAACCTATAAAAGTTAGAATTTTCTTCATAAATTAATAAGAATTTGGTGTTTATTTTGTGATTGCCAAATTGTTATTAATATTTTGGTTATAAAAATTTAATATATATAAATGCTAATGATATAGTTTTATTTGTAATTGATGAATGATAGATGATAAGCGATTCCTTTAATCATTCATTATTTATCAATCATCATTTATTTCTTGAATCTTTCCCATTTGATTAACATGTACTTATCGGCAAATTGTGTAATAATTAATCCTGAATTCTCAAGATTGTTTTCCTGCGAAATATATTCTATCAATTCATTTTGCTTCAAAACTTTGTAAACCGGATGGAACTCAGAATGGGGTGGTCGTGTGATATTGTATTTCCTGATCCAAGCACTGATGCTAACGTGAGAAACGCCGATGATTCTTTCTATTTCACGATAGCTCAATCCTTCAAGATAAAGTTGTAAAGCTTTGGTTACATAGTAATCATCAATTTGTTTTCCTAATTTTTTGACCGTGAAATTATAGTTGCAGTTCTTACAGTAGAATCTCTGTTTTCCTTTGATGATTCCGCTTTTGGAGACTTTATCATTGTTGCATTTAGGACATTGATTTTCCATACCTATACCTTTTTAGCAAATGTATAATAATTTAGCAATATTTATATTTCGATTAAAGATAATATTGTTGTTAAAAATTATTTAACAGATAAAATTATCTTTTTAATTTGGTTAATAAAGATAAATGTAATTAAATTTGCGACTTAATTAGATAATATCAATGAAATTAGAAGTTTCTTCAGAGAAACATTTGGTATATGTGGAAGAGATCCGAAACGAAATGGAGGATTCTGCGAAAAAGAGAGGAACCGGCATCGCAAAACGTTCCTCCGAATATCTGGGCAAAAAAATCTCGGAAGGTAATTCCATCATCGCCATCGACGAAAATGGAACCTGGGCAGGCTTCTGCTACATAGAAACCTGGACAAACGGAGAGTACGTCGCCAATTCCGGATTGATTGTTTCGCCACAATTCAGAAACGCCGGATTAGCTACTTTGATTAAAGAAAGAATCTTCGAACTTTCCAGAGAGAAATATCCAAATGCAAAGATTTTCGGCCTCACAACCGGAATGGCCGTGATGAAGATCAACAGCAGTTTAGGTTACAAACCAGTAATTTATTCAGAATTGACCCAAGATGAACAATTTTGGAACGGTTGCAAAAACTGTGTGAATTATGAAATTCTGATGATGAAGGAACGTAAAAACTGTCTCTGCACAGCAATGCTTTTCGTCCCGGAAAAGGTAAATATGAATAAAGAAAAAGATTTTGAATCTATAAATAAAGATAATGAGTAAGAAAGTAGTTTTAGCCTTCAGCGGCGGATTGGATACATCCTACTGTGCAAAATATCTGAGTGAGACTTTGGGTTACGAAGTCCACGCAGTGACTGTCAATACAGGTGGTTTTGATAAAAATGATGAGGTTTCTCTTAAAGAAAAAGCTGAGAAATTAGGCGTTGCTTCTTACAGGTTTGTAGATGCTTCGGATAAATATTATAACGATTGTGTCAAGTATTTGATTTTCGGTAACGTCTTAAAAAACAACACTTATCCATTGTCAGTCAGTGCAGAAAGAACGATTCAGGCGCAGACGATTGCAGAAGCTGCTTTGGAAATTGGAGCAGACGCGATTGCGCACGGAAGTACAGGCGCTGGAAATGACCAGGTTCGTTTTGACTTGATTTTCCAGGTGATGTGTCCAAAAATCGAGATCATCACGCCAATTAGAGATTTAAGTTTGTCGCGTGAAGACGAAATTCAATTCCTGAAAGACCACAACTACGAAATGGATTTTGACAAAGCCAAATATTCCATTAACAAAGGACTTTGGGGAACTTCCGTCGGCGGAAAGGAAACTTTGACTTCCCGATACAATCTTCCGGAAGATGCTTTTCCTTCGCAAGTTGAAAAAACAGAGCCTTCTAATTTGGAAATCGAATTCAAAAATGGAGAACTAAGTTCCGTTAATGGCGAGACTTTTTCACATCCGGTTTTAGCGATTCAGAAGATTGAAGAATTGGCTTCACCGTACGGGATTGGTCGTGATATCCACGTTGGAGACACGATTGTCGGGATAAAAGGTCGTGTCGGTTTCGAGGCTGCGGCTGCTGCAATTATCATAAAAGCGCATCATTTATTGGAGAAACACACGCTTTCCAAATATCAGCAGACCATCAAATCGCAATTGTCGGATTGGTACGGAAACTGGCTTCACGAAGCACTTTTTCTTGACCCGGTGATGAGAAATATAGAATCATTTTTGCAGGATTCTCAGAAAACAGTCAACGGAAAAGTATTTATCACGCTTCATCCATATCGTTTTGTTTTGAACGGAATCGAGTCTGAAAATGATTTAATGTCTTCAAAATTTGGAAGTTACGGCGAAGAAAATCTCGCTTGGAGTGGCGATGATGTCAAAGGTTTTACCAAAATCCTCAGCAACTCGCTAAATATTTATCATCAGGTCAACAAATTGAATTAAAACCAAGGAACTCGAAGAGTTCAATATCAGTAGCCGTAGGTGAAACCTATGGAAGCGAATAACAAAAATCAACCGAACCCGGCAGGGTTCAATAATAATAACCGTAGACAAAACATACGGAACCAAATGAAAAAATCAGTCGGAATAATCGGAGCCAATGGATACACAGGAAGCGAACTCGTTCGTTTGCTCGCATTCCACCCGAATATAGAATTAAAGTTTTTGTTCAGCCGTTCCAATTCCGGAGTGAAAATTTGCGAATTATATCCGGATTTGGACTCGATTTGCGATTTGGTTTTGACGAACGAAATTTCAGAAACTGACATTCTTTTCCTTTGCCTTCCTCACAAAGAAAGTCAAAATTGGCTGAATGAAAATCCAGTTTCAGATGACACTTTGGTTATAGATTTAGGAAATGATTTCCGTCTAGATGGCAATTTTGGAAATAGAAATTTTGTTTATGGTTTGCCCGAGATTTATTTTAATGAAATTCAGAACTCGAAAAGCATTGCCAATCCCGGATGCTTTGCAACTGCAATTCAATTAGCGTTATTGCCTTTAGCAAAGGAAAATCTGTTGAAAGATATTTACACAACTGGAATTACAGGGTCAACTGGAGCAGGACAATCTTTGCAACCGACAACCCATTTCACTTGGCGAAATGACAATATTTCCGCATACAAAACTTTGAATCACCAACACGTAGACGAGATTTTAAAACAAGTCAATTTGTTTAATGAGAAAGAAGTTGAACTCAACTTTGTGCCGTGGCGAGGGGATTTTGCAAGGGGAATTTTCACAAGTTCTATCATCGAATGTGATTTGGAATTAGAAAAAATTTATTCTTTATATAAAGACTTCTACAAAGATTCACCTTTCGTGAAAATTTCAGAGAAACCAATTGATTTGAAACAAGTCGTCAATACAAACTTCTGCGTCATCCAAATCGAAAAACAAGGAAACAAAATAGCAGTTCATTCTGCAATCGACAATCTTCTGAAGGGTGCATCGGGGCAAGCTGTTCAAAATATGAATATCGCCAATGGCTGGGAACAAAATCTTGGATTAAACTTAAAACCAATTGCTTTTTAAATTAATTAAGAGTCTTCGAGAGCCTCAAACTGACAACGTTTAGTATTAGAGTTGTCACGCTGAGCGGAGTCGAAGCGTTTTTTAAAATTTATCAATAATCATTTATCGATTATCATTTATAAAAATTATGAATTTATTCAACGTATATCCACTTTTCAACATCAATCCTATAAAAGCTGAAGGTTCTTTCCTTTGGGATGAAGACGGACAAAAATACCTCGATTTTTATGGCGGTCACGCTGTGATTTCAATCGGTCACAACCATCCGCATTATGTTGAAAAATTGAAAAATCAATTGGAGAAAATTAGTTTTTATTCCAATTCAGTTCAGAATAATTTACAAATTGAGTTGGCTGATAAATTAGGAAAATTATCAGGTTACGACGATTATTCGTTGTTTTTATGCAATTCCGGAGCAGAAGCAAATGAAAATGCTTTGAAACTGGCTTCATTCCACAACGGAAAAAAGAAAGTGATTTATTTTTCCGAAGCTTTCCACGGCCGAACTTCCGCCGCTGTTGCTGTGACAGACAATCCGAAAATTGTCGCGCCAGTCAACGAATCTGAGAATTTCATTAAATGCGAATTCAATAATTCTGAAGAACTGGAAAATATTTTTGTCGAAAATGAGAACCAAATTTCTGCTGTGATTGTTGAAGGCATTCAGGGTGTTGGCGGAATTAATTTGTTGGAGAAAGATTTTATTTTAACGATTGAAAAATTGTGCAAAGAAAATGATGCGGTTTTGATTTTGGACGAAGTGCAGTCTGGCTACGGACGTTCCGGAAAATTCTTTGCGCATCAGGAATTTGACATCAAACCTGACCTGATTACCATTGCAAAAGGAATGGGAAATGGCTTCCCGATTGGCGGCGTTTTAATTAGTCCAAAATTCGAAGCGAGTTACGGATTATTGGGAACTACATTTGGCGGAAATCATCTCGCTTGCGTGGCTGGATTGGCAGTTTTAGAAGTGATTGAAAATGAAAATTTGATTGATAATTCTGAAAAAATAGGAGCTTACATCGAAGAAAAAATAAAAGATTTTCCTCACATCAAAAACATCAAAAGGCGCGGTCTGATGATTGGAATCGAGCTCGACCAAGCTTGCGCAGATGTCAGGAAAGAATTGCTGTTTGATCATTTTATTTTCACTGGAAATGCCAATGACAAGAATGTTCTTCGGATTTTGCCGGCGCTCAATATTTCGGAAAAAGAATCCGATTTGTTCATCAATGCTTTAGAAAAAACTTTGAAAGCAATTGATGCGAAAATATTAGAATTAAAATAACGCAAAGGCGTAAGAAGTAAGTAATTGCAATGTTATAAGTCGCAAATTTTGACTGCTTTTTCATTTGCGACTTACAAGCATTGAATTAAAAATAAATTTTGCGCCTTTGCGATAAAAATAAAGAAAATGAAAAATTTCACTTCGGTTTACGATATAGATAATTTGCAAACGATAATTGCAAAAGCCTTAAAAATAAAAGAAAATCCATTAGAAAATCCAACCAAAGGAAATGGAAAAACGATTGGTTTGGTTTTCCTCAATTCAAGTCTTAGAACAAGATTGAGTTCCCAAATTGCGGCTCAAAATTTAGGATTAAATGTCCTAACGCTCAACGCCGCACAAGAAGCCTGGAATCTGGAATTCGCTGATGGAACGGTGATGAACGGCGACACGGTTGAACACATCAAAGACGCCATCGAGGTTCTGAATCAATATTGTGATATCATTGCTGTAAGATGTTTCGCAGGAATGAAAAGCAAAGAAGACGACGTGAACGAAAGTATTCTAAGTCAGTTTTTGAAACACGCCAAAGTTCCTGTGGTTTCTTTGGAATCTGCAACGCGTCATCCGTTGCAAAGTCTTGCTGATTGCATCACAATCACAGAAAATTGGACAGAAAACAGAAAGCCAAAAGTCGTTTTGACTTGGGCGCCTCACATCAAACCGATTGCGCAAGCTGTCGGAAATTCATTCACAGAATGGATGCAACAAATGGATGTTGATTTCGTGATTGCCAATCCGGAAGGTTACGATTTGGATAAAAATTTCACAAAAGACACGAAAGTAATTCACAATCAGGATGAAGCGTTGAAAGATGCAGATTTTGTGTATGTGAAAAACTGGTCGTCGTTTGAAGATTATACGGCGATGCCGAAAGTTGAAGAAAACTGGATGCTGACCAATGAAAAATTAGCATTGACAAACGATGCAAAAGTGATGCATTGCCTTCCAGTCCGTAGAAATCTTGAATTGAGTGACGAAGTGATGGATGGCGAAAACTCAATCATTTATCAACAAGCAAAAAACAGAATCTTCTCTGCACAAGCAGTTTTTTCTGAAATTTTGGACAAATTAAAATAATTGATAACCCTGAAGGGTTTAATTTGAATAGCCGTAGGTGAAACCTATGGTCAGCAAACCAACAAAAATTAGAACCCGAAGGGTTCAACTTGAATGACTACAAATCAATCGATGCGTAAATTAAACAAATAATGCAAAAACTACACATCATAAAAATCGGAGGCGCTTTAATCGATGACAAAAAATCATTGAAAGCTTTTCTTCAGCAGTTTTCTCAAATCGAAGGTGCCAAAATTCTGATTCACGGCGGTGGAAAGATTGCAGAAACGTTGGCGGAAAAACTGAAAATCACGCAGACGATGATTGATGGCCGAAGAATTACCAACAAGAAGACTTTGAAGCTGGTGACAATGGTTTACGCCGGAAGAATTAATAAAAATATTGTTGCAAAATTGCAGAGTTTTAATTGCAATGCGATGGGATTTTCCGGTGCAGACGGCAATTTAATTCAAGCTGAAAAACGCCAGCATCCAACCATTGATTTTGGATTTGTTGGCGATATTAATGAAAAAAGTATCAATCAGGAATTGATTATAAATATGATAAATCTGGGTTTGGTTCCGGTGTTTTCTGCAATCACTCACGATAAAAAAGGAAATCTGTTAAACACCAACGCAGACACGATTGCCGGAACTATTGCTCAGGCTTTATCAAAAAATTTCGAGACAGAATTGTTATTCTGTTTCGATAAAAACGGGGTTTTGGAAAATGTGGAAGATGAAAATTCAAATCTTAAAACCATCAATAAAAATGAATTTTCTGAATTAAAATCGCAAGGAAAACTCCACAAAGGGATTTTACCAAAACTTGAAAATGCTTTCAAAGCCAAAGAAAACGGCGTTCAGAAAGTGTCTTTGATTAACGAGAAAAAACTGTCAGACCAAATAAAACAAGGAAATGAAGGAACTGAAATCTGTCTTTAGTAGAGAAGAACTTGCGGAAAACGCCGTCAAATTATTGAAAAAACTCATCGCAACACCATCTATGAGCCGCGACGAATACAACGCTTCGCTCATTATAGAAGGTTTTTTCAATGAGCATCAATTAATAGTTAACCGATTCAAAAATAACATCTGGGCAACCAACAGACATTTTGATCCTGCAAAACCATCTATTCTCCTCAATACGCACCACGACACGGTAAAACCGAACAAGGCTTATACTTTGGACCCATTTATTCCAGTAGAAAAAGACGGGAAATTATTTGGTTTGGGAAGCAACGATGCGGGCGCGTCTTTGGTGGCGATGGCGCAAACGTTTCTCTATTTTTATGAAGCCGAAGATTTGTCGCACAATCTGGTGATTGCATTGACGGCCGAAGAAGAAATCTCAGGTTTAGACGGCATCGAAGCCTTGTTTCCACAACTTCCGAATGTCGAATTGGCAATCGTCGGAGAGCCTACAAAAATGAATCTCGCAATTGCAGAAAAAGGTTTGCTCGTCATCGATGGCGAAATGCTGGGAACACCTTCTCACGCCGCACATCCGAACGATGACAATGCGATTGTGAAATGTATGAAGGATTTGCAAAATATCCTCGATTTCAAATTCCCGAAAGTTTCAGATTATTTGGGCGAAGTGAAAGTCACATTGTCAGTTCTCAACGCAGGAACGCAACATAATGTGGTTCCGGAAAAATGCAATTTCACACTGGATGTCCGCGTGACAGACGAATATTCAAACCGAGAAGTTTTCGAAATCATCCAATCGCAGATGAAATCAAAACTGACACCGAGGTCTTTCCGTCTCAATTCCTCAAAAATCGATGTCAACCATCCGTTTGTTCAGGCTGGATTGGCGTTGGGCAGGACAACTTACGGTTCGCCGACATCTTCGGACCAGGCAATTATTCCGTGCACATCGGTCAAGCTGGGACCAGGCGACAGCTTACGTTCGCACACCGCGGACGAATTTATTTACATCGACGAAATCCGAGAAGGCATCGATGTTTACATCAAAATATTAGAGAAAGTTCTTTAACAGAAGTTAGAATTGAGAAATTAGATATTAGAAAACCAATTGGAATCTAACTTCTAACCTCTGAAATCTAATTTCTAAAAATTATTAAAATGAAAAAAATCTGGCAAAAAGACAATACGACAACCAATGATTTGGTTACAAAATTCACGGTCGGAAAAGACCTGGATTTTGACGACAGATTAGCAAAATACGATGTGTTGGGTTCTATCGCCCACGCAAAAATGTTGGCAGAAGTGGGTTTAATTCGACTGGATGAAGAGCAGGCGATTGTTGCAGTTTTGGAAGATGTTCTTATCGAAATTGAAAAAGAAACTTTCGAAATCGATAAAACTGCAGAAGACATCCATTCCCAAATCGAAAATATCCTCATCGAAAAATTGGGCGAAACAGGGAAGAAAATCCACACCGCAAGGTCCAGAAACGACCAGGTTTTGACGGATATCAAATTATATCTAATTGACGAAATCAGAGAAATCACAGAACTGACCGATTCATTTTTTCAAATCCTGAAAGACAAAGCCAATCTTCATAAAGACGTTTTGTTGCCTGGTTACACGCATTTGCAGGTGGCGATGCCGTCGTCTTTCGGATTGTGGTTTGGCGCGTATGCAGAATCTTTGGTGGATGATTTGGAATTGCTGTTTGCAACAAAGAATATCATTAATAAAAATCCATTAGGCTCGGCCGCTGGCTACGGTTCGTCGTTCCCGATTGACAGAGAAAGTACGACTTACAAACTCGGTTTCAGAACGTTGAATCACAATGTGGTTTACGCGCAGATGACGCGTGGGAAATCCGAGAAATTATTGGCAAATTCATTATCAGTTTTGGCTGGGACTTTAAGCAAATTCTCTTACGATGTTTGTCTTTATTTAAGTCAGAACTTCGATTTCATCAGCTTTCCAAAGGAATTCACAACTGGAAGCAGCATTATGCCACACAAGAAAAATCCGGATATTTTCGAATTGGTGAGAGCGAGATGCAACAGAATTCAGGCTTTGCCAAACGAATTGGTTTTGGTGACGAATAATCTGCCTTCAGGTTATCACAGAGATTTGCAATTGACCAAAGAAATCCTTTTCCCAGCCATCGATTCTTTGAAAGAATGTCTCGAAATCCTGATTTATACGCTTCCAAACATCGAAGTGAAAGATAATATTTTGGATGACGAAAAATACAAATACATCTTCAGCGTAGAGAAAATCAACGAAGAAGTAAAAAATGGAAAATCATTCCGTGATGCTTACATCCAAATCGGTCAGGAAATAGAAAATGGGTTGTTCGAGTATGATTACAAAGAACTCAATCACTCTCATCAAGGCAGTTTGGGAAATCTTTGCCTCGACGAAATCGAATATCAATTCAATAAAGTGAGAGATAAATTATTAGGCTAAAATTATTCCCTTTTAGGAATAATGGGGAAAATGATTTTAATCGAGTTTAAACTTAGTCGATTTTTTCACTTCGGCCAAAACGATAGAACTGTGATATTGACCAATGTGAGGACTGTTTGAAATCACATTTACCGTGAAATGATTGTAGGAATAAATGTCGTTTGCAAGAATCTTCAACTGATAATCATATTCGCCGGAAAGACTGATGATTTCCTGAACTTCGTCATATTTTGAAATGTAATTTTCGAAATCTTTAAGCGTGTTTTGAGACTGTTCTTTAAGGCGAACATTGCAATAAACAACGATATTGATTCCGAGTTTTTCACGGTTGAGCAGGGCGACATATTTTTCTACAACGCCACTTTTTTCAAGGTTTTTGATACGCTCGTAGGTCGGTGTGAAAGTCAGTCCGATTTTTTCGGAGATTTCCTTTACCGATAGCGTAGAATCTTCCTGAAGAAGCGAGAGAATTAATTTGTCTTTTTTGTCCAAACTCATAATAATGTCAATTCTTTCAAAAGTAAAGAAAATATTTGACTGGAGAAATTTTAAGCGCAGAAGTTCATTGATTTATTACAAAAAAGTATGAATAAGATTTCATCATATCGAAATTATTGGTATCTTTGCACCCAATGAATCTGGTACAGAATTTAGCGACATTAGTGTTTGGCAAATTTGCCGACAACAACAATATTTTTTATATTTAACGAAGTCTTTTA
>Ga0308171_1003238_pt1 | contig 15189 bp, 7 predicted proteins | sample PhyGR1_FD_202135 | JGI IMG/M metagenome (GOLD analysis project Ga0308171, IMG submission 202135) | Phyllosphere microbial communities from UC Gill Tract Community Farm, Albany, California, United States - DLSLSG.R1 | ecosystem: Host-associated > Plants > Phyllosphere > Unclassified | place: USA... | reverse complement strand
ATCACCGCCTGTAAGGCTGGCTGCGCATTCGGAGAACGTTGCACCAGCGAATCAAAGGCTTCGAGAAAATCCTGCGGCGTGTCGTAATCCCCATAGAGCGATTTTACGCTCACCACTTCATCGTCAATGTCGAGGAAGATTGGCGCATCATTCAGGTTGTTGATGTCGGCTTTCAGCTTCTCCAGACGGGAAATAAAGCCTGGCAGTTTGTTGAAGACTTCGGCACTCCAGTGCGCTCCTTTATCCCGCAAACGCGAAGCGAAACCGTTAAAATTAACGCCCGCTGCGTCCTGACAGAGTTCATCAAGACGACGCACCTGCTTATCTACGGTTTCGCTGCGGTCACGGTTAAACGAGGCCAGGCCGATAATACGCTGGAGCTTAGCGACCAGCTGTTCATGGCTGTGCTCGGCAAAGCTGCGACCATCCGCCTGAGGGATTTTGTAGGTCTCTGAATCGGTGATTTCATTGACCAGCGTTTGCAGTTCTACCTGAGGACGGACAACCACCGGGCGCATGGTATCGACACTTTCCAGCGAGCTGTAGATATCGACACAGTCGAAAATCTTAAAGCTGGTTTTCGCCACAGCCGGACACAGACGTGTCGCACGGCCTTTCATCTGCTCGTACAGAATACGGCTGCGTACCTTACGCAGGAAAACGATATTACAGATCGACGGAATATCCACGCCGGTGGTTAGCAGATCGACAGTGACGACGATATTCGGCAGCCGCTCTTTGTTAAAGCGAGTGATCATGGTCTGCACTTTACGCGCGTCTTTATCGGCATCGCCGGTAATCTTGATAATCGCGTCATGTTCCAGCTGCGGATACTTTTTCTTAAATGCGGTTCGCAGCTCTTCCACCACCATATCGGCATGCGCATTGGTGACGCAGAACACCAGCGTTTTTTGCAGACCTGTGGGGTCGAGGTAGTTAGTGAGTTCGTTACAGACGGCACGGTTAAATGCGGGAATAATCAGCTTACGGTTAAAGTCGGCGACTTCAAAATCCTGCTCGTCTTCCAGGGTGTCGTTAATCACCTCACCCTGCGGGCTGATGCGCTCTACCTGCTCACCCTGAGCAAGATAAACGCCATCCTGTGCGTTGCGGGTCGTGATCTGAATAGGCGGATCTTGGTCGATCAGATAACCGTCAATGACCGCAGTACGATAGGTGTAGCGATAAACCGGATCGCCGAAGATCTGCACCGTATGCAGCGCAGGCGTGGCGGTCAGCGCGACTTTTACGGCATCAAAATGATCGAGAATACGGCGATAGGCAGAAACGTAATCAAGCTGGCTGCGGAATTGCAGTTCACCTTCGGTCTGCTCTTTATCGAGAATGTAGCCACGGTGTGCTTCGTCCACGACGATACAGTCGTAACGGCCAACCGGCATGGGTTCGTCCGATTGCAATGTGCGTTTAACCAGCGACTGGACCGTGGCAACGTGAATTTTGGTGCTGTCTTCCGGGAATTTATCCGTCAGTCCTTTGATATCAAAGATGCTGTTAAAGGTGTCGCCGTTAATACGCGTATCGTCAAACGCGCTAAGCGCCTGCTCACCGAGAGAACGTCGATCAACCAGGAAGAGAATGCGCTTAAAACGCTGAGACTGGATAAGGCGGAACATCAGGGCGATCGCGGTACGGGTTTTACCGGTACCAGTCGCCATCGCCAGCAGGATCTCCTGCTGCCCATTCACGATGGCATTTTCGACTGCCCGCACGGCATCTTCCTGATAGTAGCGCAGGCCCAGCTCGCTCATCCCTGGATTATCAGCAAACCACTGATTTTGTCTCTGCGGATCGCTGCCAAGCATGTCCAGCAGTTCTTCCGGACGATGCCATTCCGGTAATGCTTTTGACATGTTGGTGGTGTAACGGACGTCGCGATACCAGATGCCACTTTTAGTCTTCATCGCCGCGCGGTATTCGCGTCCGTTGGTGGAGTAGCAGAATGGAATTTTAAAGCGCTGTTCGCCGCTGGTATCCCGCCAGCTGATTTCATACATCGGTACCGCTTCGTGCACGTCGTCGGGAGCGTACTCCTCCAGCAAGGTATCGCGTAAGAATGCATTATCGAAGTATTTACTGTAGCGATAGGACTCATTGAGTTTGGCGGGAACGTCGATATTTTTACGCTTCGCTTCAACTACTGCGATGGGCTTCAGGCCGACGAACAAAACATAGTCCCCAAAGCCATGTTTGCCCGTTTCATCTTTACCGGTTGGCCATTCAGCAATCGCTTTATTGACACCCGGCTCCGGGCGCGCGCCTTCTGAGAAGCGCAAAGCTTTGCTATCAGCCTGCCAGCCCGCTTTACGCAGCTGTGCATCAATCAGGAAGCGGCTCTCTTCTTCACTGAGGTCGAGCGTACGCCTGATGGCCTGCTCGGTAATTTCATTCTGGTAAGCTTTACGTTCCTGCTCGGTCTGCTTCGCCAGTTCCGCATTTTTCTCGGCTAACTGCGCTTCCAGCGCCGCAAGCCGTGCCTGTGTTTGTGCTTCGGTTTCCTGCTGCTTGCCTTCCAGAATAGCGATATAGCCATTCAGGCTAATCAGCTTCTGCTGCTGTGCTGCCAGTTCTGACTGACTTTGCGCTTTTTCGCGTGCCTGCTGTTCAAGCTGTTGTTTCAGCGTCAGCACTTCCTGGTAATAGAGGTTTTCGCCACGTTCAGGCAACGCAAAAACAGGCACTGCGAAGTCATAATTTTTGGTGACCAGACGGTAATACCAGACGCCCAGACGGAAGCCGAGCCGCAAGCACATCTGGGCGTCATCAAGATCGTTATGGTATTCATGTACCGCCTGATTACCAATGCGGCGCAATTTGTGGAATACAGAAAGGATGGTGTCATCAACGAACGCAATTTTTCCCAGCTCACGCAGAAGATCGTGTTGATTCTCGCAGGCAGGAATGCCGAGCAGCAGGCCAAGGTGTTTAGCCGTCGCTTCGCCAAACATACGCATTTTAACCAGCGTGGTGTTGGGATCGTCCGGATAATTGTTTTCCGCCGCGCAGGCGATGGCGTAGGTAAAGTCGTTGACGCCCTTAAGAAACTCAAAGCTGGATTTAGTCATCAGCAGTATCAATCCATCACTGTGCAGGCCTCTCCGTTATTAAGACCCGTAACTCTTTATCTTAACTTTTCTTAATGTTTTGAACAATGGCTGACATCGCGATATGTTGTTCAGCAGAGGAGCAGGTCACACCTGTCTCGCTAGTGGAACCTTGCTATTGAAGAGTAATGCAATGACCGCATACATCGTATCGGCCAACCATATCCAGTCCAAATTCATATGCCAATGGCCATACATACTGGCTATCAGGAACACTCCTTCGACTGTTTATTTCAGGAGTTCATGTCGCGTAAACGAAACTTAGCCGAACAGCGGTCTGGCTAATGGGTGCTAGTGCTGAAACTAATGGTCCATAAATGGACGATACATAATATCGAATCTGTTAAATCTGTAATTTTTTAGTGCTTGAAAGAGGATAACAAGGATGAGCCGCTATACCGGTGAAGAACAAGCAGAACAAATTTTAAAAGCAGCCAGTGAATGGCGGCAACGTTGCCTGATTAATGGCGGCTCACTTTTCAGCAATAAAAAACTCTGGGATAGTCAGCATCTGGTCGAAATTGAGCGCGATGTGGTCAACAGTCAGCTAGAGCTTGAAGGCAACTTTATTCATCGTCTTAAGGAACAGCTGGCCAGCGTCACTCCAGAGGCGAAGCAGCTCACTGCAGAAATGCTATGGCTACTCTTTCTTTGTGCCAGTAACATCAGCGTCAGAACAAAGCGTGAGCAGATAACCACTATCTGGGAGCTTGCTGGTGAAGCGCTAAATAATGATAACCCATTACTAAAGGATGCGGTGCTTTCAGGCGTAGGCAGTGCTGGGACTGGATTCAACACTTTCCGAGCGCGTGAGTTTGCTTATATTACTAACGTCCTGAAAGCGTTATTAGCACTATCACAAGCTGAGCGTGAAGCTCGTCTGAGTGATGGCTTCGCCTTTGCTGAGTGGCTAAGCATAATCCCTGAAAATGCCAGCCGCCAGTTCCGCCATATGCTGATGTTTATGCTGTTTCCAGATGACTTTGAACGCATCTTTAGTAACAATGATCGCCGCATCATTATCCGCGCCTTCAAACCGCCGCAGAAAGAAGAGCTGTCAGCTGTGGCGATGGACAGAGCGCTGCTTGAGATCCGTCGTGAACAAGAAGAAAACCAGAATAGTAAGCAGCTCGACTTCTACGTTTCACCGCTATCAGAAATCTGGCAAAAACGCGAAGAACCTGCTGACAAACCTGTGGCAATCGCGCCCATTGATAAAATACTCACTCAGACGGAAACTATCGAGCCTTTAAACCTAATTTTATTCGGCCCACCGGGAACAGGCAAAACCTACGAGCTAAACCAGTTAAAAGCGAAATATGTCAGTGAAGCGCAGACATTGACTCGTGAGCAATGGCTGGGGGAACTCATAGCAGGAAAATCATGGTGTGATGTCGTTTTTATGGCTCTTTGGGATTTAGGCGAATCCGATGTAACAGCTATCAGAGAGCATGAGTTTATTCGTGCAAAAGCAAAAGTTATGGGACGTACTGCCAATCTCAAAAGTACAATTTGGGCTTCTTTGCAAACTCATACGACGGAAGAATCAACTACGGTTAATTATTCCAGACGCATGCCCCCTTTTCTATTTGATAAAAAGGAAAAAGGAATTTGGTATGTGTTGCCTGAGAGTGAGGACGAGTGCGCCGATCTTATTGAGCTAGTTAAAGAGCTCAAATGCTCACCTGCTGCATCGGAGACCATTAGCCGTTACGAATTCGTCACTTTCCATCAGGCATACAGTTATGAAGACTTCGTGGAAGGTATCCGTCCAGAGCTGGACGAAGAGAGTGGTGAATTAAGCTACTCGCCGCAAGATGGCGTATTCCGCCGTATCTGTCAGCGTGCCGAAGCCGATCCTGAACATCGCTACGCTATCTTTATTGATGAAATTAACCGTGGCAACGTGGCGAAAATTTTTGGCGAGTTGATCACTCTGATTGAAACCGACAAACGCACCAGCGGCGACAAAGGCATGCGCATTACGCTGCCCTATTCTCGCGAGCCATTTGGCGTGCCTAAAAATCTGGATATTTACGGCACAATGAACACCGCTGACCGTTCCATTGCACTGCTGGATACCGCTTTACGTCGCCGTTTCCGTTTTAAGGAACTGATGCCGGACAGTAGCAAAATTGCTGGCTCAGACGGTGCGGGAAATATTATTGATGAAGATGGAGGCCAGATTGACCTTCGAGAACTGCTGGATGCGATGAATCACCGTATCCGCTTTCTTCTAAGCCGTGATCTTATGCTCGGCCATGCTTATCTTTGCTCCGTTACTAACCTTACACAGCTAAAGACAGTTTTCCTGAATCAGTTTATTCCTCTTCTACAGGAATACTTCTATGAAGACTGGCACAAAATCCAGCTGGTATTCCGCGATATCGACGCTACCGGTAAGCTGGTGGAGGCTCCACTGATTGGCCATGTTAAGCTGACCAGTAAAGATGTTTTCGGCTTTACCCATGATGACTTTGAAGAGGTCGTTGAATACCGTGTTTCAACTGCCCAGGAAATTACGCCCGACTCGATTCGCAAAATTTACGAGGATTAAACCGTGGCGGAAATATTGTCGGTTATTGAACATAGCTCGCTACCGATTATTGCAGAAAGAACCATAGATCAGTACGCGCTGGGCATTCATCATGCCCGCTTGCTGGAAAAGCTGGCGCCAAGTCTTCCTGCCGGCACCTTTAGCTATGGCCATCAATCGGTTCGTTTCGCACAATTTTGCGGCGTAATTCAGCTAGACGATTTAACACTTGAAATCCTGCCTAAGATACATGGTAAAGAGGAACAGCCTGAATCGTGCCGTGCAGCAATGGTGCAAATGCTGTATACCGCCCGACTCATGCGTACACATAAAGGCGCGCAGGCGGGTATCAATACTCAGCAACATAGCCTGCTGGATATATTTATCCAGCACTTTTGCCATGATTTGCATACGCAGATCCTCCAGGGCAAGTTACGCAATTATATAGAACAGGAAGAAAACCTGTCAGTAATGCGCGGCCGCCTGGTTATCCCACAACATGTCCGGCACAACTTAGTTCATAAAGAACGTCTCTATTGTCGCTTCGACGAGTTTAGCGAAGACATGCTGTTAAATCAGATACTCCGCTTTACCCTACGCCTGCTAATACCCTGGACACGCTCCGGCAAAACCAAAAAACAGTTAATCGAACTGTTAATGCATTTTAATGGCATTAATGATGCACCCATCACTCTGCAATCATTCAAGTTACTTAAAAACGATCGCATTACCCAACGATTTCAGCCTGTTCTTGAACAGTGTCGATTGTTTATTGCCGAAATTAAACCTGATGTATTAGCGGGTAGCACACCGCTGTTCTCATTGCTGTTTGATATGAATCGTCTGTTTGAAGCATGGGTAGCAGAAAAGCTGAAGCCTTGGGCACACCATCAGGGCTGGCATCTTCGTACTCAAGGACCCCGAAAATATCTGGCAATGCGAGACAATGATTCCCCAAAATTTCAATTAAGGCCGGATATTGCATTAGTTGATGACGATGGCACTCCGCAGTTGATAGTGGACACTAAGTGGAAATTGCTGAACGAAGCAGATCGCAAACTAGGCGTTTCAAACAGTGATATGTATCAGCTTTATGCTTATGCAGGACGCTATAAAGTCCCACGTTTGCAATTAATTTACCCAAAACAGGCAGGATTATTTTCTCATTATAACTTTACGCTTCAGGGAGTTAACTCACCGATACTGACAGTAAGAACTATTGCGATAGACGAATTTAAGACTTTAGATTGGAATTAATATATAAATGATTTATCAAATTACTCAGGCATATCAATAAAAAACTCACAGCATTTGTGTATGTTACTAAATAAATAAAAATGAAATACCTCTTAAAATATATTCACATCAGTAATTTGGTTGGATTAGATCATTAAGATTGGTTAACAAAGCATAATCCTCTTGCCGACACAAAATGCCAGACACAAAAAAAGCCACCCTTAGATGACTTAATTTCGCATATCTGGTGCGAAGGCCGGACTAGAGAAAAGCATACAAGCATTTAAAAAGAAAGGATAAAAATATATAAATTATAGTTACAGACCCCCAAATTGACCCCGTCGGATTTTTTCAGCATAAAGAAGCGTTGACGCTTAATTATTTTAAACCAACGCTTTTATAAAAACCGAGAAATTAAATTATATCCTCGTAGCCTCTGGCTGAAGCTTTTGTAAAGCCAGCCAGTTTTTCGTCTTGATTTACAAAATAATCATGAACGAAAGACACTATCTGTATGTGCTCTTCAAAAATGATATGTAATTGATTATTATAATGCTCTGATCTAGGAAATATTCGCCAATGTACAATATCTCCCTTAAAAGATTCTACGCCTCCATCGCTGCGTAATACTATTATTTCATCTTCTTTTTCAATGACGGTCCCAAAAGGGGCAGTCCCGCTAGCTATGATGTCCTCTGACTTTAAGAAAGGTGTCTTTATCTCACCATCCTTAGTAAAGGTATCGTAATAACCTTTTTGAAATTTATTTTTATTATTTTTCTTTTTTGGCTTGGGAGAATAATTTGTCACTTCAATATTACCATTAACTACACGATATATTTTCTCCCTACTGCCCCATACGTAAGCATACTGATTGTTCGAAGTTATACCGAACATTTCATTCTCATTAATTACTCTATCAAATCTGCGAGTTCTTTTGTTATCTCGATTTTTCTCTTCAAGGAAGCTGGCAAGATAAGCCCCTTCAGATGACCAACCAATTACACTCTGGAAAGCCCATTCGCAAGCGCTGCATGGGGTAGAGTTAAGTAAATGTTCCTGCCCAAGAATTGAAGTTGGCTCATCGTTATACGAAAATTCAAACAACCCTTCTTGACCAGCAGCTACAGCCAAAGCCGTATTACGATCAGAAGCGTTTATTTTCAAGACATTACCATCAAAATGTTTCTTTATTCTACTATTATAATATGAACTCGATGAGAAAAGTCCCTCATCACCTCCCGCAAATAAAGTATTGTAATAAACCTCTGTATCTGTTGGTAAAAAATCGAATGGTGAGTTAGTGGATGTTAAAAAACCGCTCCAATCACTTAAACTTAAATTAAAGTTCAAGTATGAAAGAGTATTCAATTGCCCTTTTATTACATTAGAGATACTAGGATCTTTAAGTATCTTCCTTACTTTGGGATTATAAAAAAGATCGCCGTCTGAAAAAGCAACGCGGTATGCTGTTTGAATGCTTATGTTTTTTTCAAGACCTGCAATGAAGTCAATTGCTGCATCCCATTGAATATTATGAATACTGCCATCGAAACCAAATAAAGTAAATTGATTAGAATAAATTTGGGAATCCCAAAAACTTCCTTCAACACTTATTTTTACAGAGCGCATTTTTTACCTCTGCGTATACGAGCGAAGTTTGCTTTAGAAATAATCCCTTTTTCGCACCAGTCCTTTAGTACGGATTCGCCAGGCCTGTCATACGGAGACATCCAATGCGCAACCGGATACCCGTGCCAGTTATCATGACTATCACATACAAATTTGGCCATTTTCAATTCACAAGAAACAGGAGGGGGAGCAGCCCCCAAAATCTTTAATGGTGGATTATTATCAGGTATAAACTGAACACCCCACAGGCTGTTTTTAAAAAACCATTCTTGATCGTTCGCGTTATTGAAACATTCATTTTCTTCTTGAATGCTTATTGACCATTGTGATTTCCTCATAGCATAGCCTTGATTTCTATGCTGAAGATTTGGCATATAATTCATATAGTCTCCTCTTTCTTTGAGATTTCCTTATTGATACATCTTAAAATAAAAGTTTACAAGATTATTTTTTGAGCAATAAACACTTATGGACGCGTTAAGCTATATGTAACTAAATTAATGCATGGTTCTTGACTTGAAGCTGACGCGCGCAATGCTACCCCCGCCTCGCCTGCCCGCTTTGTGCATCGTTTTTTATGCAGCTGCATGAACCGGGCAAAGCCACGCCGGGCGTGGGCTGACGGGGTGGCCGTGCCGGTCGTGGGCGAAGACCTGTGCCGGTATGGGGGCGGCGTATGGCAGGTGCTGCCGTACCGCGTCCTTAGCCGCGAGATTGCCGCGCTGTTTCAGAAGGTGCGCGCGCCGTTCTCGGCAACCGGTATCGGCGGCATCGTGGACACGCTCAAGCTGATGGTACCGCAGATGGGCGCACCGGCCCGACGGCTGATTGGTTTTCGCAATGGCGTATTCGATACCGCAACCGGCACCTTTGGCCCGCATAAAAAAGAGTACTGGCTGCGCACCATTAACAGCGTGGACTACACCACGCCAAAGGCGGGCGAGAATCTGGCGGACGATGCCCCGCACTTCTGGCAGTGGCTGACGCGGGCGGCCGGACGCACTGAGACGAAACAGGAGCGTATCCCCGCGGCGTTATTTATGGTGCTGGCAAACCGCTACGACTGGCAGCTGTTCCTTGAGGTGACCGGCCCCGGCGGCAGCGGGAAAAGCGTGATGGCGTCCATTGCCCGCCTGCTGGCCGGAGAAGACAACACTACAGCGGCGACCATAGACACGCTGGAGTCGTCACGGGAGCGCGCCTCGGTCGTGGGCTACTCATTAATTATTCTGCCGGACCAGGAGAAGTGGAGCGGCGACGGTGCGGGCATTAAGGCGATTACCGGCGGCGACGCCGTGGCGATTGACCCGAAGTACCGCGACGCCTACTCCACGCATATCCCAGCGGTAATACTGGCCGTGAACAACAACCCCATGCGTTTCAGCGACCGCAGCGGCGGCGTTTCCCGTCGCCGGGTTATCCTGCCTTTCCCGGACGTGATACCGGCAAACGAGCGCGACTCGCAGCTGCTGGAGAAGATTTCTGGTGAGTTGGCCGTTGTCGTGCGCCACCTGATGCAGCGCTTTACTCGACCTGACGATGCCCGCGAGCTGCTTCAGGCGCAGCAGTCGTCAGAGGAGGCACTGGAAATCAAGCGCAGCGCCGACCCGCTGGTCGACTTCTGTGGCTACCTGACGCCACTGAGCACGCCGACCGGGCTGTTTATCGGCAACGCGAATATCCGGCCGGTGAACCCGCGTCGCTACCTCTATCACGCCTACCTGTCGTTTATGGAGGCCAGAGGCCATCATCACCCCATGAGCCTGACGGCGTTCGGCCAGGCGGTGCCGCAGACGCTGAAGGAGTACGAAATAGAGCTGCTGAAGCGTAAGACGAAGAACGGCATCCAGACCAGCCTGGAGTTGAGCGAAGACTGCGAGGCTGACTGGTTGCCGCGCTACGATGCATAAATGCTCTGATTGACGTAAAACCGGCAGTTGCCGGTTTTTTTTTAATACGTTTAGTACTAAAAATTCAATAATATTAATCGTCACCAAAATTACAAATACAACGGCCAAACAAAACCAAAAAAATCTACTTATAAATCAAACAATTATTCCCATGAGATTTTTGATGGTAAATCATTAACAATTATGATAAATAACATTGTGCATTGCTTGCTATTTGCACAAAAATTCCTTCGGCATTGAGAATAAAAAACAGTTAATTCAAGGTAATAACATAATGACTACACGAAATTTTGCTACTAGAATGTCCTGTTTTTCTTTAGTTTCTGCCATTGAAACGGATCTACGAGCTATTATAGTCAGTGAGTTACCCAATGAATATGAGAGCATGCTACCAGCAGATGTGATAATGAATGCTAAAGAAAGGTACGCAGAACACAATAAAGAATCTTTTTTGAAAGACAGCAATATTGTGGAATTATTAGACTTCATAGATTTTTACGATTTAAGTAAAATACTGAACAAAATTAAAAACAATCAGAAATTTTTTAAACCTGATGAAATCAATACAATAGTTGATGACCTACAACGATTAAGCAAATGCAGGAATAGAGTTTGTCATTCTCGCCCCCTTGAGCCGAATGACTTTACAATACTTTTAGACTTCACGAGCGAATTAATAAAAATAGGGAGTTTATCTTACTGGAAAAATGTTAATATTGCCCTGAACAACCTTGATAACCCAACGTTTGCTTTATCTCTAAAAATACCCTCTTACTGGCGGGTAAATAACAAAACAATAAATAACAACCTACCTTTGCCAGAGTTCGACGATACAGGTTTTATGGGGAGAGACAAAGATAGAACAGCCGTTACTAAACTACTGACTTCAAACACTAAGGTGACATCCATTGTAGGTGAGGGAGGAGTAGGTAAAACGGCTTTAGCACAGAGATGCCTATATGACATTTTAGAAATATGTGAAAGCAGCGAAAAAGAAGAATCTATTTTTGATATAATAGTATGGGTTTCTTTAAAAACCAACAGACTAACCGCTAATGGCGCTGCCGAGATAAAAAATTCAATAAGCTCAAGCTCAGGATTATTTCAGGAGATTTCCAAATCCCTAAAAGGAGAGGCCACTATTAGTATAAAAAGCGACCTTGACGAGATAAGGGAATATATGGATGAATACAAAATACTACTTTGCATTGATAACCTTGAAACAATTTCAAGTACAGATATAAGAGAATTTCTTGCTGATATCCCTAACGGTTCTAAAGTTTTAATAACAACGCGGATAGGACTTGGTGAAATAGAGTATAGATATAAATTAGACAAACTGGATGATAAACCTTCAGTAGACTTAATGAGAAACATGTCTAAACTGCTTAATTTAGACAAGCTCTATAAAAAGAATAATGAAGGTTTAAATCAGCTTTGCAAATCTCTTTTTAATAACCCGCTCTTAATCAAATGGTATGTTTTAGCCGTAGCTGCCGGATTTGGCAACGCAGAATTAATAAATAAAAGAAGCGGAAACTTTAAAGATGCACTCTGCTTCTGCTTCGAGAACCTATATGACAGATTAAGTGAAATTGAAAGAAAAGCAATATCTGTTATCGCATGCTTAAGAAGACCTGTATCTGCTGTAGAATTAAGGTTCTTTCTAAGTAATATTGAAGAAACTAAAATCGAGGAAGCATTACACCAGCTACACAACTCAAGCATGCTTATCTCAACAGGTGATAAACTTTCCGAAGGAAGATATCTTTACAGTTTAACCGGCGTTGCAGAAGAATACATAAACACTGTCAGGCCTGTAACAAACGAACTTTATCAAGAAATAAAAGAAAAAAGAAAAGAAATACAAAACCTTATATCCGAAGCCAATATACAGAAAAAACATTATAACTACGATCTTAACGTTATATCGTGGACTACGAAAGATGAGAAAATATGCTCAATTTATTTACAGAAAGCACTGTCATTTTATAAAAAAGGAAATATAGATCTAGCCCTTCAAAATATCGATATTGCTAAATCTCTTATGCCTAGCTTTTCAGAATGTTATCGTATCCATAGCTATATCCTCAAAGAATCCTCCCCTTTCAAAGCTGAGGCTGAACTTGAAACAGCTGTTGATTTAAATCCTAACTCAGTTATTACTCGCTACGCATACAGCCAATTTCTAATTGATGAGGAAGAATTTGAAAAAGCAAAAGATCAAATCAATGAAGCATTAAGAATAGATACTGACGATGTAGCATTAAAAACATATAAAGCATGGATATTAACTCTTAACGGAGAATATAAGGACGCAGTAGAAATATATGAAAACTTACTGCCAGAGCAGCATAAAAGACTGCTAAAATTCCGTATCAGCACTCATGATCAAGCTGCCAGCTGCTATCGAAGAATGTCAGAGCAAAATATTAGGGATAACGATTATCCTGAAGCGAAAAATAACATAAAGCGAGCCGTAGAAATATTAGAATCAACGATAAACAAAGGTGACTATGACCATGGCACTCTATATAGATTATACGACCTATTAAAAACAGCAGAGCATTTATATTCGAAATTAAAAGATAGGAGTGTTATAGACGATATCCTGTTATTTATCGAATACAATATGATGACATTAACAGTCAAGTCAACAGCACAGCTTAAGCAAGATCTTAACGAATATAAAAATTATTGTTCTCCTGATTTTTCTAATAAGGTTAGTATCATACTAGATTATTTATCTCCCCCAACTTTAGTTAATATAGGTGAAAGAACTATTGGCACTGTCGATAAAATAGTTAGCACGGATAGGGGGCTATCTTACGGTTTTATTCTAGGAACGGATCAAAATCGCTATTTTTTCCACCGTAGTGAAGTTTTCCCACAGAGCTTTACTAGCGAAATAGATGAAAATGTGAACGTTACATTCCTACCTAAGCATAGCGAAAGAGGCGTATGTGCTTTTGATGTTAGGCAGCGTTGAAATGAGAACTCTGAATTTTTTTAAATAATTTTTATTGTAAATTATTTCATATCTAACCGGCCTTGGCCGGTTTTTTACACTCTAAGATGAACAGTGTTCACTTCAAGTGAAGAGTGATGAAGAGTAGCCATCAAAGTAATCACCACTTAAAACTTTGAATTTGAAAGATAAATATGAAAGGTGAACAGGGTGAACACTTTTTCATAAAATCTTTTTTTTGGCTCAGCGCCTGCCGAACTCATACGGAGTCAGATGATATTCATTATTGCTGTCTAAATAATCAGCCCACCACTGCACCATAAGCCGCCGCTCTTCAAGGTGCTCTGCCTTATGAATATAAGCCGCGCGAACCCCATTACGTTCCTGATGGCTCATTTGCCTCTCAACAGCGTCACGCGACCAAAGACCAGATTCAACCAATGCACTGCATGCCATTGCCCTAAATCCATGACCGCAAACTTCTGTTTTCGTATCGTATCCCATCCTACGAAGAGCATGATTGATGGTGTTTTCGCTCATTGGCTTAGTGGGATAATGATCGCCCGGAAACACTAAATCTCTGTTTCCGCTCAGCTCCCGGATTTCTTTCAGAATGGTTAAAGCCTGTCTTGATAGCGGCACCAGATGGACGGTGCGCATTTTCGAACCACGATGTGAGTGTTTGACCCCTTCAATCGCTTCGCGCTCGGCAGGAATTGTCCACAGCTCTTTTTTGAGGTCGATTTCGCTCCATCGTGCAAACCGTAATTCACTGGAACGGATAAAAACGTACAAGCTGAGCCTGAGAGCTAAACGGGTAAGCAGGCGGCCTTTATGTATTTCAATACGCTGAAGAAAATCAGGTAAACGTTCTAAAGGTAGAGCCGGTCTGTGAATGGCCTTTCTTGTTATGATTGCCCCCGCGAGATCCTGAGCGGGATTTCGGTCAATAATGCCAATCTGAACCGCATAACGCATAATACCCGTGATCCTTTGTTGCAAGCGGGAAGCCACATCCAGGCGTCCGCTTTGCTCTACCTCTTTCAGGGGCAACAGCAGGTCACGGGTTGTTAAGTCAGCAATATTTTGCTTACCAATTGCAGGGAAGATATTGCGTTCAAGGTCGCGCCATACTCGCTCAGCATGGCCGACAGACCAGCGTTTATTGTTGGCATGCCAGTCATAAGCCACTTTTTCAAACGTGTTGAGTGATGCCTCTTCCTGTTGCCTCATCTCTTCTTTTTTCGCAGTAGGGCTGACACCTTCCGCTATCAGAAGGCGTATCTCATCACGTTTCTCACGCGCTTTTGCCAGAGAAAGAAGAGGATAAGCGCCTAACGCTGTTCTGCTCTCTTTACCTTCAAAACGATACTTGAGATACCAGCGTTTAGAACCGGTTGGTTTGATAAGAAGATACAATCCGTGGCCGTCAGTAAGTTTGTACTCTTTCTCCCGAGGCTTTGCGGTACGGGCCGCGACATCAGTTAAAGGCATAATTTGGGGGTCAAAAGTTTATCGAAGCGAAGTGACCCCAATTCTGACCCCCAAACTTACCGGATGTCAATAGATGACCTCGGACGTATACGGACAGAATAAAAAATCTTATCTTTGATTTTAAAGGCTTTTTGGACTTCCCCGGACGGGGATGGAAAGGATACTGGTGCCGAAGGCCGGAATCGAACCGGCACGCCTCGCGGCGGTTGATTTTGAATCAACTGCGTCTACCGATTTCGCCACTTCGGCACTGAAGGGTATGCGGAAAACGTTGAGGATTATACCGTTACC
>Ga0308171_1003237_pt1 | contig 15191 bp, 12 predicted proteins | sample PhyGR1_FD_202135 | JGI IMG/M metagenome (GOLD analysis project Ga0308171, IMG submission 202135) | Phyllosphere microbial communities from UC Gill Tract Community Farm, Albany, California, United States - DLSLSG.R1 | ecosystem: Host-associated > Plants > Phyllosphere > Unclassified | place: USA... | reverse complement strand
CGCCCAATTACCTGAAGGGATGAATATCCTTAATCTGCTGGGACTTGGTTTTCTTGCATCCATAGGTTTTACAATGTCCCTGTTTGTCACCTCACTTGCCTTTACACACGAAGAGTTCCAGACACAGGCAAAGATCGGCATATTTGCAGCTTCCTTAATTGGAGGAATTATAGGTTATATGATTCTCAACAAAAATTCTAAAACAACACAAACCGATGAATAATATCTTTAATTTCATTAATCTTCACAACGGTGAGGAAAAGAAGGACAAAGTATTGGAAAATGTCACGTCCAACATTTCATTCAGAGGTTCCAATCTCTGGATTCTGGCCTGTGCGATCATTATTGCATCCGTTGGACTTAATGTCAATTCCACTGCAGTCATTATCGGAGCGATGCTTATTTCTCCTCTCATGGGTCCTATTGTGGGAGCTGGATTTGCACTTGGAACATATAACTTCCCTTTGCTCAAGAAATCTTTTAAAAATCTTCTTATTGCAACGGTGGTAAGTCTTTTGGTTTCAGCATTCTACTTTTACATCAGTCCATTCAAGGATGTACAGTCAGAGCTATTGGCAAGAACGGCACCTAATATCTATGATGTTCTCATTGCATTTTTTGGTGGCTTGGTCGGGGTCATTGCAATAACCAGAGTAGAAAAAGGAAATCCTATACCAGGTGTTGCAATTGCTACTGCGTTGATGCCTCCTTTATGCACTGCCGGATTTGGTCTGGCAACTTTTAATTTCTCCTACTTTTTAGGTGCCTTCTACCTTTATACGATCAACTGCTTTTTTATATGTATTGCTACTTTTCTCGTGGTAAAATATCTGCATTATCCCTCCTCTATTGTCGACAGCAAGTATGAAAAATGGATCAGGTACAGCATATCTTTCTTAATACTGATAATGATCGTTCCCAGCTCCTATTTGGCTTATAATCTTTACAATGAGAAGAAATTCACAAAGACCGCAGAACTTTTTCTTCAAAAAGAATTTGAAAAGAATGGGTATACATTGATCTATAAAAAAATAAACTACAACGCAAGTCCCAAAACAATAGACGTTGCCTTCCTTAATAAAAAATTCACGGCTGAAGAGATGAAGTCTTACAACAAAATGCTGACTGATAATGGGCTTTCAAATACAACCATTAACATCAGGCAAAACAATTCCGATCTGAAATCAGAGATACTCAGTGAGATCAATAAAAACAATACCAACTTATCAGAGAAGGATATAGCATTATCCAATCTGAGATCGGAGCTGGATAGTTATAAAGTTTCTGACTCTACATTAGGGAAAGAGATAAATATTCTATTTCCAGATATATCCGGTGTTTCCTACGGAAAGATAGCCCAATATCCTAATACGGACAGTGCAAGACTACAATTCGTGATGCTGTATTCTGGAAAGAAAGTGAATGAAGTACAGCTTAAAAGCTGGCTTGAAAAGAGGCTTAATGAGAAAAATGTTAAGCTGTTAAACAATTCTGAAAATTAGGCTTTAGTCAATATCAAAGAATGCCACTCCAGATTGGAATGGCATTTTTTATTTAAAATCTTGCCATCAGTTATTTTAAATATCAAGACAAAATACTTTGAGTTTGATCAAAAAAGTAAGGTCGTAGAATATCTTCAAAATTATAAAAGCCTTTCTGTTTATTTTTCAGGTTCTCAGCAACAAACAGGGCACCACTTCCAAAAGCCTCCCGGGATATGGATTCATGGACGAGCCGTACAGTCTGGTAGGGAAAACCGAAGATGACTTCATGCTTACCAACAATTCCTCCTGCCCTTACGGAATTGATACTTTCTGTTTCAATATCTAAAGTTTCTGCAATTTTCATAGCTGTTCCAGACACTCCTGATTTTGCTTTAAAATGTTCTTCAACAACCTCTATATCAACACCGGGCGCAATATTTTTTAAGAGTGATGCTGCAAACAACAGATAGTTGACTCCCAACGTGATATTAGGTGACCAGAATACGACAGTGTCTTCAGCCAGTTCATTCAATACTTTGATCTCACTATCCCCGTAATGTGAAATTGCTGAAATGATCTTTACCTGTTTTGCGGCTGCGATCTTTCCGTATTGGTGAATGCTTTCAGCGTTTGAGAAATCGATGATAAGATCTATCGGATGATCCGTCAGTAATGTTTCAATGTTCGTGGTCTGTTGAGAATAGATGAGTGCATCTTCCGGTGCAGAAATTCCTAAAATATCTTTTGCAGAAAGCCGGTTCAGTTGGTCATTATTCTTCAATACCCATTCCAATGAGAAATCCTGATTTTGAAGGATAACATTGGCTACCGCCTTACCTGCCTTACCAAACCCTAATAATCCTATTTTCATAATTACTTTTTTATTTAATTTAATTCATGATTTCGAATAATTGACCTTAGTAAGGTACAAAAAAATTTAATGAATATTTTCTAAACGCTTATAGAATCTAAATTTGGCTGAAGCTTGTATCTGTTTCTTTAAATATAATTTTTGAACCCTTACCAAATTATTAATCTATCTGCGTACTATTATTATCACTGCTTATGAACATTTCGTTTGACTCTTCAGCAATGATTTTAAGAAAACGGTCATAGTGTTTAAGCACGTCGCTGATCAATTCATTTTTGGTGAAATACTGTACATCGTAACCCTCACGCGAATCTCCAAAATATGTTTTAGGAAAATAGGTGACCTTATTGTCCAGGTCAGGTAAGTTATCGTCGGCCACCATATATTCGGAAACAATTCTTTTTTGGCTCATCACTCCATATACAAAATTGTTGACAATATCGTGATGGATTTCTAAATTGACCTTTAAAGTATCCGGTATATAATTGATCTCAACTGCAATTCCGTTTATTGCAAATTCTTCTTTTAGCTCATTGAACGCAGGTAGTACATTCTCTTCAATAAAGGTTTTCACAGAACTTTTTGTCTTAAAGGAAACAATTGTCTTCAACCTGTCCTTCCAAAATTCACCAGACCATGGGATTGTTGATACTGAAAGATCTTTTTCATAATAACGGTAATCAATGACGAGAGCCTTCATTAAAGATACTGCAAATAGGATCATGATCAAAGCGAATGGCAATGCTGTGATGAGTGTCATGGTTTGGAGTGCTTCAAGCCCGCCCGCATTAAGCAACATAAGCGCTAACGTTGCCAGCAATATTCCCCAGAATACCATTTGAATTTTGGGAGATTTGCTTGAATTTTTTGAAGATATGCTATCCATCACCAACATTCCGGAATCAGCTGACGTGACAAAAAATATGATAATAATCGAAATCACAACGAAACTTAAAATATTGGAAAGAGGTAAATATTCCAAAAATCTGAACATCAATGCATCCGGATCGGAAACAAGATTACTTAACGCTCCATCGGCAATGTTAAAGTCTATCCAGATAGCGCTGTTTCCAAAAACCGACATCCAGATAAAATTGAATAATGTGGGAATGATCAAAATGGCTGCAATAAATTCACGGATGCTGCGTCCCTTTGAAATTTTCGCAATAAAAAGCCCTACAAAAGGCGACCAGGAAATCCACCATGCCCAGTACAATATGGTCCAGTTATAGAACCAAGGCAAAGTTTTTTCCTCATACACGTGGGTATTAAAAGTAAGATCAAAAAAATTGTTGATGTAATTCCCTATACCATAGGTAAAACTTCCAATAAGATAAACGGTAGGTCCCAGAAAAAGCACAAAAAGTAGCAAGATCATAACAATGACCACATTGATATTACTTAAGATCTTTACGCCTTTGTTGACTCCTGATGTTGCAGAGAAAACAGCAACCGAGACTAAAACCACAACAATGAGTACCTGATAGATAAATCCTGTTTCCGGCAGTATCTTCAATGTTTCCAATCCTGAGTTGATCTGTACAACTCCAAAACCCAAAGTTGTCGTTATACCGAAAAAGGTACTACATAAAGCAAATATATCTATTGTATCGCCCCATTTCCCTTTGATCTTGTCCTTTAATAATGGATAAAGACAGCTGCGAAGCGACAGGGGAAGCCGATAACGATAGGTAAAATAGGCTAAACAAAGACCTACGAGACCATAGATAGCCCACGCATGGATTCCCCAATGAAAGAATGTGTAGAGCTGTGCATTCTTTGCCCTACTAATCAAATGACTTTCAGAAAATGCATCTGTTGAATAGTGCTGCATAGGTTCTGCCACGCTGAAATACATCAGGCCAATTCCCATCCCGGCAGCAAAGAGCATCGAAATCCAGGAAAAAAAAGAATGTTCAGGTTTGCTGTCATTGTTACCCAATTTTATCTTTCCGTATTTACTAAACATCAGAAACACAAGAAATATCACAAATATTGTTACACACCAAACATAGACCCAGTTGAGATTAATAAAGATGAAATTCTTAATCACATCTAAAACAGCTTTTATTTTAACAGGAAAAAGTACCGAGAAAATACATACTCCCACTATAAATATTAAACTGGGTATGGTGACCCCTTTATCGAATGTGAATCTGATTTTTGATGTTGATTTGCGTGAATTCATACAAAAGAAATTGTTAGTGTATTTTCAAATATACAGTTTTTAAAATAGGAAAAACCTTAGTAAATTTTATAAAACTATAATTATTGTGCCACTTTCTTATCCAGAATCTTCGCATAATGCTGGGTAGTTTTTATATTCGTATGCCCAAGCATTTTACTAACGCTTTCAATCGGAACACCGTTGGACAAAGTAACAGTAGTGGCAAATGTGTATCTAGCAATATGAAACGTCAAATCTTTATTGATTCCGCAAAAACTAACAATTTCTTTCAGGTAAGAATTCATTTTCTGGTTACTGAAAACACGGAATATAACATCTGAATTGACACACTGCGGATGATTCTCATACTTTAAAACCAGCTCCTGAGCCAAAGGCAATAGCGGAACCCTGGTTGAGGTATCGGTCTTTTGACGATGGGTAAAAATCCATTGGTCACCATAAACGCCGATATTAATGTTAGACTTTGACAATTCTTGACATCTACATAGGCCAAACCTGTATAGCAGCTGAATAGAAAGATATCCCGAACGTGGTTCAATCGGTCTGATGCAAATTCCTTTTCATAGATCATCTGAATTTTTTCTTTGGTAAAGATACGGACGTTCCACTACTTTCAACTTTGCTTTGTAGCCCAGAAAAGGGTCTTTAGTAACCCATCCGTGCGCCATACATAATCGGATGATGTTTTTGAAATTCTTGATATATTTCACAGCCATGTTATTTCCGCATTTACTCACACTGCGCAGCCAGAAATCATAATCACTGAAAAAACCGTGATCGATCTGCGTGATATCAATATCAGAAACTTTGTATTTCCAATTAATAAATTCCTGCGTATGCTTTAAAGATGTTTTATAGCGCTCCAATGTTCCAGGCGCAAAATCCTGACCGATCAAGGCTTCCACCGTCATTATACTCCTGGAATATCGGAATAAGTATTCTTTGCTCAATATCCGTTCCAAGCAGTTTAGATTTTAAACTCTCTGCTGTTACAAAGTTTTCTTCTTTTAGCATCAGGTAGTGGAAATCGTAAACTTTCTGTTCCAAAGTTTTAAGATAGAGATTCAGTGTTTTAGCTTCTTGCGAATTACCTGATGCCTTGTGCGCTTTAACATCCCATTTCTTCGGATCGATATACCTTTTAGCAGCAATGTCGGCTACCTTGCCGTCTATCGTGATCCGTAAGTAGATGGGAGCGGTTCCGTTTGTTCTGATTTTATTCTTTTTTATAAAGAATAACAGGTTGAATGTTTTGTTCATAGTGTGGTAACTTTAATTGTTAATAATTTACTTTTTGTTACAACTTTCTGCAAGATGTATAATCGTTAGACTGCCTGTTAGTCGGCTTTTCCTGAATTTTTCGTGACCCATTTTCAAATTTTCAGGATGGGTCACGGAATAGGTCATATAAATCGTGACCCATTTTGATTTTTTTTGATTCTAGCGCAAAACAAAAAACGCTGTAAACATCATTGTTTACAGCGTTTTAACTTATTTTAGTTTCTCAACCAGCGGAGAGAGAGAGGGTTTTTAACCTTAACTCTTAAGTTGCTTATATTCTGTAATTTACGCTTTTGATATTTTTTAGTGCCATAATATTTCCACAAGGATATTAAAAGTATAAAGTATCTATTTACAAATTCACTTAAAGAACGATTCAGTCTTGAGTTATAAAGATATGTAATTTCAGTTGCACGACAATCGAAATTAAACATATATCGCATTCGTCCTCAGAATTCTGAAGACGATTTAGTTTTCAAAAGTACAAATATAGATACATAAATATAGGAATCGTTTTGGTGGGAGAGTTAATGATATACAGCTCTTAATTTATGTTTTAAAAAGACAGGGAGATTCATTTTTATAAAGTTCTTAATCAATAAAAATTGGACGTTATGGATCTAATGATTTTAATACTCTTTAAAAGCAGGAATTGGAATTTAAGATCAGAAAATGGTCGAGTAATGAATATATTTCTAGGAATTGAAACAGAATTAAAAAAATATGAATTTATATCTTATTGGGTCACAATGCAGATAATGCAATTATTGAAGCTGGTTTATTGTTTAAAGGAATGAATAAATTTTTTAATAGAAAATAGGCCGTCATAAGAGACAGCCTATTTTTGATGCAGAATTTATAGATGAAGTTTATTGTTTGCTAATATCAGCAGCTGTTAAAGGATTTTGATCCCAGCCTCCTCCTAATGCTCTGTATACAGCTACACTTGCTTTTAACTGGTTAACCTTTTTTTCAACCAATTCAAATCTAGATTCCAAAGCATCACGCTGTGTCAGCAAAACTTCCATGTAATCGGCGCGGGCATATTTAAACAAATCATTGGAAATGTCGATGGATTTCGTTAAAGCATCTACTTCCTTCGTTTTAATATCCAGACTGTTTGCTAAATTTTTAATTTTAGACAACTGATTTGCCACTTCAATATAAGCGCCCAAAACAGTCTGTTCATAATGGTAAACTGCCTGAACCTGTCTGGCATTGGCATTATAATAAGCTGCCTTAATTGCACTTCTGTTGATCAACGGAGCTGTCAGTTCACCCGCTAATGAAAACAAAAATGACTCAGGTTTAATTAAATATGTCGGATTAAAAGCCTGCAATCCAAAACCTGCACCGATGTCAAGAGAAGGATAAAATCTTGCTTTTGCCGATTTAATATCCAATTTTGAAGCTGCCAGTTCATATTCGGCTTGTTTAATATCCGGACGATTTTCCAATAATTCTGAAGGAATTCCTGCCAACACCGTTTGCGGAACTATCGAATCAAAATCCTGACTTCTTTCTATGGATTGAGGAAATCTTCCGACTAAAAAGTTGATCTTATTCTCCGTTTCCACGATTTTCTGCTGAATATCATACTGCATTCCCTGTGTTTTCAGAACCTGTGCCTGAAATCTTTTTACCGCTAATTCATTGGATCGGGCATTCTTTTTTAAATCTTTAATAATATCCAGAGCATTTTCCTGAATTTTAATATTTTGATTTAAAATAACCAATTCATTATCCAAAGCTAAAAGTTCATAATAAGAATCTGCGATTTCTGAAATCAGGTTTGTAATCATAAAGTTTTTTCCTTCCACACTCGCCAAATATCTCTGAACCTGAGCTTTTTTTGCATTGTGAAGTTTGCCCCAAATATCAGTTTCCCATTTCGCCTGAACGCCAACCCCGAAATCAAAAAGAGGATCCGGCATTTCTTTTCCTGGTTCCATTTCGGTATTGGCTTCCATTGCTCCGATGTTGGTGTAACGGCTTACTTTATCCACTCCAACTCCAGCTTTTAGGCCAACTGATGGTAAATATTCTCCTTTTTTGGCTTTAATTTCATTTTTAGAAATCTCAATTTCCTGAAGAACGATATTTAATTCCTGATTATTCTGCAACGCCTGATTGATCAGATTCTGAAGATTCGGATCGCTGAAATATTCGTTCCATTTCTGTTTTCCAGTGTTCACCGTATCATTTTCAGCCGATGCATATTTCTCCGGAACCGTCCTGTTCTCGTTACGTTGCTGTATGTCTATAGGTTTACAGGCAGCGAGGCTTAATAAAAAGAATGCCGTTCCTGCATATTGATATATTTTATTCTTATTCATAATGGATCATGTCTTCGCTTAATGGTGATTCGTCTTCGTCTTTGATCATTTTTCTGCCATCCGATAATTTGGCAAAAATGTAGTAGAGCCCAGGAATTACGATAACTCCGAATAAGGTTCCTATCAACATTCCGCCCAAAGCAGAAGCTCCGATGGTATGGTTTCCGATTGCACCTGCTCCACCTGCAAAAACCAGTGGAACCAACCCTGCGATAAATGCAAAAGATGTCATCAAAATAGGTCTGAAACGTGCTCTCGAGCCTTCAATAGCAGCTTCAAGAATTGAATCTCCTGCCTGTCGCCTTTTCACGGCAACCTCAACGATCAGCACGGCATTTTTACCTAGTAATCCGATGATCATAATTAAACCAACCTGTGCGTAGATGTCGTTTTCAAGACCCATTGCTTTTAACAATAAGAAAGATCCGAAAACACCGACCGGTAATGAAAACAAGACCGCAAACGGAATGATGAAACTTTCGTACTGCGCCGCCAATACAAGATAAACGAATACCAATACAACAAGGAATACATAAATCGCTTCGTTTCCACGTTGTGCTTCGTCATAGGACAATCCTTCCCAAGCCACTTTATAACCGTGAGGTAGCGTTTTTGCCGCCACTTCATTAATCACCTGAATGGCATCTGCCGTGGTATATCCTTCCGCCGGAAGCCCTCTAATTGCGGCTGAATTATACATATTGTAACGTGTAATTTCGTTCGGACCCTGTGTCTTTTTCATCGTCATAAATGAAGAATAAGGAACCATTTCGCCATGATCATTTTTAACATATAATCCTAAAATATCCGTCGGAAGTCTCCTGAATTCGGGAGAAGACTGAACATACACTTTGAAAAACTGTCCGAATCGGATGAATCCCTGTTCGTAGGTACTACCAATTAAAATATTTAAATTTTCCATAGCTGTTCCGATGGAAACGCCTTTCTGCATCGCTGCATTATTGTCGAAAACCAATTCGTACTGAGGATAATTGGCTGCGAAGAAGGTGAAAACTCCTGTCAGCTCTTTACGCTTTTTAAGCTGAGCAATAAAATCTTTATTGATTTTATCAAAATCCTGATAATTGGTCGTTCTGTTCATATCCAGCAATCTCATCGAGAAACCTCCGGAAGATCCGAATCCCGGAACTGCAGGCGGTTCGAAGAATTCTATGGTTGCGCCGAGATCTTTGGATTTTTCTTCAAGCTCTTCCATGATTTCTTTTACATTATGCTCACGGTCGCTCCAGCTTTTAAGGTTAATCAGACACGTTCCGGCGTTGGAACCACGACCTTCTGTCATGATTTCGTACCCTGCTAACGATGAAACCGATTCTACACCATCTACACCCTGACAGATTTTCTGTAATGCTCTCGAAACCTTATTCGTTTGTTCCAAAGTTGATCCCGGAGGGGTCTGTACGATTGCATAAATAGTTCCCTGGTCTTCATTCGGAATGAAACCACCCGGAAGCGCTTTATTTACAATGAAAATCCCGATACAGAAAGCGATTAAAATTCCCCATGTTACTACTTTTCTGGTAACGATTTTTCTTAAAAATGATGCATATCTTCCTGTCACTTTATCAAATCCTCTGTTGAAAGAATCTAAAGCTTTCGTGAAAATAGTAGACTTTTTAGGTTTTCCATGATGGTTTTTCAATAACATGGCTGCCAAAACGGGAGTTAATGTTAAAGCCACCACCGCAGAAATTACAATAGAACTCGCCATCGTAATCGAAAACTGACGGTAGAATGTTCCCACAGGACCTGTCATAAATGAAATGGGGATAAATACGGCAACCATCACCGCTGTGATTGCGATAATAGCTCCCGCAATTTCTCCCATTACTTCTTTTACCGCTTTGTAAGGTGAAATATCGCTTTCCTCCATTTTAGCGTGAACCGCTTCGATAACTACAATTGCGTTATCCACCACAATTCCGATGGATAAAACCAAGGCAAAAAGAGTCACCAAGTTGATCGACATGCCGAAAAGCTGGATGACGAAGAAAGTTCCAATTAAAGAAACCGGAACAGCAATAATAGGAATTAAGGTTGAACGCCAGTCGCCTAGGAAAATAAATACCACGATCGCCACCAAGATAAAGGCGTCTCTCAGCGTGTGCATAACCTGCTCAATTGATGCATCTAAGAATTGCGAAACGTCGTAACTGATCTTATAATCAACGCCGGGTGGGAAATTCCCTTTCATTTCAGCAAGCTTTGCTTTTACGTCTTTAATAACGTCATTGGCGTTACTTCCATAGTTTTGTTTTAAGACAATAGAAGCAGAAGGATGTCCGTCGAGATTAGAATATATATCAAAAAATTCACTTCCTAACTCAACTTTTGCAACATCTTTTAGTTTAATATTTTCTCCTTCGGAATTGGAACGGACGATAATATTTTCATATTCTTCAGGTTTATTGTACTGTCCTTTATACGTAAGTACATATTCTAAGGATTGTGCCGCAATACCCGAACTCTGTCCTATTCTTCCAGGGCGACCGATGATACTTTGTTCGCCGATCGCTTTCATCACTTCATCCACAGAAATCGAATATGCACGCATCCTGTCGGGATTTAGCCAGATACGCATCGCATATCTTCTGCTTCCTAAAATCTGAGATTTTGCAATCCCGTGAATACGGTTAATTTCCGGGATAATATTCACCATCGAATAGTTATACAGAAACTTTTCGTCCATGCTTTTGTTGGTGCTGTAAAGGTTTACGTACATCAACATACTTGGCTGAATGGGGTTTACCACAACTCCTTCTTTCTGAACCAATTCAGGGAGTAACGGCATTACCTGATCTACTCTTGTTTTTACTAAAACTACTGCTGTATTCGGATCGGTTCCGGGATCAAAAACGACATTTACGGTTGCTTCTCCGGCGCTAGTTGCATCTGTCGTGATATATCGCATTCCCTGAACTCCGTTGATGGCATTTTCAATCGTAATTAATGAAGATTTCACCAAAACATCAGCGCTTGCGCCAGGATAAGCTATAGAAACTGCTACTGTAGTGGGGGCGATCTTTGGAAATTGCTCTGTGGGAAGCTGCTTCATCGCAAGACCTCCTATGAATAAAATGACAACCGATATAACGATAGCGAAAACCGGTCTGTGTATTACTTTCTTAAACATAATTTGTTTTTTAATTACTCGGCATACAGATCCAGATTCGACATTACTTTTTCAGGCTTTTGGTATTTTGATTTGATGGTTTGATTTTCTTTAACCAGTCTAAGGCCATCGAGAAGAATCCTGTCATTCTTTTCCAGACCAGAAGCCACTACATAGATATGCGGTAATTCAGTCGCAATTTTTATTTCTCTTGCTTTTACTTTATTATCTTTTGTGATGATATAAACATATTTCTTCTCCAACTCTTCAAAAGTTGCTTTCTGAGGAATCATCAAAGCATTGGCATATGGTGAAGTGATCACAACATTTCCTGTTTCTCCATATCTTAGGAGTCCTTTAGGATTAGGAAAAGTTGCTCTGTAGGCAATATTTCCAGTTTCATTGTCGAAATCAGATTCAATGGTTTCTACAACGCCATCCTGAGTGAATTCTTTTCCGTTGGCCATTCTCAAACGAACATGCATTGGATCGTTATCTTTTCTTTCATCCATTTGATTTAAATATTCGGCTTCCGGAACATTGAAATATACCCACATTTTACTATTGTCTGAGAGCTCCGTTACAAGTTCGCCATCATCAACCAAACTTCCTTTTCGAACATGTAGTTTTCCTATGATTCCTGTAAATGGAGCACGGATTTCTGTGAAACCTAAATGGGTATTGGTTGAAGAAAGTTCAGCTTTTGCTTTTTCGTATCTTGCTTTTGCCATCGCCATTTCCTGAGGAGCTACAATATCTTTAGCTGCAAGATTTTTGGTGTTTTGATATTCGATTTCGGCATATTTTGCTTCTGCTTTAGCGCGATTTACGTCAGATTCATATAAATTCGGCATAATTTTAAATAAAAGCTGTCCTTTCTGAACAAATTGCCCTTCATCTACATAAATACCCTGAATATATCCTTTTTCCTGAGCACGAAGCTCAATGTGATTGATGGAACGGATTTGCGCCACATAATCTTTATTAATTAAAGTATCCTTTACAAGAGGGCTTGTCACGTTGAATGATGCTGTTTCTGTTTTTTCTGTTTTTTCAGATTGACAGCCTACAAACAAGAAAATAAAGCACAAGCTGATATACATGAGACTTTTCTTGACCATGATAATAATTTTTTTTGTAATAATTTATAATTGAAAAAATAGATTTACCTGTTCTCAAAATAGAATAGGAGAACATGTAAGATTTTCGAAAAAAAAACTATAAAATCACAGCCGGATGACCCTATACTGAATGTATAGATCATCATGTAAAGGTTTTAAATGTTCTGACTGAGCCAGTGAAACGGCGATTTGCCTGTCATGAAATGTGACAAAATCCGATGTTAGATTCCAGAATTTATCTCTGAAAATAGAGAGAATATCTGATGAAGCCAATGCTTCTACATTATCATCATTTTCTGTGTCATTTTCAGAAAGGTTGGCTTTTATTTTACGATAGAGAGGATGGCTGATGGTATAGATATCACTGGCTTCATGATTTTTGATGAAGACAATAGGATCATCCAAATTTTTATTTCCCTGATCTACGAAATTTGCAGTAAGCTGAAAGCAGGAGGAATCATCTGTACTCACGTACTGCTGAATTTGCCCATAATACCATCCTAAAATGGTCAGTAAAGCAAATAAATGACTGTATAAATATTGATGAAACCTTTTTTGCATTTCAATGACAAAGGTAATTAAACACAAAAATCAGGGCAAACACAAAAGCTTAAAAAAGTGTTAAAAAATGGCTTGATGGTAATGTTAATTAGCAATATCAACTTCTTATATAGTAATATGCAGCATTTTAGACAATATTACTGACGCAGAACAGCCAGTTTTTGAAACTAATTTTGCTCAAAAAAACATTTATTTCTAAACCCTATTAATTAGGAAGGAGAAACAAGATTCCTTCGTATTTGCCATAATGTCAATTGTATGGATTTTTTTTACCTTAAATTTCTAATAACATTGAATAATCTGTTACTAAAGATTTCTAGGCTTTAATTTTTTTAAAATCAGTATTTTCCATTACTATGAATAGAAATTTAATTATAATTTAATTTTTACCATTTTATCAAAATTTAATATTTTTTAACAAGTGTTTTTAACATTTTCGGAAAATAACAATCTATATTTGTAGAAATATGTTTTCAGAAACATAAATTTTGATTGTATGTTAGCATTCAGATTATTAATTATCGTATACTTTGCATTTCTTGCTACCCTATTTAATTCAAGTTGGGCGGATGAGTCATTGCATAATGTACCACGTGTTCATCGAACAACGCAACAAAATGGTATCAATTTTCTTGCGGATTCTTATATGAATGTTAAAGCTGTTCAAGTGAATAGTGACAGCGTCAAACTTTTTGTTATCCTTGATGATTCGTTTTATGTTCAAATTAAATTATATTTTGAAACGACTCTCAAATATTATTATTCTGTTAATGCAGTAGCAAAATTTTGTACTATTCAATCATACCTTCATCTCCTTCAAAAATTCTAAATACGAATTAATCTCCAGTTTAAATTCGATTTTTTAGTAATTAAATATTCAATAATGAATACAAAGAATGTCATATGGTGCAATCTTGCATTGTTATGCGCATTATCATGCGGTAAAAACAAACAAAATAAAATATCCAAAAACAAAGAAGTTCCGGTTCTGCAAATCAGAGAGAAAGACACTTTGATAAGTAATCAATTTGTAACTGATATACAAGCTAAACGTAATGTCGAAATGCGGGCAAGAATTGGTGGTATTATTCAAAAGATCTTTGTCAATGAAGGTCAATTTGTAAAGCGCGGGCAGCCTTTATTTAAAATAAATGATACAGAGCTGCAAATGGATTTGTTAAAGGCCAATGCTGCATTAAAACAGACTCAAGCAGATGTTAAAATCGCTGAAGTAGAAATGAGGCAGATAGAAAGCCTGTACGCTAAAAAGTTCGTTGCTTCAAACGAATTGGAATTAGTTAAGGCAAAATTGTCATCGGCTAAGGCAAAAAGTGCATTTGCACAAGCAGAAAGAAAAACTGTTTTGCAGAAAATAGGTTTTTCAATGGTCACTGCGCCATTCGATGGTGTTATAGATGTGATTCCGCACAAAGATGGAAGTTTAGTAGATAAAGGAACTTTGCTCACCACGCTTTCTCAGCTCGGCGAGGTGTACGCTTATTTTTCAATTCCTGAAAATAAATATTTCGAACTATTATCCAGCAATAAATTAAATAATTATCAGAAAATTGAATTGATTCTCCCTAACGGAGTAGTCTATCAGTTTAATGGTTCTTTGAAGCCCGCTGAAAGTGAGATTGACCGTGCAACAGGTTCGATACAATATAAGGTGTTATTCCCGAATCCAAATCTTTTGATTAAGCACGGTACCTCTGGAAAACTCAGTATTTCTGACACACAGAAACATGCCATTATCATTCCTCAAAAATCTACTTTTTCCATACAGGATAAAACCTATGTTTTCTTAGTAGAAAAAGGAAGTAAAATTAAGATGACCAATATCAAGCTTGGAGCAACGCTCACTGATTCTTACATCGTTGAGAGTGGGCTTAAGAAAGGTGATATTTTGATTGCTGAGGGGACGCAGTCCCTAAAAGATGGTGATATCGTTACAATCAAAAATCAATTATAACCTCTAATTAATTTGATCATGGTAGAAATGTTTATAAAGCGAAAGATTCTTTCGCTGGTTATTTCCATAGTCTTAGTTTTGGTGGGAATATTGTCATTGGTGGGGATGCCCATCACCCAGTTTCCTGACATCGTACCTCCTTCTGTAACGGTAACTGCCAAGTATACGGGAGCTAATGCGGAAGTGTCAGCGGATGCTGTTGCATTGCCTTTGGAAAGGGCTATTAATGGAGTTCCAGGTATGA
>Ga0308171_1003236_pt1 | contig 15203 bp, 17 predicted proteins | sample PhyGR1_FD_202135 | JGI IMG/M metagenome (GOLD analysis project Ga0308171, IMG submission 202135) | Phyllosphere microbial communities from UC Gill Tract Community Farm, Albany, California, United States - DLSLSG.R1 | ecosystem: Host-associated > Plants > Phyllosphere > Unclassified | place: USA... | reverse complement strand
TAAAAAACCGCAATGAAAGCGTCACTGCTCAACAAGCTGGACATTCTCCAGGACCGTTTCGAGGAACTGACCGCGCTGCTCGGCGACGGTGAAGTCATTGCCGATCAGGCCAAATTCCGCGCCTATTCCAAGGAATACGCCGAACTCGAACCGGTAGTGGCCGCCTATAAAAAGCTGCTCGGCGTACAAAGCGATCTTGAAGGCGCGCAGGCGCTGCTCAAGGATAACGACCCGGACATGCGCGAAATGGCCGTGGAAGAAGTTCGCGAAGCCAAGGAGTTGCTGGTCACGCTGGAATCCGATCTGCAGCGCATGCTGCTGCCTAAAGATCCGAATGACGGCCGCAGCGTCTTCCTCGAAATTCGCGCCGGCACCGGTGGCGACGAGGCGGCGATCTTCTCCGGCGACCTGTTCCGCATGTACTCGCGTTATGCCGAGCGGCGTGGCTGGCGGGTAGAGATCCTCTCGGAAAACGAAGGCGAACACGGCGGCTATAAAGAAGTCATCGCGCGCATTGAAGGCGACAACGTTTACGGCAAGTTGAAATTCGAGTCCGGCGCACACCGCGTCCAGCGCGTACCCGCCACCGAATCCCAGGGCCGGATCCACACGTCGGCCTGCACCGTGGCGGTGTTGCCTGAGCCGGATGAGCGCGAAGCCATCGAGATCAACCCGGCGGATCTGCGCGTCGACACTTACCGTTCCTCTGGCGCCGGTGGTCAGCACGTCAACACCACCGATTCGGCGATCCGCATCACCCACATCCCGACCGGCACCGTCGTCGAGTGTCAGGAAGAACGTTCCCAGCACAAGAACCGTGCCCGGGCGATGGCGTGGCTGTCGGCGAAACTCAACGATCAGCAGAACGCAGCGGCGGCCAACGCGATTGCCAGTGAGCGCAAGTTGCTGGTCGGCTCCGGTGATCGTTCCGAGCGCATCCGCACCTACAACTACGCTCAGGGCCGGGTCACCGACCATCGCGTCAACCTGACCCTGTATTCCCTGGATGAAATTCTCGCCGGTGGCGTTGAAGCCGTGATCGAGCCATTGCTGGCTGAATATCAGGCTGACCAACTCGCAGCGATAGGTGAATAAATGACCATCATCGCCAGCCTGTTGCGCGCTGCCGAGTTGTCGGACTCGCCCACAGCGCGTCTGGACGCTGAATTGCTTCTCGCCGCCGCACTGGGCAAGTCGCGCAGCTTCCTGCACACCTGGCCCGAGCGCATCGTGCCAAGCGAGGCTGCGCTGACCTTTGCCGAGTATTTGCAACGGCGGCGTAGCGGTGAACCGGTGGCCTACATTCTCGGCCAGCAGGGCTTCTGGAAGCTGGATCTGGAAGTCGCGCCGCACACGCTGATTCCGCGTCCCGACACCGAATTGCTGGTGGAGGCAGCCCTTGAGCTGCTGCCGGCAACTCCGGCCAAGGTTCTTGATCTGGGCACCGGCAGTGGCGCGATTGCTTTGGCCTTGGCCAGCGAACGGCCGGCGTGGAAAGTCACCGCTGTGGATCGCGTGCTTGAAGCCGTGGCCCTGGCCGAACGCAATCGCCAGCGTCTGCATCTGAACAACGCTACGGTGCTGAACAGCCATTGGTTCAGCGCACTTGCAGGCCAGCGCTTTCAACTGATCATCAGCAACCCGCCGTACATTGCCGCCGCCGATCCGCATCTGGTCGAGGGTGATGTGCGGTTCGAACCGGCCAGTGCGCTGGTCGCCGGTGAAGATGGCCTCGATGATCTGCGCCTGATTGTTGCGCAGGCGCCGGATCATCTTGAAGCCGGGGGATGGCTGATGCTCGAACACGGCTATGATCAGGCCGAAGCGGTGCGTGATCTGCTGCTTACCCGTGGCTTTGAAGAAGTCCACAGCCGCACCGATCTGGGCGGCCATCAACGCATCAGTCTGGGGCGCCTGCCGTGCTGAATGATCAGGAATTGCTGCGCTACAGCCGGCAGATTCTGCTGCAACACATCGACATCGACGGGCAGCTGAAGCTCAAGGCCAGCCGCGTGCTGATCGTCGGCCTTGGCGGTCTCGGCGCGCCGGTGGCGTTGTATCTGGCGGCTGCGGGCGTCGGCGAGTTGCATCTGGCGGATTTCGACACGGTCGATCTGACCAACCTGCAACGGCAGATCATTCACGACACCGACAGTGTCGGCATGTCCAAGGTCGACTCGGCGCTCAAGCGCCTGGGCGCGATCAATCCGGAAATTCAACTGGTCGCCCAACGCCAGGCGCTGGACGCCGATTCCCTCGCCGCAGCGGTGGCGGCGGTGGATCTGGTGCTCGATTGCTCGGACAACTTCTCTACCCGCGAGTCGGTTAACGCCGCCTGTGTTGCCGCGTGCAAGCCACTGGTCAGTGGCGCGGCGATTCGTCTGGAAGGGCAATTGTCGGTGTTCGATCCACGGCGTGGCGAGAGCCCTTGCTACCACTGCCTTTACGGGCACGGCAGCGAAGCCGAACTGACGTGCAGCGAGGCTGGCGTGGTCGGACCATTGGTCGGTCTGGTCGGCAGCTTGCAGGCGCTGGAAGCGTTGAAACTGCTGGTCGGCTTTGGCGAGCCATTGGTGGGGCGTTTGTTGCTGATCGACGCTCTGGGTTCGCGCTTCCGTGAGCTGCGGGTCAAGCGTGATCCGGGCTGCAGCGTCTGTGGCGCCCGCCATGCGTGAAGCGCCGATCGGCGTGTTCGATTCCGGGGTCGGCGGCTTGTCGGTCCTCGGCGAAATCCAGCGCTTGCTGCCCAACGAATCGCTGCTTTATGTCGCCGATTGCGGGAACATTCCTTACGGCGAGAAAACCCCGGAATTCATCCGCGAGCGTTGCAGCGTGATGGCCGGGTTTTTTCGCGAGCAGGGGGCCAAAGCTTTGGTGCTGGCGTGCAATACCGCGACCGTGGCGGGGGTTGCCGATCTGCGTCGCGATTTCCCCGACTGGCCGATTGTCGGCATGGAACCGGCGGTCAAACCGGCCGCAGCGGCCACACGAAGCGGCGTGGTTGGCGTCCTGGCCACGACCGGCACGTTGCAGAGCGCGAAGTTTGCCGCGTTGCTCGATCGCTTCGCGGCTGACATAAAAGTCATCACCCAGCCCTGTCCGGGACTGGTCGAACTGATCGAAACGGGTGATCTGCACAGCGCCGAATTACGCACTTTATTGCAAGGTTACGTCGCTCCATTGCTGGCGCAAAACTGCGACACGATCATTCTTGGCTGCACCCATTATCCCTTCCTCAAGCCGTTACTCAGGTCGATGATCGCCGACGATGTCAGCCTGATCGATACCGGAGCTGCCGTGGCCCGGCAGTTGCAGCGTTTGCTCGCCGAGCGTGATCTGCTGGCGCAACGTCCGAGCCAGCCGGTGAAGTTCTGGACCAGCGGCGATCCGCAATCTCTCAGAAAAATCCTACCGTTGCTGGGCCAAACTGCGTCGAATGTGCAAAACTTCGACTTGTAAAAAAAATGTGAAATAACAAAAAAAACGCTGAACTTCTGACCAAGCGCGGATTTCTATAGCGACAGCAGCAACTAAAAACCAAACGATCGTTCCGGAAAAGGAAGTTTCAAAGTGAAGCGACTATTCTGCTTGGCCGCGATTGCGGCCGCACTGATGGGGCAAAGCATTACTGCACAAGCCGCTGGCGTTGAATTCGCCGTCGGCGGTACCAGCGATTCGACAATGACGTATCGCTTAGGCATGAATTTCGACTGGGACAAGAGCTGGCTGCAGAGCGACGTCGGTCGCCTGACCGGCTACTGGAGCGGTGCCTACACGTACTGGGAAGGTGACAAGACTTCCAGCAACAACAGCCTGTCGTTCTCACCTGTATTCGTTTACGAGTTTGCCGGCCAGTCGGTCAAGCCATACGTGGAAGCGGGTATCGGCGTGGCGTTCTTCTCCAACACCGAATACGAAAGCAACAAGCTGGGCGGCTCCTTCCAGTTTGAAGACCGCATCGGTGTCGGCCTGCGCTTCAACGGCGGTCACGAAGTCGGCATCCGCGCCACGCACTACTCCAACGCCGGCCTGTCCAGCGACAACGATGGTGTAGAAAGCTACGCGCTGCATTACACAATGCCGCTGTAATCCGCCTACGCGGAACCAACGTGGGAGCGAGCCTGCTCGCGAAAGCAGAGTGTCAGTCAATTCAAATGGTGGCTGACACACCGCCTTCGCGAGCAGGCTCGCTCCCACAGTTGTTTCTGCGCCGTCAAAGAAATCAGCGGTAGGCTGTAGCAATTCCCCGGCGCTCTTCGATGCACTCCGGCGCGCCCATTTCAAACTCGCGGCAAATCAGCGGGCGTCGTTCATAGATCGTGCACATCATGCTGTCGCGATCCAGTGCCGCGCACCAGCCGTCGTCCAGACGCAGCATCACTTCGCCGCCCCATTCATCGGTATCGATAAAGCGATCAGGCACGCCGGTGTCGGTGATCAGCATCACTTCGAGCTGGCAGCAGCACGCCGCACAGGTCGAGCAGGTGACCGCCGGTTCGGCGATTTGTGTGTGAGGGATGGTTTTCATCGTGGCAGTGTAAGGCAGTGATCGCGGTGGGTGTGAAAGCGCTGACGGACGCTCACGGCGCCAGACGCCGCGCCATCAAATGCAACAGTGGGAACAAGCCTGCCCAGAGCAGCCCGATAACGATCAGCGTTGACACCTCGCCGTAGGGAAATTGCACGCCGGCCAGGCGTCCGCCACCGTAGTACGACAACGCCCCGCCCACCGCGCCAAGTCCGCTGGCCAGCCACCATGGCCGCGCGCTCCAGGCCAGGCAGTGGCGCAACGTGGTGGCGAGCAACGCCCACAGCAGCATCAGCCACAGCGGAATCAGCGGTGACGCGTCTGCAAAGCGGAACACGCCGAGATAACGCGAGACACTGTCCACCGCCGTGCCGACAATCACCACGCACAGTATCAAACGACCTTCCGCCGCCCAACTGCTGATCCAGCGCAGATGAATCACCAGCGCCGCCAGTGCCAGCAGCAGCCACAAACTGTTGCCGCCAAGTACGCAGGCCAGCCAGCCGAGCTGAAACAGCACGGCATTGGCGATTCGCTCACGCATCGAAGCGTCCGAGCAGGGGAGCGGTCATCGCCGCCGGTTTGGCCAGCAGCAATTGCGCGGTGCCGATGGTGCGTTCGAGGAATCCGCCCTCGCAGTAGCACAGATAGAACTCCCACAAACGCAGGAAATAATCGTCGTAGCCCAGTTCGCTCAGGCGACTATGGGCGAGGCGAAAGTTCTCGTGCCACAGGCGCAGTGTCTTGGCGTAATGCAGGCCGAAATCTTCCATGTGCAGCAGGTTCATGTCGGTTTCGCGGCCGACCACATCGAGCATCTTGTGCACCGAGGGCAGGGCGCCGCCGGGGAAGATGTAGCGCTGGATGAAGTCGACGCTGCGCTTGGCCTGTTCGTAGCGTTGTTCGCGAATGGTGATCGCCTGGAGCAGCATCAGGCCGTTGCTTTTGAGCAACTGCGCGCATTGCTTGAAGTAGGTCGGCAGGAACCGATGGCCGACCGCCTCGATCATCTCGATCGACACCAGTTTGTCGTACTCGCCGCTGAGGTCGCGGTAGTCCTTGAGCAGCAGGGTGACGCGATCCTGCAAGCCGAGTTGTTCGATGCGCTTGGCAGTGAACGCGAACTGCTCTTTCGACAGCGTCGTGGTGGTCACGCGGCAACCGTAATGCTGCGCTGCGTACAGGGCCATGCTGCCCCAACCGGTGCCGATTTCCAGCAGGTGGTCGCTGGGTTTGAGCGCGAGCTTCTGGCAGATGCGTTCAAGTTTGTTCAATTGCGCCTGTTCCAGGGTGTCGCTCGGCGAAAGGAACTGGGCGGCGGAATACATCATGGTCGGGTCGAGAAACTGTTCGAACAGTTCATTGCCGAGGTCGTAGTGCGCGGCGATGTTTTTCTGCGAACCCTTGCGCGTGTTGCGATTGAGCCAGTGCAGGCCTTGCACGAAGGGCCGGCCCAGACGCGCCAGGCCACCTTCCATGGCATCGAGTACATCGAGATTGCTGACGAACACGCGCACCACAGCAGTCAGGTCCGGCGAACTCCAATAGCCGTGGATGAATGCTTCGCCGGCGCCGATCGAGCCGCTACTGGCGACCATGCCCCACAGGGCCGGGTCGAGTACATGGACTTCGCCGAGCAGGGCGCTGCCCGGAGTGCCGAAAAGCATTTGTTCGCCATCCTCGACGACCATCAATTGTCCGTGTTTGAGCTGGGCCAATTGGCGCAACACGCCACGGCGCAGCAGCGAGCCGGTCAAACCGTTGGTGCTGAAGCGACCGAGCGGCAGGCTAGAGGATTTCATGGTGCGGCTCCTTCGGAGGCACAGTGGCGGTTTTAAAGCTGCCGTCGGCAGCCTGGTGAGGGAAGATCGGCGCGCGCTTGAGCAGCAGTCGCAGTGCTTGCCAATAAATCGCCAAGGCGGTTTTTGCGGTCATCCACGGGAAGCGCCGCAGATAGCGATGCAGGCTGCGACGATCGAGCGGTTCGCGGCGCAGATTGAGCGTGGCGTCGAACAGTTTCTCGCTGCCCTGCCAATCGGCCATGTGCACACCCAGGCTTTGCGCGGCCGGGCTGAAGCTCATGCGGTATTCGAGGTCGCGGGGCAGAAACGGTGAAACGTGAAACGCCTTGGCTACAGCAAAATGTTGGTGGAAATCCACCAGACTGGTCGGCGTCTGCGCCGGCAACACGTAATGAAAACGCTCGCGCCATGGCGTATTGGTGACTTCACAAACGATCGCCGCCAGTTGTCCGTCGGCTTCATGGCAGTAGAAGAAGCTCACCGGATTGAACGACAGGCCCCAACTGCGCGGCTGAGTCAGCAGGCACACCGCGCCTTGTGGTTCATGACCGATGGCTGCACCGACCTGCTGACGCACGGCGTCGATCAGGCGCATGCCCTTGCCGGTGAAGGCTTTGAGGTAATCGGTTTCGCGAAACGAGAAGGGCGCGAAACGACTGCGCCCCGCCAGCGGCGACAAGGCCAGCACGGCGTCCTGTTCGCTCAGGTCGAGATAGAGCAGGCCAATGCGGTAGCGGAATTCGTGGCGGCGCGGCGCAAAACGTCGGTGGCCAATCACGCCTCTATACAGTGCGCTGTTCACAGGGTTTCACCGAACGCGGCGGCCACGCGCAAGCCGCTGACCACGCCATCTTCATGAAAGCCGTTGGCCCAGTAGGCGCCGCAATAATGGGTGTGCTGCTCACCATCGAGTTCGCCCCAGCGGTTTTGCGCGGCCGCTGCGGCGAGGGTGTATTGCGGGTGCGCGTAGGTATAGCGGGCCAGCACTTTGTCCGGGCTGATGCCGGCGGTCTGGTTGAGGCTGACGCAGAACGTGGTGTCGCTTTCGATGCCCTGCAGGATGTTCATGTTGTAGGTGACCGCCGCGCGGGTATGGCCGGCGCCGCCGAGGCGATAGTTCCAGCTGGCCCAGGCCAGTTTGCGCGTCGGCAGCAGGCGCGTGTCGGTGTGCAGCACGACGTCGTTGTCGGCGTAGAGCAGGGCACCGAGAATCGAACGCTCGGCGTCGCTCGGGTTGGCCAACAGCTTCAGTGCCTGATCGCTGTGACAGGCGAACACCACCTTGTCGAAATGTTCGAGGCCGGCCGGGCTGTGGATAACCACGCCATGCTGATTGCGCTCGACGCGGCTGACCGGGCAGTTCAGGCGAATCCTGTCGCTGAACGAAGCGGTCAGCGGCGCGACGTAGGCACTGGAACCGCCTTCGATGACCTGCCACTGCGGCCGATCACTGACCGACAACAGGCCATGATTCTTGAAAAAACGCAGGAAGAATTGCAGCGGGAAATTGAGCATTTCCGCCATTGGCATCGACCAGATCGCCGCGCCCATCGGCACGATGTAGTGCAGGATGAAGCGCTCGCCGTAGCCGCCGGCCTTGAGGTAATCATCGAGCGTGGTATCGGCGGCGATGCGCAGTTCCACCAGGTCGCGCTGGGCTTCTTTGTTGAAGCGCAGAATGTCGCGCAGCATCCCCCAGAACCCGGGCGACAACAGATTGCTGCGCTGGGCGAACAGGCTGTTGAGGTTGTTGCCGTTGTACTCCACGCCAGTGTCCGGGTCGGTTACCGAAAAGCTCATTTCGGTCGGCTTGAACGCCACGCCGAGCTGGTTGAGCAAGCGAATGAAGTTCGGGTAGGTCCAGTCGTTAAACACGATGAAACCGGTGTCGATGGCGAACGATTGCCCAGCCACGCTGACCGGTACGGTGTGGGTGTGGCCGCCGACCCAGTCACTCGCTTCGAACACGGTGATGTCGTGGCGGCGGTTCAGCAGGTAGGCGCAGGTGAGCCCGGCTATACCGCTGCCAATTACGGCGATTTTCATATCGGGTCCCGCTGCGGTGGGTTCTTGCGCACCATGCGTTTGCCGATCGCCAATTGCGCGCGGGCGGGCAGCTTGGACAGCGGCCACAGCGCGGCCATGAACAGCCCCGGGAAGGCAATTTCCAGCGGACGGTCCTTGAGTTTGGCGAAGATGTGCCGCGCCGCTTTATCCGCAGGCCAGCTCAGCGGCATCGGGAAATCGTTCCTCTCGGTCAGCGGCGTTTCGACAAAACCCGGGCTGATGATGGTGACTTCAATGCCTTCATCCGCCAGATCGATGCGCAGCGATTCGAACAGGTAACGCAGCCCGGCCTTCGATGCGCCATAGGCTTCGGCCCGTGGCAGTGGCAGGTAAGTCACCGAGCTGGCCATGCCGACCAGATGCGGCGCGGTGCCTTTGCGCAACAGCGGCAGAGCGGCTTCGATGCAATAGCTGCTGGCGAGCAGATTGGTGCGCACCACGTGCTCGATGATCGACGAATCGAACTGGCGCGCGTCGACATATTCACAGGTGCCGGCGTTGAGAATCACGCTGTCCAGCGATCCCCAGGCCTCGGCGATCTGCTCACCGATTTCGCGCACGGTCTGACTGTTGGTCAGATCGCCGGGCACCACCAGCACCTGGCCCGGATAACGCTGGGACAAGACCTTGAGCGGCGCGGCCGAGCGCGAGCTGACCGCCAGGTGCGCGCCGCTTTTCAGAATGTCCTCACACAAGGCTGCACCGATGCCACTGCTGGCCCCGGTCAACCAATACCGCCGTGGAGGTGTACGACTCATCCCATTCTCCTTTTCAGCCAGGCAATCACCCGGCCCAATATTGGCAAGTGTTCATACAGCAGCGCCCCGGCATCGAAATAATCCCGATGGCGATAAACCTTGTCGCGCCAGAGCAGGTGCGAGCAGCCACCGACCCTGATTTCCCGACCGTTGGCCAGGCGCGGATGGCGATAACTCATGACCCAGCGCAGGTAACCCTCACCTTCGCGGATCTGGTCAAAGCCGTGAAAATCGAAACGCAGATCGCTGACGTTGGCGTACAGCTCACTGAAGTAATCCCGCAGTTGTGCCAGGCCCTGAACTTCGTGCAGCGGATCGGTGAAATGAATGTCGTCGCTGTACAGCTCGCCGAGGCGATACAGGTTGTCTTTGTTCAACCCGGAAAACTCGCGGGCGAAGCTGCGCAGGAATTCACTCATCGCTGCCGCCCACAGGCTGGCGCGACGGCAGGTTCTTGAACGCCGTCAGCGCACGCTCGCGTGAAGTGCTGAGATTAACGATCAGCGCCGGATAACCGGACACGCCGAACAGTCCTCCGGCGGCCGCCGGATTGTGCACTTCCTTCTTGTTGAGCCCGGCCAGTTCCGGCAACCAGTGCTTGATGAACACGCCTTCGGCATCGAATTTTTCCGACTGGCTCAGCGGGTTGAAAATACGGAAGTAGGGCGCTGAGTCGGTGCCGGTCGATGAGCTCCATTGCCAGCCACCGTTGTTGGCCGCCAGGTCGCCGTCGATCAGGTGGCGCATGAAAAAGCGTTCGCCCTCGCGCCAGTCGATCAGCAGGTTTTTGGTCAGGAACATCGCTACGACCATGCGCAGGCGATTGTGCATCCAGCCGGTTTCCAGCAGTTGACGCATCGCCGCGTCGATGATCGGCAGCCCAGTGCGTGCCTCTTGCCAGGCCTTGAGTTCTTCCGGCGCATCGCGCCAGGCCAGCGCTTCGGTTTCCGGGCGAAAGGCGCGATGCCGGGAGATACGTGGGTAGCCGACCAGAATATGTTTATAGAACTCGCGCCACAGCAGCTCGTTGATCCAGGTCACTGCGCCGACCTTGCCGCTTTCGAACTCGCCCTGATTGCTTTGCAGTGCAGCGTGCAGGCACTGGCGTGGCGAGATCACGCCGGCGGCAAGATACGCCGACAATTGGCTGGTGCCAGGTTTGGCCGGGAAATCGCGTTCACTGCGGTAGTAGTCGATCTGCGCGTCGGTGAAGGTATCGAGGCGGCGTCGCGCCTCTTGCTCGCCGGCCGGCCACAGGGCGCGCAGGGATTCGCTCGGTGTGGCGAAACCTTTTACCGCCTCCGGAATTGCATCGCTGGCGATATCCAGCGCGGCCTGCTTGCCGGGTGCCTTGACCAGTGCCGGCATCGAGCGATGCAGGCGTTCGTAGCAGACTTTGCGAAACTGACTGAACACCTGGAAGTAGGTGCCGGTCTTGGTCAGCACTGTGCCGGGTTTGAACAGCAACTGATCCAGGTAACTGTGGAATTCGATGCCTTCGGCTCGCAACGTTTCGGCCACGGCTTCATCACGGCGGCTTTCGTGAACGCCGTATTCCTCGTTGACGTGCACCGCCTCGACCTTCAATTGCCGGCACAGCTTGAGCAATTCTGCCGGTGCCTGATCCCAGTGCGGTGCGCTGCGAATCAACAACGGGATGTTCAGCGCGCCGAGGCTCTGGCTCAGTTCGCGCAGGTTGCGCAGCCAGAAATCCACTTTGCACGGCGCATCGTCGTGCTCCAGCCACTGCTGCGGACTCAACAGATACACCGCCACGGTCGGGCCGCGCGCTGCGGCGGCCGCGAGGGCTGTGTTGTCATGTAGGCGCAAGTCGCTGCGCAGCCAGATCAGTTGCATGTGATTAAACCCATCATCAAATCAATCCGCGCTCGAGCAGCGCCTGGTGTGCGGCAAGCGGATCTTCAGCCAGGAACAGATCGGCAGTCTGGGCGGTGCGTGCGGACAACTCGGTGTGGTGGATGTGCACCGTGGGGCCAGCAATCAAGGTCGGGCAATTGACGTTTGCCAACAGCTTGGGCAACTGCGCCAGTTGCATGGCTTTGCTCGAATACAGCAGCACGCCACGGGCTTGCAGATGCTCGACGGTCAGCGCCAGTTCACCGGCCGGCAGTGGCCAGTCGAACACTTGCACCGGGCAATCGGCACTGCTGATCAGCCATGCGCACAGCCACAGATGTGGCTCCAGCGGCAGGTCGGAATGATTGATCAACAACAGCGGCGCCGAATGCAGCTGACGGTTGTTATGGTAGATGCGTGCGCCAAATTTGCTGCGCAACCAGGAAAAGAAAAACGTCCGTTCCATCTGCGCGCCGAACTGGCCCTGCCAGCGCTGTTCGAGCTCGGCCAGCAGCGGCATCAGCAATTGCTCACACAACGTCCGTGGCGGATACAAGGCGATGGCCTGATTGACGCTGTCATCCAGCGCGCGCTCATTGAGCGAGGTGACCGCCGACAGCAACGTCTGATGCAGACGCTGCCAATCGTTTTCCACGGTTTCCGTGAAGGCCTGCGGCGCATCGAGCAGTGGCTTGACCTGGCTCACCGCAACGCCACGGTTGAGCCAGGTGAGGATGGCCATGATCCGCTGCACATGTTCAGCGCTATACAGTCGATGGCCCTTGGGCGTGCGCTGGGGCACCACCAACCCATAGCGACGTTCCCACGCGCGCAGGGTGATGGCGTTGACGCCTGTCTGCCGCGCGACTTCGCGAATCGGCAACCAGCCCTCGTCGAGGGCTTTCTTGAAGTCGGCGCCGAGGTCTTCCTGGGCGCTGCTGTCGGTTTTATCGTTCATTAGATCGCGTTTCGCAGACTGAGGTTTTCCGGATGCGGCTGCAGGTAAACCTGCTGCGCGATGTACGGGTCCGGATGGAGTCGAAAATGGTGTTTGAGCAGCGTCAACGGCACCACGAGCGGCACGATGCCCTGGCGGTACTGGCCGATGATCTGCTGCATTTCCTGTTTGTCTTCGGCGCTCAGCGATTGTTTCAAATAACCGCTGAGGTGCAGCAGCACGTTGCAATGGGTGCCGCGAGTGGCGCATTTCTTCAGCGCGGCCATCAGCTCGCTGAAATAGCGCGGGCCGAGTTCGGCGGGATCGCTGTCGGCCATGTTGCCGAGCATCTTGCCGAGGTTTTTGTATTGCAGCGGGTTGTGCGCCATCAGCAGGTACTTGTAGCGCGAATGGAACTCGGTAAGGGCGCGGCGGCTCAGGCCCTCGGCGAGCACTTGCTGCCAGGCGCTGTAGGCCAGGACGCGGGTGATGAAATTCTCCCGGAGCACCGGATCGTTGAGGCGCCCGGCTTCTTCCACCGGCAGATCCGGATGCTGTGCACAGAATGCCTGCGCATAGATGCCGCGTCCGCCACCATTCACTGGTGCGCCGTTGTCGTGATAGACCTTGACCCGTTCCAGCCCGCAGGAGGGCGACTGCTGCATGAAGATGTAGCCAGACAGGTCCTGCAACTCGGCGGCCATTTTCTCGCCGTACTCGGCCAGCGGCCTGGTGACGTTGATGGTCCGGTCAACGGTGCCGACTGCCTCGGGTTGTTCAGGGTCGCCGACCAGCCGAATCGGCTCACGGGGAATGCCCATGCCGATGGCGACTTCCGGGCACAACGGGACGAAATCGAAATATTCGGTGAGGGTACGGCTGCATAGCCGCGATTCCTTGTGCCCACCGTTGTAGCGCACTTCTTCGCCCAACAGGCAGGCGCTGATGGCGATCTTCGGCTTGGACAGGGAAGCAGTAGACATGAGCACCTCGAATCTATACCTGTACAGAGAGTTATCTCTGTACAACTTTTCCTCAGCATAGATCGATGGATGTACAAGTCAAATGATTTGTATAAGATTTTTCTACAGCGCTGAATCTGTGGGAGCGAGCCTGCTCGCGAAAGCGGTGGGTCAGTCAGTGATTTCGTATCCGATACAGCGCTTTCGCGAGCAGGCTCGCTCCCACAAGGGAAATCTATTTCCAGCCCAGTAACCAGTGCTCGCTGTCTTTCAGCATCTGCCAATCCAGGCGCTCGCTACGCTGGGTCAGCACCGCCTGCAATTCAACTTCCAGCACCGTACCTTCCTCGTCGCGGATCAGTTCGGTGACCAGAAAATGTTTTTCGCGATTTTGCGGATGGGCTGCTGTCCACTTCGACAGCAGCAATTTGCGCGGATTGATGCGATTCATTGCAGGTGTTCGTGCAAGCGACGTGCAGCCTCCTGACCACTGAGCCAAGCGCCTTCAACGCGGCCCGACAGGCACCAGTCGCCACAGGCGTACAAGCCCAGGTCGGCGTCGGCCAGCGTGGTCCACTCGTGTCCGGTAGCGGGGCGGGCGTAGAGCCAGCGGTGGGCGAGGCTGAAGGTCGGCGCAGGCATGGCGCTGTGCAGCAGTTCGGCAAAAGCACCGTGCAGATGCTCGATCACCGCCTCCTTGGAGAGGTCGATGTGTTGCCGGCTCCAGGCGCTGGTTGCATGCAGCACCCAAGTGTCGAGAGTGCTGTCGCGCCCGGGTTTGCTGCGGTTGCGCGCCAGCCAGTCGAGCGGGCTGTCCTGTACGAAGCAGCCTTCGATCGGCGTATCCAGCGGGGTTTCAAAGGCGAGGGCGACGGCCCAGGTCGGCTCCATTTTCACCCCGGCAGCGACGCCGGCAAGTTTCGGTGCGGCGGCCAGCAGCGCGGTGGCTTGCGGTGCCGGTGTGGCGATCACCACATGGCTGAAGGGGCCGTGGGTGCAGCCGTCGGCGTCCTGCAGATGCCAGTGTTCTTCGCCGCGATAGACCTCGGTGATGCGGCAGGCAAACTGCACGTCCAGGCCATCGAGCAGGCCACGGGTGATGGCGCTCATGCGCGGCGTGCCGACCCAGCGGGTCTGCTCGTCCGGCGACATGTTCAGTTGGCCGCCCTGGAAGGTGTACAGCTGCGGCGTCCACTCAGCGGCCCAGCCCCGGCTCTGCCAGCGCTGCACTTCGGTGACGAAGCGCCGGTCGCGCGCGGTGAAGTATTGAGCGCCCAAGTCCAGCGAGCCGGCGTCGCTACGCTTGCTCGACATGCGCCCGCCGCTGCCGCGGCTTTTATCGAACAGTTGGACGGTATGCCCGGTCTCTGTCAGAGCCTGAGCGGCGGAGAGCCCGGCGATGCCGGTGCCGATGATTGCGATAGGTACAGTCATAGGGGCCTCGTTTACCTTTCTGTACAGACTACGCCGTCGATGAAACCTGTACAATTCTGTTTTTTGGTATAACTTCTAGCGTTCTCGTTCTGACAGCTTGGCCTATTGTTAAACCATAGAGCCTGCCCGATCGAAAAGATCCCTGCCTATAAAAATAGACTAGTGATCCGGGTTAAACGCCACGCGAGGAAGATGTCATGCACATATTGCTGACCGGCGGTACTGGTTTGATCGGACGTCAGCTCTGCCGGCACTGGCTGGAGCAGGGCCATCGGCTGACGGTGTGGAGTCGCCGCGCGGAAAAAGTCGCGCAGATCTGCGGCGCGCAGGTGCGCGGAATTTCGCGTCTGGAGGATCTCGGCGAAGAGCCGCTGGATGCGATCGTCAATCTCGCCGGCGCGCCGATTGCCGACCGCCCCTGGACCCATCGTCGCAAGGCGTTGCTGTGGAGCAGCCGCATCACCCTGACGGAAACGCTGCTGGCGTGGCTGGAAACTCGCGCGCAGAAACCGTCGCTGCTGATTTCCGGCTCGGCGATCGGCTGGTACGGCGACGGTGGCGAACGCGAGTTGACTGAAGAATCACCGCCCGGCATCGACGATTTCGCCAGCCAGTTGTGCATCGCCTGGGAAGAAACCGCCCTGCGCGCCGAAAACCTCGGCATCCGCGTGGTGCTGGTGCGAACCGGTCTGGTGCTGTCGGCAGAGGGCGGCTTTTTGTCGCGGCTGTTGCTGCCGTTCAAACTCGGGCTGGGCGGGCCTTTGGGCAATGGTCGACAGTGGATGCCGTGGATTCACATCGACGATCAAATCGCCCTGATTGATTTTCTTCTGCACCGGAATCAGGCCAGCGGTCCTT
>Ga0308171_1003234_pt1 | contig 15206 bp, 9 predicted proteins | sample PhyGR1_FD_202135 | JGI IMG/M metagenome (GOLD analysis project Ga0308171, IMG submission 202135) | Phyllosphere microbial communities from UC Gill Tract Community Farm, Albany, California, United States - DLSLSG.R1 | ecosystem: Host-associated > Plants > Phyllosphere > Unclassified | place: USA... | reverse complement strand
TAGTAGGCGGCGAAGTCGATGCGCCAGAAATACGCATGCACCTGGCGCGGGTCCAGGCGAATTTCGTTGTGTTCATTGAAGGCATGTGCCGACTGATCGACACGATAGAAACCGCCCATCTGCGCCAGCAGATCGCTATTGCGTTGCTGGTCCAGGTCAAAGCGGCGCATCACCAGCTCGACCAGGGTCATCGATTGCTTGGGTGCGCCGTAGTGCTCCCAGCCGGTGTAAGTGCGCGAGCTGGAGTTGGCCGAGTCGAACCAGTGCCAATGCACCTGGTAGGGGTCCAGATCGAACAGCCCTGCCCTGGCCAGCACCTGTCGGGCGATCTGCAGCGCGGCACGTTCGATGTCAGGGTACTGTTGCATCAGCTCGGCGATCTTGCGTTCCCAAAAGAGAATGTTGGAGACGATGGGGTCAGGCAGAACGGTATTGTTGTCGGTAACGGTCGCTGGGGTGGTGGAGGTGGATTCCGGTTCGCTCATGGTCTTGCCTCACAGGTTCGGGAGGCCTAGCTTAAGCAGCCGCGCAAGCAGGGCTGCCTACATGGTTGGCACCCGCAGCGGGGACGAGGCTGAAGCATGAGCAGACGCGCCGGACTGTCGCAGACGTGAGCCGCAGCGATGCTCACGCCGGCCTGCGCCCCAAGCGTGCTGGTCGGCGGCGAGAATCACGCTGAGCAGCGCCTTGCCCGTCACGACGCCTTCGGGATAGCGCTTGTAAAGTTCTACGCCGATGTTGATCGCCAGGCGATCGGCGGGGGTGCGCCAGTGGCGCAAGGTGCGGCGCTGCTCCAGGGAGGTGTACTCATCGATGCCGTCGACCAGCACGCCGGGACGAAATCCCGCTGCCACGCCCAGGTAGCCGTAGTGGATGCCCGCCCAAAGACCGACGTGATAGAGATAGCGGCCTTGCTTGTGCCAAGTGGAGCCTTGCAACTGCGCAACCTTGGCGCGGTAATTCCACTCGCGGTTGTCGTCCATCTGCTCGACCCACAGGGCCACGGCTTCGTCCCCGCAAGCCTTGGCCACTACCTGAGGGTTGCGCGCCCACAAGCGTGCGTGCCAGGGCAGCGCCTTGTAGGTGCGCGTGTCCCGGGTGGCATCGTAGCGATTGAGCTGGCCGATCTTGACGATGGTTGGGTGGCGGACGTTGCTGTTGATTTCGCTCGCCAGGTAGGTGGTGATCGACAGCAATTGGTCTGGATGGCCACAGTTCAACGCCGTGTCTGGCCGCGGCAAGGCGGCCGGCCGGTGTTTGACCTTGCGTACGGACTCGTACTGGGTGCTGAACGACGACGGGATCAGCAGCGCATTGCACTGGCAACTGCTGGTGCTGTCGAGACTGCCAGCGACGCGCCGACCGTTGCTCTTGAGCTGGTCGACCCCGCCAACGATGTGAAATTCGCCAGTGCTCTTTCCGCACGACACGCGATCACCTTCGCGCGAGCGTGGGACACCGAGCAAGGTGACTTTTCGCTCGCCGCCAAGGACGGTGCCGCCGCACGATGTCTTGTCACCCAGCCGGATGAAGTATCCCAGTCTCATGTCCCACTCCCCTGCTCTGCCGCTGGCCCGCGAGGGACCTCCAAGCGACAGAAGTCTCCGGGAGTACGGGAAGTACGTCTGTAAGATCGGTCCCACGGAAGTGAAGGACATGTCCTGATCTGCCATCGCCAAGTGGCCGGTAACGTGCCAGCTGTTTCGCGGCTGCTAGCTGCTCCTACACGAGCGCGCGCAGAGTCCGACGCTTGCGCGTGGTTTTCCAGGAGTGCAGGCTGCCGACCTTTATCTCGGCCTTGTTGGCGAATGGAAAGTAGTGCTGCACCCGCGCCAGCAGGCGCAGTTCATATTCCTGACTGCTGATACCCATCGACTGGCGCAGGTCCGGGCGCAGGGCCAGGTCGTAGTAGTCGGGTCGGGTTTCACGCAGGACGTCATCCAGCACCTGGGGGCCGGTCATGTCGAAGGTGGTACGCATATAACGCCAGAACTCAGTGACTTGAGCAGGTGTCGTGGCCTGGTCCAGAAAGGGTCGCGGCTGGGTGTAGAAGTGAGCACGGGCCTTGTAGCGTTGCGCCATGGAACGCATCACCGCCTTGAGCACCGGGTTGTTCGGGTGGCTGCCCAGCACATGGCTGTTGTAGCCCCGATATTGCACATCGCTGTGCATGACCGCGTCGTCCAGCAACAGGTCACTGGGACCGGCAGGCAGGTCGACCTTGTCCAGCACCGCCACGAAGGTGTTGTCCACGTCGGTGTAGATGCCGCCATAGGTGTCGAGCAGAGGGTAGCGCAACAAGTCGCTGGCGGCAGCGTAATTCTTCGCCACGCCTGAACGCAGCGCGTCGTACTGCGCGCCGCTGGGGCCTGCACGCAAGGCCTGGAAAAAGGCTTCGTCTGCCAGCGACTTGACTTCGAAATTGGCCTTGCCAGCGAACTGCCACGTCAGGCGGTGGAGCAACTGCGGCGTGTCCATGTCGGCATGGATGATGGTGCGGTAGCCTTTCATGCGCACATCGTTGATCAGCAGATTATCGAGCAGCGCCTGGCTGGGCAGCTCGTGGCCGATCCACAGGTAGTGCAGGACCTTGGGAATGGATTTGGCCGAAGTCGATAGTGCGGGCAGTGGCGGCAGTGTGATCGTCTTGAGCGTCTGTGGTGCAGGAGACGTCGTGCTGCCTTGCAGCCACTGGGCACGATCGCCGCTGCGCCACTCGCCCTCAGGCGTGCGCCACAGGTAGGCGGTATTGCCCAGATGGTTGGCGCGCCAGGTGCGTTCTTCGACGTCATACATGGCCAGCAAATGCCCGCGCTCGGGGATACGCACCATGTAGCGATCCATGATTTTTTCCACATCGTCCAGCGGCACCCGGATGCTGATGGTGTTGGCAGGCGGTTGCAAACTTACCGCCGGGTCGCTGACAGCCAGACTCCAGACATGGGAGGTCTCGATGTCGACGGCAGCACTCAACTTGATGCGGCTCGTCGCTCGCCAGGAGGTGCCGTGCAAGGTGATCGGAATATAGCTGTGCAGACCGTAAGGGTTGAGCGGGTCCACCACGGCCCATTGCTTGAGCGCATGCACATAGCGCACGCGATACAGAGTCGAATGCAGGTTCGCATAGGTTTCAAATCCCTGGCGGACATACAAGCCCGCCAGGGGACCGTGCCGGTGCAGGTTGAATTCGCTGTCGCGGATGATCGCCGGGCGCCAGGCGGATAGATCTCTGGCGTCACGCCGTGCCTGGGCGTGAGCGGTGCCAGTGTGCGCGGAATCACGGTCGGGCACGCCAGAGGCGCTGTCTGAATCACTGTCCTCATCCGAGTCTGACGACAGGGTCGTATCGTCGATGTCATCGATGTCGTCACCCGACTCCAGATCCTCTTCGTCCGGTAGCAACACCTCGCCATCGACGTCCAGTTGGGCACGGGTATCGATGTCGAATTCGTCATACTCGCTCAGCAGGCTGGCGTCACTGAGCAACGGCAGGGTCAAAATCAGGTTCAGTGCATGAATGATGGCGCCGCGAATCGCCTCGGTCCGCTCTTTCTCGTCGAGCGCATTGATGGCCTTGTCGGCATACAGGCCGACTTCCACCAGGCCTGCGGCAATGGACAGCGCGGCGACCGGCCAGCCGATCAGGCTCAAGCCACCATAGAGTTTGAGAAAGCTTTCCAGATAGCCGATCCACAGGCCTCTCTCCAGCCGGCTGTTGGACATCAGCAAGTACTTGGCATCCTGCTCCATGTCAGCCTTGAGGCTGTCGACCAGGAAATTGAACGTATAGCCATCGAGCTTTGTGTTCAGCACGTTCAGACGCGACTCGCGTGCGGCCCACGGGGTTTTGGCTATGTGGCTCAGATGCCATTGCAGCGTCGCCCATTCGGCCTGCTTGTTGTGCTCCGCTCTGACGAACTGCACACCGAACCGCTGCCGGCTGCCTGCCGTTGCCAAGTGGCTTTGCACCCATTGGTAGAGTGCTTCGGCATTTTTGACGGTAACGAATGAAGGATGCTGCATTGCGCAGTACAGAATCTCACGCCCTTGTGCGGTGCAGAAGCGCAGGACGTCGTGGCTGACCATCCCTTCGACATCCAGTGCGCGGACCACGGTGGTCGAGCTCGAAACGTTGTCGCCGTAGAGCTTCTCCGGGCTGAAGGGGCTGCTGGGGTCGTTCGCCACTGCCGCGTAGACCTCGAGGAAATCTTCGACCGCCATGTCGCCTCGCTGGCATTGCAAGGTGGCGCTGCACAGCATGCTGATCTTCGATACGGTGCGATACGCGCTTTCCTGGTTGATCCAGAACCCGCGCAGGCGCGACAGGTATTGATTGGCGAAGTCGACATCCCAGAAGTGCTGCAGCACCTTGCGCGGGTCCAGGCGCACCTCGTTGTGCTCGTTGTAGTGAGCGGCGTGGGCATCGCCCGTATAGAAACCACCCATTTGTGCCAGCAGATCGGGATTGCGCTGCTGTTCGAGGTTGAAGCGGCGCATCACCAGTTCCACCAGCGTCATGGATTGCAGCGGCCTGCCGTGGTGTTCCCAGCCCGTGTAGGTACGCGGGCTGGTGTTGGCCGAGTCGAACCAGTGCCAATACACTTCATAGGGGTCATGGTCGAACTCACCCAGTTGCACCAGCAGATATTGGGCCGCAGTAAAGGCAGCGCCTTCCAGGTCCGGGTATTGCTCGATCAGTTGGTCAAGGCGCGTTTGCCAATAGCGGGCGCTGGCGCTGAGCACGTCGGCTGTGCCGTCGGTTACGTCATCTACGGTGTCAGGTTCAGGCTTGAGAGGGGTCGCGATGGTGCTCATGGGGGTCGCCTCGTGGGTTCAGAGAACACGAGGTTAGGGCCGTGTGAGCGTTGTCAGGGCATGCATGGATAGCACCGCCGTCGAGCGTCGGTGCTGCTTGAAGGCTCAGCCCAAGCGTTGTTCCAGCCGTGTGCGCAAGGCACTGTTCACCGGCCAGTTGCGCAGCAGCCGCTCGCGGTCGCGGGCATGGGCGGCGGCAAAGCCTGCATCGCTGCCGTGCTGCTGCATGGCATCCAGGTCGATCAGGGCCCAGCGGCCGTTGTCCCAGAACAGGTTGTGGCCCTTGAGGTCGCCATGGCTGATGCGCTCGCGGGTCAAGTCGGCGAACAGCCGGTCCAGGGCCTGCAACTGCGCTTCAGGCACATCGCCGGTATCAACATGAGGGGCGAAGGCTTCGATCAGGTCCGGGCCGCTCAGGTGCTCAGTGACCAGATAGGCCTCGCGGCGCAACCACAGCGTGCGCTTCTCCAGCACGCCCAGCGGCTTGGGCGTGGCGATGCCGAGGAACAGCAAGCGGTTGCCCTCGACCCAGGAATGCCAGGCGCGGCTCGGGCGCCAGAAGCGCTTGCCCCAGTGCAGCAGGTTCTTGATGTTGTAGCGCTTGACCAGCAGGTCGCGGCCCTGGCTGTGGACGCGGCCGACCGTGGCGGCGCCGCCGGTCTTGTAGATATGCCCCTGTTCGAGCAAAGCATCGGCGTGCTCCAGCACGGGCAACATGGCGGCCTCTTCTTCGCGGCGCGCGGCACGCAAGCCGGAGGCGCTGTCCTGGACACTGAACAGGCTGCAGTCGCGACCGACTTTGCCCAGATAATCTTTCAGGCGCCAGGCGCGGACCTTGTCGATCTGCTTCTGCAGCGCTTCCATGGGCAGGCCGTGTTCGCCGTTGGCCAGCAGGTAATACACCAGCAGTTCTTCGGTGAAGGGCTCCAGGTTGCGGGGCAGTTGGGCGAAGAACACGCCGAGGTTTTCCAAGACCTTTTGTCGCGACAAAGGCTTGCCAGCCTGTTCGACCTGGATGCCGGCGCCGTCGATCAGGAACACTTGATTGTTATAGCGCAGCAGGTTGTCCAGGTGCAGATCTGCCTGCCACAGGCCTTTGCCGTGCATCTGGCCGATGACGCCGAGGGCTTCGCCGAGCACGGCGCTTTGTTCATCGGCCAGGGGCGGCAGGGTTTCGACGCGCGCCCATTCCTCGGCCAGACTGTGGGCGTCTTGCAGGTACTCGAACAGCAGCCAGCCGCCCTCGCCTTCCTGCAGGCCGTCGGCGAGCAACTGAGGGGTGGTCAGGTGCTGTTCGGCCAGCAGGCGCACGCCGGCCCGTTCGCGTTGGAAATGGCGGGCGGCCTTGCTGCCGACCAGAAGTTTGGCGAGCACGGTGCGGCCCCGCCAGATGCCGGCGCCGACGTAGCGCTGACCGGGCAGAACGCGCAGCAAGGTCAGCAGTTGCAGCTCGGCAGGGCCGGCGGCATCCGCCAAGGTGATGCTCAATGGCAGGGCTGGGGTGCGGCCGGCTTGGGTCAGTTCAGACAGGCGCATCGGCGGGCCTCTTGTTGTAGGTAAGGTGGGGCGCTGGATGGGTGGCTGGCAGGGAGGGCCTCTTCGCGGGCAGAGGGGACTGCGTTGCAGCAGGTATTACACGGTGTGCCTCTTCGCGGGCAGAGCCCGCTCCCACAGAACTCATACTGCGCATTCTTCTGTGAGAGCGGGGCGGGTGGGAGCGGGGCGGGCGGCCGAGCCCTCTGCCCGCGAAGAGGCCAACTGCAGCGACACACATCTACCGCCCTTCCTTGTGACTGCGACGGCGGCTCAAACGTTGAAGCCAGGCGTCGACCAGAGGGCTGGTTTCAGGCTGGGCGAGGTACGCGGCCAGCAACACACGAATATCCGCCGCCTGCCAGCGCGGTGCGCGGCGCAGCAGCGGTTCCAGGTCCTTGGCGCGGTCGCGCTGGCCGAACAGCAATGGCCGGGTTTTTTCCAGGTCGATCAACTGCGCCTGGTACCCGCTCGCCGTGGCGCGCAGGAAAATGTGCTTGGGGTAGAAACAGCCATGCACCTGCCCTGCCGAATGCAGGATGCGCCCCAGCTCGCCGACCGCCACCAGCACCGCGCGGCGCGTATCGGGGGCCAAGGTCGGCCACTGCTGCAACACCGCCTCAAGATCGGACCAGCCGTCCAGCGCGCGGGTCATGAGCATGGCGCGGGTGTCGCCCTGCACCTGACGCTGACCGTAGAACACTGCCTGCAACGCCGGGATCCCCTGCTTGCGATAGCGGCTGATGTTGCGAAACTCGCGGGCAAAGGTCGGCTCGCCAAACGGCCGGGCCAGTGTCCGGGTCAGGTAGTTGCTCTGGCGTTTCAGGTAGAAGCCGCAGCCTTCCAGGTCCAGACGATACACGCTGCTCCAGCCGCCACGACCGGTGTTGGGTTCATCCACGGCGTCCAGCTGCAGGTTCCACAGTGCGTCGAACGTGGCCAGCCCGTGGCGCTCGAGCAAGGCGCGCTCCTCGCTGGCGATGAAGTCGCTCATTCGCGGCCCTCGAAGAATTTGACGATCTTGCGCACGCGCAACTTGTCCGACGCATTGAGCCTTTCGCGGCGGCGGTACTGCAGGTAGAAGCGCAAACGCTGGGTGTTGGACAGCTCGCGCTTGCCCAGTTTGTCCAGGCAGGCGAGGTCCTTGATGATGCGATAGCGCAACATGAAGCTGCGCCAGAACGCACCATTGGGACAGTCGATGAAGTACAGCACGTCCTTGTCGTCGACCAGCAGGTTGCGCCACTTCAGATCGTTGTGCGTGAAGTGGTTGTCGTGCAGGGTACGGGTATGTTGCGCCAGCTGGCGGCTGATGTGGTCGACCCAGGCACGGTTGCGCAGGCGTGGATCACCGCTCTGCGCCAGGTGATGCAGATCCTGGGTGTTGGGCAGTTCGCGAGTGATCAGCGCGCCGCGGTCATAGCTGGCGCCATTGCGCTCCAGCCCCCAGGCCACCACCTCGGCGGTCGGGATGCCCCACTTGGCGAAGCGCTTGAGGTTCTGCCATTCGGCCTTCACCCGCGGCTTGCCCAGGTGCGCGCGCAGGCCTTTGCCGGCGCCCACGTAGCGCTTGACGTAATAGGTCACCCCGCCGCGCTGGACGCGAATGACCTCGGACAACGGGTCGCGGGTCAGGCGTTCGCCGGTCAGGGCGAACACCGCTTCCAGGCTGCCGAAGTCGGTCTGCAGGTGTTCGTAGCCCGCTTCCAGATTCCAGCCGGCCATCAGAGTGCCTCCCCGTAACGTTGCTTGCGGTCGTACAACTTGTTCGCCTTGCCATCGAGCCAGCCGAGCAGCCGCGCTTCGTCCTTGAGCACGCGGCGTAGCGGCTGCTGGAAATAGTCACGCAGAAAACGCAGCTTGTCGCGGCGCGTCAGGCCGATGTCCAGCGCCGAGAAATACAGCGCGGCCAGGTCCTTGTCGCGCCAGCGGCGGGTGATGCGCGGCCGCACCTGTGCGCGGTGCAGATCGATCACCGACAGCTTGAAATCCGTGGCCGTGATCGGCTTGTCGGTGTGCAGCAGAAAGTGGCAGATGTAGCAGTCGCGGTGGTTGACCCCGGCGCGGTGCATCATGCCGACCAGGCGTGCCACCTCGGCGATCAGGGCGCGCTTGAGCGCAGGCTCGGGTGGCTGCTTGACCCAGTTCAGGCTCAGCACTTCCAGGTCGATGGTCGGCGCCAGCTCCTGGGTAATGATGAACGAATGCTGATCGGCCGGGTTACTGCCGCGCTCGCCGTAGGCCACCGCCGTCATGCTCGGCACGCCGGCTTCGCGCAGGCGCTGGACGGCCTTCCATTCCTGGCCGGCGCCGAGCACCGGCAGCTTGGCGGTGAGCAGGTTCTTGGCGATTTCCGCCCAGCCGATGCCGCGGTGGATCTTGACGAAATAGCCCTTGCCGTCGACTTCGGTGCGCAAGGTGCGACGGGCCTCCAGTTCGCGAAACACTTCGCCTTGCAGCGCTTCGACGGCCGCGAACGGATCGCGCCCGGCCCACAGGGTCTTGAACGGCTCCTCGAGCACCAGTTTCATGGTCGCGCCTCCAGGATAACGTCGGCAGCGTGCTCGGGCATGCTGTAGATGTCGGCGCTGTCGGCGAATGCCAGGCCATTGGCCGACCAGGCGGCTCGCGCGCTGTCGTCTTCGAGCATGCGCTGCAGATAGCGGTTGAGCTCTTCCTGCTCGAAGGGTTCGCTGAGCACCAGCCCGGCGTCGGCCTCGGCAATGTAATGGGCATAGCCACACACCGCCGACACCAGCACCGGCAGGCCGGCCACGGCGGCTTCGAGCAGTACGGTGCCGGTGTTCTCGTTGTACGCCGGGTGGATCAGCACGTCAGCGCCAAGCAGGAAGCGCGGAATGTCGCTGCGGCCCTTGAGGAACTGCACCCGGTCGCCCAAGCCGAGCGCTGCGCTCTGCATCTGGAACAGCTTGGGGTCGTCCTGGCCGATGACCATCAGCCGCACGCGCTTGCGCAGCGCCGTCGGCAAGGCCGCCATGGCCTTGAGGCTGCGATCCACGCCCTTGGTCTTGAACCCCGAGCCGATCTGCACCAGCAGCAGTTCGTCGTCTTCGAGCATGAATTCACCGCGGAACTCGGCGCGGATCAAGGCCGCATCCGGCGGCGCACGGCGGTCCTGGGCAATGCCCGGCGGCAGCAGGTGGAAACGCGCCAGCGGGGTGTCGTAATGCTTGATGAACAGCGGTTGCTGGACTTCGGAAATCATCAGGATTTCGGTCTTGGCGCCGCGCCCGAACACTGCGCGTTCGTAGTCGGCGAAATGCTTGTAGCGACCCCAGTAGCGGTACAGCGAATGGCGCAGGTTCTGCGCCTTGTCTTCATAGCAGCCATCGGCGGCGTAATAGACATCCAGGCCGGGCATCTTGTTGAAGCCGATCAGGCGGTCGACCGGACGCTTGGCCAGGTCGGCCTGCATCCAGCTCAGCAGTTTCTCGTTGCGCCGATGGTTGAAGAACGCCTTGACCGGCGCGACCTGCACCTCGAAGCCTTCGGGCACCTCGCCCTCCCAGATCAGCGTGTAGACGCGGATGCTGTGGCCACGGCGCTGGCATTCCAGGGCAATGCGCATGAAGTCGCGCTGCAGGCCACCGAAGGGAAAATATTTGTAGAGCACGAATGCCAGTTGCATCAACGAAGATCCTCGGCCAGTAACACGGCGCTCAATCGGCTTGCCACGCGCTCGGGATTGAGCCGGGTGAAACACAGCGGCCACTCGCGTTTGAGATCGAACCGACGCTGGTCGTCCGGCGTCGGCTGGTAGGTACATTTTTTCTGCATGCAGGGTGCGCACGACGGGTAATCGCTGGCCAGGTGGACCTGGCTGCGGCCGTAGGCGCCGGTCAGGCCGACGTTGGTCGGCCCGAACAGGGAGATGGTCGGCACGTCCAGGGCGGCGGCCAGATGACCAAGGCCGGTGTCGACCGCCACGCAGGCACGGGCCTCGGCCAGGGTCTGCGCCATCCCGGCCAGATTCAACCTGGGCAGCACCACGCAATTCTTCAGGCCGGCGGCAATGCGTTGCGCGCGCGCCTGTTCGGCTTCGTTGCCCCACGGCAAGCGCACCTGGATGTGAGCATGGCCAAGGCGTTCGGCCAGCTCGCGCCAGTAGATTTCCGGCCAGTGCTTGGTGTCCCAGGTGGTGCCGTGCAGGAACACCACGAACGCCGGGCCGGGGATCAGATCACGCCATTGCAGACGGTTGAGGCCGTAGTCGCCGGTGCCTTCGGGCAGGTCGTAGCCCAACGCCAGGGCGAACAGCTGGCGCACGCGTTCGACGGCATGTTGGCCGCGCGCGACCGCCAGACGCCGGTGATAGAAACGGGCGGCCAGCCCTTCACGCGCCGAGCCCTTATCGAGGCCGGCCACCGGGGCCTTGACCAGGCGTGTGAGCCAGGCGCTCTTGAGCAACCCCTGGGCGTCGATCACCAGGTCGTAGCGGTTGGCGCGCAGGCGCTGACGCAGTTGCTTGAACTCGCCACTCTTATAGGCCTGCCAGAGGTTCTTGCGCCAGCGACGGATGGCCACCGGAATGACCGTGTCCACGGCCGGATGCCATTTCGGAATCTCGGCGAAGCCCTCCTCCACCACCCAGTCGAAACGGATGCCCGGCACGGCCCGGGCCGCATCGGTCAGCGCCGGAAGGGTATGAATGACGTCGCCCATGGACGAGGTCTTGATCAGCAGTACCCGCAATTCATTCCGCCTTGACTGTCAGTTCGACCGTGGCCGGCCCTTCCACCTGCTGCAACGCATCGGCAACCCGCTGGGGTTCCAGCAGGCGCAGGCAATTGTAGTGGCCGAAGCGGCAGGTGCGGTCGAAACACGGGCTGCAGTCCAGGCCCAGGCGCACCACTTCGACCTTTTCCGCCAAGGGTGGCGTGAAACCGGGCGAGGTCGAGCCGTACACCGCCACCAGCGGTCGGTTGAGCGCGGCGGCCACGTGCATCAGGCCCGAATCGTTGGAAACCACGGCGTCGGCGCAGGACATCAGGTCGATGGCTTCGGCCAGGGCGGTCTCGCCGGACAGGTTATAGGCTTCCTCGCGCAGGCCCGGAATCAGCCGCTCGCGAATGGCCTCGCCTACCGGGAAATCCTTCTTGGAACCGAACAGCCAGACCTGCCAGCCTTCGCGGATCTTGATCTCGGCCACTTCGGCGTAGTGCTCGGACGGCCAGCGCTTGGCCTCGCCGAACTCGGCGCCGGGGCACAGAGCCAGTACCGGACGGTCCAGGGCCAGGCCGAACTTGGCCAGCGCGGCGTCGCGGCTGGCCGGGTCGATGCGCAGCTCGGGGCGCGGATACGGCTGCGGCAGCAGAGCGCCGGGCTCGAAGGCCAGGGCCATGAAGCGTTCGATCATCAACGGGAAGCGTTGCTTGTCCAGCGTGCGCACGTCGTTGAGCAGGCCATAGCGAAACTCGCCGCGCCAGCCGGTGCGTTTGGGGATGCCGGCGAAGAACGGCACCAGCGCCGATTTCAGCGAGTTGGGCAGCAGGATGGCCTGGTCGTACTGACCCTTCAGGCTTTTGCCGATGCGTCGGCGCGTGGCCAGTTCGAGCGCGCCGTGGCCGAGCGGAAAGCTCAAGGCCGCGCGCACTTGGGGCATGCGCTCCAGGATCGGGCGGCTCCATTCGGGTGCCAGCACGTCGATCAGGCAATCGGGGTGCCGTTGCTTGAGGCTCTGGAACAGGGTCTGTGCCATTACCATGTCACCGACCCAGCTAGGCCCAATGATCAGAATTCTCATAGTTTTCCAGAACAGTCAGTCGGGTGGTGCTGGTTTTGCAGGTCGGGGTGTTCATGAGGGCCTCTTCGCGGGCAGAGCCCGCTCCCACAATAGAGCCTGCTCCCACAGTTGACCTCATGTGGCGCGGGCTTTGGTGGGAGCGGGGCGGGCGGCTGAGCCCTCTGCCCGCGAAGAGGCCCGCACAGGCACCATCGAATTCAGCTCAACCCCAGCTCACCCCAGATCCGCATCACCTCGCGCCGTTCATCGATGAACTGGTCGCCCGGGATCACCCCGGCCTGCTTCTGCAGGGCCTGGCGATGGGCGGCCGAGCGGTAGGCCTTATAGGCTTCGCGCAGCAATCCGGCATCGGCGGCGGGCAACAATCCGGCCTCTTCCAGGCCTTCGAGAATGCGAATGTTGTCGGTATAACGCAGCAGGTCCGGGTGTTTGCCCGACCACGCCAGAGCCGCGTATTGCACCATAAATTCGATATCGACGATACCACCGGCGTCCTGCTTGACGTCAAAGCGCTGGCCAGCTTCGAAGGCATTGGCGCCTCGCCCTGCTGCGGTCTGACGCGTGCCGAGGTTATCGCGCATCTTCGCACGCATGTCGCTGACCTCGGCACGCAAGGTGTCCAGGTCGCGTGGCTTGGCCAGCACGGCGCCGCGCACCTGCTCGAACGCCTCACCGGTCTGGCGACAACCCACCAGCACCCGGGCGCGCACCAGGGCCTGGTGCTCCCAGGTCCAGGCCTCGGTCTGCTGATAGCGCGAGAACGCCGCCACCGAACTGACCAGCAGCCCCGCCGCGCCAGAGGGGCGCAGGCGCATGTCGACCTCGTACAGCTGGCCGGAGTTGGTCTGCGCGGTCAGCAGGTGGATGATGCGCTGTCCCAGGCGGGTGAAGAACTGGGCGCTGTCGATCGGCTTGGCGCCATCGGTTTCCAGGCTCGGATCGCCGTCGTGGATGAACACCAGGTCCAGGTCCGAGCCGTGCCCCAGCTCGATGCCGCCGACCTTGCCATAGCCGACGATGACGAACGCCGGATTGCAGTCGCTGCCGTCGGGCCGCTTGGGTACTCCGTGGCGGGCCACGGTCTGACGCCAGGCCAGCGCCAGCACCTGCTCCAGAATCGCTTCGGCCAGCCAGGTCAGGTAATCGCTGACCTTCATCAACGGCAACCCACCGGCAATTTCCGAGGCCGCCACGCGCAGGTTGTGCGCCAGCTTGAAATGACGCAGCGCTTCCATCTGCTGTTCCAAGTCGTCCTCGGGGATGCGCGTGAGCCGTTCACGCAGCTCGGCCGCCAGCTCCGGTGCCAATGGCGGGTTGAACAGGCGCGCCTCGTTGAGCAATTCGTCGAGCAGCAAGGGGAAGCGGGCGATCTGCTCGGCGATCCATGGGCTGGCCGCGCAAAGAGTCAGCAGGCGACGCAGGGCATCGGGGTTTTCCGTGAGCAGCACCAGGTACGCCGAACGCCGTGCTACGGCTTCCACCAGCGGCAATACCCGCTCCAGGATCAGGTCCGGGTCGGCGTGTTCCACCGCCTGAGCCAGCAAACGCGGGATGAAGGCATCCAGACGTTCGCGGCTCAGGCGCTGCATGGCGCGCAGTTGCGGGCTGGCGCGCAGGTCTTCGAGGCGCTTGAGGGCCTGGCGCGCGTCGCTGAAACCGGCTTCCTGCAGTTGTCGGCAGGCCGAATCGGCGTCGTGGGTTTCTTCCCACAACGGCAGCCATTCGCCGCCGATGACCAGGGCATCGCTGGCGTCGGCGTCTTCATCCGGATCGGCGATCACCTGCGCGAAATGCCAGGCGGTGCGGCCACGCCAGTGCATCAGCCGCTCGTGAAAGGCGTTCCAGTCGGCAAAGCCCATCATGAAGGCGATGCGCGCACGGTCCAGCTCGTCATCGGGCAGCATCTGCGTCTGCCGATCGGCGATCGCCTGGATGGCGTGCTCGGTGTAACGTAGGAATTCATAGCCCTCGCGCAACTCATCGACCACCGCGGCCGGCAGGTAGCCCTGCCCCTCCAGTGTCGCCAGCACCTTGAGCAGGGGTCGCTGCTGCAGGCTCAGGTCACGCCCGCCATGGATCAGCTGGAACGCCTGGGCGATGAACTCGATTTCGCGGATGCCCCCGGAGCCCAGCTTGATGTTGTCGGCCATGCCCTTGCGCCGCACTTCCTGCTGGATCAACTGTTTCATGGTGCGCAGCGCGTCGATGGCCGAGAAGTCCAGGTAGCGGCGGTAGACGAACGGTCGCAGCAGGTCGAGCAACTGCGCGCCAGCGTGCTGGTCACCGGCCACCACGCGCGCTTTGATCATGGCGTAGCGTTCCCAGTCACGCCCCTGGTCCTGGTAATACTGTTCCAGCGCGTTGAAGCTGAGCACCAGGGCACCGGACGAGCCGTAGGGGCGCAGGCGCATGTCGACGCGGAAGACGAAACCGTCGACGGTGATCGGGTCCAGGGCCTTGATCAGGCGCTGGCCGAGCCGGATGAAGAACTCCTGATTGTCGAGCGGACGCTTGACCCCTTGGGTTTCGCCGCCCTCGGGGTAACCGAAGATCAGGTCGATGTCGGACGACAGGTTCAGCTCCACCGCGCCCAGTTTGCCCATGCCCAGCACGACCATGTGCTGTTGCTCGCCGCTGCGCCGGCCCATGGGCGTACCGAACTGCTGGCAGTGGCGCGGGTACAGCCATTGGTAGGCCTGGTCGATGCAGGCGTCGGCCATGTCCGACAGGTCGCGGCAGGTCTGCACCAGGTCGGCCAGGCGGTTGAGATCACGCCAGATGATGCGCACCTGTTGCCGCGCACGCTGGCGGCGCAGGGTGCACGCCAGTTCGTCTTCACTGTCTGCCTGGGCCACGGCCTGGGCGATCTGTTCGCGCAGTTCACCGGGTTTGAAGGAGCGGTCCAGATCGCCGCTGGCGATGAGGTCGAGCAGCATGGCGGGGTTCTGGATGGCTTGCTGCAGGACGAAGTCGCTGGCCGTGGTGACGCGGTCCCATTGTTGCCAGCGGTCGGTGGGCCAGTCCAAAGGTGTGGTGACTGGGAGGGCCTCTTCGCGGGCAGAGCCCGCTCCCACAATTTCACTGTGGGAGCGGG
>Ga0308171_1003230_pt1 | contig 15223 bp, 10 predicted proteins | sample PhyGR1_FD_202135 | JGI IMG/M metagenome (GOLD analysis project Ga0308171, IMG submission 202135) | Phyllosphere microbial communities from UC Gill Tract Community Farm, Albany, California, United States - DLSLSG.R1 | ecosystem: Host-associated > Plants > Phyllosphere > Unclassified | place: USA... | reverse complement strand
GGACTGCGACCAGGGCTAGTACAAGCAACACGCCCGGACCCCAGAAAACCCGCATCGACCGATGCGGGTTTTTTTGTGGCCCGGGTTTACCCCTTCCGGGCCCGGGTGGCCGGTCGAATGCCTGCAATACGTGTATTCCCCCATCATCAGGAGCTGTTCCCATGTGTTCGATCTTCGGTATTTTCGGCCTCCAGGCGGGCGATGACCTCGCCGCATTGCGCCGCCATGCGCTGGACCTGTCGCAGCGCCAGCGCCATCGCGGCCCGGACTGGAGCGGGGTGTACGTCGATGACGGCGCCATCCTGGTCCACGAACGCCTGGCCATCGTCGACCCCGCCGGTGGCTCGCAGCCGCTGCTTTCCGAAGACGGCGGGCTGGCGCTGGCGGTCAACGGCGAAATCTACAACCACCGCGAACTGAAGGCCGAACTGGCCCAGCCGTACGCTTTCCAGACCGGTTCGGACTGCGAGGTGATCAACGCGCTGTACCGCGAAGACAGCCCGGCCTCGTTCCTGAACCGCCTCAACGGCATCTTCGCCTTCGCGTTGTGGGACCGCGCCGCGCAGCGCGTGCTGATCGCGCGGGATCCGATCGGCGTGGTGCCGCTGTACTGGGGCCACGACAAGGACGGCCGCCTGGTGGTGGCTTCCGAGCTGAAGTCGCTTGTGGACATCTGCGCCGACGCGGCGCAGTTCCCGCCGGGCCACTGGTACGACAGTGCCACCGACACGCTCACCCGTTACTACGCGCGCCCGTGGCGCGACTACGACGCGGTCGAGGGCGTCGAGGCGGACCGCGTCGCGCTGCGTGAGGCCTTCGAGCGTGCGGTGCATCGCCAGCTGATGACCGACGTGCCCTACGGCGTGCTGCTCTCCGGGGGTCTGGATTCGTCGCTGGTCGCAGCCGTCGCCGCACGCTATGCCCGCCACCGTGTCGAAGATGGCGATCAGAGTGAAGCGTGGTGGCCGCGCCTGCATTCCTTCGCGATCGGCCTGAAGGGCTCCCCCGATCTGGCCGCCGCCGCCATCGCGGCCGAAGCCCTGGGCACCGTGCACCACGGTTTCGAGTACACCTTCGAAGAGGGGCTGGATGCGCTGCCGGAAGTGATCCGCCACGTGGAAACCTACGACGTCACCACGATCCGCGCCTCCACGCCGATGTTCCTGCTGGCGCGCCGGATCAAGGCGATGGGCGTGAAGATGGTGCTGTCCGGCGAGGGCAGCGACGAGATCTTCGGCGGCTATCTGTACTTCCACAAGGCGCCGAACGCGCGCGAGTTCCATGAGGAACTGGTGCGCAAGCTCGATGCGCTCAACAACTACGACTGCCTGCGCGCCAACAAATCGATGATGGCGTGGGGCGTGGAGCCGCGCGTGCCGTTCCTGGACCGCGAGTTTCTGGATGTGGCCATGCGCATCGATGCCCGGCACAAGATGGTCGGGCAGGGGCCGCAGGGCGCGCGCCGGATCGAGAAATCGGTGCTGCGCGAAGCGTTCGAAGGGTATCTGCCCGATTCGATCCTGTGGCGGCAGAAAGAGCAGTTCAGCGATGGCGTCGGCTACGGCTGGATCGACGGGCTGAAGGCGCACGCCGAATCGCAGGTCAGCGACCGGGTGATGGCGGCGGCGGACAAGCGCTTCGTGCACAACCCGCCGCAGACCAAGGAAGCGTATTTCTATCGCCATGTGTTCGAGCAGTACTTCCCGACCCAGGCCGCGGCGGAAACCGTGCCGGGCGGCAAGTCGATCGCCTGTTCGTCACCGGCGGCGATCGCCTGGGATGCCAGCTTTGCCACGATGGCCGATCCGTCCGGGCGCGCCGTGGCCGGTGTGCACGAACAGGCCCTGGCCTGAGCCGAGGCCCCGCCGCGCAGCCTTGGGTGCTGCGCGGCGGGGTGGGCTGTGCAGGCGGCAGCGAGTCCGTAGAATCCCCGCATCAATCGATGGGGATCGGTAATGGATGCAGAGACCACCACCGGCGGCATGCGCCGCAGCGGGCTGGCATGGCGCTACCTGGGATGGGTGGCGGTGCCGCTGATGATCGGGCTGGCGCTGGCGCGGTTTGCCGGGCCGGCCGTGACGGCGCAGGTCGCGCGGGCGGACGCTTCGCTGGGCGCCGAATGGGGCGCGCATCTGCAGGCGCCGCTGGGGTTGTTCCTGCTGCAGTTGCTGGTGCTGCTGCTGGTGGCCAAAAGTGCAGGCTGGGTGTTCCGCCGGCTGGGCCAGCCGGGGGTGATCGGGGAGATGGCGGCCGGCCTGATGATGGGGCCGCTGGTGCTGGGCGCGGTGCTGCCGCAGGTGCACGGTGCGCTGTTCCCGGCCGCCTCGCTGGGCTCGCTGGGCCTGCTCAGCCAGTTGGGGGTACTCATGTTCCTGCTGGTGGCCGGTGCCGAACTGGACCTGGGCGGCCTGCGTGGCCGGCGCCGGTTCGCGTTCGTGGTCAGCCATGCGGGCATCGCGGTGCCGTTCGTGCTCGGCGTGCTGCTGGCGATCTGGCTGTATGGCGCGCACGCGCCTGCGAACGTGGGCTTCACCGGCTTTGCGTTGTTCGTCGGTATTTCACTGAGCATCACCGCGTTCCCGGTGCTGCTGCGCATTCTGGCCGACCGGGGCATGACCGCCACGCCGCTGGGCCAGACCGCGATCGCCTGCGCGGCACTCGGCGATGCCACCGCGTGGTGTCTGCTGGCCCTGATCGTGGCGGCCGCGCAATCGCAGGGCTGGGTGCCTGCGACGATCAACCTGGTCTGCGTGGTCGCCTTCGTCGCCGTGATGCTCGGCGTGGTGCGCCCATGGTTCTCGCGCCTGGTGATCGCCGAAGGCACGCAGGGGCGCTGGCTGTTGATCATGCTGCTGATGGCGCTGGCCTGCGCGTTGATCACCGAGATGCTGGGCATCCACGCCTTGTTCGGCGCGTTCGCCGCCGGTGTGGCGGTGTCGGGCAATGCCAGCTTGCGTCACACCGTGGCCGAACGGGTGGAACCGTTCGCGGTCACCCTGCTGCTGCCGCTGTTCTTCGCCATGACCGGACTGCGCATGCGCGCCGATGCGTTGCAGGCCAGCGATCTGCTGCTCTGCCTGGTGGTGATCGCGGTAGCGACGCTGGGGAAACTGATCGGCACCTGGAGCGCGGCGCGCAGTGCCGGCATGGGCAACCATGAGGCGTGGAAGCTGGGTGCGCTGATGAACACCCGGGGCCTGATGGAGCTGATCGTGCTCAACCTGGGCTACGAGCTGGGCTTCCTGGGCGACCGCCTGTTCGCCGTGCTGGTGATCATGGCGCTGGTGACGACCGCGATGACCGGTCCGCTGCTGACCTGGATGGAGCGCTGGAAGCGCTGAGCCGGATGTGGGGGAGGGGCCGGCAACCGGTGCAGCCCGGTGCGCGGCCCGCGCCGGGTCAGCGGCGGGCCGGCAGCAGCTGCAGGGTGCGCACCGGTTCGCCCGGCAGGAACGGTGTCGCGGTGCCGTTCGCCCAGTCCGCGTGGCCGGCGCCCCAGAACGGTGAGAGCGGATGCCCGCTCTGCCCGCCGGGCATGTGGATCAGGCCCTGCGCTTCGTGCCCCGGCGAAACCACCATCCGCTGCGATGCCCCGAAGGCCGGCCCCTGCACGCGCGGCATGTCGCGGTCGCCGGGCAGGGCGTCAGCGGGCATGCACAGCCAGGGGCGGGCGACGGCAGGCAGGGCACGGCTGACCGGATGGCAGATCGCCGCGGTGTTGCGTTCGCCCCAGGTGCGCGCCTCGAGCGGCCCCTGTTCGCGGAGGTCTGCTTCCAGCGCCCGGGCGGTATCGGCCAGCAGCGTCTCCCAGCGGGTGTAGGGCGGCGGCAGCAGGTGCAGCGGGCGCTCGGTCACCAGCGGCCACAGCACGCCTTCCAACTGGGCCAGCCGCGGTTCCAGGTAGGCCTCGCCCAACGCCGTCCTGGCCGGCGCCAGCAGGCCCTCGGAAACGCGATCCATCAGCATGCCGCGGAAGCCACGGGTGATCCGGTAGCTGACCGATCCGGTACTGGCATGGCCCTCCCACCGGCGCGTGGCCGCTTCCAGCCGCTGCAGGGCGGGGTCGTCACTGTTGCTTACCACCTGGCGCAGCAGCTGCCACCAGCGTTCCAGCAACACCGCGCGGTCATCGAGCTGGATCGCCAGCAGGTCGGCTTCGGTGAAACGCGTTTTCGCCTGCAGCCCCTCGCGGATCTGGTGGCCACGCGCGCCCAGGTCATAGCCGCCGTTGCCGGCCAGCGCCAGCGCCTCACCGTCCAGCACGCGCCCGTTGGCCGTCCACAGCCGGTGCGTGGGCGGGTCGATCAAGGCCGGCGAGGCATCGCTGCGGATCGACCACGGCGCGCACCCGGCCGGTGCGGCCGCTGACACGGCGCTCGGCGGGCACGCGGCGGTGCGATCCGGCCGCGCGCCGATCAGCCGCCAGGCGATCCGCCCGCCGCTGTCGGCGATCAGCAGGTTCTGGGTGGGAATGCCGGCCTGGTCGGCCAGCTGCATGGCCTGGTCCAGATCCGCGGCGCGGGCCAGGGCGGCGAAATCCAGGCGGACCGCGCCCGGCAGCTGCGCGGTCCAGCGCAGCGCATCGCCACTGCCATCGGCGCGTTCATGCAGGATCGGTCCCCACGCCGTCTCGCGCACGCGCAGGGTCACATCGGGCTGCCCGGCCACGCCGATGCGTTCGTCATGCACGGTGATGCCCTCCACGCCGGCCGCCACGGCCCTGAAATCGGCATTGTCGATGTAGCTGTTGGTGAAGCCCCATGCCACGTGGCCATTGCTGCCCACCACGATGGCCGGCAGCCCGGGCAGCGAGAAGCCGCTGACGTCCACGCGGCCGCCGGGCGCCTGCGCATCGGGATACCGCAGCCGCACGCGGAACCACAGGTTGGGCGCGCGCAGGCCCAGATGCATGTCATCGGCCAGGATCGCGCGGCCGTCGGCGGTCAGCGCGCCGGCCACGGCGAAGTTGTTGCTGCCGTGGACGTCGGCGTCGGCCTGCCCGGCACGTGCCTGGCGGGCGCCCGCAGCGCCGGGCAGGCGCAGGTCCAGCGCCTGCGGGCCCGGCAGCACGGCGTTGCCGCGTGCCGCGCCGAACAGGGGCGCGTCCCACTCGCTGCCGTCATGGGCGAGCAGGGCATGCAGGGCGGGCGGGACCACGGCGCGGATGCGCGCCATGGCCAGTTCGGTCTGGTTGGTCGGGTCCTGCAGGTCGGCATACATCGCCAGCCCGGTCAGCACCGAATCGGTCACCTCCCAGCGCGCGGGGGCCTGGCGCAGCAGCAGATACGGCCAGGGCCGCACGTGCAGGGAATCCAGGCCGTGGTTCACGCCTTCCACGTAGGCCTGGGCGATCGCCGGTTCACGCCCGATGGCCTGGGCCAGATGCGCCTGGGTGCGCGCGCGCAGGCGGTGCACGCGCATGCGTCTGTCCATGTCGATCGCGGCGGGCCCGAACAGTTCGGACAGCTCACCGGCCGCGGCGCGGCGCATCAGGTCCATCTCGAAGTAACGTTCCTGGGCGTGCACCTGGCCGAGCGCGCGCAGGGCATCGGCCTGCGAGCCGGCGGTGATCGTGACCACCCCGAGCGCGTCGCGCTCGACGCGGGCCGGCGCCGCCAGGCCGGGCAGGGGACGCTCGCCGTCCAGCGGCGGCAGGCTGCCGCGGAGCAGTCCCCACAGCGCCAGCGGCAGGCCGATCAGGACCACCAGCACCAGCCACGCCACCCGTTTGAGCCAACGACGCATCCTGCGTTTCCCCCGCTGAGGCCAGCCGGCAGTGTAGTGCGCCGCGCGCACCCGTGTGAATGCCGCGTGCACGGCGCTGCAAGCGCAACTGCAAGTGATTCCGATTAGATCACCGGATTTCCGGATAGGGCACCATGGCCACATTGATTCATCAGGAGCTCCCCCCATGCAAGGCAATCCGGACGTCATCGCCTGCCTGAAAGAACTGCTGCGCGGCGAACTCGCCGCGCGTGACCAGTACTTCATCCATTCGCGCCGCTACGAAGACCAGGGCCTGTTCGCGCTGTACGAACGCCTCAACCACGAAATGGAAGAAGAGACCCAGCACGCCGACGCGCTGCTGCGTCGCATCCTGTTCCTGGGCGGCAACCCGGACATGCGCCCGCATGCATTCGAGCCCGGCGTGACCGTGGAAGAAATGCTGCAGAAGGATCTGGATACCGAGTACAGCGTGCGCAACAACCTGGCCGCCGGCATGAAGCTGTGCGAGCAGCATCAGGATTACGTGAGCCGCGACATGCTGCTGGTGCAGTTGAAGGACACCGAGGAAGACCACGCCTGGTGGCTGGAGCAGCAGCTCGGCCTGATCAAGCGGATCGGCCTGGCGCTGTACCAGACCAGCAAGATGGACGCCAAGGGCACTGCTGCGCACTGACGCGCATCCGCCTCACGATGTGCTGCGCACATCGCGGGGCCCGGCCCGTCACCTGCTTCATCCCCGCGCCTGTCGGCGCGCCCCCTTGGACGCCAAGGGGGGCGGCATCTCCAGACGCTGTCCGCAGCGCATCACGTTTTACCCCTCGTCATCAGGTTCTTCGCGCCAGCCAGCCTTCGCCAGCACGCCGCAGCCCACCCTCGTCCGCCCGCCAGCATCCGCCCGCCAGCCGACGTTGCATCCAGCACAAAGGCCGGGGAAACCCGGCCTTTGTGCTGCCGCAAAAAAAACGGCCGGGTTTCCCCGGCCGTTCCGATCCACATCGACGCCCGCGGCTTACTCCACCGCCAGCCCTTCCACCTTCTGCCAGCCACGCGGCAGCAGATGGCCACGGGTAGCGCGGGTGCCCAGGTAGGTGTCCAGATCCTTGAACGACAGGTTCATCGTGCGCTGGCCGCTGCGCACCAGCAGCGTGTTGCCCGGCGCCACCGACACCACCGCGACCACGCGCTCGGTGGCGAGCTTGGCCTTGGGGATGTCGATGATCTTGTTGCCCTTGCCCTTGTCCAGTTCCGGCAGGTCGCTGGCGGCGATCGCCAGCAGGTTGCCCGAGCTGGTCACCGCCACGATGCGGTCCGTTTCCGGATTGGCGACCACGGCCGGGGTCAGCACCTTGGAGCCGGAGGTCAGGTTGAGCATCGCCTTGCCGGCCTTGTTGCGGCCGGTGAGGTTCTCGAAGCGGGTCACGAAGCCGTAGCCGTGCGTGGAAGCCAGCACGAACCGGGTCGCGCTTTCGCCACTGGCCAGCGTCATGAACGCGCTGCCCGGGGCCGGCGAGAAGCGGCCGGTCAGCGGCTCGCCGTTGCCACGGGCCGAGGGCAGGGTGTGCACCAGCGTGGAATACGCGCGCCCTTCGCTGTCCAGGAACGCCACCTGCTGGGTGCTGCGCGCACGCACCGCGCCCAGCAGGGCGTCGCCATCCCGGTAGGACAGCGTGGACGGGTCCACGTCATGGCCCTTGGCCGCACGGATCCAGCCCTTCTCCGAGAGCACCACCGTCATCGGTTCGCTCGGCACCAGCTCGGTTTCATCGATGGCCTGCGCCGCGCCACGCTGCACCAGCGGCGAACGACGGTCATCGCCGAACTTCTTCGCATCGGCCACCAGCTCGTCGCGGATCAGCTTCTTCAGCTTGGCCTTGCTGTCCAGGATGGCCAGGATTTTGGCGCGTTCCTTGGCCAGCTCGTCCTGCTCGCCGCGGATCTTCATCTCTTCCAGGCGGGCCAGCTGCTTCAGCTTGGTTTCCAGGATGTACTCGGCCTGTTCCTCGCTCAGGGCGAAGCGCGCGATCAGCGCGGGCTTGGGCTCATCCTCGGTGCGGATGATCTGGATCACTTCATCCAGGTTGAGGAAGGCCACCAGCAGGCCTTCCAACATGTGCAGGCGACGCTCGACCTTCTGCAGGCGATGGTTGAGGCGGCGCGTGACGGTGGTGCCGCGGAACTGCAGCCACTCGCTCAGCAGGGTCTTGAGGTTCTTGACCTGCGGGCGGCCATCCAGACCGATCACGTTGAGGTTGACCCGGTAGCTGCGCTCCAGGTCGGTGGTGGCGAACAGGTGGCCCATCAGCTGATCGGCATCCACGCGGTTGGAGCGCGGCACCAGCACCACCCGCACCGGGTTGGCGTGGTCGGACTCATCGCGGATGTCTTCCAGCCACGGCAGCTTCTTGGCGCGCATCTGCGCGGCGATCTGCTCGATCACCTTCGACGGCGAGACCTGGAAGGGCAGCGCGTTGATGACGATGTTGCTGTTTTCCTTCAGGAACGTTGAACGCGCGCGCACGCTGCCGTGGCCGGTTTCATAGATGTTCCGCAGGTCGGCGATCGGGGTGATGATCTCGGCGAAGCTCGGGTAATCCGGGCCCTTCACGTGCTCGCACAGATCGGCGACCGTCGCATCCGGATCATCGAGCAGGTGCAGCAGCGCGCTGACGATCTCGTTGAGGTTGTGCGGCGGCACGTCGGTGGCCATGCCCACCGCGATGCCGGTGGTGCCGTTGAGCAGCAGGTGCGGCAGGCGCGCCGGCATCCAGGTCGGTTCTTCCAGCGTGCCGTCGAAGTTCGGGGTCCAGTCGGTGGTGCCCTGGTTGATCTCGCCCAGCAGCACCTCGGCGATCGGGGTCAGCTTGGATTCGGTGTAGCGCATCGCCGCGAACGATTTGGGATCGTCGGTCGAGCCGAAGTTGCCCTGGCCTTCGATCAGCGGGTAGCGGTACGAGAACGGCTGGGCCATCAGCACCAGCGCTTCGTAGCAGGCGCTGTCACCATGCGGGTGGTATTTGCCGATCACGTCACCGACGGTGCGCGCGGACTTTTTCGGCTTCGAGGCCGCGTTCAGGCCCAGCTCGCTCATCGAATAGATGATGCGGCGCTGCACCGGCTTGAGGCCATCGCCGATGAACGGCAGTGCGCGATCGAGCACCACGTACATCGAGTAGTCCAGGTACGCCCGTTCGGCGTACTCGCGCAGGGGCAGCTGTTCAAAGCCGTGGAAGGCAGGGCGGGCAAGATCGGTCATGCGGGATTGTTACCTGTGGCAAGGGACGGCGACGGCTGTCGCCCTCGCAGGCGGTCGATTATCCGGATGCGGCCGGGGATGCCAAGCCGCGCGTTGGGTTGAGGGGGTCCCCGGCCCGGGCCAGGTAGCGCCCGGGCGGGCAGCCGAAGTGGCGCCGGAACACGGTGACGAATGCGCTGGGGCTGCTGAACCCCAGTGCGTGGGCGATATCGGACACGCTCTGGCCGTCCGACAGCCGGCGCAGCCCGTCGGCCAGCCGCGCCTGCTGGCGCCACTGCGCGAAACTGAGCGTGGTTTCCTCGCGGAAATGCCGGGTCAGTGTACGCGGCGAGAGCCCGGCCCACTGCGCCCATTGCGCCAGGCTGCGGTCGCTGGCCGGATCGGCGATCAGCTGCGAGGCGATCCGCAGCAGCCGGCGGTCGTCGGGCATCGGCAGGTGCATGCGCTGGCGCGGCGCATCGCGGATCTCGTCCAGCAGCACCTCGATCATGTGCTGCTGGCGCACGGTCGCGCCGGCCGTGGGGTTCCACCGCGCCACGCGCAGGGCCAGCGACTGCAGCAGGTCGGAGATGGCCACCACGCAGGGTTCGCTAGGCAGGTCGTGGGCCGTGCGCGCGGCAATGATCAGGCCCCAGCCGCGCAGCGGGCCGGTGATGTCCACCGTATGCGGCTCGCCCGGCGGCATCCAGCCGGCGCAGCCCGGCGGCAGCGACCAGGTGCCGTGCCGGGTGCGGGTGGTGAGCAGCCCGGCCTCCACGCAGATCAGCTGGGCGCGCCGGTGCTGGTGCCAGTCGATTTCGCGCTCCAGGCCGGTGGCGCTCTCGATCCGGAAGCCGAGCACGGCCAGGCCATCGTCCCGTTCGATCCAGTCCAGCACCTCGTTGCGGACCAGCGCGGTGGCGCGGACGGCGTCCTCTGGCCGGAATATGTCATTCATTGTCCAGATTGTAATACCGGGCCAGCCGCTCCCGCCGTTAAGGTAGCCGCCGTCGTCGTCCTGTTTGCTGCAACACAGCATTTGCTTCCAGATACAATATTTCCATTGAGAAATATATTTTCTGGAAGTAAAGTGCGTCCCCATGATGATCTGCCCTGAATCCACGCCCCCGAGCTTTGGGCTGCTGCTGCGCCAGGTCCGCGACGGCCTGGTGCGCCAACTCGATGCATCGATGGCCGAAGAGAACCTCGAGATCGGCTTCACCCACTACCTCGGCCTGAAGGTGCTTGCGGCCCGTGCCCCGTGTACCGCCAACGAGCTGGCCCAGGCGCTGGACCAGGTGCCGAGCGCGGTGACCCGCCTGCTGGACAAGCTCGAAGCCCTGGACTGCGTGCGGCGCGAACCGCATGCCCAGGACCGGCGGGCCCTGCAGATCGTGCTGACCGAGCAGGGCCGCCAGTTGTGGAGCCGGCTCAAACGGCGCGGCGACCAGACCATCGACGACGCCATGCGCGATCTGTCTCCGGACGAACGCGCCCAGCTGCTTTCCCTCATGACCCGTGTACGCGACTCACTGGTAACGCCATGACTTCCATGTTTGAACGCCCTCATTCCCTGCGCCCGCTGCGGCCAGTACTGGTTTCCGTGCTGGCCCTCGCGCTGGCCGCGTGTGCCAGCAGCCGCGGCCTGGCGCCGCAGGGCCATCTGCTCGATGCCGACAGCCTGCAGACCCAGCGCACTCTGGCCGCCGATGGCCTGAGCACGCCGGGTTGGCCGGCCACCGACTGGTGGCGGGCGCTCGGCGATCCGCAACTGGACGCGCTGATCGGCGAAGGCCTGCAGCGCAACCCGAGCCTGGCCGCGGCCGATGCGCGCCTGCGCCAGGCGCGCGCCCAGATCGGCACCGCGCGTGCCGCGCAGCTGCCCAGCGTTTCCGCTTCGGGCGGCTACACCGGCGTGCGCCTGCCCGAATCGATGGTCGGTGACGAACTGGGCGGCAGCTATGCCGGCAGCGGCCAGGCCTACCTCAGCTTCAGTTACGGCTTCGACCTGTGGGGCGGCAAGCGCGCCGCCTGGGAAGCGGCCGTGGACAGCAGCCACGCGGCCGAAGTGGACGCGCAGGCCGCGCGCCTGAATCTCTCTGCCGCGATCGCCGAGGCGTATGCGCAGCTGGGCTACGCCTGGCAGTTGCATGATGTGGCCAACGAAGAACTGACCCGTTCGCAGAAGACGCTGGACCTGACCCGCCAGCGCCGTTCGGCCGGCATCGACAGCGACCTGCAGACGCGCCAGGCCGAAGCCCGCATTCCCGCCGCGCAGCAGCAGCTCCAGGCGGCCCAGCAGCAGATCGACGAGGCGCGCACCGCGCTGGCCGCGCTGGTCGGGCAGGGCCCGGATCGTGGCCTGCAGATCGAGCGCCCGCAGGTGCTCAACCCGCTGGCCCTGCAGCTGCCGGGCGTGCTGCCCAGTGCCCTGCTTGGCCGTCGCCCGGACATCGTGGCCGCGCGCTGGCGCGTGGAAGCGGCCAACCGCCAGATCCATGCGGCCAAGGCCGAGTTCTATCCCAGCCTCAACCTGACCGCACTCGGCGGCGTGGTCTCCAGTGAAGTGGACCAGCTGCTCAAGAGCGGCTCGACGTTCGCCTTCCTCGGCCCGGCGCTGAGCCTGCCGATCTTCGATGGCGGCCGCCTGCGCGCCAACCTGGACAGGACCGACGCGCAGTACGACCTGGCCGTGGCCGATTACAACCAGTCGGTGGTCGGCGCGCTGCGGGATGTCGCCGACCAGGTCAACGCGGTGCGCTCGCTCGCGCTGCAGGCCGATGCCCAGGCCCAGGCCGTGGCGACCGCACGCGCGGCGCACGACCTTGCCGAGCAACGCTATCGCGCCGGCATCGGCAGCTACCTGGACGTGCTCAGCGTGGAATCCCAGCTGCTGCAGTCCCAGCAGCAGCTCGCCGCGCTGCAGTCGCGGCAGATCCTTGTTTCGGTGCGGCTGAGCCAGGCGCTGGGCGGCGGATTCACGCCGTCCACCGCTCCGGCCGCAGTCGCCGCCTCCTCCGAATCCTCGCATTCCTGAGAATCTCCCCATGAGTCAGACGTCCGCTCCCGTTGCCGAGAAGGCAGCCCCCTCCCGCCGTGGCAAGCTGCTGCGCGGCCTGCTGGTCATCGTCGTGCTGCTGCTGGCCGCACTGGCGCTGTGGTACTTCATGTTCGGCCGCTGGTTCGAAGAAACCGACGACGCCTACGTGCAGGGCAACCAGGTCCAGATCACCCCGCTGATTTCCGGCACCGTGGTCGGCATCAACGCCGATGACGGCATGCGCGTGGAGCGCGGCCAGCTGCTGGTGCAGCTGGATCCGGCCGACACCGAAGTGGCCCTGCAGCAGGCCGAGGCCAACCTGGCCCGGACGGTGCGCCAGGTGCGCGGTCTGTACCGCAGCGTCGAAGGTGCGCAGGCCGAATTGAACGCGCGCCAGGTCACCCTCAAGCGCGTGCGCGAAGACTTCGCCCGCCGCAAGGATCTGGCGGCCACCGGCGCCATCTCCAACGAAGAACTGGCCCATGCCCGCGATGAGCTGGCCGGCGCCGAGGCTGCCCTGGCCGGTTCGCGCGAGACCTTCGAGCGCAGCCGCGCCCTGGTCGATGACACCGTCGTTGCCACCCAGCCGGACGTGCAGGCCGCCGCCGCGCAGCTGCGCCAGGCCTTCCTCAACAACGCCCGTGCCGGCATCGTGGCGCCGGTCAGTGGCTTCGTTGCGCGCCGTTCGGTGCAGGTCGGCCAGCGCGTGCAGCCGGGCAATGCGCTGATGGCCGTGGTCCCCACCGAACAGATGTGGATCGAGGCGAACTTCAAGGAAACCCAGCTGCGCCACATGCGCCTTGGCCAGGAAGTGGAACTGCGCTCGGATCTGTACGGCGGCGATGTGACCTACAAGGGCCGCATCGACAGTCTCGGCCTGGGCACCGGTTCGGCGTTCTCGCTGCTGCCGGCCCAGAACGCCAGTGGCAACTGGATCAAGATCGTGCAGCGCGTTCCGGTGCGCATCGCCATCGATGCCAAGCAGCTGGCCGAGCACCCGCTGCGCATCGGCCTGTCGATGAAGGCCGAGGTGAGCCTGCGTGACCAGAAGGGCACCGTGCTGCCGGCCGAGTTCGCCAAGGGCCAGGTGTTCGATACCGATGTCTACGCCAAGCAGCTGCACAGCGCAGACGACATGATCCACCAGATCATCCAGAGCAACCTGCCGCAGCAGGGCAAGGCGAGCTGAGGCCACCATGTCCGCACAAGCTCCCGCCGCACCGGGCGCCCCCGCGGCCCCAGGCACGGCCTTCCGGCCGGCCAACGTCGCCCTGTGTACCGCCGGCCTGGCGATGGCCTCGTTCATGCAGGTCCTGGACACCACCATCGCCAACGTCTCGTTGCCGACCATCGCCGGCAACCTCGGCGCCAGTTCGCAGCAGGCCACCTGGGTCATCACCTCGTTCGCGGTCAGCACGGCGATCGCGCTGCCGCTGACCGGCTACCTCAGCCGGCGCTTCGGCGAAACCCGCCTGTTCGTGTGGGCCACGCTGGCCTTCACGCTGGCCTCGTTGCTGTGCGGCCTGGCCCAGAGCATGGGCATGCTGGTGGTCTCGCGCGCGATCCAGGGCTTCGTGGCCGGCCCGATGTACCCGATCACGCAGAGCCTGCTGGTCTCGCTGTATCCGCGCGAGAAACGCGGGCAGGCGCTGGCGCTGCTGGCGATGATCACGGTGGTCGCGCCGATCGCCGGGCCGATCCTGGGCGGCTGGATCACCGACAACTACAGCTGGGAATGGATCTTCCTGATCAACGTGCCGCTGGGCATCTTCGCCGCGCTGGTGGTGGGCAACCAGTTGAAGGGACGCCCGGAGCAGATTGAAAAGCCGAAGATGGACTATGTCGGCCTGATCACCCTGGTGATCGGCGTGGGTGCCCTGCAGCTGGTGCTGGACCTGGGCAACGACGAAGACTGGTTCAGTTCGACCCGGATCATCGTGCTGGCCTGTGTGTCGGTGGTGGCGCTGGCGGTGTTCCTGATCTGGGAACTGACCGACAAGGATCCGATCGTGGATCTGCGCCTGTTCCGGCACCGCAACTTCCGCGCCGGCACGCTGGCGATGGTGGTGGCCTACGCGGCGTTCTTCAGCGTGGCGCTGCTGATCCCGCAGTGGCTGCAGCGTGACATGGGCTATACCGCGATCTGGGCGGGCCTGGCGACCGCGCCGATCGGCGTGCTGCCGGTGATCATGACGCCGTTCGTGGGCAAGTACGCGTCGCGGTTCGACATGCGCATGCTGGCCACGATCGCCTTCGTGTTCCTGTCCTTCACCAGCTTCATGCGGTCGGGCTTCAACATGCAGGTGGACTTCGCCCACGTGGCGGGCATCCAGCTGATCATGGGCGTGGGCGTGGCGCTGTTCTTCATGCCGGTGCTGCAGATCCTGCTGTCGGATCTGGACGGGCGCGAGATCGCGGCCGGCTCCGGCCTGGCGACCTTCCTGCGGACCCTGGGCGGCAGCTTCGCCGCCTCGCTGACCACGTGGCTGTGGGCGCGCCGCACGCAGGAACACCACGCGCACCTGACCGAGCATATTTCGCCGTACACACCCGGCATGCAGGAACAGGTGACCGCGATGGGGCAGGGCGATCTGCAGCACGGCGCGGCCGCGTTGAACAACATGATCAACCACCAGGCATCGCAGATGGGCTTCAACGACATCTTCTTCCTGCTGGGCTGGATCTTCCTGGCGATCATCACCTTCCTGTGGCTGGCCAAGCCGCCGTTCGGTGCAGGGGCCGGCGCCGCCTCGGCCGGCGGGCATTGAGCCGGTGCCGGGCTGAAACGAAAAAACCCCGCTGAAAGGCGGGGTTTTTTTTATGGCGCCCGGATCGCAGGCATGAAAAAACCCGCTTGCGCGGGCTTGATCATTTTCCGAGTCATGGTGCCCAGGAGAGGACTCGAACCTCCACGAAGTTGCCCCCGCTAGCACCTGAAGCTAGTGCGTCTACCAATTCCGCCACCTGGGCGACTCAGGAGGAGAATTTTGCGGGAGGATCGCGAATGTGTCAACAGGGTCCGCAGAATAATTTTCGCGCGCTGCCACTGCTGCATCGTGGCGATCACGTCTGCGCACGCACGGCGCGTAGCGGAGCGCAGAAACGAAAAAACCCGCTTGCGCGGGTTTGATCATTTACTGAGTCATGGTGCCCAGGAGAGGACTCGAACCTCCACGAAGTTGCCCCCGCTAGCACCTGAAGCTAGTGCGTCTACCAATTCCGCC
>Ga0308171_1003226_pt1 | contig 15249 bp, 11 predicted proteins | sample PhyGR1_FD_202135 | JGI IMG/M metagenome (GOLD analysis project Ga0308171, IMG submission 202135) | Phyllosphere microbial communities from UC Gill Tract Community Farm, Albany, California, United States - DLSLSG.R1 | ecosystem: Host-associated > Plants > Phyllosphere > Unclassified | place: USA... | reverse complement strand
CCACCGTTTCCTGCAACTGGCCCTGACCGCCGATGCCCTGCGTTTCGGCCAGTTCACCCTGAAGTCCGGCCGTCTGAGCCCCTATTTCTTCAATGCCGGCCGGTTCGATTCCGGCGCGCGCATGTCGCAGCTGGCGGCCTGCTACGCCGATGCCGTGGAAGCCACCGGCCTGAAGTTCGATGTCGTGTTCGGCCCGGCCTACAAGGGCATCCCGCTGGCCACCGCGACCGCCTGTGAATTCGCCCAGCGCGGCCGCGACCTGCCGCTGTCGTTCAACCGCAAGGAAGCCAAGGACCATGGCGAAGGCGGCAACCTGATCGGCGCCGACATGAACGGCAAGCGCGTGCTCATCGTCGACGACGTGATCACCGCCGGCACCGCGATCCGCGAAGCGCTGGCGATCATCAAGGGCGCTGGCGGCACCCCGGCCGGCATCGTGGTGGCGCTGGACCGCCAGGAGATCGCCTCGGAAACCGACCCCCGTTCCGCCGCGCAGGCCGTGGCCGAAGAAGCCGGGATTCCGGTAGTCGCGGTGGCCACGCTGGCCGACCTGCTTGATTTTGCCTCCGGAAATCCGGAACTTGTGGGCTACCGGCAGCCGCTGGAGGACTATCGTTCCCGCTACGGCAGCCGTCCTACGCGTTGAGAGCAGGGGGCTTTCATGTCCAGGTTTGCCACGTTCACCGTTGTCGGCCTGCTGCTGGCCGTGCCGCTGTTGCCTGCCCAGGCGCAGAAGCGCACGGCCGATGCGACGCCGAAGAAGCTGTACTGCTGGAACAAGGGCAGCGAGCGGATCTGCAGTGATGCCCTGCCCCAGGAGGCGGTGAACAACGCACGCGAGGAGTTCAACCTGCGCAGCGGCATGCGCAGTGGCGAAGTGCAGCGCGCGTTGACCGACGAGGAACGCGCCGATGTCGCGGCGCAGGCCGCGCAGCAGCGCCTGGACCTGGCCGCCGAGCAGACCCGCCAGCGCACCGAGCAGGCGATGCTGGCGACGTACGAGAGCGAGGACGACCTGCGCCGGGTGTTCGCCGAGCGCAGCGGGATCCTGGACAACAACATCCACACCGCCAGCTACAACGTGGCCAGCGTGCGCGATGCGCTGGTCACGCTGCTGGCCGGCGCGGGCAACCGCGAACTGGATGGGCAGCCGGTGTCGGAGAAGCAGGCCGAGCGCATCCGCGCGCGGCACGCCGAGCTGGTGACCCAGCGACGCATGCAGGCCTCGTTCGAGCAGCAGCGCCGGGCACTGGACGTGGAGATCGAGGGCACGCTGCAGCGCTATCGGTTGCTCAAGGGCATGGGGAGCGATCCGCGCGGGTGATGATGGCTGTGCGATGGCGTTGGAACGAAGGCGGCCTTTGGGCCGCCTTTTTTGGTTCCTATCCTCGTGGCAGGCACGAAGCGCGCTCTGAACTTTTTCGGAAGCGGGGGCGGTGGGTTGGTCGGGCGCTGGGGCGCGATGCCCTTGTCGGCGAATGTCCCCCGGTGCCGGCCTGCGGCCGTCCCCTCCTCCTTGATTTCGCCCACAAGGGCATAGCACCCCGCGTATCCAGACCATTGGCGCCCCACTGAAAGCCCTGGTTGCAGCAAGCGCACCACACGCGAGCCCTGTAGCGGTGGGTAGGCTCCTGGGCAAAATCAAGGAGGAGGCCGTCGCCGCCAGGCGGCGGCCGGGGGACATTTGCCGAGGGGCCTGCCGGTCGCTGCGGGGCGTAACGTTCGCGCCAAAGATGCACCTTTTTATGCATTTTTTACGCGGGGCGTCGGTTTGGGGCGTGGAGCGTTTATGCCGGGCAGGCAGACCATGAGCGCCTGACGTGGAGTGGTTCCACCTGGACGTCCCATGAGCCTGTATCTGCCTGTCTTCCCCGCCGGTGCCCCGAGCACCGCGCGCTCCCTTTCACGCGTTTGAGGCCACGACCATGTCTGCCTGGCTTTCCCTGCTGTGCGGCGTGCTGGTGCTCGTTGCCGCCGCCTACCTGCTCTACGTCGTGCTTCGGCCCGAAACCTTCTGACCGGAGCCGACCATGACCGAGATCCTGTTGATCCTGCTGGCCAGCATCGTGCTGGCCTTTCCGCTTGGGCTGTATCTCGCCCGGGTGATGCGCGGTGGCCCGATGCGCGGCGACGCGTTGTTCGGGTGGATTGAGAAACCGCTGTACCGGCTGCTCGGGGTGAACCCGTCGCGCGGCATGTCCTGGCGTGGCTACGTCGGCGCCTTCCTGCTCAGCAACGTGGTGATCGCGGTGCTGGTGCAGGCGGTCTTCATGACCCAGGCCTGGCTGCCGTTCAATCCCGACCAGATTCCCAACATGCGTTGGGATACCGCGCTGCACACGATGGTGTCGTTCCTGACCAACACCAACCAGCAGCACTATTCCGGCCAGGCGCAGCTGTCCTACTTCTCGCAGATGACCGCGATCACCGGCCTGCAGGTGGTGACGCCGATGATGGGTCTGGCACTTGCGGTGGCGACTCAGCGTGCGCTGTTCGGCGCGCGCCCCGAGGACGTGCCGGCCGAACAGGCCGCACTGCTCAGCGCGGACCGTCGCGTCGATGTGGGCAACTACTACGCCGATGTGGTGCGCGCCAGCGTGCGCTTCATGCTGCCGCTGTGCCTGCTGTGGGCGGTCCTGCTGACCAGCCAGGGCGTGCCCTCGACGCTGGCGGCCGGTCCGCAGGCGACGCCGATCGATGCAGCGGCCGGCATGGAGACGCAGAAGCTGCCGCTCGGCCCGGTCTCGGCGATGGTCGCGGCCAAGCAACTGGGTGCCAACGGGGGTGGCTGGTATGGCCCCAACAGCGCCATGCCGCTGGAGAACCCGACCCCGCTGTCCAACGCGCTGGAGCTGATCGGCATCCTGCTGATTCCGATCAGCGTGATCTTCATGCTGGGCGCGTTCACCGGGCGCAGGCGCCTGGCCGGGCTGGTGTTCGGCTGCATGCTGACGATGTCCAGTGTGTCGGTCGCGGCCACGATGTGGCTGGAAGGCCATTCGGCCACCGCGGCCAGCCCGCTGCTGATGGAAGGCAAGGAAGTGCGCTTCGGTGCCGATGGAACGGGCATGTGGGCGGCGATCACCACCCAGGTCTCGAATGGCTCGGTCAACGGCATGCACGATTCGCTCAGCCCGCTGGCCGGCGCCGTACCGATGGTCAACATGTTGATCAGTGCGATCTGGGGCGGCATCGGCTGCGGTCTGCAGCAGTTCTTCGTGTACCTGCTGCTGGGCGTGTTCCTGGCCGGGCTGATGACCGGCCGCACCCCGGAGCTGTTCGGCCGCAAGCTGGAGACGCCGCAGGTGCGCCTGCTCGCGCTGCTGGTGCTGCTGCAGCCGATCACGATCCTGGGCTTCACCGCGCTGACCCTGGCGATCCCGTCGATCACCGGCACCTCCAACCCCGGCTTCCACGGCATCAGCCAGGTGTTCTACGAGTACACCTCGGCGTTCGCCAACAACGGCTCGGGCTTTGAAGGCCTCGGCGATGGCACGGTGTGGTGGAACCTGAGCTGCACCCTGGTGCTGCTGCTGGGCCGCTACCCGGTGCTGGTGATCCCGTTGATCGTGGCCGCGCAGCTGGCGGCCAAGCGGCGTGCGCCGGAATCGGCCGGCACGCTGCAGATTGAAACCCCGACCTTCGCGCTGACCCTGATCGCGCTGATCGTCATCCTCACCGTATTGCAGTTCATGCCGGCGCTGGTGCTGGGCCCGGTCGCCGACCACCTGTCGCTGACGCAGCACTGAGACCTCCTTCCATGAGTACGTATCCGTTGAACGTTTCTTCCCACCGCCGCCAGCGCCTGCTCGATGGCGCCGGCTGGCGCCGCGCCCTGCGCGATGCGGTGATCAAGCTCTCGCCGCGCCATCTGCTGCACAGCCCGGTGATGGCCGTGGTGATGGTCGGCACCGTGGTCAGCGCGCTGGTCACGGTGACCGGCAATGCACCGCTGGGCTTCGGCCTGGCGGTGACCGCGATCCTGCTGCTGACCGTGCTGTTCGGCAACTTCGCCGAGGCGGTCGCCGAAGCGCGTGGCCGTGGCCAGGCGGCGTCGCTGCGGCGTGCCCGCCAGGACCTCAGCGCGCGTCGGCTGGCCGCCGCGCATGCCGGCGCCAGCGAGACCCAGGTGCCGGCCGCCGAGCTGCGCCCGGGCGACCATGTCATCGTCAGTGCCGGGGAGCTGATTCCGGCCGATGGCGAGATCGTGCAGGGCCTGGCCACCATCAACGAAGCCGCGGTGACCGGTGAATCGGCGCCCGTGCTGCGCGAGGCCGGTACCGACCGCAGTGGCGTGATCGGCGGCACCAAGGTGCTTTCCGACCAGATCATCGTGCGCATCACCGCCGAGCCGGGGCACAGCTTCCTGGACCGGATGATCGCGCTGGTGGAAGGCGCGAACCGCCAGAAGACCCCGAACGAGGTCGCCCTGACCCTGCTGCTGGCAGCGATGACGCTGACCTTCCTGGTGGTGGTGGCGACGCTGCCGGCGATCGGGGCGTTCGTTGGCGTGCAGGTTGATCCGCTGCTGCTGATCGCGCTGCTGGTGTGTTTGATCCCCACCACCATCGGTGGGCTGCTGCCGGCGATCGGCATTGCCGGCATGAACCGCGCACTGGCCGCCAACGTGCTGGCCAAATCCGGCAAGGCGGTGGAAGTGGCCGGCGACGTGGACGTGCTGCTGCTCGACAAGACCGGCACCATCACCTACGGCGACCGCCAGGCCACGCATTTCCATGCACTGGCCGGTATCGATGCCAGCCAGCTGCGCGAGGCGGCGCTGCTGTCCTCGCTGGCCGACCCGACCCCGGAAGGCAAGTCGGTGGTGCGGCTGGCGCGTGAGCAGGGCTGCACCACCGCCGAGCCGGACCGCGGGGAGTATCTGGCGTTCAGCGCGCAGACCCGCATGTCCGGCGTGGACCTGGACGGCGGCCGTCGCATCCGCAAGGGCGCCTCCGATGCGATCACCGCGTATGTGCGTGAGCTGGGCGGCACGGTGCCGTCGGAGCTGGCGGGGCGCGTGGAGCAGGTGGCACGCAACGGTGCAACCCCGCTGGTGGTGTGCGAGGGCCGCCACGTGCTGGGCGTGATCGAGCTGTCGGACGTGGTCAAGCACGGCATGCGCGAGAAGTTCGCGCAGCTGCGGGCGATGGGCATCCGCACGGTGATGATCACCGGCGACAACCCGCTGACCGCCGCCGCGATCGCGGCCGAGGCCGGTGTGGACGACTACATCGCCGAGGCACGCCCGGAAGACAAGCTCGCCCGCATCCGCGCCGAGCAGGCCGGCGGCCGCCTGGTCGCGATGGTCGGCGACGGCACCAACGATGCCCCGGCATTGGCCCAGGCCGACATCGGCCTGGCGATGAACTCCGGTACCCAGGCCGCCAAGGAAGCCGGCAACATGGTCGATCTGGATTCGGATCCGGCCAAGCTGCTGGCGGTCGTTGAAGTGGGCAAGCAGCAGCTGATCACGCGCGGTGCGCTGACCACCTTCTCGCTGGCGAACGACGTCTCCAAGTACTTCGCGATCCTGCCGGCACTGTTCGCTTCGACCCTGCCGGCGATGGCGGCGTTGAACGTGATGCACCTGTCCAGCCCGCGCAATGCGGTGCTGGCGGCGCTGATCTTCAATGCCCTGGTGATTCCGGCGCTGATCCCGCTGGCCCTGCGCGGGGTGCGCTTCCGCCCGGCCACGGCGACCGCGCTGCTGCGCCGGAACATGCTCGTGTACGGGCTCGGCGGTGTGCTGTTGCCGTTCGCGGCCATCAAATTGATCGACCTCTTCCTTGTCTCGGTGTTCGGCGCATGAACCGCTCGCTTGCTACTTCCGGTCCCCGTCCGGCGCGCAGCCGCGCCGCCGCCTCTACCCAGCTCCAGCAGGACAGCGCCTGGCGCCCGGCGCTTGTGCTCGGCGTGAGCAGCCTGCTGCTGCTCGGCCTGGCCTATGCCGTGGCCACCACCAGCGTGAGCGGGCTGCTGTTTCCGGCGCAGGCCGAGGGCAGCCTGCTGCTCCGCGAGGGGCAGGTGCGCGGCTCGAAACTGATCGCCCAGCCATTCGTCGGCGATGGCTACTTCCAGGCCCGGCCGTCGGCCGCCAACTACGATCCGATGGCGGCCGCCGGCAGCAACATGGCGCGCAGCAACCCGGCCCTGCAGGAACGCGTGCAGGCCGCCATCACCGCGGTGGCCGCGCGCGAGGGCGTGCCCGCCGTGCAGGTGCCGGGTGATCTGGTCACCCAGTCCGGCGCGGGCATGGATCCGGAACTGTCGCCGGCGGCGGCGCAGGTGCAGATCGCGCGCGTGGCGCGCAGCCGTGGGCTGCCGGTTGACCAGGTGGCGGCGCTGGTGAAGGCGCATACGCTGGGCCCGCAATGGGGCGTGTTCGGGCAGCCACGGGTGAACGTGATGACGTTGAACCTGGCCTTGGATACGCAGGATGGGCAGCCGGGCAGCGCCCGGCTCTACGGAACGCGTTGATGCGCTGCGTACCGTCCGGGGCGCACAATCCCCGCCCATGAGCGACTCCCGTACCCGCCAGGCCGATGCCCTGGCCGACAGCCTGCAGCGCGAAGCCGGCGGCAAGCTCACCGTGTTCCTGGGTGCGGCACCGGGCGTTGGCAAGACCTTCAGCATGCTCACCCGCGCGCACGAACAACTGCGCCGCGGGGTGGACGTGGTGATCGGGCTGGTGGAAACCCACGGCCGCGCCGAAACCTCGGCGCTGCTGGCGGGATTGCCGCAGGTGCCGCTGCTGCAGCGCGAGTATCAACAGCACGCGCTGGACGAGATGGACCTGGATGCGGTGCTGGCGCGTCGCCCGGCGCTGGTGCTGGTCGACGAACTGGCACACCGCAACGTGCCGGGCAGTCGCCATGAGCGGCGCTGGCAGGACGTGATGGAACTGCTCGATGCCGGCATCGATGTATGGACCACGGTCAACATCCAGCATCTGGAGAGCCTCAATGACGTGGTCATGCGCATCACCGGCGTGCGGGTCAGCGAGACGGTGCCCGATGCGGTGCTCGACCGCCTGCATGACATCGTGCTGGTGGATCTTCCGCCGCGCGAGCTGATCGAGCGGCTGCAGCAGGGCAAGGTCTACGTGCCCGAACAGGCGGCGCAGGCGCTGCAGGCGTTCTTCTCGCCGGCCAACCTGACCGCGCTGCGCGAGCTGGCCATGCAGGAAGCGGCCGACCGCGTGGACAGCAGCCTGCGCGAGACCCGCGCCGCGCGCGGTGAAGGCAACCTGCCACTGCGCCGCCGCGTCCTGGTGGCGATCGATGGCGGTGGCCAGAGCGAGTACCTGGTCCGGGTCGGCCGGCGCATCGCCGAACGGCGTGATGCGCCATGGACGGTGGTGACGGTGCAGGCGCGCGCGCACGACGAGCAGACCCGGCGCGAGATCGATGCCGCCTTCGCCCTCGCCCGGCGCCTCGGGGGCGAGGCCGAACTGCTGCATGGCTCCAGCATTGCCGATGCCCTGCTCGACCATGCCGCACACAATGGCGTGTCCACGCTGGTGCTGGGGCGAACCCGGGAGCGCCCGCTGGCGCGCATGCTCAACCGCACGCTGACCCAGCAGCTGATCCGGCGCGGCGCGCATTTCGAGATCACCATCATCGGCACGCCGCAGGCGCGAGCGCGTGCGCGCCGGTCCGGCCTGTCCCTTCCGAGCCGCAGTGCCGGCAAGGACGCGCTGCTGGCGCTGGGCGCCACCGCGGCCGCGTGCCTGGTGGCGCTGGTCGCCGAGCGCTGGATCGGGCTCTACGACCTCTCGATGGTGTTCATCGTGGCGGTGGTGATGGTCGCCGCGCGCAGCCGCACCAGTGCGGCGGTGATCGCGGCCGCACTGTGCTTCCTGGCCTACAACTTCTTCTTCATCGCGCCGCGCTTCACCTTCGCGATCAGCGCGCGCCAGGGCGTGATCACGGTCTTCCTGTTCCTGGCGGCCGCGTTGGTGGCCGGGCGGCTGGCCTCGCGCCTGCGCATGCAGGTGGTGGCGTTGCGTGCGGCCAACCGGCACGCGCATGCGCGCCAGGCACTCGGCCGGCAGCTGGCCAGCGCGCCCAGCAACGAGCAGGTCGCGCAGGCCGGCCGCGAAGCGCTGGAACAGGCGATGGATGCGCCGGCGTGGCTGCGCATCGGGCAGCACACCAGCGCGAGTGGCAGCGCCGCACCGGGCGACACCGATCTGGCCGCCGCCGACTGGGCACACCGGCATGGCCAGCCCAGCGGGCGCTTCACCGATACGCTGGCCGGCGCCGGCTGGTGGTTCCTGCCGCTGCTGGACGGCGACGACCGCGCGATCGGCGTGGCCGGCATGCGTTTCCCGCGCGAGGCCCCACGGTTGACGCCCGAGCAGCGCCAGCTGGCCGAGGCGATGGTGGACGATATCGCGCAGGCTGCGCTGCGCACCCAGCTGGTGGCCGATCTGGAGAAGGCGCACGTGAGCAACGAGACCGAGCGGCTGCGTTCGGCGTTGCTGTCCTCGGTCTCGCATGACCTGCGCTCGCCCCTGGCGGCGATGATCGGCTCGGCCGACAGCCTCTCCAGCTATGCCGATGCGATGGATGCCAGCGACCGCCGCGCCCTGCTGGACACCATCCTGGTCGAAGGCGAGCGCCTGGACCGCTACATCCAGAACCTGCTGGACATGACCCGGCTCGGCCATGACGGCCTGCAGATCAACCGCGACTGGATCGGCGTGGATGAGCTGGTCGGTTCGGCCGCGCGCCGCCTGCAGCGCTATCAGCCCGATGTGCTGCTCAAGCTGGATATTCCGGCTGCGCTGGCCCCGATCTGGGTGCATCCGGCGCTGGTCGAACAGGCGGTGTTCAACGTGATGGAGAACGCGGCCAAATTCTCCCCGCCCGGCGCGGCAGTGGAAGTGCAGGCGCGGCTGGTCGAAGGCGAGCTGCGCATCGATGTGCTCGACGCCGGCCCCGGGATTCCCGACGAAGAGCGGGCGCGCATCTTCGACATGTTCTACAGCGTGGAGCGTGGCGACCGGGGCCGGCACGGCACCGGGCTGGGCCTGACCATCTGCCAGGGCATGATCGGCGCGCATGGCGGCAGCGTGCAGGCGCTGCCGGGGCGCGACGGACGCGGTACCCTGATCCGCATCACACTGCCCCTGCTGCATCCCCACCCTGCCGATGACAACGACGATTCCTGAGGCTTCCCACGGCGTGCCCCCGGCGCGCGTGCTGGTGATCGATGATGAAGCGCAGATCCGGCGCTTCCTGGAGATCAGCCTGCGCGCGCAGGGCTACCGCGTGTCCCAGGCCGCGACCGGCCAGGCCGGGCTGGAAGCGCTGGTCGGCGAAGGGGCGGACCTGGTCATCCTGGATATCGGCCTGCCCGACATGGAAGGCCATGAGGTGCTGGGTGAACTGCGCCAGTGGAGCCAGGTGCCGGTGATCATGCTGACCGTACGGGCCAGCGAGACCGAGAAGGTGCGTGCGCTGGATGCCGGCGCCAACGACTACGTGACCAAGCCGTTCGGCACGCAGGAGCTGATGGCGCGCGTGCGTGGGCTGCTACGCTCGCGCACGGTGTCCAGCGAGGGCGTGCTGCCGCAGTTCGACGATGGGCACCTGCATATCGACCTGGTCCGGCGCGAGGTGATGCTGGACGGTGCGCCGGTGGCGCTGACGCGCAAGGAGTACGCGCTGTTGTCACTGCTGCTGCGCAATGCCGGGCGGGTGGTGACCCAGCCGCAGATCCTGCAGGAGATCTGGGGGCCGACGCACCAGCACGATACGCATTACCTGCGCATCCTGGTCGGCAAGCTGCGCCACAAGCTGGGCGATTCCGCGCTGGATTCGCGGTATCTGTTCACCGAGCCCGGCGTGGGTCTGCGGTTCAAGGGGTGATCAACGGCATCCACGCATGGCGTGGATCTACACGTGCATGGCGTGGATGTCCGTGCGCGTGGCGTGGATGCAGGGTAGTGCCGGCCGCTGGCCGGCTCCACGTAACGTTCAAGGAATGCGAAGAGCCGGCCAGCGGCCGGCACTACCGCTGATCGCCAGGGTAGGTAGTACCGCTGATCGCTGCGGTTGGTACCGACCGTTGGTCGGTACCCACGCAGATCAGAAGCCCAGCGCCACGCCCGGCAGCAACGGCTGCAACTGCGCGCGGAACAGCGCCTTGATGCGCTCCAGCGCGGCCTCGTCATCGGCCTCGAAACGCAGCACCAGTACCGGGGTGGTGTTCGACGCACGCACCAGGCCCCAGCCATCGGGGAAGTCGGCACGCAGGCCGTCGATGGTGGACAGGCGCGCGCCGGCGAACGGCGAGTCCTCCACCTGCACCGACGACACGAACAGCGACACCAGCGCATGCGGCGTGCCCGCGTCGACAGGAACCTTCAGCTCGGGGGTGGAGACGCTGTCGGGCAGTTCGTCGAGTACCTCCGACGGCGTCTCCTCGCGCTGGGCCAGGATCTCCAGCAGGCGCGCGGCGGCGTACAGGCCGTCGTCGAAGCCGAACCAGCGCTCCTTGAAGAAGAAGTGCCCGCTCATCTCGCCCGCCAGCTCAGCGTCGGTCTCGCGCATCTTCGCCTTCATCAGCGAATGGCCGGTCTTCCACATCAGCGGGCTGCCGCCATTGCGCAGCACGTAGTCGGACAGCTTGCCACTGCACTTCACGTCGTAGATCACCAGCGCGCCCGGGTTGCGCATCAGCACGTCGGCGGCGAACAGCATCAACAGACGATCCGCGTAGATGATCTTCCCTTCGCGGGTGACCACGCCGAGGCGGTCGCCGTCGCCATCGAAGGCCAGGCCGAGGTCCGCATCGAAACGCTTCACGGTCTGGATCAGGTCTTCCAGATTGTCAGGATCGCTCGGGTCCGGATGATGGTTGGGGAAGGTGCCGTCCACATCGCAGTACAGCGGAATGACCTCGGCACCGATCGCTTCCAGCAGCGGCTGGGCGAGCTCGCCCGCCACCCCGTTGCCGGCATCGGCGACCACCTTGAGCGGGCGGTCCAGCTGCACGTCATCGGCAATGCGCTGGATGTAATCGGCGTTGACCTCGCGGGTCTGGAAGCTGCCCGGTTCGGACGCCACGTGCAGCTGGCCATCGCGGATGCGGTGGTACAGCTCGGTGATCGCATCGCCGGACAGCGTTTCGCCACCGACCACGATCTTGAAGCCGTTGTAATCAGGCGGATTGTGGCTGCCGGTCACCGCCACGCAGCTGCCCGCGCGCAGGTGGTAACTGGCGAAGTACACCACGGGGGTCGGCGCCAGGCCGATGTCGGTGACGTTGCAGCCGGCGCGGCGCAGGCCTTCGATCAGCCCGGCGGTGAGCTCGGGGCCGGAGAGGCGGCCATCGCGGCCGACCACGATGTCGCGCAGGCCCTGGACCTGCAGCACCGAGCCGATCGCCTGGCCGATAAGCGCGGCGACCTTGGGGGTCAGCTCGCGGCCGACCACGCCGCGGATGTCGTACGCGCGGAAGATGCCCGCGGCGACCGCCTCGCCCGGGACGGCCGGCGGTGGCGGCGTCGCGTCGTCAACGCGTTCGACGGCGGCCGCCGCCAGCGGGGCCTGGGCCAGGCTTTCGCTCAGGGTCGGGCCGATGTCGGTGGCACTCTCGGCCGCACCGCGGCGGCGCGGCAACGGCACTTTGCCTTTGCCCAGCACCAGCAGCCCGGCGATCAACAGCAGCAACACGGCGACGATCGCACTGGGGATCGCCCCCAGCCCCAACGGACCCGGTTCGATATCCGGCACGGCGGCGGACAGACGCAGCCCACTGCGCCCGATGGGGCGCGCCAGTGCTTCAGCGCCGCCGGACAGCCCGCGGCTGCCCTGTTCGACGACGTTGTGACTGCCCTGGCGCAGGGCGAGGTAACCGTCGCCCGGTACGGCGACCTTGTCGAACACACCGGTCAGGCGCAGCAGTGGCTGGCGGATATAGACGACGGCCGCGCCCTGCGGGCCGAGATCGACCGCCGCCGCCAGACCAAGACGTTGCCCGCCGGCATCACGCACCACGCGGGCGACCGGCGCGTTTTCGGCGATGGCCGCTTCGAGCAGCGCCAGGCGCGAGTAACCGAAGGCCTTCGGATCGGCGTAGGCCACATCCAGATCGGCGGTGAGGATCTGGACGTCCTCCACGCCCGGCCAGCCTTCGCGAATGGCGACGGCGGCCGCCTGGGCGTTGCCGCTGGCCAGTGCAGTTGCAACGCGCTCGGTCTTGAGCAGCGTGGCCAGTTTGCCGAGCTGCCCGGTCAGGGCCGTCTGCAGGCCCTCGACTACACGGTCGCGCGACTGCTCAAGCTCCGCACCCACGGCGGCCTGGCGCCACTGGCGCACACCGCTCCACCCGAACCAGACCGCCAACAGCACCAGCAGCACGGCCAACAGCGGCACCGAGCGCCCTGTCGTCCACTGCGGCCGTCCTTCCGCCTTCGCCTTGCTCATGAAGCTCCCCCGTCAGCGCACCCCGGTATGGCCGAATCCACCCGTTCCCCTGACGCTGTCGCTGAAAGTATCCACTACCTGAAGCGCCACGCGTGCAATCGGCAGCACCACCAGCTGGGCGATGCGATCACCGGGCTGCAGGGTGAAGGGTTCGCGGCCCCGGTTCCAGGCGCTGATCAGCAGCGGGCCCTGGTAATCGGCGTCGATCAGGCCGGTGCCGTTGCCCAGCACGATGCCGTGGCGGTGGCCCAGGCCGGAGCGCGGCAGCACCACGGCGGCCAGGTTCGGGTCGGCGATATGGATCGCGATGCCGCTGGGAATCAGCGCGGTGTCGCCGGGCTGCAGGGTGAGCTCGGTCTCCAGCGCGGCGCGCAGATCCAGACCGGCGCTGTGCTCGGTGGCGTAGGCCGGCAGCGGCCATTCGTCGCCGAAACGCGGGTCCAGCAGCTTGACCTGCAGCGGCTGCAGGGAGGAATCGATGGTCATGCGTGCAACCTCTGGGCAATCAGGGACAACAGTTGTTCGGCCAGCACGGCCTTGGAGGTGCCGGGGAACACCTGTTCGCCGCCCTGCCAGTAGGCCGTGGCCGCGTTTTCATCGCTTTCGAAACCGCCGGTGCTGACCCCGACCTGGTTGGCGATCACCAGGTCCAGGCGCTTGTCCACCAGCTTGCCACGCGCGTATTTCTCCACGTCGTGGGTCTCGGCAGCGAAACCGACCACCAGCTTGAGCGCGTTGGTCTGCGCGGCGACCTCGGCCAGGATGTCCGGGGTACGCACCAGTTCCAGGGTCAGGCTCTGGGTACCGGCGGTCTTCTTGAGTTTCTGCGGGGCGATCTGGCGCGGGGTGTAATCGGACACCGCGGCCGCACCGATATAGATGTCGGCCGGCAGCGCACCCAGCACCGATTCGCGCATCTGCGCGGCCGAACGCACGTCGACGCGCTGCACGCCGGCGGGCGTGGCCAGCTGGACCGGACCACTGACCAGCACCACCTGCGCGCCCAGGCGGGCGGCGGCGGCGGCCAGCGCGTAGCCCATCTTGCCACTGCTGCGGTTGCCGACGTAGCGCACCGGATCGATGTCTTCATAGGTGGGACCGGCGCTGATCAGCACGCGTAGACCCTTCAGCTCGCTGCTCGCCGGCGGCTCGGCGGGGGCCGGCGCGTGCAGCCCGGCCAGCGCGGCCACGATCGCGTGCGGTTCGGTGAGCCGGCCCGGGCCGGACTCGCCTTCGGCCAGCGGACCGTCTTCCGGCCCGATCACCTGGGCACCGCGCTCGCGCAGCAGGCCGATGTTGGCCTGGGTGGCCGGGTGCAGCCACATGCGGTGGTTCATCGCCGGGCACACGGTCAGCGGCGCGGTGGTGGCCAGGCACAGGGTGGTGACGAGGTCATCGGCGTGGCCGTGGGCCAGGCGCGCGAGCAGATCGGCGGTGGCGGGCGCGACCACGATGCGGTCGGCCCAGCGGGCCAGCTCGATATGGCCCATCGCCTGCTCGGCCGCGCTGTCCCACAGGGTGGTGCGGGTCGGCTGGCCGGACAGCGCCTGGAAGCTCAACGGGGTGACGAACTGCTGGGCCCCTGCGGTCATCGCGACCTGCACCTGGGCCCCGGCATCGCGCAGGCGGCGCACCAGTTCCAGCGACTTGTAGGCAGCGATCCCGCCACCAACGCACAACAACAGCTTCTGGCCTTCCAACGGGCGCGCGGCCGCCGGAGAAGCCTGGGGGGAGTCAGCCACCTTGGGTGTTCCTGTCGAACCGAGGCGATTAGCTTACCCGATGGTCCGTAAACCGCCTGATGCGCCAGCGGCATAAGGAGGCAGGTTTTCGTCATAAGGAATCGCCGGACGTGTCACGTTGACCTGCATTTACCGACACGTTGGCGCCCGGTTCACCGATGGTGGATTCGCCGCCACCCACAGACACTGGGGCCATGTCGATCCGAGACTGGCCCACGGCCGAGCGTCCCCGCGAAAAACTGCTGGCCCAAGGCGCTGGCGCCCTGTCCGATGCCGAACTGCTCGCGATTTTCCTCGGCTCAGGCCTGCGCGGCCGGGACGCGGTCGAAACCGCCCGCGATCTGTTGCAGTCCCACGGCCCCCTGCGCAACCTGCTCGACCTGCCGGCCAGCGCGCTGGCGGCCCTGCCCGGCCTTGGGCCGGCCCGCAGCTGCAAGCTGGTGGCCGGGCTGGAGCTCGCGCATCGGCATCTGGCGGCCGAGCTGGCCCGGGGCGAAAGCCTGCGCGATCCCGCCGCCGCAGGCCGTTACTTCAAGCAGCGGCTGCGGGCGCGGCCCAACGAGGTGTTCGCCGCGCTGTTCCTGGACAACCAGCACCGCACGCTGGCCTGCGAGGAGCTGTTCAGCGGGACGGTGGATGCGGCGGCGGTCTACCCGCGTGAAGTGGTCCGCCGCGCCCTGCTGCACAACGCTGCCGCGGTGATCGTCAGCCACAACCATCCCTCGGGCAGCGCCGAGCCCTCGCTGGAGGACCGCCGGATCACCACGCTGCTGCAGCAGGCCTTGGCGCTGGTGGATATCCGGTTGCTCGACCATGTCGTGATCGGCGACGGGGCCCCGGTATCGATGGCCGCGCGCGGCTGGATGGGCACCGGAACGGCCTGATCCGGCGTGGGAAACGCCGCCGCTGGGGCCCGGTTCAATGGATCGGGCTGGCTTCTGGGCTAAAATTGCCGATTCCGCCGCTCCAGTCCCAAAGCAGGCCTTGTGAAAAATCTCCTCCGCGCCCTGATCAGCCAAGGCATCGAAGCCTTGCGCGCCAACGGCACTCTGCCGGCCGATACCCTG